>Ga0310811_10008626_pt1 | contig 13115 bp, 13 predicted proteins | sample YCmetagenome_FD_207642 | JGI IMG/M metagenome (GOLD analysis project Ga0310811, IMG submission 207642) | Soil microbial communities from experimental microcosm in Duke University, North Carolina, United States - YC | ecosystem: Engineered > Artificial ecosystem > Soil microcosm > Unclassified ...
AATCAGGATCACATCGAGACGCCAAGCGGTCACATGAGGCGACACGCAGGGCGATTACATGCTGTGATACTTCTGCTCCCACCCGCCGACCTGCGCCTCGGCCTCTTCGTGGCTGATGCCGTAGCGGGTCTGGATCTTTCCGACGAGCTTCTCACGCCTGCCCTGGATTTCGAGCAGATCGTCATCGGTCAACTTGCCCCATCGCTCCTTGACCGCACCCTTGGTCTGAGTCCACGCGCCTTTGATCTTCTCCCACATCGTGTGAAGATCTTCCTGCGACATGGTCGTCGGGGTCTGTGTCGACGGGGGGTTTGTTTGGGCGCTTGCCGCCAGTGGCAGAATCGCCATCGCGCCGGCGACAAGAATTGCGATCGAGATCGAGCGCATGCAACCTCCTTCTCCTGCATGGCGCGTACCCGCGCGCAGGGGTGTTCCTCCCCACCAACGGCGGGGATCGACCAAGGTTGCCGCCCCCATCAGGTCAGGCCAATGGCAGGTCAGGCCAATGGTGACAGATGGTCGAGGTGATCGAACGCCTGCTGAAGGTCGATCGACGAGTAGGGCTTGCTGATGAAGCGGACACCGTTCGCTTCCGGGCCAATCGCGCCGTAGCCGCTGGCGATGATCACCGGCATCCCGGGGAAGCGCCGCCGCGCCTCCTTGGCCAGATCCTCGCCGCTGATGCCTGGCAGACCGAGATCGGTCAGGAGGAGATCGAAGCTGCTGTCCTTGCGCAGGAGCTCCAGCGCTTCTTCGCCGCTGCCGACGCCGGTCACCAGGCAGTCGAGGCGCTCGAGGATGTCGGCCGTGGACATGCGCAAGACGACCTCGTCCTCGACCAGGAGGACGCGACGCGGCCGATCGCTCCGGGCCGGAGCCGGCTTTGTCGTCGCAACCGACGGCGCCGGAGGCGGTGACCTTTGCACCGGCACCGCCTGACCCGCGGCAAGGGCGACACGAATCTTCTCCGCCAACTCCTCGCCGCGATAGGGCTTGGAGATCATCGGATATACGGGCCTGTCCTTGAGAGGAATGAGATCCCGGGCATAGCCCGACGTCAGCAGGACCGCGATCGCAGGATTGAGACGCCGAGCCAGCAGGATCAGGTCCATCGCGGACATCGTCCCGGGCATGACGACGTCCGTGAACAGGAGATCGAAAGCCGAATCGCGTTCCAGGAATTCGGATGCGACATCCGGGCTCTCCGCCGCAACGACGCGATAGCCCCAGCCCGAGAGCGTGTCGACAACTGCGAGGCGGACATCCTTGTTGTCTTCGACGACGAGGATGCGGGCGTCGCCATGCGAGAGGCCGCCTGGCTCGCTTGCTGTCTCGACAACCGGATCGAGCGTCCGGGGCAGGTAGAGCTTCACGCTCGTTCCCTGGCCGATCGCGGTGTCGATCCGGATGTGGCCGTTCGACTGGCGCACGAAGCCATAGACCATGCTGAGGCCAAGCCCTGTGCCCTTCCCCTCCTGCTTGGTGGTGAAGAAGGGATCGAAGGCCCGCGCGGCGACCTCGGCCGACATGCCGGTCCCGGTATCGGCAACGTCGATCAGGACATAGGAACCGGGCGTCACGTCAGGATGCAACGACGCATAGCGACGATCGAGGGTGGCATTGGACACCTCGACGCGCACGGTCCCGCCCTCCGCCATCGCGTCGCGGGCATTGATGGCAAGGTTGAGGAGGGCGTTCTCGAGCTGGCCTGGATCGATCGTCGCGTTCCACGATGCCTGAACCACCGCGACATCGAGCGTGATGCGCTCGCCCAGCGCATGCCGCAGCAGCACCGAAAGGTCGGTCACCAGCCGCCCAATCGCGGTCGGTCGCGGCGCCAGCGGCTGGCGGCGAGAGAAGGCGAGAAGCTGCTGGGTGAGGCGCGCACCGCGATCCGCCGCAGCCGACGCGCTCTGCAGGCGCGCCAGCGCCGCCTCGTTGGTCGACATGTCCGCCTTGATCAGATCGAGGTTGGCCTGGACGATTTGCAGGATGTTATTGAAGTCGTGCGCCATGCCGCCGGTAAGCTGGCCGACCGCTTCCATCTTCTGCCCCTGACGAAGGGCCGCCTCGTCACGCAGCTTGTCGGTCACGTCGACGCAGCGCACCACGGCACCGCCATCCGCCATGTCGCCCCGCGAGATCTCATAGTCGCGTCCGTCGTAGGACGCACGCGCCGTCAGGATCTGTTCTGCGGCCTTGCCATCGAGCTGCAGGGGTGCGAGCAAAACGCGCAACGCCGGGAATCGCTGCGACAGCAGCTCGGCGCGGCCAAGCGTCGGCTCGCGCGAACGGTCCCAGCCGGCAAGGCGGACAAAGGCCTCGTTCCAGGCGACCACGGTGCCCTGCGCATCGAGGACGAAGATGGGATCGCGCAGCGTCTCCAATGTCGCCTGCAGCAGCAGCGAGCGCGCTCCGAGCTGGTGCTGTGCTTCTTCGAGCTTCTCGCTGCCGCGCACGATGATGTACATGCCGGCCAGCAGACAGACGAAAGCGCCGCCGAGCACCAGCAAGCCGGCCAGATCGGCTTGAGCCTGCTCGTATCGCAGCATTGCAAGGCGCCGCGACAGCTGCAGGCGCTGCCCTTCGATGAAGGACTCCGCGACCTGCCGGATTCGGTCCGTCGTCGCCCGTCCCGAGCCCGGCGGCAGCGTCACCTGATGGCCGTAGAGCTGGTAAGCCACGATCCCCGAATTGAGCTCTTCCAGCTTCTCGTTGACGGCGGTCCGGAATTCGGCAATCTGCCGCAGTGCATCGCGATCGCCGGCGGCCGATGCCTCGATCTGCCGCAGCCCTGTGTCGATGCGTGGACGGGCGCGTTCGTAGGGCCCGAGATTGGCGACATCGCCCGTCAAAAGGTAGGCGCGCTGGCCGATCTCCGCGTCCTGAACCACGATCAGAGCGTCGCGCAATAGCGACATGGTCTCGTAGTTGCCGATGACGAACCGCTGCTGCTCCGATGCCGATCGTGAATGGCTGATCGCCAGGAGCGCGCCCGTCGCCACAAGAACGGCGATGGTGAGGCCGATCACCATGCCGGTCAGGCGAACGCTACGGCGCGCGCTAACCATCCGGATCGCCTTCGCTCGGCATGGGGAACGACACGACGACCCGCGTGCCCCCGGCCTCGCGGATGGAGATGCTCGCTTCTCCCCCGAGCTGCATGGCCAATCCGCGGATGAGGGTCAGGCCGAAACTTCCCCGCACATTGGGCCCGATCGACCCGTGGCTGGTGTCCAAACCGTTGTCCTCGATCACGAGCTCTACTTCCTGTCCATCCTTCTCCGTCGCATCGATGCGGATCTCGGGCGTGCTCGTCGCACCAAAATCATGGCTCAGGGCGCTGCTGACCGCCTCGGTCACGATCAATCCGACGGGAATGGCGACATCGGGCCCCACGGCCATGATCGGCGCACGGATATGATACCGCACCGTGGGACGCTCGAGCCCGGGCCGCGGAACCGAGATTTGCCGCACAAGATCGCTGATGAACTGCTGGAAGTCCACCAGTGACCAGCTCGATCGCTCGTAGAGGTGCCGGTGCAGAATCGACAACGTCAGCACCCGGTTCTGCGCATCGCCGAAGAAGCGTCGGATGCGAGGGGAGCGAATTTCGCCCGCCTGCAGATTAAGCAGGCTCGAGATCATCTGCAGGTTGTTCTTCACGCGGTGATGGATCTCGCGCAGCATGTGGTCACGTTGCTCGAGGCCGGCCTTGAGATCGGCTTCGCGGCTTGCGATGGCCTCGGCCATTTCCTTGACTCCCTCGCCCACCACAGCGAGTTCCCTCGTCCAAGGCAATTTCGGCGCGAAGCGGATGTCCTCGCCGCGCGCCACTCGGCCGGCAAAGTCGCCGATATAACGCAGGGGACGCACGCACCAACGGTCGGCGCCGAACCATGTGGCGAGGAGGACCATGATGGCGGTAAGGCCGATCAGGCCGAACCTGCCGAGCTCGAGCAACAGCGAAGAAATGCTCTCGGTCAAGGGCATCGCGGCGACGGCAAAAACGGCCCGACCGGCCAGGGGAACGACGTGATACTGGTAGAAGGCACCGTTCTGGCCGTAGTCGCTGAAACGCTGCTGGCCCGCCGCAATGGCCGAGGCAAGGCGCTTGGCGACCGGCATCGAGAAGGTCATCTCGGCGTTGCCGCCCACGGGCGCTCCCGTCTGGTCGACAAGAACGACCGGAATATGCCGGCTGGCACGACCGCCCGTCGACAGCTCGGAGAAAAGCTGTAGCGAGATGTTGAGCGCACACATGCCGTGGAACTCGCCGCCGGCGTCGAGCGGCATGGCCATCGGGATCACCGTGTGAGGAACCGCGCGGCTCGCGGCGAAACTGCCGATAGATATACCTTTGACTTCATGCACGAGACGAAAGATCTGACGATCGGCGAAGCTCAGGCCAATATCGTCGGGCGAGGTGGAGCAGCGCGCGACTCCCGCCGCGTCGGTGATCATCATCGCCGAATATTCGTTGGGAAACTCTTTCAACACGCGCGACAGATATCCCGCGCAAGCGTCGACATCGGCCGGCGTCGCCCCGGGATCCAGTACCTTGCTGACGGCATCGGCAGAGCACGTCGCCGCCACCAGCCGGCGCGATCCCTCGATCAGCTCGCGATGCCGCGCGGCAGCCTCCTCGACAGCCGCGGCGACAGCACTCGCGCGCGAAGCCCGTGCCGTCACGATGTCATCATAGGTGCTCCAGGCCGCAAGCCCGACGACCGGAGCCAAGGCTGCGATGATCGCTGCCACCAGCTTCGTGCGCAGCGACCATTGAGCCATGGCTCAGATAGACACGGTATCGAGCGCTTGGGCTATCGCCGCACGAAGGAGATCCGGGTCGAAGGGCTTGGAGATAACGAAAGCGGGCTCGATCTGCGCACCGGTCAGCAACCGCTCGGGATAACCGGTAACGAAGATCACCGGCACGGTCATGGCCCGCATGATTTCCTTCACCGCCGCGATGCCGCTGTCGGCGCCGCGCAACTGGATGTCAGCCAGGACAAGGTGCGGCGCGTGCTTCTTTGCCAGTTCGACGGCGGCCTTTTCCGTCGCCGCGATACCGACAACCTCATGGCCGGCATTGCGCACAATATCGGCGACATCGAGTGCGATCACGGCCTCGTCCTCGATCACCAGGACGCGCACCGAAGCAACACGCTGCAGCTCGCGGCGTGCCTCCTGCAGACTCTTCTCGGCTGTATCGACGTCGATATCCAGGATGTGCGCAGCATCGCCGACCGTGAAGCCCTCGAGCACGGTGAGCAGCAGCATGCGCCGCTGCAGCGGCGCCATCTCGGTCAACGTCTCCTTCAGCCGGCCGCTTACGCTGGCCGCCTCGGCCGATTCGTCGAGACCGCCGAACGGTTGCTGCAATCGATGGAACAGCGCGAAGACGCCAAGTTTCGTATCGTCCATCGCGGCGACCAGCTCGGGTTGCCGCACGACGACTTCGGCGCAAAGGCGGACCCATTCGTCGCCGCGCTGCTGCGAGCCCGTGACTGCACGCGCATAGCGACGCAGGAACGGCAGCGTTCTTGTGATGGCTTCCGACATGTTTTCCGTTGTTCTGGCCCCTTCTGACACTGTCGCCCCCTCTCTATCCTTGACGGTAGACCACGCGCCACATGGAAACGATCAAATTCTCGCTCCCACAGAAATCTCGACATAACGCCGGTGTTCTCCTGCGGTTCCTGGAAATTACCTTTTGCGCGCCGCTCGCAATGGTTCCACATACGGTGTACGCCCGTTGTCGCATCGTGCAGCCGGAGCCATCATCCCGATGATTAAGGACGATATCGTGGCTCTGCTTCCGGATCTGCGTGCTTTTGCTCGCTTCATGTGCCGCGAACGTGAGACTGCCGATGAGTTGGTCCAGAACACCATTCTGATGGCGCTCGACAAGCAGGAACAATTCGTCGAAGGCACCAACCTGAAGGGTTGGCTGTTTACGATCATGCGTAATCGCTTCTATTCCGATCTGCGCGCCCAGCGACGACGGCCCACCGCGATCGACGACGCCGCCGCCATGCCTCTTGCTGCGGTGGACAATCCCGAAGCGTCGCTTCAGCTGAAGGAATTGTCGGCTGCCTTGTGGCAACTCAGCCCACAGGCCCGCGAAGCCCTTATCCTCATTGGCGCAGGCGGATTTTCATACGAGGAGGCCGCCGCCTTGTGCAACTGTTCGATCGGAACTTTGAAGGCCCGTGTTTCCCGTGCCCGGAAACAACTTGCTGGCAAAATGAAATAGTCCGTAAAAAGGCTCTTATATCAGCCTGTTAGATCCGAAACGGCCTGACATCTGTAACCTTTCCCACGATCGAGCATTGATCTGGTGTTGTCGCTCTATCGGAGAAACCAATGGCTGCCGTAATTTCGAAAAAACCCGATACCGACCAGGACCTCCGAGATTTCCACGAACAACTGAAGGCGATCCTGCCGCGTCTTCGCGTCTATGCGCTCTCTTTGACGCGCGATCGCGATGCCGCCGACGATCTGGTGCATGACACCATCATCAAGGCTCTTGCTGGCCGGCAGAGCTTCGAGCCCGGCACGAACCTTTCGGCCTGGGTGTTCCGCATCCAGCGCAACGAGTTCATCTCGGGACTGCGTCGTACTCGACCCAGTGTGCCGGTGGATTCGGCGATCGCCGAGACGCTCTCACACCAACCGCACCAGGAAAGCCGCCTGGTCATGCGCGAATTCATGTCGGCTTTCAGCAAGCTTGCGCCAACGCAACGCGAAGCCCTGCTGCTGGCTGTGTTGGAAGGCCAATCCTACGAAATCATTGCAGCGCATACCGGCGTTTCGGTCGGTACGGTGAAGAGCCGTATCTCGCGCGCCCGCGACACCCTCGAACGGCTGTTGCTGGAGGGCGATACCCGACAGCGGCCGGCGACCAACGCCGAGAAACCCACTCTTCGACATGACAGCGAGCGCGACTCGATCCCCAGCGGACGCTGATTTGCCACACGCCGCCATGGACGAGTGATCCAAACATGGGCATTCTCACCGGGAGAACGGCATGCCTCGGACGGGAACCTTTGGGGTGGTCATCCTTCCGCGGAACAAGAACGATGGCGAATGACGACAAACCGCTGAAGGGCCGCGCCAGTGAAGCGGCCCGCGGAAAAACAAAGGCGGCAGGGGAGCGTCCCTTCGACATGTGGCTGCAAAAGCAGCTCCATGCGATGTATGACGAGATCACGAGCGAACCGCTGCCGGAAGATCTCCTGGCCCTCATCGAGCGCGACGCCAAAGCGAACAAGGATTCTGGCCCGTCCGGGGAAAAGTAGTTCTGTCGTTTGCCACTCCTCGCTTCTGACGATACAGACGCGCGGAGGAGCAAATAAGTATGGAATTGTTCGATCTTTCGGGCCGCGTCGCCGTCGTCACCGGGGGCAATGGTGGCATCGGGCTTGGCATGGCCAGGGGCATGGCACAGGCCGGCGCGACGATTGTGATTGCAGGCCGCAACGCCGAGAAGAACATGACGGCTGTCGAGGAGCTGAAGCGGCTTGGCGCTGACGTAAGCGCCATTGCCGTTGATGTTCTCAAAGAGGACTCGTGTCGCGCGCTGATTGCCGAAACCGCCAAGGCGCACGGCCGTCTGGACATCCTCGTGAACAATGCCGGCATGAGCATCCGCAAGCAGCCTGAGCAATACACGCTCGCCGAATGGCACACCGTGCTCGACAGCAACCTTACCAGCGCCTTTCTCTGCAGCCATGCGGCGTACCCTGCGATGAAGCAGGGCGGCCGCGGCAAGATCATCAATATCGGCTCGATGATGTCGATCTTCGGGGCGCCATTTGCCGCCGCCTACGCCGCAAGCAAAGGCGGCATGGTGCAGATGACCAAGGCGATGGCGACCGCGTGGGCGAAAGACAACATCCAGGTGAATGCCATCCTGCCGGGTTGGATCGATACGGCCCTCACCCGACGCGCCCGCCAGGAGGTACAGGGTCTCCACGATTCGGTGCTGAAACGTACGCCGGCAGGACGATGGGGCGTGCCCGAGGATTTTGCCGGCATCGCCGTCTTCCTGGCTGCCGCGGCCTCTGACTTTATTACCGGCGCCGCCATCACGGTCGACGGCGGCTTCTCAGTCCAGGGCTGAAAATCAGGCGCCGCGGGCTGAGGACGACTGCGGAAAGAAATAGGACGAGCGCCGCATCTCTGCGCTGCGTGCCTCGGGCGGAAGCGCCTTGAGCTGCATGAAATAGGAGAGCTGGCGTTGGGCGTGAGCTTCGTCGAGGTCGCGCCGGCTGACCTGCAGGGCATTCTCGAAATCGCCGGCCATGACGTAGGCGAAAGCGAGATTCTGGCGCACGCGCCCGTCGGCCTTCGGACCGGTCGCTATCGGCAGCAGCTGGGCGATTGCCTCCTGAGGCTTGCCGACGATCGCAAGCGACAGCCCCATGTTGCTGCGCAACGCGACGTCGTCGGGCGCCAGTGCCAACCCCTCGCGGTAGCGCGCCTGCGCCTCGTCATGTCTACCCTGCACATCGAGTGAGATTCCCAGAACGTTGAGGGCGCGATAGTCGTGTCTGTCGGCGTCCAGCGCTTTCTTGGCCTGCTCCTCGGCAAGCTGCGGCTGCCCCTGGGTGATCAGGGCCGCCGCAAGGCCGCGACGGGCGGCAGGATCCCCCGAACGCTTGGCGAGGACATCCCTGAACTGCGCCGCCGCTTCGTCTCCAGCGCCAAGGGCGAGATAGCACTGCCCCAGCCCCAGTTTGGCATCCAGGCCCTCGGGATTGGCCTCCAGGGCCCGGCCATAGAGCGGAACTGCCGCATCGAGATCGCCAGCCTGGCGGGCGGCATCAGCCTCCTGGAGTGTCGCGGTATAGCTGTCCTCAAGCGGCGTCTTGCCCGTCAGGTCGAGACCGCACGCGGCCAGCGAAAGCGCAAGGCCCGCAATGATGATGGGCGCCAGCTTCATTTTTGCCCGAAGACACTCCCCGCTCCTGGGCGGAGCGCTTTCAGGATATCAAAATATTGGGGCTTACCGCAACTGAGGCCGCTAAAGCTTGACGTCGCGCGTCAAAACTGACGGATAGCCTGCGAGGTCGCGGTCAACGTTTTACCGGCAAAACCCAGAAACGACTCTGCGTACGAGAAGGGATAGGTAACAGTGAGGGTGGTACATTTGACGTTGGCGTTGCCGTTGCAATTGGAGGTATCCGCGTAGGAGACCGTAACGCCATTGCTGATGCCGCCCGGCAAAAAGCCGTTCAACTGGCTTGTCACGGTATCGGTCGCGACGCTGGGGTTCAGGCTGTAGTAGCGCGCCGCCTGCTCAGTCGCATATTCCATGCTCTGCCGGACGTAGTACATGCGCCCGAGCTCCAACCCGCCCAGGATCAAGGCAGCAAAGACGGGCGCCACGAATGCAAATTCGATGGCGGCACCGCCGTATCTGTCGGACCAGAGCCAGTTGAAACGGTTCGGCATAGCGATCCCTATTGAGGCACGATCATCGTCACCGACGCCGACATCGATGTCGGCGGTGTCCAACTGAAGACACCAAAATTGAGCGTCGAGCTGGTCAAGACCGACGAGTAGGGTTTGCTGGTCGTAACGGTGATGTATTGCTTTGGAGTTCCGCCGCCGTTGCAACTCGTGGTCGTGCACGAGACCGTTGTGGTAGTCGGGGTGGTGCCGCATTCGCAGGAGAAGCTATTGGTCGCCGTCACACCGCTGAGGCCCGCTGCGTTCTGAGCCGTCGTGTTGATGTTAGTCGAGTCGGTGGGATTGAAAACGCCGTACTGCGCCCCGGCGCGCGCGCCCTCTCCTATGGCTGACTTTTGCATCGCGTAGCGACCGAGGTCGAGCCCGCCCAGCAACATGAAGCAAAGGATCGGCGCGGCCAGCGCGAATTCGATCAGGACGTTGCCGCCATCCTGCGACGCAAGCCGTCGCAGGAATCTGCCAACAAGGCTGCGCATCGGATGCCTACTCCACCACTCTGCTCGTGGTCACGGTCGTCGTCGAGGTCTGCGTTGTCGTTCCGTTTGGAATGCCAGGCAGCGAAGTGCTGTACGTGTTGCAGCCGGCCGCATGGTTGTTGTTGAAGGAAGAGAACTTGACATAGCGGCCAACCCAAACGGTACAGCCATTAGAAGGAGAGGTGAAATTGTTGAGACTCGATATGTCGATCCGGTTGTTGGGGAAATAGATCGCTCCAAAGAGGGTCGCGTTGTTGAGCGAACTGATGGTGAAGATCTTCGAGCCAGATGTCATCGTGCCCGCGGGCGCATTTCGATCCTGATAGAACAGGACGCCCGGATATGGATAGGCACCTGGATTACCTTGGCTGGCTTTCAGATTTGGCGCGTTGAGAGTGACGTTGTTCTCCGACGTGATCATTACGCCGCCTATGTTGGACGGGTTGCCGGTGTTCTGCGTAAGGACGAAAGTCGTCCCGTAAACCGGCGTGTCGCTGGAAGCCGAGCTATTGGTCGTGCAGTTCGGGCATGAAACGTTGTTCACGCTGGACAAGTAGAAGTCACCGTTCACGACATAATACGTGCCTGGCTGAAAATATACGTTGTTTACGCTGCTAACCGATAGGCCTCCGCAATAGACGCCCGGACTCAACGTGGCGGAAGTGCCGCTGGACACCGAAAAATTGGTGAAGTCGCAACTGGTCAACTTGCTCAGTGAAGGGACTGCAAGCGAACTGTAGGGATCGTTAAGGGTCGTTGTTTGGTTTTGAAGCTGCGGACTGGCATATACATGATTATTGTTGGTTGTATAGAATGAACCGCGCGTCCATACGGCGGCTTCGGTAACACCAGATCCTGCAGTTGCAGTTAAGGTCGCATTGTTGAAGCTCCCCATGTAGATGGAGGCATTGGCGTCCTGCGTCGCGGCTGTACCGTTCGACATGATGCTGCAGTCGGACGTGAAGTTGTTGAAGTTCGTTATGCTAATACCCTGCTCGGCATTGGGCGTCAGGGCGACAATGCAACCTTCGCTAGAATATGTCGGGACAGTCGTGGTGACCGTCTTGGTATAGGTGCTCTGCGCCGCCACCGAAGTCGCCGTCAACGTGAATGGACTGGCTGCCTGTTGGCCCAAGAAGGTGTTCAGCACATTGCCGAAAATGAAGCTCTGGGCGCTCTTCTGGATGACAACCTTGACAGCACCGTTCGCCCCGACATAAGGCCCGGTCGTCGGCGAGCTGGCGGTGACCGTGACGTTGTTGACGCCATTGGAGAAGCCGTTGCGTTGCGCCGCCGAATTCGCGCTGGCGTTAAGCGCATCATTGCTGATGGAATTATTAGCCAGCTTGTCGATGGAAGCGGAAAGCGCGGCAGCGTCGGCCGCATTCTGCATCTGTCGCTTCTGATTGTAGAAATTTCCGGTCTCTGCGCCGACAGCAACAACACCGGCAAATACCGGAATGGCAGCGGCATACATGACGACGGTGCCTACTTCGTCACTGCCAAGGCTTCCTGCCGTTGCGCGCACAACGTGGAACGCGCGCGAAATCGCTCGCAGCATATTCATTCCCCAATATGAATGTGTGCCTTTGAGAGGCGCAAAATAGAAGCGTAACTAAAACAATAGAAATATGGCTCAGACTATAAAGATACTTGCCGATTAAGTCAAACTCAATGCCGCCATGATCGCTGGCGCAAGAAGAACCGTGATGAGGGTGGGCAGGATGAAGACCATGAGCGGCACTGTCATCATGGCGGGCATCCGGGCCCCCTTCTCTTCCGCCTTGGTGGCGCGCGTCTGCCTGAATTCCTGGCTCAGCACGCGCAGAGAATTGGCCAGCGGCGTGCCGTATTTTTCAGTCTGACGGAGCGCATTCACCAGGGCAGCCATGGCTTCCGAATCGGACCGATCGGCCAGGTTCTCGAGCGCCTGTTGGCGATCGGGAAGATAGGTTAGCTCGATCGCCGTCATCTCGAATTCGGCCGCCAGTTCGGGCATCGAATCGGCGGTCTCCTTCGACACGCGCCGAAAGGCGGCATCGATGCTAAGGCCCGCCTCGACACAGATGGTCAACAGATCGAGCCCTTCGGGTAGAGCCCTGTTCAGAGCTTCCCGGCGTTTGCCCGTCACGTTCTTGATGTAGAGATCGGGCAACATGAAGCCCGCCAGGACGGCACCAACACTGGTCAGTAGCTGCAGATCGTCGGGCACCTTCAGCACACCTGTCACCGACGTCAGGAAGATCATCACAAAACCCAGCGTCAACGGCAGCGTAAGCTTGACGAAGGCATAGATCACCGCTGCGTCGCGCGACAGAAACCCCGCCAGACGCAGCTTGCGAGTCGTTTGGTCGGCCGCTGCTCCGCGCAAAAGATTGAGCCTGTTGGCGATATTGCGCATGAAGCCGATCGACGCCGCCTTGGGTGACGGCCGGGCCGAGCCGACCTGTTCGCTCCGGGTCTTCATGCGGCGTGTGCGCAACGCCTTGAGCCGGGCTTCCATCGGTGGTTGCCAGGTGACCGCAAGCCAGATCGCCCAGAAGGCGAGGACGGCCGCAGCCGTGACGACGAAGACTAAGCTCTGGTCGGACAGTACCGGAATCATCGCCGCCTACACCTTGATCGTCGCAATCTTGTTCATGACGAAGACGCCGAGCGCCATGCTGCAGGCTGCCACGCCTGCCACCGTGAGGCCGGTCGAGGTCGCGTAGAGCGGCCTGATGTAGTCAGGCGAGATGAGGAACAACGCGCCGGCGACCAAGAATGGCAGGCCGACCATGATCATCATTGTCGTGCGCGCCTCGGACGTGAAGGCGCGGATCTTGAGCCTGAGTTGCTGGCGGGCACGCAGTAGCGTGCTCAGGTTGGCGAGTGTCTCGGCGAGGTTGCCGCCGGTGTCGCGCTGGATCGACATCGACACGATCAGAAAGTTGAACTCGTCGGTCTTCACCGTGCTGGCCGCGCGCCACAGCGCCGTCTCGATCGGAACGCCGAGCTGGACTTCCTGTTGTGCCTGCTGGAAGACCGAACCGATCGGGTCCTTGATGTCTCGCGCGACGTTGCCGATCGCCTCCTGGACCGGCAGGCCCGCACGCAACGCACGAACGATCAGGTCCACGGCCTCGGGAAACAGAAGATTGAATTTCTGGCCGCGTTTGC
>Ga0310811_10008627_pt1 | contig 13115 bp, 10 predicted proteins | sample YCmetagenome_FD_207642 | JGI IMG/M metagenome (GOLD analysis project Ga0310811, IMG submission 207642) | Soil microbial communities from experimental microcosm in Duke University, North Carolina, United States - YC | ecosystem: Engineered > Artificial ecosystem > Soil microcosm > Unclassified ...
TGCGGCGGGTGGTGGCGCCGTCGGCGGAGGTGACGAAGATGTCACCGCGATAGACAAAGGCCACCTGTTTGCCATCGGAGGAGATCGCCATTTCGGAGGCTTCGCCTTTGACCGGGATAATGGTGGTTTCGTCACCACTGAAATCGGCGTCGAGGGTGATCGTTATTTTTTGGGGTTGGCTCCCTTCTTTCAGGGTATAGAGGTCGCCATTATCCGTGAAGGCCAGCAGGCCGTCGTTGCTGCGCGAGAGATTGCGGACCGGGTTCTTTTCGAAGGAGGTCAGCTGTTGTGGGCCGGCTGGGTTGGCGAGAGAGCCTTTATACAGGTTTTGGTTACCGTTGCGTTCGCTGAGATAGTAGAATTCGTCGCCTTTGCCCCAGACGGGTTCGCGGTCTTCGCCTTTGAAGTCCGAGACCTTTGAGTACTCGTGGGTTTTTGTGTCATAGACCCAGATATCGCGGGTAACTGCGGAGGTGTGGTGTTTCCGCCAGGGGTCTTCGTAGCCTTTGCGATCCTGGAAGATGAATTTGTCGCCCCGGTCATTATAGTGGAGGAATTCGGTGCCGGCGCTGTTGATCATGGTGCTGGCGCCGCCTTTGACGGGGACGGAGAAGAGCTTCATCCAGTAGTTGTCGCCGGGGAAGCGGGCGGAGGTGTAGATATCGTGGCGGTCGGTGCCGAAGAGGACCTGCTGGTCGTCGGGGCTGAAATCGTAGGGGATGTCCTTTGCGGAGTTGACGGTGAGGCGGGTGGCTTCACCGCCGGTGGAGTTCATAATGAATATATCGAAGTTGCCGTAGCGGTCGGAGGCGAAGGCGATCTTTTTGCCGTCGTGGCTCCAGACGGGGTAGCCGTTGTAGAAGTTGTTGATGGTAAGGGGTGTGGCCGGGCCGCCGGTGGAGGGGGCTTTGAAGAGGTTGCCTTTGTAGCCGAAGGCGATCCATTTGCCGTCGGGGGAGAGAGTGGGTTGGATAAGCCAACGGGGTTGGGATTGGGCATTTGTTGCGGGTACGAGCCCGAGGATGAGGCTGATGGCGACGAGGAGGTTTCTCATGTTTGCAGTTTAGTTCTTTGAAGATAGGGAAAAAGTTGAACGGGATTGAAATGGATTTGATTGGGGGATCTGCGGGTTGGACGGGCATATTTGCTGAAAAAAATAGATATGAAAAGAACTGTTTTTCTTGGGTTGTTGTTTTTTGGGGTGGCTGCGATGGGGCAGCGGCGGGTGTCATTGAAGGCGGAGGCCTGGAATTGCCGGCCGGGGATTGCGGTGTTTGACGACAGCGCCGGGGTATCGCGGCTGAGGGTGGTTGATGGGCGGGGATTTGTGGTTTTGAAGGGGCTGGACTTTACCGATGGGACCATCGAGTTCGATATCCTCCCGACGAACCATGACTTTGCCTCGTTCTTTTTCCGGTTCCAGGATACTGCAGAGACCGAGACCTTTTATCTCCGGACGAACTGGGCGGTGGATCATCCCTATGCCATGGAGGCGGTGCAGTATACGCCCATCGTCAAGGGGGTGATGTATTGGGATGCGTTACCGCATTACCAGACCTTTTCGGATTTTACGTTATCGAAGCCCAGTCATGTGAAGATGATCGTGTCGGGGAAGCAGATGAAGGTGTGGGTGAATCACCCGGAGCGACCCACGCTGGAGGTGCCGCGGCTGGAGGGGGATGTGACGCATGGGACGCTGGCTTTCCAGGGGGAGCAGATCATCACCAACCTGGTGGTGAAGCCGGGGCAGGTAGAGGGGCTTTCGCCGGCGGAGGGAACGGATGTGACGGAATACGATTCGCGGTATCTGCGCCATTGGTGGATGACAACGCCGGATACGGCGAATGAGGATATGCGAAAGGCCAACCTGTTGGGGATCCGTGGATTGCCGGGCGCCAAAACGGTGTGGAAGCCGATCGATGCCGAGCGGCGGGGGTTTGTGAACCTAAGCCGGATCTTTGGAGCGACCGTGCCTTTTGGGGTGCCGCGGATGATGTTTTTGAAGACGACGATCCGTGCCAGGGAAGCAAAGACCGTTCAGCTGCGGCTTGGATTTTTGGACGATGTTGCCGTGTTTGTGAATGACCGGCTGATCAAGGTGGACAAGAATAATTTCGGGTTTCCGATCGTGAAGGTGCCGAATGGGCGATTGTCGATAGAGAATTCGACGGTGGAGCTGCCGTTGAAGGCGGGGGACAATGTGTTGATGATGGCGTTGGGAGGAAATTTCTTTTCGTGGGGGATCGTGGCGAGGTTGGACGATATGGATGGGTTGGTGATCGAGCGATGAATATAGGGAGACCGGCGCTACGCGCCGGTCTTTTTTGTGCGATCAGGCCGGGGAAATGATCTTGTTGTCGACGGCGGTGTAGGTTCTGAGGACGGGGCCGCTGTAGAAGCGGTTGGCGGCTTTGGCGACGAGTTCGCGGTAGGTTCCGCTGGATTCGTAGGCTTCGGCGTCTTGGAGAGAGATCCATTCGGTGAGGGAGATGAACTCATCGTTTTCATCTTTTGGCTCGAGGAGCCAGGCGCCCATGTTCCCTCTTTGTGCACGGATAACGGGGACAATATCCTCGTTATATGTTTTCTTTAGTTCTTCCACGTCCTGTGGGTGGACGCCGAAGAAGGTGAGACGAGCAATCATAGAACCTCCTTTTTTTAGGACTTTAAAGGTAGGTCTATTTCGCGAGATGGCGGGCGGTGAGGACCGACCAGGAGAGGCGGAAGGCCAGGATGTTGGGGCTTGGATTGTCGGAGACGAAGGTGTGTTCGTAGCGGAGCCCGAAGTTGAGGGGGAGTTTTGGATTGGGAAGGATATAGCCGAAGCCGAGGCCTGCGGTGGCGCCGGAGAGCTTTTGGTCGACCTCGGAGCCGTCGGACGCGTAGATGGGCCGGCCGGAGGCATCGAGCTTTGGAATATCGGTGCCGCCGACGCTGTAGCCGGCGAAGGGCTCGATGTACCAACGGGTGCCGCTATGGTCGAGGGTATGGCGATAGCCGAGGAGGAAGGGAATGAAGACCATGTGGGACTGGTTGGGGGCGAAAAAGTAAACGCCGATCTCGCCGCTGATCTCGTCGCCTTTTGAGACGGGGAAGCCGACGTGAAGATTGCCGCCGATGCCGGTGGCGGAGTGACCTTTTGTAATGAGCTGGGCGAGTTCGAGCTGGGCGTGGAGGGATGCGCTCGCGGTGACGCAAATAGCAATAAGGAGTAGCTTTTTGAACGGGATCATAGTGTTTGATATTGGATATCCGGCATTCGTAACGAAAAAAATGATTTGTTGTTTTGCTAAAGGAAGATTTTGATATATTTAGTTATGAATAAGCTTAGCGCATTGGGCCTGGCGGCCCTGGTATTTTTTCTTGGTGGATGGAGGGGAGCGGGGGAGGCCAAGTGGGTTTCCCTGTTTGATGGGAAGACGTTGAACGGATGGAAGGTGGGTGAGAATGCGTCGACCTTTACCGTGGACAGTGGGTGTATCATTGCGCATGGGAATACGGCACATTTGTTTTATGAAGGCCCGGTGCATGACCACGATTTCAAGAATTTTGAGTTCAAGGCGCAGGTGATGACGAGACCGGGGAGCAATTCGGGTATCTATATTCATACGCAATATCAGGAAGGCGGTTGGCCGGCGAAGGGGTACGAGGTGCAGGTGAACAATTCGCATACGGACTGGCGCCGGACGGGGAGTCTTTATGGGATCGAGGATGTGAAGGAGGTGTATGTGAAGGATAATGTCTGGTTTACGGAATATGTGAAGGTGGAGGGGAAGCGGATCATTATCAAGCTCAATGACAAGACGGTGGTGGATTATACCGAGCCGGCGGATGTGAAGCGGGAAAAGGGCAGTGAGCAGCGGGTATTGTCGAGCGGGACCTTTGCGTTGCAGGGGCATGATCCGAATAGTAAAGTTTATTTTAAAGACATAATGGTCAAACCGCTGGATTAGGCGATGCGGTGTTGGGGTTTTGGGTAGGCGGGCTGAAAGCAATTATAGGTGACGGTCCGGATATCGCAGGGATAGAGGGTGGTCATTTCGGCGATGGTGTCAGCGACGATCTGCATCAGGGTGAGGCGATCGGTTTGTACGCGGGCGTTGATGAGGAGGGTAGTGGGCGTTCGCCAGAATTTCAGGCGGCGGACGGGGTAGTTTTCCTTTTCGAGTTTACTGTGGAGAGCCGTCATCAGGAACTCTGCGGCCTGTTGGCTGTCGATGGTCAGATCCTGGTCGAGCCAGGCCAGGCGGGCTTCGCCTTCGGCATAGATATCGTAGTCGATGTCGAGGGAGGGCAGGGCCGGGCGTCGGGGCAGGAGCTCGAGGATGTCGAGCCAGCGTTGGATATCGGCCTCCCTGTAAGAATTATGAAAGAGGATGATCTTACCGGGGAAGCGCACCTGGATATCTTTTTTCCATTGTTCGGGAAACCCTTCGCTGCGGGTGACCACGAGTACCTGGGCTTCTTCGAGCTGTTTTTGATAGATGTAGCGGATGGTGGGATCATGGACCGAGGCGGTGAGCAGTTGGGCGTCGGCGAAAACCGAGATGGTGGGCTGCCATTCGGGGTGTTGGCGGAGGAGGGGTTTCAGCACGGTAGCGATGAGGTCAGTGCAAGATCCTACGGCCTCGGCGAAAACCATTGTGGGGCGAGTGGCGGTTGTCAGGGCGCCAATATTTTCTTCGAGCGTATTATAGTTGCAACAGAGGCAGCCCCCGGAGACCTCGCGGGAGGGGATGCCGAGGTGAAGGAAGCGGCTGCCGTCCACGAGCCGGTCGCCCTGATCGTTTGTGATGACGGCGATGGGGATGTTTTGTTTTTGGAGGTATTGACTGGCCTGTTCGATGGCGGTGGTCTTGCCGGCGCCGAGGAAGCCGCTTAGCAGGTGGATCTTAACGGGGGACAGAAAGCGGTCAGCCTGGAGTTCGGCGGGCGTTGCGTTGCGGATGGCAATGAGGGTGACCTCGAAGCTGAAGTCGTCGTCGGCGCCTTCGGCGCCTTTGGGGAGGGTGATGATCCTTGTGTCGCCGGGTTGAAGGTCTTTGAGCTGGGATTGGAGCAAGGGGGAAAGGGCTGTTGAGCCATAGAGGAAGCTGGTGGAAGACTCTTCCAGGTTCTCACCGCGACCGTTTCGCATGATATAGTGAAGCGTTATGATCTTCTTCATACAATGATCTTCTTTTGGACAGGGATAACGCCGAATGCGACATCGAGGGTTGCTTTACCATTTTTATAGGTGACGGTGCCGAAACCGGTGGCGGTGGACAGGAAGCAGGTGAAGTCGCCGATGTGCGAATTGACATGCAGGGTTTTTTCCACCGCGTCGTAGCGCAGGCCGGTCAGGCCCTGGAGGAGGCCATAGCTGGACATCGCGCGCGCATACCAGTGGCCGCATTCGTATTCGTTGAAGGGGTTGCGGATGCGGCCGTCATAGCGGTCGCGGCAGAGGCGGACGATCTCGAGGCCCTGGGCGGTGTTGCCGGTCAGCAGGAGATGGGAGGCCACCTGGTATTCGATGCCGGTCCAGACCTCATCGCTATAGACGAAGGGTAGGGAGAGCCGGCCGCCTTTTGGCCAGGTGCAGAGCAGGAGGCCGCCTTCATGGCCGAGGGCATAGGCGGGGCGTTGGGGGTTGGCATGTTCGCTGAGGTCTTTGCGGAGATTGTTGCGGTGGACGGCCAGCAGATGGCTTTTGATCTTATTGGCATCGATGAAATCCTCCAGGCCGGCGACCTTGCCGATCCAGGCGCCGAGGACGCCGTCGCTGAGGCATCCTTTTCCGTATTGGTATTTTGGTCCTTCTTTTTGAAGGAGATCGACGGCTTCCGGCGAATATTCGCCGCCGTAAGACTGAGCTTTTGCGGGGTTGGGGGCGTTGAGGCCTTTGTATTCGATCTCCTGGATAAAATACTCGCCGTCATAGAGGCGGGTCTCCATGTATTGCCGGCCTTTTTCGTAGAGGGACCGGTAGGTGCCGACGTCCTGGTTCAGGCGGCCGCCCATTTTTGTCATGGCGTAAAGAGCGCCCAGGTAGAAGCTTGTACACATGCCGTCGGCGCCCCAGAATTCGATATCGTAGGTGTTATGATGGGGTTCTTCGACGACGCCTTTCCCCCGGGGGTCCCAGGTTTTTATGCAATAGTCCATGCTTGTTTTGACTTTCGGATAGATGTCCGAGAGCCAGGCGTCGTCGCCCGCGATGCGCCAGTCGCGATAGACCTTCATGATGCCGCCGAGCTGGCCGTCTGCGGCGGCGTGGAAGTCGTGTTTTACCGGGCTGATGGGGAGGTTGGCGCGGAAGGTCTGGTGGCCTTCTTCGTCCTGGTCTTCGCCGAATTCTGTTTTACGGAGGGAGCGTTCGAGGGCGGGGAAGAGGTGGGGGATGGCCTGGGCGTAGTTCCATACGTGGGTGCAGGAGCCGTGGCAGCAGCCGTTGTCATCGGCGCAGCCTTCCCAGCTCCATAGGCGGCCATCGCGTTGGCGGAGAACGGTGGGGGATTTGAGGATGGTGAGGTTGGCGGCGACGGCTTCCATGACTTCGGGTGGGAGGGTGCTTTTGTGGAAAGCGTCATGGAAGAGGGTGGTCTTTTGTTTTAGGTCTGTGTATTCTTTGTTCCAGTAATCGACGACCTCGCGGATGCCGGCGAAGCGGCCGGCATACCAGGGTTGGTAGGTTTCGCTTTTGGGGAGGGAGTCGCCGATGTGCAGGGTGGAGTTGGGGACGTACCAGGCTATTTTTAGCGTTATCGTTTTTTTTGTGCCGGGCGCGAGGGTGAAGGGGACGAAGAGGGAGGCGCCGGGGGCGTCTTTTTCGACCGGGGCGGTGTTTCGTGTTTTTCCTTCTTTGACCGTATTCCAGGCCATGGTGAGGGGATCCCACCAGCCACCGCGGAACCAGCAGTGGTCGATGATGGCTGAGGGGTCGTCGGTGAAGATGGAAAATGCGGATTGCAAGATGAAGCCACCGGGGGTGGCGGTTATGATGCCGGGCTCGTCGTCCTTGTGGAGGAAGTTCTTTGTGTTGAAGGAGAAGACGGCGTCTATTTTGGTGCTTCCCGTGTTGACGAATGAATATTCGAGGGCGCCTACCGGGAGGGAGGAGCTGTCTTCGTCGGTTGGGATGAAGGGGCTCCAGCCGGTGAGGGTAATTTTTACCGGGAGGTCTTCGTCGTGGAGCTGCAGGGTCGCGAAGGGGAAGCGGGCTTCGAAGGAGGCGTGGCGGAAGCGGGGGAGGCCGTAGGTGGCGCCTGATTCGCCATTGCCGGCGCCGCGGGGGCCGAAATATTTCCAGGTGGGTACGGGGCCTTCGAGGACCTTGGCGCCATTGGGAACTCCTTTGACGTGTATCGCAGCGAATACGGGAGGTTCGTTATAGACCTCTGGGTGGTGGCGGATGCTCATGTGGGAGAGGGCGCCGGTGCCTTCGAGGCAGAACATGCCGGCGCCGAGGCCGCCGATGGGGAAGGCGACGCGGTTGAGGTATTCGCCGGTGTAGGCGGCGTTGTAGTTTCTTTTTGCTTGGGGTGGGGGTTCGGGGGGGGGTGGTTGTTATGGGTTCTGCTTGTAGCAGGGAGGAGGGGGCCGCGGCTGCGCCGAGGCCGCCCAGAGCGATCGACTTGAGGAAAGAGCGGCGTTTGGAAGGCATATTGGGAAGATACGAAATCGGACAGAGAGTGTTCGGAGACGGACAGGGTGTTTTGGGGAGAGATTGAGGATGAGTGGGTTGCAATGTGGCAGAGGGTTTGAGGTGAGTGGGTATGTTTAAAAACTATATCCGGACGGCCTGGCGCGGGCTACTGCGCGGCAAGGGTTTTTCCTTTATCAATATTTCGGGTCTTGTGGTCGGGATGGCCGGCGCTACCCTGATCCTGCTTTGGCTGGCCAATGAGGTCAGCTATGATCAATTCCATGTGAATAAGGACAGGATCTACCAGATCTATAGTATGACCGATATTCCCGGTCTGAAGCATGGAACGATCGGGGTGGTGTCGCAGCCGTTGGGTCCGGCATTGCAGCAGGAGGTGCCGGAGGTGGAAGCGGTGACGCGGGTACGGGATGTCAGCGGCTTCCTGTTCACTGCGAACGGCAAGAGCTTTACGGGCGTGCAGGGGGAATTTGTTGACCCGGCGTTCCTGGATATTTTTACGTTTCCCCTGGCCCAGGGTAATAAAAAAGACCAGCTGAACAATGTGTACTCGATCACCATCAGCGAGAATCTTGCCTTGAAGCTGTTTGGGACGCGTGATGCGATCGGGAAGGATCTCCGGATCGACAGCGCTGATCATTTTACGGTGACGGGAATTCTGAAGGACCTGCCTGCCAATACGATCTTCTATGGAGTCGATTATCTGTTGCCGATCGCCTATATGAAGAAGATCGGCTGGAATTACGACGAATGGGTCAGCAATAATATTTTCACAGCTGTGCTGTTGAAGCCAAATGCGAGCCTGGAATCGTTCAATGCCAAGATCCGGGATTTTTCGCGGATCAAGTCGGGACGTCCCGATATCTGGCATCATTTCGCGTATCCATTGTCCCGATGGCATTTGTATTCGGAATTCGACAATGGCGTGCCGGTGGGCGGACGGATCGAAACGGTACGGACCTTTGGGGTCATTGCCGTGTTCATCCTGCTTATCGCCTGTATCAATTTTATGAATTTGAGTACGGCCCGGAGCGAGCAGCGGGCGAAGGAGGTGGGTATCCGGAAAGTGGCCGGAGCCGGGAGGGGATCTTTGATCGGTCAGTTTATAGCCGAGGCGTTCCTGACGGCGTGTATTGCCGGAGTTTTCTCGTTTTTAGCGGTGCAGCTGTTGCTGCCTGCATTTAGTTTGCTGGTGGGAGTACCGCTGAAGATTCCTTTTAGCAGCGGCCTGTTTTGGCTTTATGCGCTGGGCTTTATCGTTCTCACCAGTCTTCTGGCGGGGAGCTATCCGGCGTTCTATCTTTCCTCGTTCAAGCCCGTGGGTATTTTCCGGAAGCAGTTCCGCAGGGCGCAATCGTTGTTTGCACCGCGGAAGGTATTGGTGGTGTTACAATTCACCTTTGCCATTGCTCTGATCATATGCACGCTGATCGTGCGGCGGCAGTTGCAATATGCGGAGGATCGCGACACCGGGTATGCGAAGAATAACCTGATCTATGTGAATCTTGTCGGGGATATTGGAAGGAATTATGCGCCGATCAAACAGGAGCTGCTGAATAGCGGCATTGCTACGTCGGTGACGAAGACCTGGGCACCGCTGACAGAGGGTGGTGGCCGTACGTGGGTCTTTCGGTGGCCGGGGCAAAAGCCTGTCGATACCACTACGACGATCACGATCTTTTCCGAGGATGGGGGGCTGGTGAAGACGGCGGGAATGACGCTTGTTGCCGGCAGGGATATCGATGTGGAACGCTATCCATCGGACAGCATGGCCGTGTTGCTGAATGAAACTGCGGTAAAGGTGATGGGCTATCAGAACCCGGTGGGACAGATCCTGCCACAGCCTTATGGTCACAAGACCTGGCATATTGTCGGAGTCATCAAGGATTTTATCGATGCTTCGCCTTATGAGGAGATACCGCCCATTGTGGTGGAAGGTCCGGCTGCAAACCTGCGGACGATCCATATACGGTTTGATGCGGGGCGTTCGACGGCGGCGAGTCTCGAAGCGGTGGCGCGTATCTTCAAGAAATATAATCCCGCCTATCCTTTTGATTATTCTTTTGTGGACCAGGAATATGCGAGGAAATTTGCGAATGAGCAGCGGACGCGGACGATGGCAGGTTTGTTTGCCGGGCTGGCTATTTTTATTTCCTGCCTGGGTTTGTTTGGGCTTAGCGCCTATGTCGCGGAGAGCAGGATGAAGGAGGTCGGGGTGCGGAAGGTGTTGGGGGCGTCGGTGTTGGGGATTACGCGGTTGTTGTGCATCAATTTTGTGCAGTTGGTGGTCATTGCCATTGTGATTGCGACGCCGGTGGCGTGGTATGCGATGAATAAGTGGTTGGAGGGGTATACGTATCGTATTTCCGTGGGATGGGAGGTGTTTGTAGCGGCGGGGGTATTGGCGGTGGCGATCGCGCTGGCGACGGTGAGTTGGCAGGCGGTTAGGGCCGCGAGGGCGAATCCGGTTAAGGCCTTGAGAAGTGAGTAAGCTAAGTTAATTAAGCGGAGAAAGTGTTTGGAGCTGGGCATCCAGCTCCTTTTCCATTTTTTGAGCTTTGGGGATGAGGACTTCTTCCTCGATATGGGCGTGGACGCTGAGGTCGTGCTCGAAGAGCTGAAGCTGGGTGAGCAGGATGCGATAGAGGGATTCATTTGTTGCCGGCGGTTCGTAGAGGCGGATCGTCTGCCGGATGTCCTTCAGCTCGTCTTCGGTGTCATGGTGGTCGCAGAGGAACCGTTCGACGGAGTATTCCTGGCGGTGGAGCAGGAAGCGGGAGAAGCGGTAGGGGGAGCGGCCGGCTTCGCAGAGATTGTTGATATACGGCAGGAGCAGGGCTTCTTCGGCCTGGATGTGTTCGGAGAGGTCCTTTACATAACGATGGAAGAAGTTGCGGAGGGCGGCGAGGATCGGGTGCTGGGCCTCGTAGTGACCGGACAGCAAAAGGATGCTCTGCTCGATCTCCGGTAGCCTTTTCTCCAGGTAATATACATGGGTTCGTTGGATATAATCCACGATGAGCTCTACGGGAAAGGAGTCAAAATCCCTGGCGTTGAACACTTTCTCTTCGAAAACGTGCAACAGCGCATGGATGAAATCAGACTGTTCTCCGGGTGATGGCTGGGTTTGATACCGTTGCATCACCAGGGGATAGAAATCGCTGTTTTCGGGCATAGCCTACCTGCATTTACAACTAGCGAACAAATTTACGGTAAAAACCGGTAAAATCTATAGCAGTGAATCCTTATGAGGAGTCGTTTGTGAAGAAAAAAATGGCGACTGCGGGATAGCTGCATGTGACAGGGGATATATTGGGCGCCAATAAAACCTGTTATACCATGAAAAGAATCAATGTGTTAGCTTGGACCGCGCTTACGGTCCTTTTCTTTTTTGCGACCTCCTGCCGGAAGGATCTGTCCTCCACGGCTACCGGGAAGACTGCGCCGCGTGCCGTAACTTCCTTTAAAGTGATCGGGTATCTGCCCAGCTGGTCGGGCAGTGTGCCCTCCATTCCATTCAGCAAGCTGACGCATATCAACTATGCGTTTGCGCTGCCCAATTCCAACGGCACGTACCAGGCGATCGACAACACGTCCAAGCTGTCCAGCATGGTCAGCAGCGCGCATGCGGCGGGCGTGAAGGCCCTGCTTTCCGTTGGCGGCGGGGGTGGTGGCGGTGAACAACACGATCAGCCTTTGCAACCAGTATGGGTTGGACGGGATCGATATCGACTGGGAATACCCGAGTCCGGGGACCCAGGCGAATCAGTTCCTGACGATGATGACGGCGTTATCGGCGGCGCTTCATAACAGCGGGTGGGTATTGAGCGTCGCGGTCATCGGGGATAACGATGGCGGGCAGATCGTGAGCGGGATCTTCAATGTGGTGGATATCCTGATGATCATGGCCTATGACGACAACAATTTCCTGCATTCCACCTATGAGCTGGGTACGCAGTGTATGGCGTACTGGCTGGGTCGCGGCTGTCCGGCTTCCAAGGCCATCCTGGGCGTGCCGTTCTACGGCCATGATTCTTCGCAGGACCCCAATTCGGATGCGGCCGAGGTGGAATACAATACCATCCTGTCCAATGGGGCTAATCCCAGCCTGGATGCGTACAGTACGTTCGGGTATAATGGTCTGTTGACGATGGAGAGCAAGACCAGCTATGCGATGAGCGTTGGTGCCGGGGTCGGCATCTGGGAGCTATCGGGGGATGGGACGGGGGCCAATTCGCTGCTTTCGGCCATCCATACGGTAGTCAATTCGGGCGGTGCGGTGCCGACGAATGCGCCGGTGGGGACGACGGTGACCTTCAAGGGGAATAACGGGCTTTATGTGAGTGGGGAGGACGGGACGAAGGCGATGAACTGTAACAGGCCTACTTCCCAGGGCTGGGAGGATTTCTTTGTGGTCGATGCCGGTCATGGGAAGGTGGCGTTGCAGAGTATGAACCTGTATGTGTCGTCGGAGGATGGGGTGAATCCCATCACCTGTAATCGTGTGGCGTATAGCACCTGGGAGGTGTGGGACTGGATCCCGGCGGCGGACGGGAATGTGACGTTGCGGGGGACGAATGCGTTGTATATCTCGAGTGAGAATGGGGTGAAGCCGATGACGTGTACGAGGGCGGTGGCTCAAGGGTGGGAGGAGTTTGGAGTGAACAAATAGAGTTGATTGAATAAGAACTTGAAGGTGCCGTGGGTTTGGGCGCGAAAGGTTATTTCGGGGCCGAAGACGTCGAGCCGGCCCTTACCCACGGTTGCTTCGAAGGCGGCGACGCCGTCGCGGAGATAGGCCTGGCCCCAGGCCCAGCCGCTGCGGAGGGTTTTGTCGGAGGCGAACCAGGCGATGGGGCGGATGGAGCCGTTTGCCGTTGCCTCGGGGTTGATATGGAACACGGGGCTTTGCTCGAAGTAGACATCGGCCTGGGCGCCGAGGCCCCAGGTAGACTGGATGGTCGTATCGACGGTGATCTGCATGACGCTGCCGGGGATATAGAACTTTTCGTTTGGCAGTCTTCTTTCTTTACCACTTACCATTTCCACGAGGGCGTCCTGTACGGGGAGGTCCAGCTGAAAGGCCAGGTTGGCGCTGCTGCCGATGGTGACGATATGGCCGCCGGCCTGGAGGAATTCTTTTAGCTGGGGGATCGACTTTTGTGTGGTGATGCGGCCCAGGTGGCTGCGGAATTCCGCGGGGATGCTATCGGGTTTTGGTTGTTCGAACCGGCCGCCGAAGCCACGGCCGCTGCCTTCTCCTGCAACGGCGGGGATGGCGCCGCCGACGAAGACGATCACGTCATATTTGTCTTTCAGTTGTCCTGCGTCGATGTCGGCGGAGTAGATGATGTCGACGGGGAAATGGTATTGTTCCATGATATAGCGTATCCAGCCGGAGGGCATGGAGCCGCCGTAGGTATCCCAGAGGGCGATGCGAGCGGGGGTGATCTTTACGGTGTTATGAGGC
>Ga0310811_10008628_pt1 | contig 13114 bp, 10 predicted proteins | sample YCmetagenome_FD_207642 | JGI IMG/M metagenome (GOLD analysis project Ga0310811, IMG submission 207642) | Soil microbial communities from experimental microcosm in Duke University, North Carolina, United States - YC | ecosystem: Engineered > Artificial ecosystem > Soil microcosm > Unclassified ...
CAACATGCGGATCGGCGCGCGCGGCGGTCCTGACTCGGTTCGCCAGCAATCCGCGCTCATGCGTCGCTTCAACCCCACGAATGCCGACTTCGACCCGGTCGCGGCGCTTGGGCTGGTCGATTGCGGCAACGTGAAGCTCACGCCCAGCAAGATCGTCGATGCCTTCGAACGCACCGAACAAGCCGTGGATCGCATCGTTGCTGCGGGCGCGGTGCCGATCACGATCGGTGGCGACGGCTCGGTCACCGTTCCGGTCGCGCGTGCTGTCGGCAAGAAGTATCCGAAGATGGCCGCGCTCCATATCGATTCGCATACCGATTCTTATCCCTATGAAGCAGAGGAGAAGTACAACTCGGCGACCCAGTTCACGCATGTCGCCGAAGAAGGCCTGGTCGATCCGGAATTCTCCTGGCACGTCGGGATCCGCAGCACGACCTACGCGCAGGGCGTGGTGCCGAGGGCGATGAGCCTCGGCTACAAGGTGGTGTCGATCGACGAGCTGGTGCGGGGTGGTTTCGCGCAGCGCATGGCCGAGTTCCGCGATCGCGTCGGCATGCGCCCGGTCTATCTCTGCTTCGACATGGATGTGTTCGATCCTTCATGCGCGCCTGGTGTTTGCACACCTTCCTGGGGCGGTTTGTCGGCACGGGAGGGCATCGATCTGCTGCGCTGTCTGACCGATCTCAATATCGTTGCGATCGACGTCAATACGGTGAGCCCACCGCAGGATGTGAACGGCATGGCAGCGCACCTCTGCGCGCATGTGATCTACGAGACTTTGGTCCTGCTCTGTCGGCAAATGGGTCTAACAAGCGCACAGACCTGATGGGGCAGCCTGCCCTCGATTGACTCCCTCGGCTGACGCCGCACAATCGATGTCGACAGCAAGCAAGATGCAGAGGGAGCGACCATGCGTTTCGAGGGCAAGGTAGCGCTGATCACCGCGGCGGCGAACGGCATCGGCCGGGCCACTGCCGAGATCTTGGCGCGCGAAGGGGCGGTCGTGATCGCGGCCGATAACCATCAGGGACGCCTCGACGAGGCGGTGCCGGCCCTGCGACGGGATGGCGCCAAGGTCGAGGGCAAGCTGGTAAATGCGCTGGATGCGGCGCAGGTCGACAAACTGGTCGCGGACGTGGAGCGCGACCACGGCCGGATCGACATCCTGGTCAATGCGGTGGGCGGCAGTACGGTGATCGACAAACCGGCGGCGACCACCGAGCAGTTGACCTTGGCTGACTGGCAGAAGCTGATCGCCTTTAACCTCGACGGCACCTTCCTGGTCACTCATGCGGTGATTCCGGTGATGAAGCGACGCCGCAGCGGCAAGATCGTCAACCTCGCGTCAATCGCGGGACGTGGCCTCAGTGCCAACAGCTCGAGCGCCTATGCCGCCGCCAAGGGCGGCATCATCGCCTTCACCCGCAAGCTCGCCCACGAGCTCGGTCCCGAGGGCATCAACGTCAACGCCATCGCGCCCAGCGTGACGTTGACCGAACGCATTCGCCCGCATTGGGAGAAGCGCTCTCAAGGGTCGCAGGCAGAGGAGATCGAGCGCACACCGCTGCGGCGCGTTGCTGAGGCGGTCGATCAGGCGCGGGTCGTCTGTTTCCTGGCCTCGTCCGATGCAGACTTCGTCACTGGCATCACGATCGACGTGACGGGCGGCGTCTAGCCGGGCGCCCCAATCGAGGGAGAGATCATGGCGGGCAAGGTTGGATTCATTGGGTTGGGGGCCATGGGAGGACCGATGGCGCTTAACCTCGCCAAGGCGGGATTCGGGCTGGTCGTTCACGACATCGATGCAGCGAAGACCGAGTCGCTTCGTAAAGCGGGCGCCGACGTGGCCACCTCCGCCGACCTCACGGCGGCAGCCACGGACCGAACCATCGTTATCGTCGAAACGACGGAGCAAGCCGAATCGGTGATCATCGGTGCGCACGGCATCATTCGCGGCGCCAAGCCGGGACACATCGTCGTGTGCATGTCGACCATCGATCCTTTCGCGGCGCGCATCTTCGCCGATCGCCTGGCCGGCCGGGACGTTGCCATGCTGGATGCACCGGTCAGCGGCGGTACGGGGCGAGCAAAATCGGGCGAGCTGTCCGTCATCGTCGGCGGCTCGGCGGAGACTTTCGCGAAGTGTGAGGACCTGTTCGCCGCCCTGGGGAGCCAGTCATTCCATGTTGGCCCGCTGGGCAGCGGCCTCGCCATGAAGCTGGTCAACAACATGCTGGTCCAGGTCAATACGGTCGCGGTTGCGGAGGCGATGGTGCTCGGTGTGAAGGCAGGGCTCGATCCGCGCACGATCTACGAAGTCGTGCGGGTTTCGACGGGTGCCAGCGCGGCATGGGACCTGCGGGTGCCGCGCATCCTGGCCGGTGACTACGAACCCGGCGGCACGATCGACATTTCCTACAAGGACCAGGAACTCGAAACGTCGTTCGCCAAGCAACTAGGTGTGCCCTTGCTGCTCGCCAACGTCACGCAGCAGGTCTACCAGATGGCCCGGGCCCGCGGATTGAACAAGCAGGATGGCGCCGCCATCGTCAAAATCTTCGAGCAGTTAGCGGGCGTGACGGTGAAAGGCGACTAGGACGGATGCGACCGAGCCCCGCGCACCAGCTTGCCTGGAAGGGCGCCAGTGAATGCGCCATCACGGTAGGTGACTTCGCCTGCAACGATCGTGGCGCGATAGCCCTCGGCCTTCTGCTCCAGCCGGCGTCCTCCGCCCGGCAGATTGTGCACGGGATGCGGGGCAGCGACGTTGAGATGATCGAGGTCGATCACGTTGATGTCGGCCCTGTAGCCGACTGCCAGCCGCCCGCGGTCGCCGAGGCCGATCGTTTGTGCCGGAACATCGGTAAGCTGTTGGACTGTCCAGGCGAGGGGCCAACGCTCGCCCTTGCGATCGCGCGTCCAGTAGGTAAGGGCGTGCGTGGTATAGCTCGCGTCGCAGATCAGACCGTAGTGTGCGCCACCGTCGCCCAGCGCCATCACCGTATGCTCGTGTCGCAGCATGCGTCCCATGTTGACATCGGAGCAGTCGGTATAGTTGGCGCCGGGATGGAACAGGATTGTGCGGCCATCTCCGGAAACCAGCAGGTCATAGGCGAGCTCGAGCGGGGAGACGCCGAATGCCGCAGCCCGCGCATCCAGCCGTTGGTCGGCGGCCGGTGTGTAGTTCGGCGGATCGCCCAGCACGAACATGTTGCTCACGCTGCGCATGAACGCGAGCATCTGAGGATTGCGATAGGTTGGCTCCTCGGCGAGGAGGCGCATCCGGAGCGCGGGATCGTGAAGCCGTGCGAGTTTTTGTGCCAGCGGAAGGTCTGCGACTTCGCGGTAGCTCGGGCAGGTCGAGAAGGGATGAAACGACAGCTCGAGCCCATACAGGATGGCCACGGGCCGAGCCGCGACCTGACCACGGATCGGCAAACCGTCGCGATTGGCGCGCTCGACCTCGCGCAACAGGATCTCCCAGCGGCCGGGATAGAGCGAGATGTCGAGCAGGGTGAAGGACAGAGGGCGCCCCGACAGCTTTGCCAGACGGCGCAGCATCGCAAACTCGGTCGCCCCATCGGCCGTCGTATCCTGAAAATCATCGAGGAGCTGGATCACGCCCTTGCCGATGCGGCCCATGCCGCGCGCAATGGCCGCGAGCTCTTCTTCGGCAGCGGTGATGGTCGGGGTAAGGGCGCCTTCGGATGTGCGGTGAAAAAGCGACCGCGAGGTCGTGAAGCCCAAGGCGCCCGCGTTGAGCCCTTCCTCCACCATCGACGTCATGGTGGCCATGTCCACAGCCGTTGCGGGCTCGCGATCGACGCCGCGTCGGCCCATCACGAAAACGCGCAGCGGCGCGTGTGGCACTTGGGTCGCGAAGTCGATATCGCAGCGTCTGGCATCGAGCGCATCGAGGTATTCGGGGAAACTTTGCCAGTTCCACGGCACGCCTTCGCGCATCACCAGCTCGGGGATGTCCTCGACGCCCTCCATGACCTTGATCAGGGTGTCGCGATCCTGCGGCCGGCACGGAGCGAAGCCCACGCCGCAGTTCCCCATCAGTACGGTAGTCACGCCGTGGCCGGAAGACGGAGTGAACCGGTCGTCCCAGGTGGCCTGGCCGTCATAGTGTGTGTGGATGTCGACGAAGCCCGGCGTCACGGCCAGTCCCTTGGCGTCGATTTCTTCGCGTCCCGCGCTGGCAACACGGCCGATCTCGGTAATGCGGCCGTCCTGCACCGCGACATCGGCTTCGAGCGGCTCGCTGCCCGTGCCGTCGACCACCGTTCCGTTGCGCACCACCAAGTCGAAGTCGGCTGCCATGGCGCTCTCCCATGCGGCTTCGCGTGCCAATCGTTACCAGCTTGATCCCGCATTGGGAATGAGGGCGTCCCGCAGGACGACGTGAGGAAATGACGCTACGCTGTGTCTCGAAACAGCCAGGTTCCGTTGCCATATGGCCGTCAAGCGCGAGGTGCCATGTCCAGTCCAAAACCTCTGTCCTTCCATGTGCCGGAACCCGCTGTGCGGCCCGGCGGTGCACCGGACTTCTCCGATGTGCCGATCTCCCGGGCGGGCGAAGTTCGGCGCCCAGAAGTGGATGTGGCGCCCGAGGAGATTCGCGACCTGGCCTTTGCCATCATCCGCGTCCTCAATCGCGACAGCGAGGCGGTGGGCCCGTGGGCCGGGCTTTTGGACGATGCCCAGCTGCTGGAAGGTCTGCGCCACATGATGACCCTGCGCGCGTTCGATGCGCGCATGCAGATGGCGCAGCGCCAGGGCAAGACCTCGTTCTACATGCAGCATATGGGCGAGGAGGCGGTGAGCTGTGCCTTCCGCAGGGCACTCGAGCCGGGCGACATGAACTTCCCGACCTACCGCCAGGCCGGACTATTGATTGCCGGCGGCTATCCCATGCTCGACATGATGTGTCAGATCTATTCTAACGAGCTCGATCCCCTGAAGGGGCGGCAGCTGCCGGTGCTGTACTCGTCGCGCGACCACGGCTTCTTCTCGGTTTCAGGGAATCTTGCGACTCAGTACATCCAAGCGGTTGGCTGGGCGATGGCGTCGGCGATGAAGCGCGACACCAAGATCGCGGCCGGCTGGATTGGTGATGGCTCGACCGCCGAATCGGATTTCCACGCCGCGCTCGTTTTCGCCTCGACCTACAAGGCGCCGGTGGTCCTCAACATCGTCAACAATCAATGGGCCATCTCGACGTTCCAGGGGATCGCCCGCGGCGGTTCGGGGACGTTCGCCGCGCGTGGCCTGGGCTTCGGCATTCCGGCGCTGCGGGTCGACGGTAATGACTACCTCGCCGTTCATGCGGTGGCCAAATGGGCGGTCGAGCGCGCCCGGCGCAATCTGGGGCCGACGGTGATCGAGTACGTGACCTATCGGGTCGGCGCGCATTCCACATCGGACGATCCTTCTGCTTATCGGCCGAAGACCGAATCGGATGCCTGGCCGCTCGGCGATCCCGTGCTGCGGCTCAAGAATCACCTGATTAGACGCGGTGTGTGGTCGGAGGATCGGCACAAGCAGGCCGAGGCGGAGATCCTTTCGTCGGTCATCGCGGTCCAGAAGGAAGCCGAGACCCACGGCACGCTGCATACCGGGCCGCACCCTTCGGCCCGCGACATGTTCGAAGGCGTGTTCGAGCAGATGCCGCCGCATCTGCGCCGGCAACGGCAGCAGGGAGGAGTCTAGCCGATGCCCCGCAAGACGATGGTCGAAGCGATCCGCGACGCGATGGACGTCTCCATGCAGCGCGACGAGAACGTCGTCGTGTTCGGCGAGGACGTCGGTTATTTCGGCGGCGTGTTCCGGTGCACGCAAGGGCTGCAGCAGAAGTTCGGCGCCAGCCGCTGCTTCGACGCCCCGATCAGCGAGCTCGGCATCGTGGGTGCCGCGGTCGGCATGGCTGCCTATGGTTTACGACCGTGCGTAGAAATTCAGTTCGCTGATTACATGTATCCGGCCTACGACCAGATCGTGTCGGAAGCGGCACGATTACGCTACAGATCCAACGGCCAGTTCACGGCGCCGATGGTGGTGCGGATGCCGACCGGCGGCGGCATTTTTGGCGGCCAGACCCACAGCCAGAGTCCCGAGGCTCTTTTCACTCATGTGTCTGGCCTCACGACCGTCGTGCCGTCCAATCCCTACGACGCCAAAGGACTGCTGATTGCGGCTATCGAGGACAACGACCCGGTGATCTTCCTTGAGCCCAAGCGGCTTTATAATGGCCCGTTCGATGGCCATCACGACCGACCCGTTCTGCCCTGGGCGCGCCATCCCCAAGGTGAGGTGCCGGACGGCCATTACACGGTACCCCTTGGCAAGGCCGCGGTCCGGCGGGAGGGCACCGCCGTGACGGTGTTGGCCTACGGCACCATGGTCTTCGTCGCCGAGGCTGCCGCCCAGGAGACCGGCATCGATGCGGAGATCATCGATCTGCGCACGCTGGTTCCCTACGACCTCGACACGGTCGTCGCCTCGGTGAAGAAGACGGGGCGGTGCGTCGTCGTCCACGAGGCGACGATGACATCGGGCTTCGGCGCCGAGCTCAGTGCGTTGGTGCAGGAGAATTGCTTTTACCATCTCGAGGCGCCGGTCGTGCGGGTCGCGGGTTGGGACACGCCCTACCCGCATGCTCAGGAGTGGGACTACTTCCCCGGGCCTGCCCGCGTCGGGAATGCACTCAAGTCTGTCATGGAGGCTTGAGATGGGGATTCGGGTCATCAAGCTTCCTGACGTCGGCGAGGGCGTAGCTGAGGCCGAGCTCGTCGAATGGCATGTCGAAATCGGTCAATCGGTCCTCGAGGACCAGCTTCTGGCGGCTGTCATGACCGATAAGGCGACGGTGGAGATCCCCTCGCCGGTTGCGGGCACCGTCGTGGCACTGGGCGGCGAGGTGGGCGGTGTCATTGCCGTCGGCGCCGAGCTGGTCCGCCTGGAAGTGGCAGGCGAGGGCGACAAGGAGGTTGCTGCGGCACCGCGAGAAGCGGCCAAACCGGAGCCGGCGGCTGCTTCGGCGCCGCCCCCTGCGCCTGTGCAGGCAGCGGCGCCTGCACAGGCATCTCCTTCCGAGCCCGCTAAATCCGCGAAGCCTCTACCGTCTATGGCGCGACCGTCGGCAGGGCCACCGCGGCCGGCGGGTGAGAAGCCGATTGCCTCGCCGGCGGTGCGGCGGCGTGCGAGGGAAGCCGGCGTCGACTTGCGCCAGGTGCATGGCAGCGGACCGGCTGGCCGGATTAGCCATGACGACCTTGATGCGTTTCTGCGCGGCGGCTTACAGGCTGCAACCGGCCGCGCGCGCGTGGCCAACACGGAGACCGAGACCGTCAAGGTCATTGGCCTGCGCCGGCGGATTGCGCAGGCGATGGCGGAGTCCAAGCGACGGGTTGCGCACTTTGCCTATGTCGAGGAAGTCGATGTCACCGCGCTCGAGGAGCTTCGCACGACCCTGAACGCGCAGAACCGCCAGGATCGTCCGCGACTCACCTTGATGCCGTTTCTGATGCAGGCGGTGGTGAGAGCGGTCGCTGACTTCCCTGAGATGAATGCACATTTCGACGACGAGGCGGAGACCATCGAACGCTATGGCGGCGTCCATATCGGCATCGCGACGCAAACGCCGTCGGGTCTGATGGTTCCCGTCGTCCGCCATTGCGAAGCGCGCGGGCTGTGGGATTTCGCTTCGGAGGTGAGCCGGCTGGCCGAGGCGGCACGGGAGGGACGGGCCACGCGCGACGAGCTTACCGGTTCGACCATCACGATCACGAGCCTGGGGGCGCTGGGCGGCATCGTGTCGACACCGGTGATCAACCGGCCGGAGGTGGCGATCATCGGCATCAACAAGGAGGCTGTACGGCCGGTGTGGCAGGGCGGACAGTTCGTGCCGCGCACGATGATGAACCTTTCGTCCTCGTTCGATCATCGCGTCATCGACGGCTACGTCGCGGCGCGCTTCATCCAGCGCATCAAGGGTCTGATCGAAGCCCCGGCAACGCTTTTCATAGAGGAATGAGATGCCCGATATTGCTGCCAAGGTGCTGGTCGTCGGCGGTGGTCCCGGGGGATACGTCTGCGCCATTCGGGCGGGTCAACTCGGCCTGGATGTCGTGCTGGTGGAGCAGGGCGGCCTGAATGGGGGGCTCGGCGGCACTTGCCTCAACGTCGGCTGCATTCCGTCGAAGGCCGTCATCCACGCCGCTGACGCCTACCATCAGGCCATGAACCAGGCAGCCTCGACGCCGTTTGGCCTCAGGGTCGAGCGCCCGACCATTGACTTCGCATCAACGGTCGACTGGAAGAACGGCATCGTTGGCCGCCTCACGAGCGGCGTCGGCACGCTCCTGAAGCGGCATCGGGTCAAGATCTTGCACGGCCGCGCCGAGATGGTGGACGGCAAGACGTGCCGCGTCGAGACCGACACCGGCTCCCAGGTCATCCAGGCCGAGCATGTCGTGCTGGCGACCGGTTCAGTGCCGGCGTCGCTACCCACTTTGCCGTTCGGTGGCAAAGTCATCTCATCGACAGAGGCTTTGTCTCTTTCCGAGATTCCCAAACGCCTCGCCGTTGTTGGCGCCGGTTATATCGGACTTGAGCTCGGTACGGCCTTTGCCAAGCTCGGCGCCAAGGTCACGGTCATGGAGGCCGAGGAGCGCATCCTGCCAACCTACGATACCGACCTTGCGCGGCCGGTTGCAAAGCACCTGCAGGCACTTGGCGTCGAGGTCCTGACCAAGGCAAGGGCGGTTGGGCTATCGGAGGACCAAGGCGCGGTGCTGGTCGAGCAGGAGGGCGCGGCGCGCCGCAGCATTCCAGCCGACCGCATCCTGGTCGCCACCGGTCGGCGCGCCCGGCTCGCTGGCTTCGGGCTGGAGCGCCTCGACCTCACGATGAACGGTGGGTTCGTGCAGGTCGACGAACGCTGTGCCACCTCGATGCGCAACGTCTGGGCGATCGGCGACCTCACCGGCGAGCCGATGCTCGCGCATCGCGCCATGGCGCAGGGCGTCGTGGTCGCCGAAGTAATTGCAGGCCATCGCCGCGTCTTCGACGGAACGGTGATACCGGCGGTGTGCTTCACCGATCCGGAGGTCGTCACGGTCGGCCTTTCGCCCGAGGAGGCACGGCATGCCGGCCGCGAAGTGCATGTCGCCACCTTCCCTTTCCAGGCCAATGGCCGTGCGTTGACCTTGGGCGCGGAGGACGGGTTCGTGCGCGTCACCGCCCGCGCCGACAATCATCTCGTGCTGGGCATTGCGGCGGTGGGGGCTTGTGTGTCCGAGCTTGCCAGCGCCTTTTCATTGGCGTTGGAGATGGGGGCGAGGCTCGAGGATATCGGCGGCACGATCCATGCCCATCCCACGCTGGGCGAGGCTTTCCACGAAGCGAGCCTGCGCGCTCTGGGCGAGGCGCTCCATATCTAGAGACCCTGCCATCAGCTGATTCCGTATATTGCGTAACCGACGAAACACATAGAATGCGGACATCCGTAAGCAAGGCCGTGTAGTACTAGGGCACTCGGCGGTTGTCGTTGGCGTGTTTTGTCGACCGTGAGGAATGGTCGTCGGCGTAACCCAATCTGGGAAGGTGGGTTGCTTTTGACGCTTTGGATCGACTCGACGGATGGGCTTTACGCCTCCGGCGAGGGGGTGGGGTCCGATGATGCGCGCTCACTTGATAAGCGTTCTGTCCGCTGTCGCTTTGACCTGCTGTGGCGCGGCGACGGCAAAATCTGAGCCGGTGCGCGTTGCCCTCGTCATCTCGAACGCGCAATACGCAAGCATGCCGCCGCTTGGGGTTTGCGGTGCCTCTGCAGCGATCGTGCGCGATGCGCTGCGCGGCAAGGGATTCGAGGTCACCGAACGGAATAATTTGGGGCGCGGCGAATTCGATGCTGCCATCGGCAACCTGGCACGTCAGGCCGCCGCGTCGCCCGCTACCTTGGTCGCCCTGTACTATTGCGGCTATGCTCTTGAATTCAACGGACGGTCGTTCTTGTTGCCCACGTCGGCTGGTCTTGCTCGCGACTCCGACGTGCTCACGCAAGGCATCATTTCGAAGAGCCTCGTCGACAGCCTGGTTCGCGTCAAGGAAAGCGGAGGCTTCGTCCTTTTGGACGTGTTTAAGGCGTCGAACTCAACGGCATCGGGTCTTGCGCGTCTCGTCGAGCAGGCAGCTGCGTCGACCTATGCCGTGATCGGTGTCAGCAACGATGTCACTCCCGGCGGACCGACAGCAGCGTCATTGGCTTTGCGTGACCAGGTTGCAGCCATCGAGCCAAACCTCGAGAAGTTCACCGAGGGCATGCACGGCCAGCTTTCCAGAAATGTATCGGTGACCGCGCATTTCGTTCCGGCTCTTGCGCGCCCGTCGCCGCCACCACCATCACCAGCGGTACCTCCGCCTGCTGCGTCCGCAGTACCTGCCACCCCCACGGTCTCAACGGCCCCTACCGCTCCGCCGCCGCCAACCCGACAGATGATGGCGGATGAGGAGCAGATGTCCGAGCAGGACCGCCGCCTGGTTCAGGTGAAGCTTGCGACGCTGGGCTACTACATCGGCCGAATCGACGGGAATTTCGGCCCCGAAACGCGGGCAGCCATTCGGCGCTATCAGTTCGAGATAAAGGCCGAGATGACTGGCCGGCTGACCGCCGAGCAGGCGACGAAGCTCGTGGACAGCGTGCGGTAGGAGAAGAGCATGGGCCTCCGGACCAAGTTCAATCTGGTGATGATCACCGCCTTCCTGGTCGGATTGGCGGTGGCGACGCTCCTTGCGCGGGAGATCACGACCGAGGAGGCCAAGCGGCAGATGTTGAGCGAGGCGACACTCCTCATGCGCAGCGGCACCGCCGTCCGCAGCTATACCCAGAACGAGATCCGGCCCCTGATCTACGACCAGCTGTCGGTGCGTTTCCTGCCGCATTCCGTGCCATCCTGGTCGGCGCAAACCGTGCTCAACCAGGTTCACAAGGACTTTCCCGACTACACCTACAAGGAGGCCGCGCTCAATCCGACCAATCCTTCCGACCGGGCCACGACCTGGGAGGCCGACATTATCAACGAGTTCAAGCGCAACGGTGAGCTCACCGAGTTTGTCGCCACTCGCGACACGCCGACAGGGCAGTTCCTGACGTTCGCCCGGCCGTTTCGTCTGACCGACCGCGCCTGCCTCGCCTGCCACTCCACGCCGGCGGCGGCGCCGGCGACCATGGTGGACCTCTACGGCAACAGCAACGGATTTGGTTGGGTGCTGAACGACGTCATTGGCGCTCAGATCGTCTCGGTTCCCATGAGCGTCGCGCTTGCCCGCGCCAACCATTCCTTGCTGGCGTTCTTGGCGGCGCTCAGTGCCGTGTTCGTCGGGATGCTGATCCTCCTGAACATACTGATGCACTTTTTCATCCTGCGGCCGATGCAGGAAATTACCGCGCTGGCGCGCGATGTCAGTGCCGGTAAGGCCGACGTCCCTGAATACAAGGTGAAGGGCAAGGATGAGATCGCATCATTGGGTCGTTCGTTCAATCTGATGCATCGCAGCCTGCAGAACGCGATCAGGATGTTGGAAGGCGTATGATCGCTTCGCCTCCCGGAGGATAGTGTCGTGGTGGAGCCACTTCCGACCACCATAGGCCGGTATGTCGTTGAGACTTTGGTCGGCATCGGTGGCATGGGCCGAATCTTCAAGGCCTATGATCCCGAGATCCATAGACCGGTCGCCATCAAGCTGATCTCGACCAGATTGATGAGCGGTGCCGACTCTGACGAATACATCAGGCGCTTTCGGCGCGAGGTCCAGGCCGCCGCCCGCTGCGCCCATCCCAACATCGTCGCCATCTACGACTTTGCCCTGCACGAGGGCCAGCCATTCATGGCGATGGAATTCGTCCATGGCGTGAGCTTGCGCCAGGCGCTCGACGCCGCACCTGTGATGGCTGTTCCGGATGCCATCCGCATCACGCAGCAGGTGCTGGATGCGCTCGCGAGCGCCCACGATTTCGGCATCGTTCATCAGGATATCAAGCCGGCGAACATCATGCTGACGCCGGAAATGCGGGTGAAGGTTGCGGATTTCGGCATTTCCCGATTCGTGAACACCGACGTCACGAGCACCTCGTCGTCGATGGGTACGCCCAACTACATGTCGCCCGAGCAATGCAGTGCCGATGCGGTGGACGGCCGCTCCGACCTCTTCTCGGCAGGGGCGACGCTGTTCGAGATGGTGGCTGGCATGCGGGCGTTCCCCGGCCACAACCTCGCCGATGTGACCCATCGCATCCGGTTCGACCGATTGCCGTTGCTGCCGGCGCCCGTTCGAGCCGCGGCGCCCAGGCTGCAGCTCGTTCTCGAGCGTGCGATGGAAAAACAGCCGGAAGATCGCTTCCTTACCGCGAAGGAGATGGCTGAGGCCCTGGGGCAGGTGCTGGGAAGCCTAAGCCGGAATGGCGAGAAGGGCGACGACAAGGAGGAGAAGACCCGAGTCTCGCCGATCAGCGCATCGGCCGGGAATGTCGCTGCAACACCTTCTGATTCGCAACAGGGGCTGCAGAGGGACACGGGTTCCGGCTCGCCGATTCCTGAGTCGCAGATTGACGCCGATACGCTGCGAGTACTGGAGGAAAAACTCGTGGGCTATGTTGGACCGATTGCCCGTGTGCTGGTGCGCACAACGGCCGGCCGCAGCCGGTCCGTCGGCGATCTATGCTCGCAACTTGCCCTCTCGGTCACGGATACGGCTGAGCGTGAGCGCTTCCGCCGCGAAGTCGGCTCCCTGATCCGGTCCCGTTCGCCGGCGGCGACCGGCGTGCCGTCACGTGGAGAGCTAAGTGGCTCCCGCGACCGCCTGCCCGAGCACGAGCTGGAACGGGTGCAGGAGGCGCTGGCCCAATATGTCGGCCCGATCGCCCGGGTCCTGGTGCGGCGAGCCACGGCGGATGCGACCTCGGTCGAGACGCTGTGGCTTAGCCTCTCAAATCACATCGACTCTCCAGCTGAACGGACGGCGTTTCTGCAACAGCGCCAGAGGTAGTCACCCAAAAGGGATGCATGGCTGGTGGCGAGCCGTCATTTGCGCGTGCTTCGCAAAGCGGTCA
>Ga0310811_10008629_pt1 | contig 13113 bp, 9 predicted proteins | sample YCmetagenome_FD_207642 | JGI IMG/M metagenome (GOLD analysis project Ga0310811, IMG submission 207642) | Soil microbial communities from experimental microcosm in Duke University, North Carolina, United States - YC | ecosystem: Engineered > Artificial ecosystem > Soil microcosm > Unclassified ...
ACCGGGATCAACGAGAAGGGGCTCTACGACTACGCCGGCCGCGCCAAGCCGGCGCTCGGCGCGGTGCGCAGGGCGTTCGACGAGGCTGCGGGCTGACTAGCTCGCGGCCGGGGCGTCGTAGTTCGGCGCGCCGGGGCCGTCGTACTTCTCGTCGGCGTAGAGGCCGCCGTTGGCGGGCGAGTAGATCGTGACGATCCCCTCGTCCCAGCGGATCTCGTAGCGCGGGTTCGGGTCGCCGCGCAGGACGCGCTCGATGACACCGTGGCGGCCGGGCCGCATCGGCGCCCGCGCCGTGCGGCGGCGGCGGCCCGACTTCTCGGCAACGACTCGATCTCCGACTTCGAACGCCATGTGCATGCTCCTCAAGGTGTGGATGTCCGGCTGCGCCGCGCGGCGCTGGGGCAGCGCGCGGCCGGCGGGGTGATGTTAGCGGCGTCCGCTGCGAGGACCCGGCGATGGGCGCGCGCGGTCGTGGTGACTCGGCCGGCCTCATCGGGCGCCGGCGCTTCCTGCATCGGTGAGGACACGGACGGGCCGGGCGCGGCCGTCTCCGCGGGGGGTGTGTCGAATCGCTCTAGTCCCCAAACGCCCGCTTCGCCGCCGCCGACCCCGCCCGCGCGCCCGCCCAGTACCCGTAGGTCCCGTCTTCGCGCAGCTCGCGCGCCGCCTCGACGACCGCGCCGATGGCCGCGAACGCGAAGGCGCCGCCGACCGAGATGCGGGCGACGCCGGCCTGCGCGAGCTCGGCCACCGGCGGCACGCCGGGCAGCGCCAGGACGTTCACCGGGCGCCCGGTCTCGGCGACGACGCGGCGGATGTCCTCGATCCGCGTGAGCCCGGGCGCGTAGACGACGTCGGCACCGGCCTCGCCGTAGGCGCGCAGGCGCGCGATCGTGTCGTCGAGGTCGTCGCGGCCGTGGAGGTGGTTCTCGGCGCGGGCGGTGAGCACGAGCTGCACCGGGCCGGCGTGGGCCGCCGCGGCGGCCGCCGCGACCCGGGCGACCGCGTGCTCGAGACAGTAGATCGGGCCGTCCGCGTCGCCCGTGGCGTCCTCGACCGAGCACCCCGCGAGACCGGCGGCGATCGCGCCCCGCACCGTCTCGGCGACCGCCTCCGGGGCGTCCGCGAAGCCGTTCTCGAGGTCGGCGGAGACCGGCAGCGCCGTCGCGGCGCAGATCGCCGCGGCGTGCGCGAGCGCCTCGTCGCGCGTGACCGAGCCGTCGAGGCGGCCGAGCGTCGCCGCGAACCCGCTGCTCGTCGTGGCGAGCGCCTCGAAGCCGAGCGCGGCCAGCAGCACGGCGCTGCCCGCGTCCCAGGGATTGGGCAGCAGCAGCGGCTGCGGGCCGGCGTGCAGCTCGAGGAAGCGCCGGGCGCGGGCGGCCTGATCGCTCATCGCAGGATCATCGCTCAGCTCCATGCGTCCCACGCGTGCAGCTCGGGGGCGGGGTCGACCGGCACGCCGCGCGGGCGCAGCTCGAAGTGCAGCTGGCAGCCGATCGTGCGCGCGTTGCCGGTCGCGCCGACGCTGCCGATCCGCACGCCGGTGCGGACGTGGTCGCCGGCGCGCAGGCGCGGCGCCCGCAGGAGGTGGGCGTACCAGTAGTCGCGGTGCGTGTGCGCGCCGCGGATGACGACGAGGTTGCCGTACAGCACGGGGTCGTAGACGACCCGCCGGACCGTCCCGCCGCGCGCGGCGACGACCGGCGTCCCGCAGGCGGCGAAGACGTCGAACCCCTCGTGGACGCGCCCGCCCGAGCGCGCGACGCCGAAGGCGCCCGCCGCGCCGCGGTCGGCGTGGCGGCCGCGGATCGGGTAGGCGTGGCTGCGCAGGTCGAAGGCGCCGACGTTGCGCGCGCTGCCGTCGGCCGCGCGGACGCGGACGCGGTAGCGCCCGCCGGGAGCGACGTCGCCGCCGCCGGTCAGCCCGTCCCAGCTCAGGCGCTGCTCGGCACCCGGCTGCGCGGCGGCGATCGGCAGCCGCCGCACGGGCGTCCCGGTCTTCTCGCGCACGAGGTCGACCGCCAGCGCGAGCGGGCCCGGCGCCGCGACGCTGAAGGCGATGACGACGGGGCGGCCGGCGACGTACGCCTGCTGCGGGGTCACGCTCGCCTCCGCGACGACGAAGGGGCTCACCGGCCCGAGTATGACTCTCCGCGTAGGCTCGGGCGTTGTGTCGCGGCCCGACGAACAGCACGCCCCCGGTGGGAAGGCCGCCGTCGCGGCCCTGACGCTCGGCGCCCTCGGCGTCGTGTTCGGCGACATCGGCACGAGCCCGCTGTACGCGCTGCAGACGGTCTTCTCCGCCCACGACCACGCCGTCAAGCCCGGCCAGACCGAGGTCTACGGCGTCATCTCGCTCGTCTTCTGGTCGATCACGAGCATCGTCTCGATCAAGTACGTGACGTTCATCATGCGTGCCGACAACGAGGGCGAGGGCGGCATCATGGCGCTCATCGCTCGCGTGCTGGACCTGCCGATCAGCGGGCGGCGCGCGAAGGCGATGCTCGTCGCGCTCGGGATCTTCGGCGCGGCGCTGTTCTACGGCGACGGGATGATCACCCCGGCGATCTCCGTGCTGTCGGCGGTCGAGGGGCTGAAGGTCGCCGCGCCGAGCCTCGAGTCGCTCGTCGTGCCGATCACGCTCGTCGTCCTGACGGTCCTGTTCGCGATCCAGCGCTTCGGGACCGAGGCCGTCGGGCGCCTGTTCGGCCCCGTCATGGCGGTGTGGTTCTCGATCCTCGCGCTCGCCGGGCTCGTGCGGATCGCCGGCGACCCGGCCATCCTGCGGGCGCTGTCGCCGAGCTACGGCGTCGAGTTCTTCGTCGACCACGGCAGCGTCGCGTTCCTCGCGCTCGGCTCGGTCGTCCTCGCGGTGACGGGCGCCGAGGCGCTGTACGCCGACATGGGCCACTTCGGCCGGCCGGCGATCAAGCGCGCGTGGTTCTGGTTCGTCTTCCCGGCGCTGACGCTGAACTACCTCGGCCAGGGCTCGCTGATCGTCGACACGCCGTCGGCGATCGACAACCCGTTCTTCCTCCTCATGCCGCACTGGAGCAGGATCCCGATGGTCCTGCTCGCGACGCTCGCGACGGTCATCGCCTCGCAGGCCGTCATCTCGGGCGCCTTCTCCGTCACGCGCCAGGCCGTGCAGCTCGGCTTCCTGCCGCGGCTGACGATCCGCCACACGTCGGAGTCCGAGGGGCAGGTCTACGTGCCCGCCGTCAACGGCCTGCTGTTCGTCGCCGTCGTCGCGCTCGTGCTCGGCTTCGGGTCCTCGGCCGGCCTCGCCTCGGCCTACGGCATCGCCGTGACGGGCACGCTGGCGATCGACACGATCCTCTTCTTCGTCGTCGTGCGGCTGCTGTGGCACAAGCCGCTGGGGCTCGTGCTCGCCGGCGCCACGGCGTTCCTCGTCGTCGACCTGTCGTTCTTCACGGCGAACCTCCCGAAGGTCGTCCAGGGTGGCTGGTTCCCGCTGCTGCTCGCGCTCGTCGTGTTCACGCTCCTGACGACGTGGCAGCGCGGCCGCGAGATCGTGACCGGGCACCGCGCCCGCGCGGAGGGCCTGCTGCGCGACTTCGTCGAGGAGATCCGCGCGCAGGAGCCGCCGGTGATCCGCGTCCCGGGCACCGCCGTGTGCCTCACCGCCGGCAAGCGCACGACGCCGCTCGCGCTGCGCGAGAACGTCGACCACAACCACGTCCTGCACGAGAGCGTCGTCATCGTGTCCGTCGAGACGCGGCGCGTCCCGCACGTCCCGGCGGCCGAGCGGGTCGTCGTCGACGAGCTCGGCTACGAGGACGACGGCATCGTGCACCTGTTCATCCGCTACGGCTTCCAGGACGATCACGACGTGCCGGCGGCCCTGCGCCTCGCCGCGGCCGCGGGCCTGGAGTGCGAGGTCGACATCGAGGGCGCGACGTACTTCGTCTCGCACATGACGCTCGTCATCGGCGCCGAGCCGAGCATGCCGCGCTGGCGCAAGAAGCTCTTCCTCGTGCTCGCGCGGACCTCCGCGACGCCGGTCGCCTACTTCGGCCTGCCGGGCGACCGGATCGTCACGATCGGCGCCTACGTCGAGTTCTGACTAGGAGACGAGCGCGGCGCCGCGCGCGGCGGCGGCGACGCGGTCCCCGCCCGCGCGCTTGGCGCGGTACATCGCCGCGTCGGCGCGGCCGAGCAGCTCCGACGGCGCCGGCACCGAGGTCGCATCGGCCACGGCGACGCCGATGCTCGCCGATGTCCAGCCGTCGCCCGCGCGCGTCGTGATGCGGATGGCGGCCACCGCGGCGAGGAGCTCCTCGGCCCGCGCGACCGCGTCCTCCTGCGTCGCCTCGAGCAGCAGGACGGCGAACTCGTCGCCGCCGAGACGCCCCACGACGTCGCTCTCGCGCACGAGGCCGCCGACGACCTTCGCGACCGCGCGCAGCATCCGGTCGCCGGCCTCGTGCCCGAGGCTGTCGTTGATCGGCTTGAAGTGATCGAGGTCGAGCAGCAGCAGCGCGCCGGTCGCCCCGTAGCGGCGCACGCGGGTGAGGAACCGGCCGAGCTCCTCCTCGAAGCGATGACGGTTGTAGAGCCCCGTCAGCGCGTCGCGGTTGGCGAGCTCGTAGAGCTGCGCCTCGAGCGCGCGGCGGGCGCGGTCGGCGCGGCTCAGCGTGCCCGCGCACCACCACATCATCGCGACGAGGCCGGCGACGGTCGCCGCCGCCAGCCACCACGTCCCGACGCGGTCGTCGAAGACGCCCCAGGCGACGGTGCGCAGGTGCAGCCAGCCGAGCACGAGCGGGACGACGAGGCACAGCGGGACCATCCGGCGCACCATGACGCCGCCGGGATCGGCGGTCGTGGCGAGCTCGAGGAAGCGCCCGCGCGGCCGCGCGACGAGCAGCGCCACGGCGAGCCCGACGAAGCACAGCGCCGTGTTGACGGCCATCTTCGCCGCCGACGCGGGGCCGTAGAAGGCGGGGATCGAGTACGCGTAGCCGATGAGGCTCATGAACGCGACGATCGCCATCGGGATCGCGAGCAGCTCGCTCGGGCGCCAGCGCCAGCGCCAGCGCCGGCCGCAGTCGAGCGTCAGGAGCGCCCCGCTCAGCAGCTCGAAGCAGACGGCCGTCGTCGGCGCGAAGCGCCCCGGGTAGGCGATGCCGCGTGCCCTGCCGGCGTGGTCGACGAACAGGAGCTCGTCGGTGCCCAGCCGGATCCCGAGGACGTACTCGCAGAGCACGATCGCGCCGAGCAGCGCCGGGACCGCGGCGAGCACGAGCCCGAGCGTGCGCCGGCGGCCGGCCGCCTCGCGGCCGAGGAGGAGCAGCCCGCCCGCGCCGGCGCCGAGTCCGACGGCGGTCTGGAACTTCATCCCGACCGCGCCGGGGAAGACGGAGCGCACCGCGGCGACGTCGAGGCCCCAGCCGACGAGGGCGACGGCGAGCGCCATCGCGGCGACCGACCAGCCGGTGACCGTCAGCGCGAGCTGGTAGGGGCGGCGGTCTGCTCCGGCGCGGGACACACGGTCCTATCGGCACCCCTAGCGCAGGCTGGTCCGGGCGTCGGACGGATGTCGTAGACGCGGCGGGCGCCGGCTACGTGCGCTCGAGCAGTGCGAGCCCGTGCGGCCCGACGAGCTGCGCGACCGCCGCCGACCCGCCGAGCTCGCGGGAGCCGACGTCGTCGCCGCCGAGCACGTCGCGCCAGCGCCCCTCCGGCACATCGATCTCGGCCTCCTCGCCGGCCGGGCGCAGCACGACGACGACGAGCACCTCGCCGTCGCCGCGCGTGAAGGCGCAGACGTCGGGGCCGGCCTCGATCGGCTCGTAGGCGCCCTCGAACGCCTCCGGCCGCCGCGCGCGCAGCCCCAGCGCCCGCGTGATGAGGTGCAGCTTCATCGTCGCGCGCGCCGGCGGCGCGCCCGCCCGCAGGCCGGCGAGCGCGGCGCGGCGGGCGTCCCAGTCGACGGGGCGGCGGTTGTCGGGATCGACGAGCGAGAGGTCGGGCAGCTCGTCGCCCTGGTAGACGTCGGGCACGCCCGGGACGGTGAGCTTCAGCAGCAGCTGCCCGAGCGCCGAGCGCTCGCCGGCGGCCGCGATCTCAGCGGCGAACGGCTCGAAGTCGTCGAGGAACGGGCCGTGTTCGGACAGGGCGACGGCGAACGCCTTGACGCGTCCCTCCCAGTCGTGGTCCTGCTGCACCCAGGTCGTGTTGCGCTTGGCCTCGCGCAGCGCCTTCTCGAGATAGCCCTCCAACCGCTCGCGGCCGATCGGCCAGACCGCGGCGAGCGTCTGGAAGACGAGGTAGCGCTCCTGCATGTCGGGCGCGCCGTCGACCACGAGGTCCTCCGTCAGCGCGTACCAGCGGCGCACGTGCTCCTCCCATGCCGCCGCCATCGCGCTCAGCGCGCCGACGCGGGCGCGGGCGTCGCCCGAGCGCTTCGTGTCGTGCGTCTGCGTGACGAGCAGCGCGCGCGGGAAACGCGCGGCGCGGGCGCGGTTGGCCGCGTGGAACTCCTCCACCGAGACGCCCCAGCGCCCCGGATCGCCGCCGACGTCGTTGAGGGCCAGCAGGCGCAGATAGCGGTAGAAGCTCGTGTCCTCGATGCCCTTCGCCGTCACCGGCGGCGACGTCTGCTGAAAGCGCGAGACGAACTCCTCGGGCGCGCCGTCGAAGAGCTCCGGGCGCCCGGCGGCGGCGAGCGCGGCGCGGTCGGCGTCCTCCCAGACGCCGTCGCGGACGTAGGTCCGGTAGACCGGCAGCCGCGCGAGCGCCTGCTCGAGCCCGCCCGGGTCGTGGATGCGCCGCAGCCGGTCGACCTCGCGCGTGAAGGTCGTCGTCGCCTGCTCGAGCTGGGCCTCGAGGGCGACCTCGTCGAAGCTGCGCGCGTCGCCGGACAGCTCGACCCAGAGCGCGGTCAGCGGCGCCTCGCCCGCCGGGTCGATGAACAACCCCTGGACGTCGTTGAGGAACTCGTAGCCGACCGTGCCCTCGACGGGCCAGTCACGCAGCTCCTCGGGTGGGTGGGAATGGGTAAGGATCTTCTCGACCCACACGTGCGAGGGGCGGGCGGGATTCCAATTCACGAGGCGCTCGAGGTAGCCCGCGGGGTCGGCGAGCCCGTCGGGGTGGTCGATCCGCAGCCCCTCGATCACGCCCTCGGCGACGAGCGCCAGGACCTTCGCGTGCGTGAGCTCGAAGACCTCCGGGTCCTCGACGCGTACGCCCGCGAGGTCGTCGATGTCGAAGAAGCGCCGGTAGTGGCCGGTCTCGGGGTCGACGTCGAACACCCGCACACGCTCCTCGGGGTCGGCCCACCAGCGGTTCTCGTCACCCGTGCCCATGTGGTTGGGGACGATGTCGAGGATGATCCCCAGGCCCGCCGCGGCGAGCTCGCGCAGGCCCTCCTCGCCGCCGAGCGACTCCGAGATCCGCGTCGGGTCGACGACGTCGTAGCCGTGCGTCGAGCCGGCGCGCGCCTGCAGCGACGGCGAGAGGTAGAGGTGGCTGACGCCGAGGTCGCGCAGGTAGGGCACGAGCGCGCGGACGTCGTCGAAGCGCATGTGCGGCCCGAGCTGCAGCCGGTACGTCGCGCGGAAGGCGGCGCTCACGTCGGTGGATCGACGCGCTTGAGCACCGTCACCGACCGTGCCTTGACCTCGTGCGGCTCACGCGTGCCGGTCGCCGTCGAGCCCGGCGCGGCGAGCGGGTCGGCGGTGCTGAGCTCCAGCGCCCACGACTTCCCGAAGCGGCGCCCGGGGAGCACGAACGTCACGTCCTCGTGATGGCCGTTGATGAGCAGGAGGAAGGAGTCGTCGACGATCTGCTCGCCGTGGCGGCCGCGGTAGGGGAACTCCTGCCCGTTGAGGAACAGGCCGATGACGTTGCCGTTCTGCTGCCAGTCGCGCTGCGTCATGCGCCGGCCGTCGGGCCGGAACCACCACGCGTCCGGCAGCCCCTGCCCCAGCGTGCCGGTCGCGTCGCCGGTGAGGAAGTGGCGGCGGCGGAAGACCGGATGGTCGTGGCGCAGCCGGATGAGCCGCTTCGTGAACTCCTGCAGAGCCCGGCCGTGCTCGTCGATGTCCCAGTGAAACCACGAGATCTCGTTGTCCTGGCACCAGGCGTTGTTGTTGCCGTGCTGCGTGCGCGCGAACTCGTCGCCGCCGAGCAGCATCGGCACGCCCTGGGAGAGCAGGAGCGTCGTGAGGAAGTTGCGCTGCTGGCGCTCGCGCAGGGCGATGATCTCGGGGTCGTCGGTCGGGCCCTCGTGGCCGCAGTTCCACGAGCGGTTGTCGTCCGTGCCGTCCTTGTTGTCCTCGAGGTTGGCCTCGTTGTGCTTCTCGTTGTAGGAGACGAGGTCGGCGAGCGGGAAGCCGTCGTGGGCGGTGATGAAGTTGATCGAGGCGAACGGCTCGCGGCCGTCCTCCTTGTAGAGGTCGCTCGATGCCGTCAGCCGGTTGGCGAAGTCCGCGACGCTCGCCTCGCCGCGCCAGAAGTCGCGCATCGTGTCGCGGTAGATGCCGTTCCACTCCGTCCACAGGACGGGGAAGTTGCCGACCTGATAGCCGCCGGGGCCGACGTCCCAGGGCTCGGCGATGAGCTTGACCTGCGACAGGACCGGGTCCTGGTGGATCGTGTCGAAGAACGCGCTGAGGCGGTCGACGTCGTAGAGCTCGCGGGCCAGGGCACTGGCGAGGTCGAAGCGGAAGCCGTCGACGTGGCACTCGATGACGAAGTAGCGCAGCGAGTCCATGATGAGCCGCAGGACGCTCGGGTGGACGGGGTTCAGGCTGTTGCCCGTGCCCGTGAAGTCCATGTAGAAGCGCTGGTCGTCGGGCATGAGCCGGTAGTAGCTCTTGTTGTCGACGCCCTTGAAGGACAGCATCGGCCCGAGGTGGTTGCCCTCGGCCGTGTGGTTGTAGACGACGTCGAGGATGACCTCGATGCCGGCCTTGTGCAGCGCCTTGACCATGCCCTTGAACTCGCGGACCTGCTCGCCCTTGAAGCCCGTCGCGGCGTACTCGGCGTGCGGCGCGAGGTAGCCGATCGAGCTGTAGCCCCAGTAGTTGCTCAGCCCCTTGTCGACGAGGAAGTGCTCGTCGGCCTTGTGGTGGACGGGCAGCAGCTCGACGGCCGTGACGCCGAGCTCCTTGAGGTAGGCGATCGCCGGCTCGGAGGCCAGGCCGCCGTACGTGCCGCGCAGGTCCTCGCGGACCTCGGGGTGGAGTTTCGTGAAGCCCTTGACGTGGGCCTCGTAGATGACGGTCTCCGTCCAGGGCGTACCGAGCAGACGGTCGCCCTCCCAGTCGAAGCCGGGGTCGACGACGAGCGACTTCGGGATCGCCTCGGCGTCGTCCTCGTCGTCGGCCTCGAGGTCGGCGACGTCGGTGTCGTCGGGGATGTAGGGCAGCGTGCTCGCCTTGTCCCAGAGGATCTCGCCCTCGATCGCCTTCGCGTACGGGTCGATGAGGAGCTTGCAGGGGTTGAAGCGGTGGCCCTCCTCGGGCTCGTACGGCCCCCAGACGCGGTAGCCGTAGCGCTGGCCGGGGCCGACGTCGGGCAGGTAGCAGTGCCAGTTGTAGGCCGTGCGCTCGCGCAGCTCGATGCGCGTCTCGTTGTCCTCGGCGTCGAAGAGGCACAGCTCGACGCGCTCGGCGTTCTCGCTGAAGATGCTGAAGTTCGTCCCGCGGCCGTTCCACGTCGGGCCGAGCGGGAACGGGCGGCCGGGCCAGACCTCGATGGCGCTCTCGGTGCTCATCGGACGAGCGCCCCCGAGCGCGCGCCGACGACGACGGCGCCGTCGCGCAGCGCGGCCACGCCGGCGACGAGCACGATCTCGCCGTGGCCGTTCAGCGGCAGCGGCTGGGTCTCCGCGGAGAAGTTGCAGCACAGGCGATACGGGCCGCGGTCGACCGTGAGCCAGCGGGATTCTTCGTCGAACATCGTGGTGACCTCGTCGGGTGGGAGCGCGCGGCGCACGCGCAACAGTGTCGCGTAGAGCTCCTGCAGATCGGCGTCGCCCGCGCGCGTGAGCTTGGAGCGCTCGAACGTCGCGGGGTCCTGCGGGTCGGGCACCTCCTCGCCGGCGAACTGCGCGAAGGCCGCGAACTCGCGCCGGCGCCCGTCGCGCGTCGCCGTCGCGATCTCCTCGTCGATGTGGTCGGAGAAGAACTGAAACGGCGCCGGCTCGCCGTACTCCTCGCCCATGAAGAGCATCGGCGTGAAGGGCGACAGGAGCGTGCAGAAGGCCGCCAGCGGGCGCGCCTCGGCGGGCAGGCGATCGCCGAGCGCGCGGTTGCCGACCTGGTCGTGGTCCTGGTCGAAGACGACGAACTGCTCGGGCGGGCGGTCGTCCGCCGGCAGCCCGAAGCGCCGCTTGCGGAACTCCGAGTAGCCGCCGTCGTGCACGAACGGGCGGTGGTAGGCCTTGGCGAGGTCGGCGACGGTGCCGAACTCCGCGTACCAGCCGTCGCGCTCGCCGGTGAGCAGCGCGCGCAGCGCGTGGTGGAAGTCGTCGGCCCACTGCGCGTCGTGGCCGAAGCCGCCCTGCTCGGGCGGGCGGATGACCTTCGGGTCGTTCAGGCCGGACTCCGTGATGATCAGCGCGCCCGGCCGCGCGGCGTGCACGCGCGTGGCGATCGCCTCCAGGATCGAGATCGCGCTCTGGTCGAAGATCGCGTGGATCGCGTCGAGGCGCAGGCCGTCGACGTGGAAGTCGCGCACCCAGCCCTCGGCCGACTGCAGGACCCACTCGCGCACCGGGTCGCAGTACGCGTCGTCGTAGTTGATCGCCTGGCCCCAGAACGTCGAGTACTTCTCGGTGAAGTACGGGCCGAAGGCGGCGAGCGCCTTGTTGCCCGAGGCGCCGACGTGGTTGTAGACGACGTCGAGGACGACGCCCAGCCCGGCGCGGTGGGCGGCGTCGACGAGCCGCTGGAAGCCTGCGGGCCCGCCGTAGCTCGACTGCGCCGCGCTGAGGTAGACGCCGTCATAGCCCCAGCCGTGGCGGCCGGGGAACTCGGCGACGGGCATGACCTCGATCGTCGTGACGCCGAGTTCGGCGAGCCCGGGGAGGTACGGGATCGCGGCATCGAACGTGCCCTCGGGCGTGAACGTGCCGATGTGCAGCTCGTAGATGACGAGGCCGGCGAGCGGCGCCGGCGCGAAGCGCTCGTCGGTCCAGGCGAAGGCGCGCGGGTCGACGACGCGCGAGGGCCCGCGCAGGCCGCCGGGCTGGTGGCGCGTGGCGGGGTCTGGGAGCGGGTCGTCGCCGTGCGCGAGGACGTAGCCGTAGTCCTCCCCTGGCTGCGCGGGCACCTGGGCCTCGTGGACGCCGTGGCCGACATGCGCCAGCGCATGCTCGCGGTCGCCGACACGCACGCGGACCTCGTCGCGATCGAGCGCCCAGACGCGGAACTCGACGAGCCCGTCGTCGAGCGCCGTCGCGCCGAGCGGGCGCTCCCAGGGACAGGCTTCGCTGACATCGGGCATCCGCAGGACGGTACCCACCGACGGCGCGGGTTAGCCGGTCGCGGCGTTCAGGCGGGCGCGCAGGTGGATGTGCGAAAGTGACTGTCCTCGTACGGGAGTCGCCCGGTCGGACCGGCCGCGGCGCACGACCAGGAAAGGCGGATCCCATGTCGGCGCAGGAATCCGCGGAACGCCTCAAGCCCGCGTTCTGGCGCGAGACGCTGTCGCCCTATGCGAAGCCGGACCTCCGGCGCGCGCTGCTGGACGTCGCGACCTCGGCGCTGCCCTACCTCGCGGTGACGGCGCTGATGTACCTCGTCGCGCCGGTCTCGACCCTGCTCGTCGTGGCGCTCGCGATCCCGGCGACGGGCTTTCTCGTGCGGACGTTCATCGTCTTCCACGACTGCTCGCACGGATCGTTTCTGCCCTCGCGGCGGGCCAACACGTGGCTCGGCGTCGCCTGCGGGCTGCTCGTGTACTCGCCGTTTCACGCCTGGCGCCACGAGCACGCCGTCCATCACGCGACCGCCGGCGACCTCGACCGCCGCGGCATGGGCGACGTCGACACGCTGACGGTCGCCGAGTACACGGCGCTCCCGCGCGGCCAGCGCCTCGGGTACCGCCTCATGCGCAACCCGGTCGTGCTGCTCGGCTTCGGCCCGCTCTGGGCGCTGATCCTCGAGCCGCGGCTCGTGCCCCGCTGGGCGCGCGAGCGCTTCGGGCGCAAGATCATCGCGACCGACGTCGCCCTCGCCGTCCTGCTCGGCGGGCTGTGCGCGCTCTTCGGCTGGCACGCGGTGCTGCTGATCCAGCTGCTGCCGGCGATGCTCGCCGGCGGGGTCGGGATCTGGCTCTTCTACGTCCAGCACCAGTTCGAGGACGTCTACTGGGAGCGCAAGGAGGAGTGGAGCTACGCGGCCTCCGCGCTGCGCGGCAGCTCGCACCTGCGCCTGCCGAAGGTCCTGCAGTTCTTCACCGGCAACATCGGCCTGCACCACGTCCACCACCTCAACGCGCGGATCCCGAACTACAACCTCCAGCGCGCCCACGACGAGAACCCCGTCTTCCACGACGTCCGCGAGCTGAACTTCTGGCAGGCGGTGCTCGCGCTGCGGCTGAAGCTCTACGACGAGCGCAGCGGCCGGCTCGTGAACTTCGCGCAGGCGCGGACGGTCTAGCGCTTTTCGCGGGCGAACTGCTGGTGCCGGGTGGACGGCAGGGTTGGGGGCGCGGGCGCTTACAGCATCGGTGAGGGTGCGTGGGGCGCCCCCGCGAGGCCGGGCCCTCGCGGTTTGTGGCCGAGCGAGTTCGCCTGGCTCAGCCGGACAAGGTCGCCAATCGAGGGGGTGCGCCGGATCGTGCACGCCCAGCGATAGCCATTCGGCACACCCCCCCGCGGAGAACGCTCGCGGCGGGCCCACCCGTTTCCTGCACCGACGCAGTCAGCGCCCCACACCCGGCGGGCCAGCGCGCCGACCACGAGCCGTTCAGCCCTCCCGAAAGAGGCGAGCAGGCTGAACCTGCTAAAGCGTGTCGATGCCGCTGCCCTGCGACCCGTACGGCGGGCGCTTCCAGGGATGGGCGCCGAGGGTGCCGTAGTGCTCGCGCAGGTAGGCGACGAGGTCGCCGCGGTGCTCCGGGCAGGAGTAGCGC
>Ga0310811_10008630_pt1 | contig 13113 bp, 14 predicted proteins | sample YCmetagenome_FD_207642 | JGI IMG/M metagenome (GOLD analysis project Ga0310811, IMG submission 207642) | Soil microbial communities from experimental microcosm in Duke University, North Carolina, United States - YC | ecosystem: Engineered > Artificial ecosystem > Soil microcosm > Unclassified ...
AAACTGGACCTTCAACTGGATAGAGAATTGGAGGGCACATTTCCGGCGAGCGATCCGCTGAAGATAACTCGCTTCTCCAGCACGATTCTCCCGACCGAAGGGTCATCCAGGAAGAAAGGTGTCCGACAGTCAAACGTTCGCAAACGCAGTTTTTAGAAATGCAAAATGCAGAGCATCGGACTCGATAAAGCCGGCCGAGGATCCACCAAATGGAATAACGTTTGGTCGATGGACGTCATGCATTTTCTTTGTGCCTCTCGATTGCCCGCAGTTTAACCAAGTCAGCTTTCGTGTTCATCTATTCCAACTCCATCGTAACGGGCGCGTTGCGCCCAATGATCCATGAAAAGGCCGTAATATAGTCGCATTTATGCTCGGTGGAGTACGCCGACATGAACCGCGGAGAGAACCCCAGCCGGATTTGTGACGAGGGCGCCGAGCTTAAGCGCCAGGGTGAAGAGCGTCTGCGAAGGGTAGTCGAAGACGCCGGTATTGGAACTTGGGAAATAAACTTACTCACAGGCGCAATCAGCTGCTCCGCCACCACCGCACGTTTGTTCGGGGTAGCTCGCGAGGCTCTTGCCACCTATGAGGACGTTCTTGGCTTGCTGCACCCGAAAGATCGTCAAAGCGCGGCAAAAGCGATCAAGCGTTGCATCGAGGAGCACACGGACAGCGACTTCGACTACCGAGTGCTACGGCCGGACGGGACAATGTGCTGGCTTTGCCAACGAGGTCAGGTCTATTCGGACAAAGATAACGTCCCGACGCATATGCGCGGTGTTATCCTAGACATAAGCAGACAGAAGGAGATCGAAGGCGAGCTAAAGATCCGCGAGGAGCATTTGCGATCAGTCCTCGAAATTGTGCCAGATGCGATGATTGTTATAGATGATAGAGGGATCATAATATCCTTCAGCGCAGCGGCCAATCGGCTATTCGGATTTGCCAAATCTGAGGCTATCGGTCGGAACGTCTCGATGCTTATGCCAGAACCCGATCGCAGCCGTCACGATAGTTACATAGCCCGATACCGCGATACGGGGCAGGCTCGGGTTATCGGGCTCGGACGAGTCGTTACTGGTCAGCGCCAGGACGGCTCAACTTTTCCAATGCATTTGTCGCTCGTTGAAACGCGCTCGAGCGAGGGTCGTCACTTCACCGGTTTCGTGCGCGATTTGACCGAACGTGAGGAGACGCAGGCGAAACTACAAGAGTTGCAGTCCGAGCTCGCACACATGTCGCGCCTCACAGCGATGGGTGAAATGGCGTCGACACTCGCGCACGAACTCAACCAACCGCTTGCCGCCGTCGGCAACTATCTCAACGGCTGCCGCCAACTCCTCGAAGGTAGTCAGAATCCAGTCGCGTCGGAGATCCAAGACGCGTTGAACGAGGCGGCCGAGCAGATTGTGCGTGCGGGTCAGATCATCAGACACTTGCGAGATTTTGTCGCGCGGGGCGAAACCGAGAAGCGGATCGAGCGGGTTGCAAAGCTAATCGAAGAGGCAAGCGCTCTTGCGCTCGTGGGGGCGCGCGAACAAGGCATCAAAATTCGATTTGCGGTCGACCCTACCGTCGACAATGTTTTCGCCGACAGGGTACAAGTGCAACAGGTACTGATCAACCTACTTCGCAATGCCATTGATGCGATGCAGCACTCGGCACGGCGCGAGTTGACGCTCGTTGTCGCACCCACCAAACCCAACATGGTGACGTTTTCGGTGTCTGACACTGGAACAGGCGTACCTGATGACATAGCACCCAGACTGTTCGAACCATTTATGACCACGAAGCTTCACGGGATGGGAGTTGGGCTATCGATCAGTCGGACAATTGTCGAGTCTCATGGCGGTAGGATATGGGCAGAGCCTAAGAAAGAGGGAGGCTCGATCTTTCACTTTACGCTTCAAGCCGCAACAGAAAGCCAGACCGATGCCGGCTAACTCCCTCATTTGCATCATTGACGACGATGAATCCATGCGCAAATCGCTCGCATTCCGTCTCAGAGCGGCGGGGTTTCGAGTGGAGACCTATGGGTCGGCGTTGGCGTTTCTTGACGCTCCACCGCATATTGGTGAGGGTTGCGTCGTAACCGATATACGAATGCCCCAAATGGACGGAATGGAGCTATTGCGTCGGATCAAAAGCTGCGGCCGAAACCTACAAGTCGTCGTGATGACGGGGCATGGCGATGTATCGCTGGCGGTCGAAGCAATGAAGCTGGGTGCCTCGGATTTCATCGAAAAGCCGTTTGACGACGAGACATTGCTGACAATGATCCGCGCCGCTCTGAACAACGCGGAGGCGAGTTCTCAACGCGACGGGAAAGCGCTCGAGATTGTCGAACTGATCAGGAGCTTGACCGCACGCGAGCGAGAGGTATTCGATGGCCTGGTGGTGGGTCAATCCAACAAGGACATCGGACGCAATCTCGACATCAGTCCTCGGACCGTCGAAATATATCGTGCCAATCTCATGAAAAAAATGCGAGCTAATAGTCTCTCCGAACTCGTCCGGATCGCGATCAAGGCAGGTCTATCCTGATTTGAGGTATGTCAACGAATCGACTCTCGATTTCCGCTAATCTGAGAGAATGTTGCGCGAGGAGCTCCCGGCGCAGATCTGATCGGTGGTTGAAATGACGTCGAGGACAGGCCCCCTCATTCTCGTTATCGAGGAGGATTCGGCGGTCTTGGCTTCGTTGAATTTCATGCTCGAAGTTGGGGGTTTCAAGACATGCCCATTTGATAGTGTCATTCGTCTCCTAGAAGCTGAGCGGTTGCCCGAAATAGCTTGTCTTGTGGTGGATTATCGTACGACCACCATGAACGGAATCGAACTGCTTAAGCACTTGCGCAGACGTCGGATACTGGCGCCGGCCGTCCTCATCGTCGAGCACGCGGATAGGATGGTCCGTGAAGGCGCCCTGGCCGCCGGCTTCGCTGGAGTCGTCGATAAGATTATTTTCCACGACAATTTGGTCAACGAAATCAGACGGGTGCTAGCCGTCGCCTAACGGCTGCCGCCTCCCCGCCCGGCTACTCCGTAGAATCCCTTAAGGAGGGTTACATAAGGAATGATACAGATTTCGGTCGCGGCCAGCGACCGATATCCATGAGGAGCAAAGCAGACGCAAAGGAATAGCTCCCATGGTAGCTCAGGCGGAACATACAACGATGACACGCCCATTGCAGGGATTTGCGACAGGTCCGTACGGTCAGGATTTGTGCCTGCTTTCAGGTCATCCGGCGCTTGTTGGAACGACCTTCAACTATGGGCACGATGAGGAAATCTACGGGGAAACCGAGAAGGCTCTGTCTTTCTACAAGGTAGTGAGTGGCGCAGTGCGAACTCACAAGCTGCTGAGCGATGGACGCCGACAGATAGGAGCGTTCCACTTCGAAGGCGACTTGTTTGGATTCGAGGCTGGAGAAGTACACCGGTTCACGGCGGAAGCAGTCGTCGAAGCGACGGTGCTCGTGTTCAAACGGCAGACACTGGAACAGTTGGCCGCGCGCGACCTGAACGTAGCCCGTTGGCTCTGGGCTTTGACAGCCCGCAATCTCAGTCATGCAGAGGAGCATATGATGCTCCTCGGGCGCAAGACGGCCACCGAGCGGGTCGCGGCATTCCTGCTGGAGATGGACGAATGCATGCAACCCGTCGCCTCGATCACGCTGCCCATGTCGCGACGGGATATCGCCGACTATCTCGGCCTCAGCGTCGAGACGGTTTCGCGGACAATATCGCAGCTTCAAAACGAAGGGACGGTTGAACTGTTGGGCAAACGAGAGGTCACACTGCATAGTCGGGCAAGACTCCGAGCACTTCGTTCGGAAGAAGGCTGGCAATGAATACTGGCCAGACGAGCGTTACATAACCGGCACGATCATCTTTCGCCAACGATCGTCTGGGGGCGATGAATTCCGAGCCACAGCGGAGCGAACTCGATAACGAGCGGCGTCAGTCTGAAAGGTGCCTTCCTGCGGACGGGACCGGTGTCGCCTTGGGACGATCGAGAACCCATTCGCGAGGAGCTATTCGGCGTCGAGCGCCTCGAGAAACACGCACGGAGCCTCGCGGTTGCCCAAAAGGTGACGTCCAAGTCGATCCCCTGGCGGGTCAACTTGCCGACAACGCGGCGGTATTGCTAGACGCGTATCGCTCTATCGCCAAAGAGGTTGCCTAGGGGCGGGCAATCACCCCCGGCAGCGGGATGGCTGACCGATAACTATCACCTTGTCGAAAAGCAAATTCATGAGATGCGAACCGATTTGCCGCCTGGCGGCTATTCGACTCGCAACAACGAGATTAAACGCCGCTATCTTTTTCATCGTGTTCTCCTGTGTATCTACACCTTCCGGCAGCCTTTTTATACACTCACTCCGGCTCACCGCATCCGCGTGTCCGAGGATTCCGACGAACGCGGCGCTAACGGGTGTTCCCGCGTAGAGAGCTTCTCTTCGGAACATTTTCCCGCAACAGCCCAAGCTAGCGGCACCGGCATCAACGCGATGCAAGCCAGCGAGGACGTGAGCCTCCCTTCCGTCGCGAAGTGAATCACTCGTCACAAAACCGGAAGAAGCTCGTCGGCAACAACGTATGTTTCAAATTGGTTTTGACAACTGAATAATAAAGCTCTTGATATTTATGAATTAGATACAAAGAGGTGCTTCCGATGGACACAGAGCTGGCTAGAACCTTTCTGACGGTTGTTTCGAGTGGAAACTTTATCAGCGCCGCCGATCGGCTTCATGTAAGCCAATCGACTGTCAGCACGCGCATTCATACGCTGGAAGACCAACTCGGATGCGTGCTCTTCGTTCGCAACAAAGCGGGCACGACGCTGACATCTGCTGGCCGGCAATTTCAGCGGCATGCGGCCACGCTCGTTCGAACAATAGAGCAGGCGCGCCATGATATCGGAATTCCTGAAGGCTTTGGTGGTACGCTGGTTGTCGGCGGCCGAATGGGTCTGTGGGAAGAGTTCTTATTGAAGTGGCTTCAGATGATGCGTGAAGCCAGGCCGGAGGTCTCCGTTCGTGCGGAGAGCGGTCTCGAGCCAGAACTTATGCAAGGTCTCATCGACGGTCGAATGGATATCGGCGTCATGTACACCCCGCAGAGCCGCCCGGGATTGAAACTCGAGCAATTATTTGAGGAAAAGCTTGTCATGGTGTCGACGGATGCAAAGGGCAAGGCTGAGCCCCAGCCCGGCTATGTATATGTGGACTGGGGACCAGAATTCTACGCGCGACACAGTACCTGCTTTCCGAATTTCGGCCCTCCGCTGACCGCGAACATCGGTTGGTTAGGACTGCAACACGTGCTGGAGAATGGCGGCTCCGGCTACTTTCCGGAGCGGATCGTGCGGCCTCATCTCAAAGCAAAACGACTGAATTTGATCGGAAACGCGCCCGAGTTTTCGATGCCTGCTTACGTCGTCTATCCTCTTGACTGCGACCGCGATCTCTTCGGGATCGCGCTTGAGATCATGCACGGGATCGCGAGCTCGAAACCGACAACGACAGTTCGCAAGAAACCCTTGAGGCGTTCGCGAAGAACGCGATAGATCGACGCGCACTACAAATGGCTGCAATACAAGCGTTAGTTCGCTCTCCATTCCGGGAGAGCAACGACGAGCCGACGATACAACATTCCCTTGCACGATGAATGGAGACGATCGCGGATACTTCGGCTATCGGTCCAACGAAAATCCAATCTGGCCCCCTAATCTTGACTTGAAGTGAAAGAAACGAGTGTCGTAGCCCTTATGGAGCACCTTGGCTGATGAGCGACGAGAGGGGGCGGCGCTGAGGGAAACGATACAATTTGTGGTCGGAACCATCCATCGATTTCCTGAATAGAAAGAGCCAATATTTCTCGCTTGCCAAATAGACCTTCGGAGCAAGAAGATAGCTTCAATCGCTATGCAGCGAAAGCATACGCAAAACCTGGTGTCACCAGGCCACAAAAGGATAGGGATGTGGAATGACCGAAGTTTCTCGTCTCGGGTCGCGGTACGACGCTTTTCTGTTCGCCTCGCTTTGCCAAGATGATGAATTGCCTCTCAGCGTTTTGTCCGTGCTGGCACGGCAGGACCTTGACCCGTGGCAAGAGGCTGATCGTCTGGCGCAGCTATCAAGAGAGCAGGCAATAAACAGTCTCGCATCAAGGATATGGAAATCAAATAGCAAGCGCTGGTCACCCCCTGAGGCAGGTATCCTCGCGATCCGCCTGATACAGCTTCTGCCATCACACGGCGGCTCCATGTCGGACCGCAACTCAGCTGAAGATAGCGGCGGCAGAATGATGTGGCTGGTCGTAGGCATACTGGTAGCCTCAAGTACCGCATCCGGACACGGTATCAAAAAGTCACTCATCAGTTCCGGCAATCCGAATCATCGCGTCAGCTCGGTCGTACCGCAAGAAGCGTCGCCGCAATCGTCCCACGGCATTGTTACCGACTAGGAATGCCGAGGCAATTTTCAGGAGCCATACCTATGGGTAGGAGAATTGCAGCTGCAAACGTCAGATTGAAGCGAGCATACGAGAGCCCGAGTGCAAAGGATGGCATCCGGATCTTGATCGACCGCTTGTGGCCTCGCGGTGTTGTGAAAGCAAATGCCGCGATCGATTTGTGGGCCAAGGACATCGCTCCCAGCACCGCGCTACGGAGGTGGTTCGGCCATGACCCGGCTCGCTGGCAAGAATTCCAACGTCGTTACTCGGAAGAGATCTATCGGCATCGCGACCGGCTCGACGAACTGCGCGCACTTGCTGAAAGAGGCGTGATTACGCTCGTTTTTGCGGCGCATGATGAAACTCACAACGACGCTGTGGTCTTACGGGAAATTCTTCTGGGTCGAACCGCCGCACGGAAATCCCACTCCACATCGACTCGCGTCTGACCGATCGATCATCGCAAATTAGCTCACGACGTCCGTTTTTCCCGAGCGCGTCTGCTCACGAACGTCCATGTAGTCGGGGCCGGGTGGTATGCAGGCCCGCCTGCGCCCACCAGCTCGAGTTCGGCTCTGCATCTGGGCACCACAGCTAGAATTTCGTGCTTCCGGTGTAGGAGACCGGATCGCTGGCCGGGAAAGACTGGATCGAGCCCTCGTCCACCGCCCCGTCATGATCCGCTATGGGAAGCGGGTAGGGCTTTCGTGCGGGCACCGGCATTTGCTCCGAGCGTTCTCCGAGGAGCTGGCGCAGCACGTACTGGAGAATGCCCCCATGGCGCACGTAGAGCACCTCCTGCGGCGTTTCGATGCGGGCGCTCACCTCGAATTCGATCGCACTGCCGTCCTCACGGCGGGCGCGGACGGTAAGGCGGCGCGACTGCGCAAAAGCGCTCGCCACTCTGGCGGTGATGCCGGTGATGTCGAACTCCTCGCGCCCGGTCAGACCGAGGCTTGCGATCGAGGTGCCGTCCACGAATTGGAGCGGCAGCACGCCCATGCCGACGAGATTCGACCGGTGAATCCGCTCGAAGCTTTCGGCGATCACCGCACGCACGCCCTGCAGGAGGGGACCTTTTGCGGCCCAGTCCCGGCTGGAGCCCGACCCGTAATCCTTTCCAGCAAGGACGAGGAGTGGTACGCCGTCCCGCAGGTAACGCTGGCTCGCCTCGTAGATCGAGACGATTTCGCCGGTCGGCAGATGCGTCGTGCATCCGCCCTCGGTGCCGGGTGCAAGCCGGTTACGGATGCGTACATTGGCGAAGGTGCCCCGCACCATCACTTCGTGATTGCCGCGCCGCGCTCCGTACGAGTTGAAGTCCCTGGGCGCGACGCCTTGGGCGAGGAGATACGCACCCGCCGGAGATTTCTCCTGGATCGTTCCGGCCGGCGAGATGTGATCGGTGGTGATGCTGTCGCCGAACACCGCGAGCACGCGCGCCTTCTCGATTTCCGCAAATTGCGTTGGGCTCTCGCGCGTCATCTCAGTGAAAAAGGGCGGACTGCGCACGTAGGTGGAGTCGGGGTCCCACCGATAGATGTGCCCGGAGGGCGCCTCGAGCGCGCGCCACTCCTCGTCGCCGGCGAAAATCTCGCGATAATTGTCACGATAGAGCTCCGAACCGGTCGCCTCGCGGATCGTCCGCTGAATCTCATCCTGGCTCGGCCAAAGGTCGCGCAGAAAAACAGGATTGCCTTGTGGATCGTGCGCGAGCGGCTCGGTCTCAAGATCGATCGTGATGCGTCCGGCGAGCGCGAAGGCTACAACAAGCGGTGGCGACATCAGGTAATTGGCGCGCACTTCCGAGTGAATGCGTCCCTCGAAGTTGCGGTTCCCCGACAGCGCCGCAGCGACCACGAGCTTCCTGCGGTTTATCTCTTCGGAGATCTCCGGCGGAAGCGGCCCGGAATTGCCGATGCAGGTGGTGCAGCCGTAGCCGACGAGGTTGAAACCGAGCCGTTCGAGATAGGGCGTAAGGCCGGCTCGCTCGTAATAGGCCGTGACAACGCGCGATCCGGGCGCAAGCGAGGTTTTCACCCAGGGCCGACGATCGAGCCCGCGTTCCACCGCGCGTTTGGCGAGCAGCCCGGCCGCCAGCATAACGGAGGGGTTCGATGTGTTGGTGCAGCTGGTGATCGCCGCGATCACGACAGAGCCGTGGTCCAGCGCTTCGGCCCCGCCCACGATCGGCATGGAGGAGACGTGGTCGCTGTCCGATTCGCCCCAGACGTGGAGCCGTTCCTCGGGCGAGGTACGGGCGTCCGCACCCTTCCGTGACCGGCGTGGCTCGGGTGGAAGAAGCGAGGGCAGAGAAGCTGCGAAAGCCTCCTTGGCACGGCGCAGGGGAATGCGATCCTGCGGCCGGCCCGGACCGGCGATGCTTGGCTCAACCTCGCTCAGGTCGAGTTCGAGAGTATCGCTGAAAACTGGCTCTGGCGCGCCGCTGTGGTGGAACAGGCCCTGTTCTTTCATGTATGCCTCGACGAGAGCGATCTGAGCCTCCGGGCGCCCGGTCAAACGCAGGTAGTCAAGGGTGAGGTGATCGACCGGGAAGATCGCGCATGTCGATCCGTATTCGGGCGACATGTTGCCGATTGTCGCGCGGTCGACGACCGGAACATTCTCGATGCCTGGGCCGTAGAATTCAACGAAGCGCCCCACCACGCCTTTCTTGCGCAGCATCTGCGTCACCGTAAGGACGAGGTCGGTCGCGGTCGCGCCCTCGCGCAATTTGCCGGTTAGTTTGAAGCCTATCACTTCCGGGATGAGCATGGAGACTGGCTGGCCTAGCATCGCGGCCTCAGCCTCGATGCCGCCGACGCCCCAGCCGAGCACGCCCAGGCCGTTCACCATCGGCGTATGCGAGTCCGTTCCCACCAGCGTGTCCGGATAGGCGAGCGCGTTCGCGCTGCCGTTCGAACCTTCCTCCGCCCCGAAGACTACGCGGGCAAGATATTCAATGTTGACCTGGTGGCAGATGCCACTGTTGGGCGGCGCCACGCGGAAATTCTCGAAGGCCTGCTGGCCCCATTTGAGGAAGGCATAACGCTCGCGGTTGCGGTGGTAATCGAGCCGCTGATTGATCCGCATGGCTTCTGGAACCCCGAAGGCGTCGGCCTGGATGGAATGGTCGATCACAAGCTCGACCGGCTGCAGCGGATTGATTTTCGCTGGATCACCACCGAGCCGAACCATGGCGTCACGCATCGCCGCGAGATCGACGATTGCGGGAACGCCAGTGAAATCCTGCAGCAGGACGCGGGCGGGCTGAAACGCGATCTCGGTGCGCTCGGGTGAGTTGGGTCGCCAGCCGGCGAGCGCCTCGATGTCATCGCACGTCACGGACGAACCATTTTCGGTTCGCAACAGACTCTCAAGCAGGATGCGAAGGGAATACGGCAGACGCTCGACTGCAAAACCGTGCTGCTTGAGCGCGTCGAGGCGGTAGATCTTATAGAAGCGATCTCCGACCCGCAGCTGTGAGGCGGTTCCGAAGCTGTCCATGTGGTCCTCCGTTCCATCATCTCGCGCCATACGCGCGCGAGCATTCCAACCTACTTAGACGGGCGGCCCAGTGGCCAAGCTGGCAGGGCACTCAGCCCTGCCGGGCTGCATAAACTCCAGCCTGCCCGCTAAGCGGCATAGCGCAGAACCGCCGCGAGCGACTGCTCGCGCGGGATGTCGGCCTTGCGAGCGCCGATGACCCGGCCTCCTGCGGCGAGGACACGCGCGGCGATTTCGTCGACCAAACCATAGTTGCCCTCGCCCGGTTGCCGGGCAAAGCTGACAGCGCCTTGGTCGTCAATGCGACCGGGAATGACTTGGTCGATATCCACGAGGATCGTCTCCACCGCGCCGAAGGTCGCCGCGCGCGCGGCCTGGGAGATGTCCGTTGTCGCGCGGCCACTATTCTCGCGTTCGCGGAACAACGTTCGCCAGGCGGCGATCTCTCGCTGGTTGATCCCATCTAGGATCGGCCGCACTCGCTCCGCGAGTTCGGCCTCGCTCAACCCCTCGGGGCTTCCTTCGATGATGACGTCGTCAAGCTGTGGGTACGTGTTCACCGATCGGTAGAGCGAAGCCAGCGGCTCGGCAGCCGCGAGGACGAGCGGGAGACCGCTTCGGCCCAACACCGGCCGTAAGGCCTGGTCCACTCTCCTGGCAAACTGCCGCAATAGCAGCTTCTGACCCTCCCGGCCTTGGATCCGGCCGCTCGGCCAATAAGCAATCTCCCCGACGCCGCGCACCGCTCTTCCGGCGTCTTCCGGCAGGCCTTCGACCTGGATCAGGACGGCTGGCAAATCAGCCGACACTTCCATGAGACGCACGCTCCGCTGCGCGAGCGCCAGGATGTAGCATGCATCGGGGAAGCTCACACTTCGCAGCAGCGGTTTGATGTGAAATCGATCCGAGACTTCAAGGACCCGCTCAAGGGAATTCGGAAGACGAAAGGTTCTAATATTTTCCGGCGCCGCAAAGACGGCGAGGCTATGCGCCTGAAAGCGCCAGAATTCATCGTCGTCGACAAGATCATCGAGCTGTTCAGCTATCAACGCAGCTGCGCGCTCGTCGCAATGCGCCGAACGGATTTGCTCGACAGCCCGCTTGGTTAGGTTCTTGAGTTCGATCCGATCGCCTCGTGTCTGCTGAGTTACAGGGGTGGTCGGTAAGTAGATCGAGACGCAGCCATCGCCTCGATAGGAAGCCAAGGCCGTAACTTCATCGGTGGTTGGAATATCGACATACAACATTCTAACGTCCTCTATCTAGTTAAGGAGAGCGCGGTGACGGTGGCGATGGCTACCCTTTCGTTCATGACCGACAATCGCAACTGATCGCATGGTCGGCCCGCATCACTTTCGTAGCCTCAAGCGCATTGGGCATCCTTTGAGGAATGCGGACGGCTCATCTGCAATGCATACTGATCACCGTCCAACGCGCTTTATGCATTTGCTTCATGAACACCTTAGCGATCCTCCCGGTTCCCGCTGGCGGCTTCCAAAACTCACCGGCCAGCCCTGATCTCATCGATCGCGCGAACCATGAACTCCTCCAGAACGCGTCGTACCTCGTCCGCGTCGGAGGGGACGCCCGCAGCCCGGAGATTGGTGAGGACCTTGCGAACGACACCCTCACCTCCGGGTTCATCGAAGTCAGCGACGACTACGGTGTTTGCGTACGCTTCCGCGTCTGCTCGAGATTTTCCAAGCCGCTGTGCAGCCCATAGCCCCATAAGCTTATTTCGGCGGGCAATAGCCTTGAAGCGCAACGCCTCTTCGTGCACAAACTTGCGTTCGAACGCTTCGCCGCGTTTGGCAAACTCGTTCATGCCTATTTCTCCTATGATTTGTCGATCTCATGACGGTAAGGGTTTTGCACGCGATGGCTCACTCCTTCTCCCTCCGCGTATCTGATCGCGGACTTGAGAGAATAGAACGTGAGTGACTGAAATTTTGGCTCAACCTATCGGCGCTTTCCGGACTTTCATAACGGTGAGCCGCTTGAGCTGACCGGTCCGGGTTTCCCACGTAATGGACGCTCCCGTCCGGAGTCCGATCAGCGCAGTGCCGACCGGTGTGAGCACTGAGACCTTACCCTGCTGGATATCAGCTTCGCTCGGATCGACTAGCGTTACCTTCTGAACCCGACCGTCGCTTTCGTCGCGAAATTCTACCTGGCAACCCATACTGACCACATCGGTCGGTCGGTGTCCTTTCGCAAGAACTTGCGCACGGTCGAGCTCGTCGGCGAGATTCGCTGCGGCCTCAGGCATGCTGCGCATGGCCGCGCGCGCCAGGCTCGAAAGGTGCTCGTGGTCCGAAGCCGTCAAGGTGATATGAGGCTCTGAATAGTTGTTATTCGACTGTTTCATCATCATGACATTCCTGCTGAATCGTAATGTCCCCATTGAGCAGCTAACTCTCGCAGCGATCGGCGGGGACGTCCTTCGCCAACTCAGGCGTCTTGCACCCGAGCCGAGCGCCGGCCCTTGTGAGCAAAATTACAACAGCCTTGGTGTGGATCCCCCGAATTCGATGCGACGAAGCGCTGAACTCGAGGCTAATTGCCCACGATCAGATTGCCTGCGCGATACAGGTCGGGGCGAAGGATGAGAACGCTGATCATCATACTTAATCAGATAGTGCGTTCACCGCGGCGTTCAAATGAAACCGAAGGCGCACTTTGCCGCACCTTGATGCGCAGTCACCAACCTTCCGTGTGCGCACTCTTTGCGCAATACGAACTTCTTCTATGCCATCGGTCTCTTTTGAATGCGTCCCGTGCAATCGATTATTCGGCCAGGGCATACCGGGCCTTAATCGCGTCGCAAATGCGATTGCGAGTGTCCTGCGGGCTTAGATCGTTGTTCTGCTCAATATGCTGCACCAGCTTCGCGAGGTCGTCATCCTTCACGCTGTCTCGGAGCTAACGTGAATAGTCACCTCGACGAAGATGGAAGAGCCGTGTCTCTTGATCAATTCCTCTGCCGATGTGGCAGAAGGCCGCGGCTGCACCGACCGCTCGTACTCGAACGAGGTCTCTCCCGACCTCAGCACCTTCCGGACCGTGTTCCGCGACACCTTCAGGTCGCGGGCGATCTCCTTGATCGTCTTGCCCTTGATGAAGTGTTCGCGCCGTATCCGC
>Ga0310811_10008631_pt1 | contig 13112 bp, 9 predicted proteins | sample YCmetagenome_FD_207642 | JGI IMG/M metagenome (GOLD analysis project Ga0310811, IMG submission 207642) | Soil microbial communities from experimental microcosm in Duke University, North Carolina, United States - YC | ecosystem: Engineered > Artificial ecosystem > Soil microcosm > Unclassified ...
ACTGCAGCTGGGACACCTCCCCGACATCCTTGCGGAGGACCTCCACCTTGCTCGCCAAATCCGCTTCGCGCGCACGGGAAAGCTCAGCAGTCGCCGCAAGGCTCGAAACGATCTTATTCACTTCCTCTCTGATCGTCCCGCGCAGGCGCGCCAGTTCGCTGTCAGCCGCCTTTAGATCAGGATACTGCCCGCCGAGCCCGGACTCCATGTTCGCCCTCCGCGCCAAGGCTCGTGCCTCGTCCACACGGAGTTGTTGCATCATAGGCGAGGCCACCACTTGAGGAATCGCGTAAACGTCATTTGCCACCACCAACTTCTTGGCGGCGGCAAGCCGTGTTTCCGCTGTGATCCGTTCCTCGGTTGCCGCAGCCAATGCCCTATTGACGTCGCTGAGCTGTTGGGTCGCAGCCACCGAGCTTCCGGGGCCCGGCGCCAGCTCCATGATCGATTTGTTCTCGGACCGGAATTGCTCGACGGCAAACTCGGCCTCGCGCAGCTGCTCGCCCGCCGCATCGACCTGCGATTTGGCCCACTCGTTCGCTTTTGCCGTGACCGCCTTCTTGCCATCGACCTGACTGGCAAGATACTGGGTGGCGAATGCATTCGCGATTTTCGCCGCTTTTTCCGCCGTCGAAGCCGAAAAGTGTATGGTAACGATATACGACCGACCGTCGGCCTCGACGGAGAGCCCTGCCCCGACTCGTCTCGTGGTCAGTGCCAATTCATCGTCGTTGGAGCCATCCGGCAAGATGCCGAGCACGATGAGACGCTTTTTGACAAAAACCGGCAATTCGCCGGCGACGAAGTCGACCAACGACTTGCGATCCTGCATCTTGAACTCCGGATCGTTCTTGAGATCGAGCGCCTTCACCACTCTCTCGGCGATGGCCCTCGAACGAAGGACCTCGACCTCGGTCCGAATGACGATGGGATCGCCTTCTTTCGGACTGACCACCACGTTTTCAAAACTGGAATACTTGCTGCGGGTATCGAGCAGAACCAAGGCGGCGGCATCGTACCGGGGACTAGCATAGGCAAGATACGTTGCGGCCCCGCCGAGCCCCAGAATACAGAAAGCGACGATCAGCCATAGCCTCCGGCGCATAATCAAGAATGCAGACTTTATGCGCTGCTCCTGCCACTGCGCCGCCGAATTATCGTCGGGGAGTACAGCGGGAACGACTTCAATGAGCTTTCCCTTCATCGGCCGTTCCTTCCTGACTTAGTACGCATTCGTGGGCCGCAAAAGTGCGATGGCCGTTCCGAGCAGGATCCGCGCATCCAACGTCAACGAATACTGTTCGATGTACTCGAGATCCCACTCGAGGCGCTTCTCGAGCTTTCCACGAACGTCCATTCCGCCACGCCATCCCTTGATCTGGGCCAGACCGGTGATCCCTGGGCGCATCCTGTGCCGCGCGGCGTATCGCGGGAAGTCACTACACAATCTGCCTTCCACTCTCAGTCCAAGCGGCAAAGGCCGGGGGCCTATCAACGACATATTCCCTTTCAGAACATTCAAGAGCTGCGGTAGCTCATCTATGCTCAATGCTCTTAGGACCTTGCCGACCGGCGTGATCCGCACATCGTTTCGCTCAACCGGTTGCTGGGCGTTCAAGTCCGCGCGATGGTGGTAAAGCGTTCGGAACTTGAACACCTCGAATATTTCGTTGTTGAGGCCAAATCTCCGCTGCCGGAAGAATACTGGGCCAGGACTGCTGAGCTTGACCATCAGAGCAACACAAAGCATCAGAGGCCCAGTAAGAACCAACAACAGCGCCGCCCCGATCCGATCGAATCCGGATTTTATGGCTGCCTGCATCGGAGAAAGCGGCTTCCTCATTATTGGGACAGTGCAAACGCCGTCTGAGGATCTGTTCCGGCCCTTGGGGAGCTTCGTAAAGTCATCCTGCACATGGTCGACATCCACCGCCAGCCCCTGCAGCCGTTCCAAGATGGCAGCGGTTCGCTCACGATCTCGAAGCGGTGTTGCAAGCAGTATCCGCTGGATACAACCTTTGCGTACCAAGCCGATCAAACTCTCTAAACTGAAAGCCTTAGCGTCCGGGTTGTTTCCGGCACCGGGGATCAGTACGTCAGAAACAATTGCGACTTGGACACGCTCACCGGCTGCTTCGGATAGTTGTTGAGCAACTTTCGACGCACGTTCCCGAGGTCCAACAACCGCTATGTAGCGCACCCTTTCCGGCACAGAGTATTCACCCCATCGGGAATGAATCCTGCCGGTCAACGAAAGCATGAACGGCATCGGCGTCACCTCGACAATCGAGCGCCACCGCTAAGGACACACTGCTCCTGGATGGAGAGAGTACAAAGCATGACCCCATTCCCACTGGGCCAACCCCACAAGGCAACCATGGCCACCATACCATCGTCGCAGCTAGCCCCACACGCGACGCCCCAATTACCCCTGCAAACTCTGCAGTTAGATCGGTTTATTTAGACATTTCCTCAGCACCGATCCCGTGTAAATTCATACTATGATATCGCTGCATCGGCAACGCCCATTGGCCTCGATAGCAGCGACACTTCTGTGACTGGCGCTACGCCAAAGGTGGTGACGGGTATGCGAGTTCTCATGGCACATAATCGCTACCAGTTGCCGGGCGCCGAAGATCATGTCTACGAGGCGGAGGCCGACTTGCTGCGCGGACGCGGTCACAGCGTCGTGCGATTTGAGCTTCATAATGATTCACTCACATCGACGAACCCTCTTGCCGCCGCAAGGGACGGGTTCTGGAACTATGAGGCTGCTGAGAAAGTCAGTGCAATCGTTGCCGAGCAGAAAATCGAGGTCGCCCACTTCCACAACATTTTTCCCGTAATGTCTCCCTCCGTATACTACGCTGCGCGGAGCGCGGGTGCTGCTGTCGTTCAAACACTGCACAACTTTCGATTGCTTTGCCCGCGATGCACATTGTTTAGGGCAGGCAGCATCTGCCATGACTGCGCGGGAAAGCCAGTCGCATGGCCAGCTGTCGTACATGGTTGCTACCGAAGCCGGAGCGCCTCGGCTGTTACCGCAGCGATGACTGCTTTTCACGGCGCGATTGGAACTTGGAGATCGGCGGTTGATGCCTATGTCGCTTTGACGGATTTCAGCCGGGATTTGTTTGTCCGCTACGGACTTCCGCAGACTTCCGTTTTTGTGAAGCCAAACTTCTTGACCACAGATCTGGGTGTGGGAACAGCGGAGCGCCGCAACGCACTCTTTGTGGGGCGATTGGTCGTTGAGAAAGGGATACCTACTCTCCTGGAAGCATGGAAGCGTATTGGCTCACGGTTGCCTCTGAAGATTTACGGCGATGGTCCCTTGCGAGATGACGTAGCTCTCGCTGCTGAAAGGTCAGGTGGAGCAATTACCTGGTTTGGTTGGAAAGACAGAGCAGAAGTTAACGCGGCGCTGGGTTCTGCATCTGTCCTGATCTTTCCTTCGGTATGGTACGAATGCGGCCCGCTTTCAGTGATCGAGTCGCTTGCTCGCGGAACTCCAGTAATTGCTGCTAACCTCGGCGCTTTGAGCGAAATGATTTGCCCAGGCTCGAACGGTTATCATTTCACCCCCGGGAGCGCCGATTCACTTGTGGAAGCGGTGGACACTTTTCTGTCATTGGCCGACGGCGGTCGCCAACTGCAAACGTCGGCGCGTTCGACTTTTCTACAAAAGTACACTGCGGACCAAGGCTACGATAACCTGTTGGAGCTCTACCGGTTCGCTATGGCAGCTAATCGAGCCTCGAATTCCAATGGCTCCGGACGGACTCCTGCTCCGAACGCCGCCAATAGTGGAGGCACTATCAGTGAGCCATGACCTCTTCGAGAGACTTGCAACCACCGAGTGAGTGCGTCAGGCGTACCGGGTCTTCGAGAATAGGGCTGTGATCACTAGCGTCGGACCTAGCGAATGGCCTCGCATAGCGCCCAACCGATCACGATTATCAAGGTCCAGGAGAGAAGAGAGAGCGCGAGAATAATCCTGAGGCGCATGGGCGTGGACAAATGCGCCCTCAGCCCTCCGGCTGTCGTGTCGCCACCATTTGGATACGCCGACGAAGTCGTCGTCTGGGTCGATGAATGCTGGGATTTACGCTTTAGAATCATGCCCATATACGTAGAGTATCATGTTGCGTCTGAGCGAAACAGCGATATCCGAAATCCATAGACCTCAGGCCGCCGAAACAGGTATCGGGGTTGAGACCGTCGCACGCTGCGAGTGGCGCCGAGTTCGCCGCTGATGAAAACGCCGGGCCACCAATCAGGCTCCCATCAGGCGTCGAAATTTCGTGCGCCGCTGGAAGCTATTGTGTCCATTTTGGCGGCCGGCTTGCCCGCCATCACGACAACCATCAAGCTGCCGGCGCGTGGTCGGCTGCTTCTTCATGGAAAAGTGCCAGAATGCCGGTAACAAGATCCGAAGGTCCGGGCGGAGCGGGCGTTCCGGCGTACACAAACCGTTGGGGCGGCGCTGCAGTTGCATCGGCCTGGAAAAGGGCCAAACGCTGGAAGGCATCGCTCGGATTCGCGCTGCTCGATCAAGGTATGACGAGCTTCGCCAATTTTGCACTGTTTACTGTTGCTGCCAGGGTCCTGTCGATTGACGACTTCGGAAAGTATTCGATCGTCTGGGCATTCTCGATGCTGGCCGTCCCCGCTGCGACGGCGCTGATCGTCGAACCCCTGCCAGCCATCACAAGTAGCCGCCAACCTTCGTTACAGATACCCCTTCTTGCCGCAGCGACGCGACTTAGCATCCTCATGGGCTGCGTTTTGGCCGTGCTTATCGCGATTGGTGCGCTAGTCGCTCAGGCTTGGTTTCCGACGTTTAGCATGCTGCTGCTGTGCCTGGCTGTTACAAGTCCCTTGCAGCAACTGCAATTCGCCGCCCGACGGTTTTGTTACCTTCTTCGAAGGGAGGGTGTTGCGGCCGCCTCGGCAGCTGCTTATGCGGCAGTATTGCTTGGCGGTGTAATCGGCTTGCGAGCGGCTGATCTTTGCACAGTGCCCGGATTTATCTTGCTGGCGGGCGCCGCAAGTTTGGCAGCCACAGCCGTTGGAATCGTAAAAGGCTGCCTACCTCTTTCCAAAGTACGTCCACCCTTGCGAAGGTGGCTCATCAAACAATGCTGGCACACGGGAAGATGGCTGGCCGGCTCGAGCATTGCCGTCTGGATGAGTGGCTCCATCATCTTGCCGATCACGGCGGCTATAATTGGGCCTTCGGCGAGCGGAATCTTTCGCGCAGAATCGATCCTTTTCCAGCCCATCTATCAATTTTGGTGGGCCATGGCAGCCTTATTGATCCCCCGCGTGGCCGAGGTCGGTGCCAAACAGCCAGCAAACCATCTGTGGGCCACTGCCCTGCAGATCATTGCCACCTTGGGGGCCATGGCGACAGTCTATTCGGCTGTCATACTGTTTTGGGGAAGCGATCTCCTCATGCTTGCTTATCATAAGCCCGAGATCGCGGCCGCATCTCGACTGCTCTGGCCGCTCTCGATTTGCACCATTGTCGACGCCGTTGCCGCTGCGGCTGGAATCGTACTTGTAGCAAATGGTGTGACCCGGCTCATCTTCTGGGCCCGCGTTGCGTCGGCTGCAGTGCTTCTCGCTGGCGCCTTTTGGCTAGGTCCGACCATTGGTCTTGACGCCATTGCGTGGGCGGCAACCGCCGGAAGCGCTGTATGCGCGTTGATCCACGTTCTAGCCTTGGTTACAGCTTTGCGACCACAACATTCGCGCATTGGAATTGCCTCACCGGGACCAATTCCAGATCTCGCCATGAAGTCTCAGCCCAGCCTCGATGGTCGCGGAGCACCATGACGGCAGACACCAACGATTCCGAATGCGCAAGACACCCCCAGTCCGAGCTGGCAACAGGATTGACCAGCCGGCGTCGGCGCATCCTTATGTCGGCCTATGCCTTCTCGCCGGTCAGAGGCTCGGAGCCCGGCATGGGATGGAATATCTGCTCGCGTCTTGCCGCGTACCATGACGTGACTGTGCTGACGCGGTCGTGGAACGAGACTTTGTGGCCCGAGGACGAGCAACATAGAGAAGAAGCAGAACAGTTCATGCGGGATAACGGTCCGATCCCCGGTCTTACGATTCACTTCGTCGACTCCCCGCCTCTATCTCGACTGCTGCAGCGGGATCCACTGGTCAGCCTGCGCTCGCCGCTCTACTTCCAGGGCTACGCAGCCTGGCACCGAGCAGCCTATCGTGACGCCGTTCGCCTGCATCGAGGACGGCGCTTTGACGCGGCGCATCAGTTGACGATCGCAAGCTTTCGCGAGCCCGGATATCTCTGGAAATTGGGTGTACCCTTCATCTGGGGACCGATGGGCGGTGGCGGCAATGTTCCGTGGAGCTACTTTGCCGATTTCGGCAATCATGACCGCCTCTATTACGCGCTCAAGAACGTCGCAAACAAAATACATGTTCGGAGCAAATGGCGCAGCCGACTGGCCGCGCGGCGTGCCGAGCGGGTGTTCGTTAACAGCACGGATTTGCATGCGATGATGGTTCGGTGGGGGCGCACTCCACATTTGATGCTCGAAGTAGGGACGCCGAATTGGCCAGGCCGGCTGCGGCGCTATGATGGCGGGCGTCCTCTCCGGTTATGCTGGATAGGTCTGCATATAGGTCGTAAGGCCTTACCCCTTTTCTTGCGCGCTCTGGCGGAATTGAAGCGGCGCGGGCTTGGTGAAAAGGTGCACCTTACGATTCTGGGCACTGGCCCCGAGACGCATACCTGGCAAGCGCTTTGCCAACAGCTTCAGATCCAAAACATGACGACGTGGCTGGGCCAGGTGCCGTTCCTGCAGGTGCGCGAAGAGTTGGACCAGCAAGACGCCTTTGTGACGTCCAGTCTGCAGGAAGGCACGTCGAATGTTCTTATGGAGGCGCTGGCAGCTGGCCTACCGGTTATCTGTCATGATGTTGCCGGCATGTCGTTTGCGATAAACGAGAGTTGCGGGATCAAGATCCCCTTTCTCGATCGCCAGACCAGCATCCTCGAGTTTGCCGATGCCATCGCTCGCCTCACCACGACCCAAGGCCTGCTGAACGGGCTTTCCGAGGGTGCCTTGCGGCGGGCCAAAGCGCTTTCCTGGGACGAAAAAGTGAAAGAGATCGCCAATGCCTACAACGCCATCCCGCTGGCTTAACCGGACGGTAAGATTTCGATCTTGCTGCATTTGGGGTCTTTCTATTCTTGCCGCGATCCCATGCCAGGCAGATCAACCCTCGCCGCCACCCGCTACAGCTTCGACGCCTACTCCCAGTGATGTTGGGCCTCGACAGCCCGTCGGCCCCCAAGCTTCGATCAGGTGTTCAGGTATCACTTTGAACCCCGGCGACAACATTCAAAATACTGTCAGTGCAAACGGCCCCAATACAGTATTTTGCCTCAATCCCGGCACCTATGTGTGGCAATCGGTCAATCCACGAGATGGAAATCAGTTTATCGGCCGTAAGGGCGCGGTGCTGGATGGTCAAAACAAGGTCCAGTATTTCCTCAACACCGCAGCCAACAACATAGTCGTCAAGAACCTGGTGATCACCAACTACGCGAACCCCTTACAAGAAGGCGCAATCAATTCTACCGGAACGAACTGGCTGATCCAGAACAACGAGATTTCCTACAACCGCGGCGTCGGCATCAAGGTCAACGACGGAACGCGCGTGATTGCCAACTACATTCACCACAACCACCAGATGGGCTACTCCGCTCATGGCACTAACGTCCTATTCGACTCCAACGAGATTGCCTTCAACAACTACCTCAAGGAAATCGATGCCGGTTGGGAGGCTGGCGGTGGCAAGGCGTGGGACACCCAGCATCTGACAATGCAGTACAACTACTCGCACGATAATTGGGGGCCTGGACTATGGAGCGACTACAACAACATCTGGACGGTTTATCGGTATAATAAGATCGAAAACAACGGGCGGGCCGGCATTCAGCACGAGATCAGCTACAACGCGACGATTGTCGGAAACATGCTGCAGAACGACGGACTCGAAGGGGGCAATTACTGCAACTGGCTTTGGTGTAGCGAGATCCAGATCCAGAATTCCGGCGGCATTGAAGGTGGCCGGTATGCCGGCACCATCGAAATCTCCGGCAATACCATCAGGCCCAACCAAGACGGTAAGGGCATCGCGTTGCTCCAGCAGAACCGCGGCAACGGGGACAAGTATGGGGCTGTTGCTCGAGTCGTGCAAAACGTCAATGTTCACAACAACACAATTGACATCAGCAGCGGCGCCGTAACGGGTGCGGCGCAAGATGGAAGCGATAACAGCATCTTCAGCAGCCGCAGCAATCGGTTTGACTACAACACCTATATCTTGGGCAAAAAGACCAGCCCGTTTACGTGGAACAACAAGTGGGGCGACACCTCGTTCTGGCAAAGCTTCGGTTTGGACTTGAACGGAACCTTTAGATGACGGTTTCGCTTGGGCGACGTCACTCAGGCCCTGTCGTGGCGCCCAGTGAACAGGTGTACGGCTTGGTCAATCCAGTCGCGGTGGTTTTTGGCACCCGCCAAAATTTTGGGCGTGGTGTAAACAGGACTCCGGTGCAGCCGGTATAACGCATAGGTCGCAGCCAGCAGAAACGGCCGAACAATTGGCAAGCCACTCAGATTCGCCAGCGCAAGCTTGAGGCGCTTCCTCGCGATCGGGGTCGACAACGATTGGCGGCGAACGCGGTATCTGATGAGCGGTTCGGGGAGCCGGATCTTGCGCACCGTGTGCCAGGTGCTCACCCACCACTGCCAGTCGACACTCATCGCAACATCGGGATCGAGGGGATAGTGCAGCATCGTCTCACGACGGACCATCCAGGCGCTCGGCATCGCCTCGTAGCGGGCAAGACCATAGGCGAACGGCTTGCCTTCCTCGGTCATTAGAATGTGGTCGACACCCACCAAGTCCCCACCGCTCTCGCGCAGCGCGTCGACCTGTTTCTTCGTCTTGGCCGGCAACCAGACGTCGTCGCTATCCAGAAATGCCACGAATTCTGTCCGGGCAGCGTCAATGCCAGTGTGTCGAGCGGCCCCCTCCCAGCCTGGCGGTCGCCGTATCACCCGCACGTCTGGAAATTCGGCCACGATGTCGTCGATCCAGGTGTTTGTTTCCAATGCGATGACAATCGCTTCACACGGCAAAGTCTGCTCGCGCACCGATTGCAGCGCTTCCCGAAGGAAAGGCCGCTCGGCGTCAGTCATGCAGGTGACGATCGCTGTGACCTCGGCCGTCATTCGGGTCCTATTGTGTCGCTAGGTGAATGTCGTCTGGATAGTCGGGAGCAATACCTCGGTCAAGACGGACTCCAACTGATGAGCCCGATGCGTTACCTTCGTTGAGCTGTCTGGCAGGTGAAGCGCACAGGACGAGCGGTGCGAGTTCCGTCCTTTGCACGTGCTCTTTGGGAGTATGCAGTGCGACAGAATCTTATCTACGATGTCGGCCTTCATCTCGGCGAGGATAGCGAGTTCTATCTCAAGAAGGGCTTCGACGTTGTCGCTGTCGAAGCAAATCCACTAAACGCTGCCAAAGCCGCCGACCGATTAAAGGTCTACGTCGATGCAGGACGATTGACGATCGTCAACAAAGCCATCGCCCGCGATGAAGGGCCGGTTACCTTCTATGTCAGTGACGTTTCGATATGGGGCACCACAGATCCAGCCTGGGCTGAACGAAATCGAAGCTTCGGCTCTTCAAGTCGCGAAATCACCGTCCCCGGCACCCCTTTCTCTCGCCTGCTGGAAGAATATGGCGTGCCTTATTACATGAAGATCGACATCGAAGGAGCCGACATGCTTTGCCTCGAGGGGCTTCTCAACGGTGCTGATCGGCCCCGGTATGTGTCAATCGAATCAAGCAAGACCTCGTTCGATGACTTAGTAGATGAATTCTGCCTCCTGCAAAGACTGGGCTATCGAAAATACAAAATCGTGCCCCAACATCGAATTGAAGAACAACGTCTGCCAAACCCTGCCCAGGAAGGCCTATTCATAGACCACGTATTCGAGGAAGGCAGCAGCGGCACTTTTGGTCAAGAACTGCCGGGGGAATGGATGTCCCTGGAGCAAACGCTCAAGGCATATATGCGCATATTCAAAAAATATCGTTCCGTGGGAGACTCTGGGACGCTATCGAGCTTTGTTCGAGAGGCGTCACAATCGCAAAGAGCCTGGCCAATCGCGAGCGCGGCCGCCCTCGGCCGCAAGATGCTCTCCCATAGATTGCTGCGAGGGATCAAAGCTCGAGTAAAGGCCGGCTGGTACGATACTCATGCGATGCTCGACTAGGCGCTCGGCGAAAAATCTTTCCAAGTTCCCAAGAATTTATTGTGGCGCGCCGTGACGCGCAGGACCTGCGCCAAATCGCACCTAAAACACATGCTCAACGGTAGAGCCGACTGCAGGCTGACCCGTCAACGATGTATTTGATATCGAAACGATATTCTCGCCGATGAAGACGAAGTCCCTTGCTTGAGGAGCAACCGAGCGAAGGAAGTTGTTCGACGTGCCCTGACCTGGAAGGAGCCAGTCGTGCAGTTCAATGATAATAATCGGAAACGATTTCACCCAATCGGTATTCTTGGAGAAGAGCTCGCTCTCGAATCCCTCGATGTCAATCTTGGCGATGAAGGGCCTGCAATTTGGCGGGGCGAGCTTGATTAGACTTTCTATCGACATCGCGGGGACGGTATCCGCCGCACCCGGCAGCGCCAATTCCGTGCGCAGCGCCCAGAAACTGGCCCCCGGATCGACGATCCGAACCGCGCCGTCTTCGCTGGCGACGGCAGCATTCACGGCGAGGACATTGCGCAGGCCGCCGAGATTTTCTCCCATCATTAGGAAGTTTTCCTTATCTGGCTCGACAGCAATGACATGCGCTGCCGGCCAGTTCTTCGCGAAATAAAGCGCCGACAATCCGATATTGGCACCCAGATCGAGAATAAGCGGCGTCCCATTCTTACAAAGGGCATCGTAGAGTTTCGATATTTCATCCCATCGCCTAAGCCTTCGAAGATTGTACTCGTTATTCGCGAAGACTTGTTGGAAGGTGGCGAGATCGGACGTGCGCCGTCTCAAGGCAACGGTCCTTCGGAACCCGCCTTCTCGTGAAGATATCCTAAAGCGGCAATAATCTCGCTCCACTGAGGAGATACCGAAGGCGAATTCCGCAGCACCACGAAACGGTCGTCGGTCCAAGAAAAGCTTAAGAAGTAGGATCGCATATCGGTAGAGTGCTTCGCTCATATCGCCCTTCAGCTAACGATCTGGATCAAGGACGCCGTGTTGGCGTCTGTATCTATGGTCTTTGCCGCGCACCATCAAGTTCGTCCGCTGCCTAACGGCAATAGAAGCAGTCCCACCTTTGCGCCAGAGATCCATCGTCAGTTTGCCATACAGGAAGTATGGCCTTGTTGTCACAAATCCTTCAACGGTTATTCAAGTTAGAGTCATGAGGCCGTAACAAACCCGACGGGCCATGCTCACACGCTCGACGCATCTCACGCTCGACATGCGTCCGCTCTTGAACTGGGCGAAGTCTCTAGTTCATGCCGCTTGGCAATTCCGGCTTCCAATCCTTTCAGGTCTGTTCTTCCTGTCGCCGGTGCTCGTGTTCGACATAGTGCTCTCCGTCGTCAACGGCCGCGGGGTGGACAAGCTCGTCCTGTTCGCGCTGCCCGCGTCGGTGTTCTGGTTGACGGCAGTCTATGGCCTGATCCGCAATGTCTGGGTGGCTCATCTTGCGCTCTTCCCGTTCTATGTCTCGACCATTGTCGACCTGTATTTGATCTCGAATTACGACATGAGGCTGACCTCCAGCACCGTCAGCGTCATGCTCGAAAATTCGGTGAGTGCCGGCGATTACGCGCAAACACTCAGCGCGTTGACCTACCTTGCAATACCCGTGCTGATCGCTTCTTTTGGGCTGCTGACGTACGGTATGCGCGGGCTCAGAGTTCAGTCTTGGCGATCTCTGAAGATCGCGGGGATTGGACTGACCCTGACGTACACATCCGCGGCCTTCGGCGACGGCATCCTGGCGCACTACGAGGATGGCACTCTGGGCGTTGGCATAGAGGACGTACTCGCTCACGATCGGAGCGGTCCCTTCGGCGTCATTCCACAAAGCTATGTCGCGTATCAGGTCTACGAGGACGCGATCGAGTACCAACGAAAGGCAGCTTCGTTCAGGTTTAACGCCACACGTCGCGCCGAGCCCAAGGAATCGGAAGTTTACGTTCTAGTGATAGGAGAAAGCTCACGGCGCGACCATTGGAGCCTATTCGGCTATTCGACGCCCACAACGCCGAGGATCGACCGAACGCCGAACGTCATTCCATTCGAGGATATGCTGACCCAGGAGGCCCTGACACAGGTCTCGGTGCCGTTGATGATCACGCGCCGTTCCATCGACCGTCCACGGGTGCACCTCGACGAAAAATCCATCGTTTCTGCGTTCAGGGAAGTAGGTTTCGAGACGTTTTGGTTGTCGACGCAGCAACGAAATCACTGGACAGGGCCGCTTAACCGCTATTCCGGCGAAGCCAACCACGTTGCATTCTTCGAACGGCGGTTCGACATGGTGCTCGTCGACTATCTGCGGGACATACTGAACAAGACCACGACGCCTCAAGACGGAGGGCAGAAATTCTTTTTCGTCCTGCACACAGTCGGCAGCCACTTCGTTTATAGGGATCGATATCCCGAAGCGACCGCTCCGTTCAAACCAATTGGCACAAAGAAGGAGAAGATCGCCGCCGAGTACGACAACTCCGTAGAGTATACGGACCAGGTGCTCTCGGCGCTCATTTCGACATTGTCTCAATATCGAGGTCTGACCGCACTGCTCTATGTGTCCGACCATGGTGAAAATCTCTACGACGACAATCGAATGCTTTTGGGGCACTTTTTTGAGAACGAATACGACATTCCAATTCCTGCCTTTCTCTGGGTATCGCCATCTTACGCCGCAGAGCACACTGAGGTAGTGGAAGCGGCAAAGCGCAACGCTGTGCGCCCTCTGAATACCCGTGTGGTCTTCAGCACGCTCGCCCAGATGGC
>Ga0310811_10008632_pt1 | contig 13112 bp, 12 predicted proteins | sample YCmetagenome_FD_207642 | JGI IMG/M metagenome (GOLD analysis project Ga0310811, IMG submission 207642) | Soil microbial communities from experimental microcosm in Duke University, North Carolina, United States - YC | ecosystem: Engineered > Artificial ecosystem > Soil microcosm > Unclassified ...
ATCCCGCCGTCTACCGCACCCGAGGGTCGGGCGTCTTCACCGACGCGCGCAAGATCGGGCTTCCTGTCGTGGCCACCGGCGGCTGTGCCTTCGCCGGGCCGGCCTTCGCGGAGGGCTGGGGCGTTGCCATCGCCGAATACAGCGCGCCCGGCGTGGCCGCCGGCGTGCTGACGGCGCTCGACCGATTGGACGATCTGTCGCGCCGCGCCGCGAGGGTTGCCGAGCGTCAGCCGGACGGCATTACGCCGATCCTGCGCGGCATCGTCGCCGCCGTCCGGGCGCAGCGACGCCAGGGTCTCGCAGGCGTTGTTCGACGCCTGGCGACGCTACGACTGTAGCGACTTGTCGGCCGGCAGGGTCGGCAGCAGCTTGGCGATGAAGCTGCGCATGGTGCGCAGGTAGCTGACGATCAGCCGCGCCCGCTGCGCCTCGGGCCCGCGTCGCGCACTTTCCGACGCGGTCACGATCTCGCCGAAGATCCCGAGAAGCTTCTGGCGCCAAGCGTCCATCTCGCCCAGGCGATGATCCATGGCAACCACCGCCCTGTGCTCGGCAATCAGACTGCACAGCGCCTCCAGGCGCTGCCCGTCCTGGGGGTCCAGAATGGCCTGCAGCGCCGCCCGATCGATCAGGGTCAGGGAGCGAGAAAGAGCGGAAACGTCGGACATCACCAACTCGAATGCGAGGATTTTTGTCGATCCATACCTGCCTCAACCCCGCAGGCAAGGGCGCGCGCCGGGTCGGCGCGCGGCCGAACTATACCTCACTCGTTTTCGTCCGTCCGGGGTCGGATGACCGGCTACAGAGTGGACACACCTGAATTTCAGGCTCGCCCGTCCTCTGCACAACCCCGGCAAAAACTCGCCCGAAGACAAAGATCCCGAGCGCAGTGAGGGATCTTTATCGGCTCTCAGACCAGGTCGGCGACCGCCGCTCGATAGCGGGCGATCGCATCGAGATGCTCGGCGTAGGTCTTGCCGGCGATGCGCTTGTGGTGGGCGCTCACGTAGGTGGTGTGGGCGTTGACGTGGGTCACGCCGGCGTTCTTCCAGAAGGTGAATTCGCGCCGCCAGTCGTCGGGGCCGCCAATGCCCGGCGAGACCCAGACTTCGAGCCCGACCGACGCCGGATCGCGGCCGGCCGCCTTGATCAGCCCGCGCAGCTTGTCGAAGGCCGCCAGCGCCTTGTCGCCCGCCGGATAGGCGAGCGGCATGAAGCCGTCGCCGTACTTTGCCGTACGCCGGAACGTCGCCTCGGCATGGCCGCCGAACCAGATCGGCACGCGGCCCGATTTGGGCCGCGGGTTGATGCCGCCGTCGTCGAGGCGATGGTACTGGCCCTCGAACCTCACGCTCGGTTGGGACCACAGCGCCTGCATGAAGCGCACCTGCTCTTCGGAGAGCTTGCCGCGGATGTGAAAGTCCACGCCGAGGCCCTGGAATTCGATCTCATTCCAGCCAACGCCGATGCCGAGGCGGAACCGGCCCTCGCTGAGCTCGTCGAGGCAGGCCGCCTGCTTGGCGACCAGGGCGGCTTGGCGCTGCGCCAGGATCAGCACGCCGGCGGCGAAGCCGACGCGCTTGGTGACGCCCGACAGAAAGGCGAACAGCACGAACGGATCATGATAGGCGGTTGCCGTGGTGCCGACTCGGCGGCCGCCGTAATCGACCGCCGGGTTGGCGCCCAGCACGTGGTCCGGCGCGACGAGGTAGTCGTAGCCCAGCCCTTCGGCCGCCTGCGCATAGTCGCGCAACACGGCGGGGCCGGTACCGATATCGCCGACCGGCAGCGACGCACCGAGCTGGATCGCCATTGCCTACTCCGCCGCGGCCGCGGCGCGCGCGGGTGCGAGGTCGGTCGAGTATTTCAGATGGACCGGCGCGTTGGACTCGAACGGGCTCTTGAGGTCGAGGCTCTTGGCGATCTCGCGGATCGCCGGGAAGACCTCGGTGCCCATCAGCTTGATGCAGGTGAGCGAATCGGCCTGGCTGACGCGGCCGTCGTTGCCCCACAGCGCCAGGATGCCGGGCCGTGTCTCCTCGAGGATGCGCTTCAGCTTGGCCACCACCGTCTTGGGCGTGCCGGCGATGATGCGCAGGTCGGCCATCTGCTGCTCGAAGCTCGTATTGCCGCGCGGGTTGATCGCGCGGCCGGCGGCGAACTCGACGAAGGCGCGACGGTTGCTGGGCGAGCCGTAACCCGACGGCGTGCTCCACACCGGATGGGCGAGACCGGTGAACTCGCCCTGCATCCAGCGGAACTGCCTGGCGTTCTCGATCGCCTTCTCCTCGTTGTCGGAGATGTGCACCTGGATCAGGTAGCCGCGATTCTCCGGCCCGCCGACATAGCCCACGTCGGCCGCGACGCTGTCGTAGAGCTCCCAGATCTTCTTGGTCTGCTCGATCGAGGTGTTGAGCGCGATGTAGGGATAGCGCTGCTGCGCCGCCCACACGATCGTCTCCTTGCTGATCACGCCTGGAATCCAGACGCGCGGATAGGGCTTCTGCAGCGGCACCGCCCATGGATTGACCACGCGATGCTGGTAGTGCGTGCCTTCGAAGCGGAACGGGCCCGGCTGCGTCCAGGCCTTGACGATCAGGTCGTGCGCTTCCTCGAAGCGCTCGCGGTTGAACGCCGGGTTGACGCCGGTCGCCAGCTGCTCCTGGCCGCCGCCGCGCACGAAGCCCGAGACCAGGCGGCCCTTGGAGATCATGTCGATCATCGCCAGCTCTTCGGCCAGCCGCACCGGGTTCTCGGCGAGCGGCAGCGGATTGCCGAGCATCACGATCTTCGCCTTCTTGGTCATCCCGGCCAGGATGGCGGCAAAGATGTTGGCCTTGGCCTGCATGCAGAACGGCGCGTTGTGATGCTCGTTCAGCATGATGCCGTCGATGCCGACCTCCTCGGCCAGCATGTACTGCTCGATATACTCGTTGTAGAGCCGCGAGCCCGCCACTGGATCGAAGTTGGTGTTGGGAAACATCAGCGCGGTGGCGCCGAAATCGCGGCCGGCCTGCTCGGAATAGGCCGACATCGGTTGCTCAGTGAAATACATCAGGTGCATGGCATCTACTCCCGACCGATGAAATCGACGATCAGCTTGGCGAGGGTCTCGGGCTGCTCCATGTCGACGCAATGCCCGCAATTCTTCACGACTTCCATCTTGGCGTTGGGCAAGGCTTCAACATAGCGCTTGCCGGCGCTTTGCGGCACGACCTTGTCTTCGTCGCCCCACACCACCAGGGACGGGGCGCGCACCGCACCCAAGAGATGCGGCAAGGTCTGGCTGTACATGTAGGGCTTCCAGGCGATGCGGAAGCTCATCTCGCGGCAGATGTCCCACATCTCGAGCTGGTCGACCGAGGGTTCGGCGCCATAGACGCGATCGAACGCCTTCTGGTCGTGGAAGCCGGCGCGCGCGTAGTCGACATAGCCGGTGATGGCGAGATCGAGGATGTCGCCCTGCGGCGGCTTGATGCCCATGGCGCCGACCAGCACCAGCTTCGCCAGATCGGCCGGCGCCATGCTGGCCATCTCGGCGGCGATCCAGCCGCCGAAACCCAGGCCGACGAGCACGGCGTTCGAGAGCTTCAGCTCGGCAAGCAGGCCACGATAGATCACCGCGATGTCGCGCGGATGGCGCATCCATTCGGGTCGCTGCGAGCGGCTGTAGCCGGGATGATGCGGCACCAGCACGTCGAACTTCGCGGCCAGCGCGTCGTAGAAGGGCAGACGATCGAGCGTGCCGGTCTCGTGATGCAGCACCAGGACGGGACGTCCCTTCCCGGCGCGCGACACGTGGAGCTTTATCCCGGCCGCCTCCGTGGTGGTGTCGGTCCAACTAACGCCAGCCATACGCGCTCCCTCCCGATATGCACGATGGTTGCAACGGCGTGGAGCCGAGTCAAACCAGCGACGGGTATCGCTTTCGACTGGCGAAGATGTTGCAACCCAACATCTCGGCAGTTCATCGCGCCCAGCAAAGGGCGAGTTGCGCCGGGAAGGTTGAAAATGTCATTCTCTCATAGGTTGTACGGCCCTTTTGGACGAGTCATTCGTTCCGGACTATGCGTCTTGACAGAATGTTCTATTTTTGTTCTTTTCGCTTTCTCGGCGCGATCGGAGTGCCATGGAAGCCACCATTCTCCATGCCGACCTGGACGCTTTCTACGCGTCGGTCGAGCAGCTGCTCGATCCGTCGTTGCGCGGCAAGCCGATCGCGGTCGGTGGCGGCGTCGTGCTGGCGGCTTCCTATGAGGCCAAGGCCTTCGGCGTGCGCAGCGCCATGCCGGGGCGGCGGGCGCGCGAGCTGTGCCCCGAGCTTATTTTCGTCGATGGCCATTTCAGCGAGTACCAGCGCCTGGGCGACGCCGCGATCGATGTCCTCGGCGACTTCACGCCGCTCGTCGAGCGCATCTCGATCGACGAGGCGTTCGCCGATGTGAAGGGCTGCACGCACCTCTTCGGCTCACCGGCCGAGATTGCGCAAAAGATCCGCGAACGGGTGCGGGCGGAAATCGGTCTGCCGATTTCGATCGGCGTGGCGCGCACAAAACATCTCGCCAAGATCGCCTCGCAGGTCGCCAAGCCGGATGGCTTGGTCACGGTCGATCCCGAGCGCGAGCTGGCGTTCCTGCACGACCTCCCGGTCGGGCTGATGTGGGGCGTTGGTCCGGTGACCGAGGCCCGGCTGGCGGCGATCGGCGTGCAGACCATCGGACAGCTGGCGCAGATGCCGGGACGATCGCTGACGCGCCTGCTCGGGCCGGCGGCCGGCGAGAAGCTGTCGGCGCTGGCGTGGAACCGAGATCCGCGCGAGATCGTGACCCATCGTCGGTCGCAGTCGGCGGGCGCGCAGTCGGCGCTCGGCCGCAAGCCCGCCCAGCCGCACGTCATCCGGCCGACGCTGGCCCATCTCGCCGACCGCATCGGCACGCGGTTGCGCGCCAAGTCGCTCGCCGGCCGCACCGTGACGGTGCGCGTCCGCTTTGCCGATCTGCGTGCGGTCACGCGCTCGGCGACGTTCGATGCCTCGCTGTCGGCAACCGCGAGCCTCACCGAGATCGCCGAAGAGCTGGTTGGCGCCGCGCTCGCCGATCACCCGCGCGAGACGCATATCTCGCTGCTGGCGATCTCGGTGTCGCATCTCGAGAAGGAGCCGCGGCTGCAGTTCGAGCTGCCGCTCGGGCTCGCCAACGAGGCGCGCCGTCCCGGCACGCCGAGGGGCCTGGCCCGCCACGCCGCCGACCGCGCCATGGACGCGATCCGCGATCGCTTCGGCTGGGACGCCATCGGCTACGGCTCGATCGCGCTCGGCCTGCAACGCTCGGTGCCCGACGCGTTCCGCGAGCTGGCGGAACGGGATTTGTGATTCAATTTCCTCCCCAGCGAAGCTGGGGAGGAGGATGATCATGGCGTCGTCCGGGCACGCAATCGCTCGCCGATCAGCTGCACGATCTCCTCGGGCGTACCATCGATGTCGACCGTAATCGGACGCTCGTCGGCCGCCGGCTCCTCCAGCACGGCGAACTGGCTGTCGAGCAACGCCGGCGGCATGAAATGGCCGCGGCGCTGGGCGAGTCGCTGCTTGATCAGCTCGGGTGATCCCTTGAGGTAGACCAGCCTCACCTCCGGGCGGTCGCCGACGATGACGTCGCGATAGAGGCGTTTCAGCGCCGAGCAGGTCACGACGCCGGATTGCCCGTGGGCGCGCCAGTCGTCGATCCGCTCGGCGATCCTGCGCAGCCACGGCAGACGGTCTGCATCGGTGAGCGGCGTGCCGCCCTTCATCTTTTCGACATTTTCGGGCGGATGCAGCGCGTCGCCCTCCTGGTATTCCCAGCCGAGCCCGGCGGCCAGCCGGCTGGCGATGGTGCTTTTGCCGCTGCCGGAAACGCCCATGACGACGGCGATCAGCGGCCGGTTGTGACCTACGGTATCGTCCATTAAGACTCCCCGCCGGACACGATAAGGAACCCATCACCGTGCTCAAGCTCGGATACAAGGCTTCGGCCGAACAATTTGCGCCTTCCAAGCTGCTCGACTTCTCCTGCAAGGCGGAGGCGGCCGGCTTCGATTCGGTGTTCGTCTCCGACCACTTCCAGCCGTGGAAGCACATCGACGGCCACGCCCCGTTCTCGCTCGCCTGGCTGGGCGCGCTGGGGGCCAGAACCTCGCGCATCGTCATGGGCACCAGCGTGCTCACGCCGACCTTCCGCTATCATCCGTCGATCGTCGCCCAGGCTTTCGGCACGCTGGGCGCGATGTTCCCGCGCCGGGTGATCCTGGGCATCGGCACCGGCGAATCGCTGAACGAGGTGCCGTCGACCGGCGCGCCCTGGCCGGAGTTCAAGGAGCGCTTCGCGCGGCTGCGCGAATCGGTGACCCTGATCCGCACCCTATGGCGCGAGGAGCGGGTCAGCTTCGAGGGCGAGTACTACAAGACCGAGAAGGCCACGATCTACGACCGGCCGGACGACGAGGTGCCGATCTACGTCGCGGCCGCCGGCGCCCTGGTGGCGCGCTATGCCGGGCGCTCGGGCGACGGCTTCATCTGCACCAGCGGCAAGAAGCGCGAGCTCTATACCGATACGCTGATGCCCAAGGTCGCCGAGGGCATCGCGGCCGGCGGCCCGAAGGCCAATCCCTACGACTACATGATCGAGGTCAAGGTCTCGTTCGATACCGACCGCCAGCGCGCGCTCGAGGACACGCGCCATTGGGCGGCGCTGGCGCTGACGCCGGAAGAGAAGATGTCGGTCGAGGATCCGGTCGAGATGCAGCGCCTGGCTGACGCCCTGCCGCTCGAGCGCGCGGCGAGCCGCTGGATCGTCTCGAACGATCCCGAGGAGCAGGTCGAGAAGATCAAGTTCTACGTCGACATGGGCTTCCGCCATCTCGTGTTCCATGCGCCCGGTCCCGACCAGGAGCGCTTCCTCACCCTCTACGGCGAGAAGGTCCTGCCGCTGCTGCGCAAGCGCTTCGGATGACGCGAACCAGCGCGCTCGAGATCATAGCCCTTCCGGACATCCCGCTGGTCCGGCCGGGCGACGATCTGGCGAAGATCATTGCCGACGGCCTGGCGCTCGCCGGTCTACAGCCGCAGGACCACGACGTCGTGGTGATCGCCCAGAAGATCGTCTCCAAGGCCGAAGATCGCAGCGTCGATCTCGCGACCGTGAAGCCGTCGGCGCCGGCGATCGAGCTCGCCAACAAGATCGACAAGGACCCGCGCCTCGTCGAGCTGGTGCTGTCGGAGTCGGTGCGCGTGGTGCGCGCCCGGCCCGGCATCCTGATCGTCGAGCACAAGCTCGGCTTCGTCATGGCCAATGCCGGCATCGACCAATCCAATGTCGGGCCGAGCGATGGCGTCGAGCGCGCCCTGCTGCTGCCGGTCAATCCCGATGCCAGTGCTGAGTCGCTGCGCACGCGGCTGGGCGAGTTGCTGGGAGGCACCGCACCTGCCGTCGTCATCATCGACAGCTTCGGCCGGGCCTGGCGGCGCGGCACCTCGGGCGTCGCCATCGGCGCCGCCGGCCTGCCGAGCCTGCTCGACCTGCGCGGCAATCCCGACCTGTTCGGCCGCATCCTGCAGGTCAGCATCACCGGCTTCGCCGACGAGATCGCCGCGGCGGCCTCGCTGGTGATGGGACAGGGCAACGAGGCGCAACCCGCCGTGCTGATCCGCGGCCTGCGCTGGAGCGCGCCCGCAGCGCCGGCCAGCACTCTGGTGCGGCCGGCAAGCGAGGACATGTTTCGGTGAGCAGGAGCCTGGTGGTGGCGCTGTCGGGCGGTGTCGGCGGCGCCAAGCTGGCGCTTGGCCTCAGCCGCGCGCTGGCGCCAAAGGATCTGCTGGTCGTCGCCAACACCGGCGACGATTTCGAGCATCTCGGACTTAGCATCTCGCCCGACATAGACACGCTCGCCTACGTCCTGTCCGGCCTCGACAATCAGGTGATGGGCTGGGGCCGGCGCGACGAGACGTGGTCGTTCATGGAGACCATCGCGACCCTGGGCGGCGAAAGCTGGTTCCGGCTCGGCGATCGCGATCTGGCGCTGCATGTCGAGCGCACGCGGCGGCTCAAAGCCGGCGAGACCCTGTCGCAGGTGACACGCGATGTCTGCCGCCGGCTCGGAATCGCGGTGCGCGTGCTGCCGATGAGCGACGATCCGGTGCGCACGCGCGTGCTGAGCGACGAAGGCTGGCTCGACTTCCAGCATTACTTCGTGCGCCGCCAATGCCGGCCCGTGGTGCGCGAGCTGGTGTTCGAGGGCGCCAACCAGGCGCGACCGCAGGCCGATGTCGTGGCGGCGCTGGCAAACGGCAACGTGCGCGCCGTGGTCATCTGCCCGTCCAATCCCTTCATCAGCATCGAGCCGATTCTTGCCGTTCCGGGGATGCGTGACGCCCTGGCCGGCTGCGGCGCGCCGGTCGTCGCCGTCTCGCCGATCGTCGGCGGCCGCGCGGTCAAGGGGCCGACCGCGAAGATGATGCAGGAGCTGGGCCTCACGATCAGCGCCGCCACCGCGGCCCAACGCTACGGCTCGCTGCTGTCCGGCTATGTCGTCGATCCGGCCGATGCCGACGACGTGCGCGGCCTCTCCGCCGCGGTGAAGACGGCGCCGACCCTGATGACCGATCTCGCCACGCGCGAGGCGCTCGCCCGCACGGTGCTCGATCTCGCCGACCAGATCGCAGCCCGCCGATGAACCGACCGAACGACATCTGGGCCGTCATCCCCATCAAGGAACTCGACGGCGCCAAGCAGCGCCTGGCGCCGCTGCTCTCGCCGGCGCAACGTCGCGCCCTGATCGAGGTCATGATGGGCGAGGTGCTGGAAGCAGTGGCCGGTGCGACGCGTCTCGCCGGCATCCTGGTGGTGACCGTCGATCCGCAGGCGATGGCGTTGGCGAAACGTCTCGGCGCACGCATCGTCACCGACGGTGCGCGCGAGGGTCACACCGGCAGCGTCACCGCCGGTCTGCGGCTGCTCGCGCGCGAGGGCAGCGGCGGCATGATGACGGTGCCGGCCGACATCCCCGCGGCGACGTCCGCGGAGTTCGACGCGGTGCTGGCGGCGCACCAGCCCGGGCCGTCCTTCACCATCTCGCCGGCGCACGACGATCTCGGCTCCAACGCCGTGATCTGCTCGCCGCCCGACTCGGTGCCGCTGCGCTTCGGGGACAACAGCTACTTCCCGCATCTCGACGCAGCGCGACGCTGCGGCATCGAGCCGACGATCCTGCGCCAGCCCGGCATCGCCATGGACATCGACCACCCGGTCGACCTCGCCGCCTTCCTGCGCCTGCCGCAATCGGCCGGCACGAAGACGCGGACGTTCCTGGAGGAGATCGGCGTGCCAAGGTTGCTGGCGGAGAAGGGCCTTTGACCACTGCCGAGCAACCTGAACTACCTCATCCTGAGGAGCGCCCGTAGGGCGCGTCTCGAAGGATGGGCAACCAGCACCTCGCCTGAGGTCCATCCTTCGAGACGCCGCGCGGAGTTTATCCCGAGGAACTCGAGGGGCGCGGCTCCTCAGGATGAGGTGGTGGGATTCTCCAGAGATTAACCCAACGCCGCCACCTTCTTCCGCGGCGGAGTGAGCACGATCGGCGCCAAATCCTCGGCCACGAACGACGCGGCGCGGCGTTCCTCGGCGACCGGGCGGTAGAGCGTGTCGCGCTGTTGCGGGACGCGGCCGATCGACAGGATCAGTTTTTCCATCGCGTCGGGCGGGAACTCCTGGCCGTGCTGGGTGCCGGCGGCGCGCGAGATGCTCTCGTTCATCAAGGTGCCGCCGAGATCGTTGGCGCCGGACTGCAGGCAGATCGCGGCGCCGGCCGGGCCCATCTTCACCCACGAGGTCTGGATGTTGGTGATTGCCGGATGCAGCACCAGCCGTGCCACCGAATGCATGATCACCGCCTCGCGGAAGGTCGGGCCGCGGCGCGCCTTGCCCTGACGGTACATCGGCGCTTCCATGTGCACGAAGGGCAGGGGCACGAATTCGGTGAAGCCGCCGGTCTCGACCTGCAGGTCGCGCAAGGCCAGCAGATGGCGCGCCCAGGCGAGCGAGGACTCGACGTGGCCGTACATGATGGTCGAGGTGGTGCGCAGGCCGAGCTTGTGCGCGGCACGCTGCACGTCGAGCCATTGCGCCGTGTTGATCTTGTCCGGGCAGATGATGGCACGGACCTCGTCGTCGAGGATCTCGGCCGCCGTGCCGGGCAAGGTGCCGAGGCCCGCCTCCTTCAGCTTGGCGAGGAAGTCCGGAATCGGTGTCTGCAAGGTGGCCGCGCCCTGCGTCACCTCGAGCGGCGAAAAGGCATGGATGTGCATGTCGGGTACCGCCGCCTTGATGGCACGGCAGATCGCCTCGTATGTCTCGCCGGTGTAGTCGGGATGGATGCCGCCCTGCAGGCAGACTTCGGTGGCGCCGCGCTGCCACGCCTCGACGGCGCGCCGCGACACCTCTTCCAGCGCGAGATCGTAGGGCGCGCCGCGCAGATCCTCGTGCGTGCGACCCTTGGAGAAGGCGCAGAAACGGCAACGGAAGTAGCAGATGTTGGTGTAGTTGATGTTGCGGTTGACGACGTAGCGGATGACGTCGCCACTGACCGCCTGGCGCAGCGCATCGGCGGCGCCGGTGACGTGGCGGTAATCGACATCGCGCGCGGCGAACAGCTGCATGATCTCCGGCGGATCGAGACGCTCCCCACCGCTCGCCCGTTCGACCAGGCGGGCGATGCCGGCATCGACCGCGCCGAGGCGCAGGCGTGGCGAGGGCGGCGGCTCGGTATTGCCGGGCGCCCAGTCGTCGTCGCGGGCAAAGCCTTCGGCATCGCTCATGCGGCGCACGCGCGTCGCCACCTCGGGCGCCAGCCAGACATCGGGCGCCCGCACGTACGACGGATAGACGGCCAGGCGATTGATCAGCACCTTGCCCATCTCCGAGCTCATCCGCGCCAGCTCCTCGATCGCGGGCCACGGCGCCTCGGGATTCACGTGATCGGGCGTCACCGGCGAGACGCCGCCCCAGTCGTTGAGACCGGCGTCGACCAGACGCGGATAGACGCCGGGCGACAGGTTGGGCGGCGCCTGGATATTCATATCAGGCCCGAGGATGTGGCGCGCCGTGGCGATGGTCCACAAGAGGTCGTCGAGATCGGGCTCCTCGGCGTCGGCCCGCTTGGTGTCGGGCTTGGCGCGGAAGTTCTGCACGATCACTTCCTGGATGTGGCCGTAGCTCTCGTGCAGCTTCGCGATCGCCTCGAGTGCCTCGACGCGCTCCTCGCGCGTCTCGCCGATGCCGATCAGGATGCCGGTCGTGAACGGCACCTTGAGCTCGCCGGCCAGCCGGATCGTCTCGAGCCGGACCGCGGGATGCTTGTCGGGCGAGCCGAAATGCACGCCGCCGCGCTCGCACAGCCGTTCACTGGTGGACTCCAGCATGATGCCCTGGCTCGCCGTGACCGCGCGCAGGGCGGCGATCTCCTCGCGCGTCATCACGCCGGGATTGGCGTGCGGCAGCAGGCCGGTCTCGCGCAGCACCAGATCGCACATGGCGGTGAGGTAGCTGATCGTCGTCGAATGCCCGAGGGCGGCCAGCGCCTCGCGCGCCGCGGCGTAGCGCAGCTCCGGCTTGTCGCCCAGGGTGAACAGCGCCTCGGTGCAGCCGGCCGCCTGTCCGGCGCGAGCGATCGCCAGCACGTCGTCGGGCGAGAGGTAGGCCGCTTTGCCGGGCTGCGGGCGTTCGGCGAAGGTGCAGTAGTGGCAGACGTCGCGGCACAGGTGCGTGAGCGGAATGAACACCTTGCGCGAATACGAGATGAGGCGACCATGGCCGCGATCACGCAACCGGGCCGCGCCTGCCATCAGCTCGGAAAGCTCCATCATGCCTCAACCCTCTACCAGGAACGCGAATCAAGGAACGCCAATGGGCGGACGATAGCGACATTCGCCGCCCGCCGCATCGTGTACTATGCCGGCCACAAACCTAGCATCTCGGGGGGATACATATGCAGTTCGGCTTCAATGCGCCAACCGCCGGCCCGTTGGCGGAAACAGGGCATCTGACCCGGCTGGTCGTGGAAGGCGAGGCGCTCGGCTTCGATTACGCCACCTTCAGCGACCATGTCGTTATCCCTACCGACATCAATGCCATTTATCCCTACAGCTCTTCCGGTGAATTCCCGGCCGGGGCGCGGGCCGAGCGCCACGAGCAGCTGATCGAGGTGGCCTACGTCGCCGCCAAGACGACCCGACTGCGGCTCGTGCTCTCCGTGATGGTCGTGCCGCACCGGCCGGCCGTGCTGACCGCCAAGATGCTGTCGACCATCGACGTGCTGTCGGGCGGTCGCCTCGTGGTGGGTATCGGCGCCGGCTGGATGAAGGAGGAGTTCGAGGCGATCGGCGCGCCCGATTTCGCTGCGCGCGGCAAGGTTACCGACGAGTACCTGAAAGCCTTCGTCGAGCTCTGGACCAAGGAGAGCCCGCGCTTCGCCGGCGACCATGTCCGCTTCGACAACATCGTGCTGGCGCCCAAGCCGGTGCAGAAGCCCTACCCGCCGATCTGGGTCGGCGGCGAGAGCGGCCCCGCCCTGCGCCGCACCGCGACCCTGGGCGACGCCTGGTACCCGATCGGCACCAACCCCGCCTTCCCGCTCGATTCGCTGGCGCGCTTCAAGGCCGGCGTCGCCAAGCTGCGCGGCATGACCGAGAAGGCCGGCCGCAAGGCCGACGCCGTCGGCCTGGCGCTGCGCTGCACCGCCTACGGCGAGAGCATCCCGGCGACCGCCGGCGACGGCCAGCGCCGCCTGTTCTCCGGCAAGAACGCCGACATCGCGGCCGACATCCGCGCGCTCAAGGAGATGGGCGTAAGCCATCTCGATGTCGGCTTCGCCGGCACCACGGTGGACGCGATGCTGACCGAGATGCAGCGCTTCAAGAAGGACGTGCTGGCGCTGGTTTGAGCATCTTCACTCCGGCTTCACCGCCTTCATGTGCCGCCTTCGTAATCGGGCAGGGCTTTCGCACATGGAGCGCTCTTCATTTTCCTCCCAGCTCTGCTGCTACGGAGTGGACACATCTCGAATCCCTCCCCCGTAATCGG
>Ga0310811_10008633_pt1 | contig 13111 bp, 14 predicted proteins | sample YCmetagenome_FD_207642 | JGI IMG/M metagenome (GOLD analysis project Ga0310811, IMG submission 207642) | Soil microbial communities from experimental microcosm in Duke University, North Carolina, United States - YC | ecosystem: Engineered > Artificial ecosystem > Soil microcosm > Unclassified ...
ACTAGGTAGCTGACTGGCTGGTGGTTTCGTGGTGGACGTGGGCGCGCTGTCCGTCGCGGTCGAAAATCATGATGAGCTCCGCCGGGCCGTCGACGGCGGTGAGGGCGTGCGGCGTCATGGTGGCGAACTCGGCGGACTCGCCGGCCTGGACGGTGATCTCGCGTTCGCCGAGCGACAGGCGCACCTGTCCCGAGATGACGAAGAACCAGTCGCGGCCGGGGTGGACTCGTTGTCCCGTGGTGCCGCGGGTCGGCTCGATCCGCATCTTGACGGCGATCGTGCTGGCGGTTGGCCGGCTCAGCATCCAGGTGGTGCGCTCGCCTGAGCAGTTCGGCACCGGGCGGATGACCACGTCGTCGTCGCTGCGCACGTCGAGGAGCGCGTCGAGGTCGACTTGCAGGGCCGTCGCCAGCGGCAGCAGGATGTCCAGGCTGATCGTCCGCTTGCCGGTCTCGACCCGGCTGATGGTCGAGGGGCTGAGGTTGGTGCGCGCGGCGAGTTCGTCGAGCGACAGGCCGAGCGTGGTCCGAAGGCTCCGCAGCCGGGTCCGGACAATCTGTTCAATCTCGTTCAGCTCAGTCATAAGCCCTCCCTCGCTCTTGCAAATATAGCAAGGACTCTTGCATTTTTCGCAGCCGTTCATAGGGTTGGGCCCATGAGCAATCACGACACCCACACCGTCGAGCGGCACTGCGATGTCTGCGTCATCGGCGGGTCAGCCGCCGGGCTCGCGGCGGCGCTCCAGCTCGGGCGCCAGCGCCGGTCCGTGATCGTCGTCGACGCCGGGGAACCCCGCAACCGGCCCGCCGCACATATGCACAGCTACCTCGGCCGGGAAGGGCTTCCGCCGGCGGAGCTGACCGCCGCTGGCCGCGAAGAGGTCCGCAGCTACGGCGGCGAGGTCCTCGACGGCCTCGTCAGCCGTGTGAGCCGCACCGAAGGCGGCGACTTCCGCGTCGAGCTCGCCGGCGGTCACTCCGTCATCGCCCGCCGGGTCCTTGCCGCCACGGGTCTCGTGGACGAGCTCCCGGGCATCGACGGCCTCGCGGAGCACTGGGGGCGCGATGTCATCCACTGCCCGTTCTGCCACGGCTACGAGGTCCGCGACCAGCGCATCGTCCAGATTGTCACCCACCCAGCGGGGCTCCACCCCGCGGGGTTGTTCCGTCACCTGACTGACCAGCTCACCGTGGTGCTGCATGAGCCCGCTGACGTGGACGACGCTGAGCTTGACGCGCTGCGCGCCAGCGGGACGACGGTCGTGCGGGGACACGTGAACCGCATCGTCACCGGCGCCGACGGCCACGTCAGCGCGGTCGAACTGGCGGGCACCGGAAAGATTCCCGCCGACGCGGTCGTGGTGGGTCCCCGGTTCAGGGTCCGCGCTGAGCCGTTCGCGTCACTGGGCCTGAAGCCAGCCGCGCACCCGAGCGGGCTCGGCGACTTCATCGAGACGGACGCGACCGGGGAGACGACGGTCCCCGGCCTCTACGCGGCGGGCAACGCAACCGACCCGAGCCACCAGGTGCTGCAGGCCGCCGCTAACGGCAGCCGGGTCGGCGCCATGATCAGCTTCAGCCTCGCGAGCGACGACATCCAGGCCGCGGGCCGGCCGTCGGCCAACCAGTCCGACTGGGATCACCGCTACAAGGGCAGCCAGCTGTGGAGCGGCAACCCGAACGGCACGCTCGTCAACGAGGTCAGCGGCCTCACGGCAGGCCGCGCCCTCGACGTCGGCGCCGGCGAGGGCGGCGACGCGGTCTGGCTGGCCGAGCAGGGCTGGACCGTGACCGCGAGCGACATCTCGCAGCGCGCGCTGGACCGGGTCAGCGCCGAGGCCGAGCGGCGTGGCCTGCGGGTCGAGTGCCGCCGCGCCGACGCGAACGCCCGCGACCCGTTCGAAGCGGCTTCGTTCGACCTCGTGTCGGCGCAGTACGCCTCGATCCCCCGCACGCCAGACGGCCGCGGCGTCCGCAACGTGATGAACGCGGTCGCCCCGGGCGGCACGCTGCTCATCGTGAGCCACGACCTCGAGCCGATGCGGGTTCCGCCCGCCGACCCAGCGCACAGCCGGCCGTTCGACCCGGATGCCTACGTGCGGGTCGACGACTTCGCGGCGGCGCTCGCCGACTCGCCCGAGTGGGACATCGAGCTGCACGAAAAGCGCGACCGCCCGGCTGGCGCCGCGACCGCCGCGCACCACGTTCACGACATAGTGCTGCGCGCCCGGCGCCGGGCGGCCTGAGCCCGCGCCAGGTGCGCAGTCCGTCTGCCTACTCCGGCAGGTCCGGGCGCTCGGCGCTCACGAGGATCTGCCGGAGCGACGTGACCGCGCGGGCATGCTGCGCCGGGGACAAGCCGGCCAGCAGCCGCCGCTCGATGGCGAGGACCTCGGGGAACGCCTCGTCGATCAGCCGGACGCCCGCAGGCGTGAGGGAGATGAGCGCGCCGCGCCCGTCGGCCGGGTTCGGGTAGCGCTCGGCCAGGCCTGACTTCTGCAGCGTGGCGATCCGCTTCGTGATGGCGGCGGCGCTCACCAGGGTGACGGTGCGGAGCGAGCCGGGGGTCTGCGGTGCGTCCGCGCGGCGCAGCGCGGTGAGCACGTCGAACTCCCCCCGGCTCAGGCCGAGGCCGCCAAGGTAAGCCCCGGTCTCCCGCTCGATGAGCGCCGCGGCGCGCAACAGCCGGGCCGCCAGCTCCATCGCGCTCATGTCCAAGTCGGGACGGAGCGCCAGCCACTGCCGCCTGATCGCGTCGACCGCGTCGTCTTCCCGCGCCATGTGCCGAATGCTACACCGGCGAACCAGATAGTTCACTAGTAAAGTAGTTAGTACACTGGTAAACTAGTTGGCGTGACGACGATGACGCTGGCCAGGGGCGACCTCAAGGCCGCACTCCCCCGGCCGCATCAGCTGACCCGGGTCACCCCGTCCGCCGGCGCGCACCGCGTCGCGGTCCGGGCGGCCATCTCCATCGCGCTGCCCCTCATGGTCGTGTGGCTGACCGGGCACATCGCCTGGTCGATGTACGCCGCGTTCGGTGCGTTCGCCAGCCTCTACGGCCGGGACGCGGCATACGGGGCGCGGCTGCGCATGCAACTCCAGGCGGGGACCGCGCTGGTCCTCGGGGTCACGGCCGGCGCCGCTATCGGCTGCTCCCCTGACCGCCGCTGGCTCGCCGTCCCCGTGGTCGCGGCCTGCGCGTTCCTCGTGTCCCTGCTGGCCGACCGGCTGCGCTGGCACCCGGCTGGCCCCCTCTTCGTCGTCTTCGGCGCGGCGGCGGTCGGCGCACACGCCGCGACACCGGGGCAGGTTCCGCTCGCCTTCGCCGTCGCGGCGGGCGCTGCCCTGTTCGCCGTCGCGGTCGGCACGGCGGGGAGGCTGCTTAAGCTGCCTGGATCAGCCACCAGCCGTTCTGCTAACTTCACTGCGGCACCACCCGCCGGGCCCTATCCCGGGTGGCTGTGGACGCAGGCCGGCCGCTACGGCGTGGCCGTACTGGCGGCCGGGGCGGCCGCCACCGCGATCGGCATCGGTCACCCGTACTGGTCGATGGTCGCCGCTGTCGTCGCCGTCACCGGGGCTGACACCACGGCCCGCCTCACCCGCGCGATTCACCGCGTCGCCGGGACGCTGGCCGGCGTCGGGCTCGGCGCGGCCATCCTCGCCCCGCACCTTCCGGTGGGCGCGCTCATCGTCATCGTCGGGTTGCTGCAGTTCGCCACCGAGCTGGTGGTCGGCAGGAACTATGGGCTGGCGGTCGTGTGCCTGACGCCGCTCGCGCTCACCATGGGCACCCTCGCGCAGCCGGCCAGCACCTGGCCGCTGCTCGACGACCGGGCGATCGAGACCGTCCTCGGCGCGGTCATCGGCATGGCGGTCAGCCTCGCCGCCCACTACGCGCACGCGTACCGTGCCGTCCCAGCGGCGGGGTAACCACGGAGTTCACGCACGCCTCACCGGACAGCCTGGATCTGCGTGGTCTGGGCGACCAGGCGGTCGCTGGCGTCGAACAGGCTGGTCTGCGCGGTGACCGTAGTGCGGCCCCGGTGCAGCGGGACCGCGAGCGCGCGCACCGTTCCGCTGGTCACCGGCCGGAACAGCTGGCTCGTCGAAGTGATCGTCGCTGTCGTCGCGCCTTCCGGCAGCCCGAGAAACGTCACGAGCGCCCCGGCGGTGTCGGCGAGCGACATCAGCGCCCCGCCGTGCATGACGCCGCCGGAGGTGCACAGGTGCGGCGCCCAGTCCAGCCGCGCGGCGACGCGGTCGGCGCTGGCCTCGTCCACGACGATGCCGAGCTGCCGCGCGAAGGGCATGAGCGCAACGAGTTCCTCAAGATCAGCGGCCATACCGGCACCTTAATTTATTCGCCAGCGGACAGGCGGGTGTGGTCGGATAATCGCGTGGCTGAACGCGACTGGTACGCCTGGCATGACTCCTACGACAACCCCGCCAGCGGGCTGTCCCGGCGCCTGGCCTGGGTACAGGGCCAGGTTCGCGCGGTGCTCGACAGCGCTCCGCCCGGGCCGCTCCGTGCCGTGAGCCTGTGCGCCGGCCAGGGCCGCGACATCATCGGGGTGCTGGCCGACCATCCCCGCCGGGAGGACGTGCGGGCGCTTCTCGTTGAGCGCGATCCGCGCAACACCGAGTTCGCCGCCACTCTGGCCGCCGAGTCGGACGTGCGCAACGTCGAGATCGTAACCGGCGACGCCGCGCGCACCAGCCAGTACGCGGCCATGGTCCCGGCTGACCTGGTGCTGGCCTGCGGCCTGTTCGGCAACATGACCAACGCCGACATCGAGCGGACCATCGGTTACTGCGCCCAGTTGTGCGCGGCGGGCGGCGCCGTCATCTGGACCAGGGCCCGCTGGGAACCGGACCTCGTACCACAGGTCTGCGCCTGGTTCGAAGAACGCGGTTTCGACCGGGCCTGGCTGTCCGAGCCGGGCTACCACGAGTGCGTGGGCACCCACCGCCGCACCGCCGCCCCGGTCCCGCTTGAGCAGGACGCGGTGATGTTCACCATGGCCAACCACGAACGGTTCACCGGCCCCGTCCGGTAGGGGGTGACCTTCGGTGCCCGAGTTGCAGCGGCTGCGTGCCGACCATGCCCCGGCGGTCCTGGCCTTCGAGCTGGCGAACCGCTCCTACTTCGCCGCCTTCATTTCCGACCGCGGCGATGAGTTCTTTGACCAGTTCACCGAGCGGCACGGCGCCTTGCTGGCTGAGCAGGAGGCCGGCACGGGTGCCTTCTACGTGCTCGTCGCCGAAGACGGCTCGGTCCTGGGCCGGTTCAACCTGATCTTCGCCGGGGACGGCACCGCGGAACTCGGCTACCGGGTCGCGCAGCACGTCGCCGGCCGCGGCGTGGCGACCGCGACCGTGCGGGAGCTGTGCCGGCAGGCGGCGGCCCGGCACGGGCTGCGCACACTCAGGGCTGCCACCTCCCACGGCAACGTCGCGTCCCAGAAGGTGCTGACCAAGGCCGGGTTCGTCCCGGTCGGCCCGGCAGACCCGAGCCACCTCGGCGGTAAGTCAGGCACCTGGTATCAGCGCGACCTAGCCGCTGGCGACGTCCAGCAGTAGCGCGCTGGCCCACCTGTTGAATGACAGTTTCCGGGCCTTCCCCGGCCGCGCACGGTGTCAGGCGCGCCCGGGGGACGGTGCGCCCATGGTCGGGTTGGCGACGGCGGCGTTCGCTACGAAGCCGACGGGACCGTGCACGTCATGGACGACGCAGTGCCCCGCGGCCACGCCGCGCTCGCTGATGTGCCCGGCGGGCTGGATGCCGACGTACTCGCCTTGCGGCTCTCGTCCCAGGTAGACCGTGTAGTCAGCGTTGATGAAGCTTAGCCCGCGGGTCGAGAAATGAGACACGGGGCTCGCGAGGTCCGCCGCCATGGCGAGCCGCACCAGCGGCGTCAGCTCCTCGCCCGCGACGAGCGGATGGATCTCCCGCATCCAGAGTCCCTGGGTCAGCCCGCTTTCCGCTCCGCCGGCGCGCCATGACTCCCACGGCGCGCTCCACCGGCCGTTCGCGGACGACTCCGGCGCCCCTAGCTGCGACGGTGGCGGGACGTCCCAGGCGGGCACCGGACGGAACGTTCCGTCGGGCTCCTCGGACCGGCGGAGCAGCACGGCCCTGCCCTGCCCGACCTGTTCGCCGTCCTGCTCGACGGTGACCTCAAGCACCGCGATGCGCCTGCCCTGGCGGACCGGCCGTGTGCTGACCCGGACGGGTGCCAGCGGCACCGACCGGAACAGGTCCACCGTCAGCCGGCAGCAGGCCAGTTCGGGGGCGGCGGCGCGCGCCTGCTCGGCCGCGCGGGCGGTCAGGCCACCGATAAGCCGCCCGTGCAGCACCCGGCCCCAGGGGCTTGTCGCGAATTCCGCCGGGACCAGGGTGTCGCCTTCGGCGCTGAAGAATCCCGCCGTGCTCGCGGGCGGCCGCGGGCTTGGCTGGGGGGCGCTGTCCTCGGTGCGGAACGGCGTACTGATGCCGCTAACCGGCTCAACGCTCACTCCCTGTCCTTCCTGTCGGGATCATGGATAGCCGGTTACCTCTTGCCGCGGCTGCCATCCTGCCGAATCTAGCAAGTCACCACCTGCTCGATCGCGGCGCGGAGGTAAGTCCTGGCCTGCTCCCCTCGCTCGGTGCGCCAGTCCGCCGAGATCCGCTCCGGGTCCTGGTAGCGCCGCTCGTAGATGTCCCGGACCACGGCGGCGGGCGCGCCGAGAGCGGTGAGCACGTCGAGCGCTTCCCGCTTGGTGATCAGCCGTCCCTCCCGGAGCGTCACCGTGGCCCGGGCGAAGGTCAGCAGTCCCAGGTCCACCCAGATGTCGTGCAGCCACACGTCGGAGCGGCCGGTCGCCGGATACCAGTAGTCCGCCAGGTCGCCGCGCACGTAGTCCGCGAGTTCCTGGTCGCTGACAGGAGGGACGACGGCAGCCGGCCCGGGGCCGTATAGGCACAGCCCGCCCATGCCCAGTTCGCGGCGGCTGACCGGCGACACCACGCGGTCGAACAGCTCGCCGTGAGCCCAGGTCAGGTGGCTGCGGTCGGGATCGGCCAACTCGGTTTGGACGACATACGAGCAGTGCAGCTTTTCCGCCAAGGACACCTCGGCCTGTAGCGCCTCGTGCATCCGTTGCAGGTGCTTTCGCTGCGCGCTGTTCAGCGTCGTCCCGACCAGCGCGACCATGTCCAGGTCGCTGCGGCCGGGCTGGAAGTCGCCGAGCGCGAGGGAGCCATGGGCCCACAGCGCCACCAGCGGCACCGCGTCGCTGAGATCTGCCATGAAGCGGTCGAGCAGCGGCCTGGCCTCCTCGGCCAGGGGCACGGGCGGAGTCGCAGGCATAGCGCCAGCGTAACGGAGCGGCCCTACGCGGGCAGGTCCGCGAGGAACGCGAGCAGGCCCGCGAAGTACGTCTCCTGGTCGTCGTACATGGCCAGGTGGCTGCCTTCCGGGCAGTACAGGTACCGGCCGTTGGGCAGCCGCGACGCCATCATCTCCATGTGCGCCGGGTCCATCGTGTCGTAGCGGGCGCCGATCACCAACGTCGGCACCGTGACCTCCGGCAGCCTGGCCACCCGGTCCCACGACGCCAGCGCGGCCTCCCCGTGCATGCCCATTTCGCTCGGTCCCTGCATCGGGACGTAGATCTTCTGGTTGATGTGCGCGAACCCGCGCGCCACCGGCTCCGGCCACTGCTCCATGGGCAGCCGCAGCGTGTGGTGCTGGTAGTAGTTCGGGCCGAGCAGCTCCATGTACCGGGGGTTCTCGTAGTCGCCCGCCGCCTCAAGCGCCTGCACCTCGGCGAGCACCGCCGGGTCCAGCTGCGGCATGAGCACGTCCGCCGCGTACGCGTTGTACGCGGGCGCGCTCGCCATCATGTTGGAGATCACGAGCCCGCGCAGGTGCTGCTGGTAGGAGAGCGCGTACTCGAGCGCGAGCATCCCGCCCCACGACTGCCCGTACAGCACGAAGTTCCGCCGGTCGAGTCCGAGCGCCACCCGTACCTGCTCCACCTCGGACACGAACCGCTCAAGCGACCACAGCGCGGGGATGTCCGGCTGATCGCTGAACCCCGACCCGAGCTGGTCGTAGTAGTAGTACTCGACGCTCGCCCCTGGCAGGAAGCTGTCGCACGCCTCCAGGTACTCGTGCGTGGCCCCGGGCCCGCCGTGCAGCAGCAGCACCTTCAGGTCCGGGTTGTTCCCAGTCCGCTTGGTCCAGACGTAGAACCGCCCGCTCGGCGTGTCGACGGGGATCCGCCGCGCTCCGCCGCTCAGCTTGTCGTCCCGCCCCGAGTAATCCAGGTAACCCATGCCCGCATCCTCTCATCCCTGGCGCAATCGCGGAATCTAGGCGACGTCGGGCCGGGTCATCAGCGGTGACCGCAGGTGCGTTGCCAGATCCGGGCTAGTCAGGGGCACGGTGGTCCACGTCGCGACCGCTGTCCCCGTGTCGGCGTCGACCGCGAGCCGGACGTGGTGCGGGCTGGTGATGACGTAAAGGTCAGCGACGAACGTGCTGCCCTGCCAGGCGCCGCTCGCGACCACCGGGCGGCCGAGCGGTGCGCTTTCCCGCCATTCGCCGAGGCCCGCCTCGATTTCGAGGAGCTGCTCGAATCGGATGAGCCACCCGCCGCCGGCGGGTTCGACGATCACCGTGGTTCCGCCGGGCAGAGCCGAATCCTCGGCGGAGGCGTCGAGCGTCGCGGTGACGGAACGCTCCGGCCCGGCCGAGCCTGGCACCAGCGCGAGCGACAGGCCCCGCAGCCGGTCGGCGAGGACCTCGTCGTCGCGGGTGCTTCCCGGGTGACCGATGCCGGGGAGCAGACATTCCCAGATGGCGTCGAGCACGTCCTGAGCGTGTTGAACCTCTTGCTGGGCAGAGGTCACGGCGACCACGAGATCGTGCGACGGGACGACCACGCAGTGCTGGCCGAAGGCACCGTTGCCGTGAAAGCCGTGGCGTGAAATCCAGAACTGGTAGCCGTAACCGCAGAGGAAGTCGGCTCCGTCCGCCTCTTCCGCGTAATGCTGGCTGCCGATGTGCCGACTGGTCGCAAGTTCCACCCACGCGCGCGGGACAAGCTGCTTATCACCCCAGCGGCCGCCGCGCAGCAGCAGCTCGCCGAAGGCGGCGACCGCCTCGGTCGTGAGGTGCAGTCCGTGGAACCCGAAGGCGGCACCGCTCGCCACCCGGTCCCATTCGGCGTGCTCGATGCCCATCGGGGCGAAGAGCCGCTCGTCGAGGAACTCAGGAAGACCGCGCCCGGCGACCTGTTCCACCATGCGGGCGAGGATGAACGTGGTCGAATTGTCGTAGGTGTGTAGCGTCCCCTCGGCCGCGGCGAAAGGCAGGCGCAGGAAGCCCTTCACCAGGTCGCCCGGTTCCAGTTGCCACGCCTCGGCGAGAGTGTCCGTGCGGTGCCCGGCCGTCATGGACAGCAGGTGGTGAACGCTGATGCGGCGTCCCTGTTCTGATAGGCCGGCCGGCACGTGGCCGGGCAGCACGTCCACCACGCGGTCGTCGAGCGAGAGCAGCCCGTCGGCGATCGCCAGCCCCACGGCGATCGAGGTGAACGACTTGGTCAGCGAGTACAGAAGGTGCGGGCGTTCGGCCGAGTACGGCGCCCACCAGCCTTCGGCGACGACGCGCCCGTGGCGCACGACCATGAGCGAGTGACACTCGATGGCTTTCTCGTCGAACCGGTCCAGCAGCGCACTGATCGCAGGAGACGACACCCCCGAGGCGGCGGGCGCTGATCGTGGCAGGAGGCGGCTTTGGGGCATCCGAGTATCTTAACGGGCTCCACGGGGACGGCCGTTCGCCATTACCCAGCTCTTCTGCGTGTTCTGCTTGATGCCCTACATTGGCTGCGGCACCGGGCCAGACTCGAACGACACATAGGCGGGGCCGATGGTCAGACCTGCGAGCAGGCGGCAGTTCACCTGGCTGCTGGCCGCCGCCTTGGTAGCGTGCGTGGCGGCGCTGGCCGCATGGAGATACGGACCCTGGCGAGAGAAATACGCGGTAGCACTGCCGCCGCCAGGAGCATCGCAGCGGCAGGTAATACTAGCTTATCTCCGTGCGCTCGACGCGCACGACAGCGCCACTGCCGTGGCACTGTCGGCCCCGTCCATGCGCGGCACCACGCGGATGTGGCTTGCCAGCACTGCCAGCATCACCCAGATCAAGGTTGGTGCCGTCCAGTACGACGGTCACCTGGCGGCTGGCGAGCAGTACAGCGTGCCGGTCGACTTCGTCTACCACAGCCACTGGTGGAAGGACGATCCGTCGTTCAGGGACGGAGAGCACGACTGGGGCTACGCGCTAGCCAGCATCAACGGACGCTGGCTCATCACCGACGAAGGATTCGGCTGACTCGCGTCGGGCCGTTAGCGGCCTCGCGGCAGGCGGTCCAGGAAGTCGAGGATCAGGGCGGCGACCTGGTCGCAGGCGCTCTCCAGGAGGAAATGGCCGCCGTCGAGCAGGTGGATCTCGGCGTCCGGCACGTCGGCGGCGAAAGCGCGGGCACCGTCCGGGCCGAAGATCTCGTCGCCCTTGCCCCACACGGCCAGGACCGGCGGCTGGCTGCGCCGCAGGTACTCGTGCAGCGCCGGGTAGAGCGGCGGGTTGGTGGCGTAGTCGCGGAACAGCGCGACCTGGATCTCGTCGTTGCCCGGGCGCGACAGCAGGGCGAAGTCGTGGTGCCACGTGTCGGGGCTGACCAGGGTCTCGTCGGGGACGCCCGCCAGGTACTGCCACCGGCTGGCCTCCAGTGTCAGCGCGGTGCGCACGCCGGCCTCGGTCTCGGGTGTCGGCTCCCGGTGGAAATCCCAGATGGGCTTCCAGAAACTGTCGACGAAGCCTGCTTCGTAGCCGTTGCCGTTCTGGGTGACGATCGCGGTGATGGACTCCGGATGGGCCAGGGCGAGCCGCCAGCCGACCGGGGCGCCGTAGTCCTGGACGTAGATGGCGTAGCGGGTGATCTCTAGCTGCGCGAGCAGCCCGGCGGTCAGCCCCGCGAGTGCGTCGAACGAGTAGGTGAACTCACTGGCCGGCGGCGCATCGGAGAACCCGAACCCGAGCAGGTCGGGAGCGATCACGTGGTAGCGCTCCGCCAGCTTCGGGATGAGGTCGCGGAACATGAACGAGCTGGCCGGGAAGCCGTGCAGCAGCACGATCACCGGGGCGTCGTCGGGTCCTGCCTCCCGGTAGAAGAGCCGCTGGCCGTCGACTGTCGCGTAGCGGTGATGAACGAGCGCCATGTTCCTAACCCTTTCAGATGCCTTTGATGGTTAGCAGTTAAGCATGCACAGCCTAACCTGTCAACCATGATTTACTGGTTAGAACGAGGGTGCCAGGCGAAGCGACAGGCCGTTCTGAAATACCTAACCTTGATTCAGCCGTTAAGCGGTTAGGATGTCGCCAGGAGGTGCGGTGGTGGACGTGATCGCGGACGAGGACCTGCTGCTCGGTGTGCTGAACAGCACGCCGGTGATCGACGGGGTGCTGACGGACAGCTTCGCTGACGGGGCGCGGGCCCGGGCCTGGCTGACCGACGCCGGGGGCGCGGGCACCGACGCCGAGCTGCGGCACGTGCTTGCGGCCCGGGACCTGCTGCAGGCGGTGGTGCGCGGCCAGCGGCCCGCCGACGCGCTAGCCCCGGTCCTGGCCGGCGCTGCCCGTGTTCCGGCGGTCAAGGACGGCCAGATCGTGTGGACGCTCAGCGCTCCGCCGGAGCGGGACCTGGCGGTCCGGATTGTGCTGGCCTGGGACGCGCTCGCGAAGGCCAGCCCTGGACGGCTGCGTCCGTGCGCGAACGAGGAGTGCCGGCTGTTCCTCGTCGACCGCACGAAGGCCGGCACCGCGCGCTGGTGCTCGATGGCCACCTGCGGCAACCGGATGAAGGCCCGCCGCCACTACCAGCGGGCGGCCGGTCACTGACGCAGCGACTGCATGCCGCCGCGCTGGGTCGCGGTACGGCCGAGGTCGGACGCCCGGCGGCCCGCCGAGGCCACGACGGCGACCAGGAGGTCGAGCACCTCGCGGCAGCGGGCGATGACCCAGGCCCGCCTGCTGGGCGCGCGTACCGGCCTGCGCAGCCGGCGTCCCGCGACGAGCACGCGGAACTCGTCACGGAGCAGCGGGAGCGTGCGCACCGCGAGCGTCACGGTGTGCGCCCACTCGTCGACGGGCACGCGAAGCCTCCGGAGCGGTGCGGCGATGCGCATGAACGCGGCCGGGAGTTCTTCGACCCGCGTTGTCCAGATCAGGAGCAGCGACAGCGCGAGGAAGATGAAGGTGAGCAGCAGGGACTGCACGTAGAGGACGATCCCGCTGCCCGCGGCGGCCGCCGCGGCGCCCAGGGCGAGGACCGCCACGACCAGCCAGGGCACCCGCGGGACGACCGTCAGGGGCAGCTTCGCGGCCGCGACGCCGACGGCGAGCACGACGCCGAGCACGGCGATGGTGAGCCAGCCCGGCGTCCACAACGACGCCAGGGTCGCCGCCGTCAGCACTCCGATCTTCGTCGCCGGGCTGAGCCGGTGCAGCCTGGAGGTACCGGGCACCGCGCGGAACACCAGGCCGCGGCGCTGCGGTCGTCCCGGCGCCGCGGACTGCGTTGCCACATCGCCGGCCGTGCCGTTGGTCACCTCGATCGTCCGGGTGCACGCGAGTCCCATGTCCTCGAGGTCGTGTGAGATGACGACGAGCGTCAGGCCCTCGTCGCGGCGCATGTGCGCGAGAAGCTCAAGCAGCCCGCGCCGGCTCTCCCGGTCCAGGCCCGCGAGGGGCTCGTCAAGGATGAGCACGCGCGGCCGTGACGCCAGCAGGCCCGCGATCGCCACGCGGCGCATCTGGCCGCCGCTCAGCTCGTCGACGCTGCGGCCCGCGAGCTCGGCGGGCAGGCCGACGCGGCGCAGGCTCTCCCGCACGAACGCGTCAGCGTCCGGTGCGTTGAAGCCGGCGGCGGCGAGGATGTCCTCGGCGACCGTGGGCCGCTGCAGCTGCAGCCGCGCGTGCTGAAACGACAGCGCCACCGCGCCGACCGACTCGTGCGCGGGCGCGCCGTCAATGGTGACGGTGCCGCCGGTC
>Ga0310811_10008634_pt1 | contig 13111 bp, 13 predicted proteins | sample YCmetagenome_FD_207642 | JGI IMG/M metagenome (GOLD analysis project Ga0310811, IMG submission 207642) | Soil microbial communities from experimental microcosm in Duke University, North Carolina, United States - YC | ecosystem: Engineered > Artificial ecosystem > Soil microcosm > Unclassified ...
AGTTTCCTCATTTGATTGATGTTTAATTTCATTTTCTTCCTCTAAATTAGAAGATCGCTTCCAGCCTAAAAAGCCGTCCATGCGACAATTTTGGGGTAAAATGCGACCTGGTCCATGGGTAAATCGGGCGGGGGCCAGTTTTCGGCAGGATCGGGAGAGGATCGTATATTACATAATAAACTAAAAAGATGGCAAAGAATAAGTTGCTCCGAATGGACAATGTCGGTATCGTAGTAGAATCCCTCGATAAGGCTATCGCGTTTTTTACGGAGATAGGCCTTAGGCTCGAAGGTCGGGGGATGGTCGAAGGGGAATGGGCGGGACGCGTTACGGGGCTGGGGGACCAGCGTGTCGAAATCGCGATGATGGTTACGCCCGATGGGCATAGCCGTCTCGAGCTCTCCCGGTTTCTGGCGCCTGCTACGGTAGAAGATCACCGAAATGCTCCCGTGAATGCTTTGGGCTATCTGCGGGTCATGTTCGCGGTGGAAAATATCGACGAGCTTGTGGCCAGGCTCCTCAAAAGCGGTGCGCAGTTGGTTGGTGAAGTGGTTAAGTACGAGAACATGTATCGGTTGTGTTATGTCCGAGGGCCCGAAGGGATCCTTGTTGGGTTGGCGGAGCAGTTGTTGGGCGCGTCTGAGTGAGTGGGTGGTGGGAATTTTTTGAGGGGAGCGGCGGCGGGGTCAGATGTCCTTTCGCGTGATCTGCCGCAGGGCTTCCTTGTAGGTCTCGCCGACCGGGAGTTCGAGGTCGCCGATGAAGATACTGTTCTTTCGCACCGCTGTGATGCTATTGACGGCTATGATATAGGATTTGTGGATGCGGAGGAATTTGTCCGGCGGCAACTCGGCCTCGAGCGCGCGGGCGCTCATTCGGACCAGGAGGGGTTTGGGTGTGCTGCGCAGGTGGAATTTTACATAGTCGCCGGAGCCTTCGGCCCAGATGATGTCTGCGAACAGGATCTTTACAAGGCTGTAGTCCGCGTTGACGAACATATAGTCGGGGGAGGGTGCATTTCCGGCGGTGGTTCCGGGGGCAGCAGCGGGGGGGATACCCTGGGCGTTGCCGGGTGCGGCGGTGGTTCCAGTGGACGCGGCGGTTGTCCGCAGCTGGTGGAGTTCCTGTGCCTTGTAGCAGGCCTTGAGGAAGCGGTCGAGGCTTACGGGTTTGATCAGATAGTCGACGACGTCGAGGTCGAAGCCTTCGGGTGCAAATTTTTTATACGCCGTTACGAGGATGAACATGGGTTTTTTCGCAAGGCTTTGGATGAATTGAAGTCCTGTGAGGCCCGGCATCTGGATATCCGAGAATACGAGGTCCACTTCTTTTTCCTGTAGCGCCTTTGTTGCGTCGAGGGCGTCTCCACAGGCGGCAACCAGCTGGAGAAAGGGGACCTTGCCGATGTAGTCGGTCAGCAGGTGCAGCGCCAGGGGCTCGTCGTCGACAGCTATACATCTAAGCATCAGTGTAAGTTGAGTTCGAGTGATACGATAAACCAGCCGCCTTCTGCTGTTCCGATAAACAACCTGTGCTGGCCGGTATATAGCAGGTTCAGCCGGCGTTTGACATTGCCCAGGCCGATGCCGGACCCTTTGTCCCTGGTCTCCGTGGAATCGGGGTCATAGCGATTCCGCACAGAGAAATACAACACGCCATCCTTTACCTGCAGTGAGATATCGATGCCGGGTTGTTCGATGAGTCCCACTCCATGTTTAAAAGCGTTCTCGACAAATGGGATCAGCAGCATTGGCTCAATTTCATAGTTGCCTGGCGCTTCCATACTCACGGTTATGGGGACTTTCTGGCCAAAGCGCTGGCGCTGGAGGTCGATATAGCTCTGCAGGTATTCCACTTCGCGCGTCAGGGGGACCATTTCCTCGTCGGTGTCATATAGCATATACTGCATCAGCCCCGACAGCCTGAGGATCGTGGGTCCCAGCTCGGGCGATCTCATCTGATCGAGGGCCACGAGGTTGTTCAGTACATTAAAGATAAAATGAGGGTTTATCTGGCTCCGGAGGAAGCTGAGTTCCGTAGCCAGGTTCTCTTCGTGCCGCTGTTGGGAGAGCCTGTCCGCCTCCATCCTATCGCCGACCACGCGGAAGGCTGTACTGATCGCAATGGTCAGCAAAAATGCCGGCAAGAGGAATCCCGTCGCGCCCAGCAGGCTGAAGTGTTGTAACCCAAAGATCAGGCTGAAGAGCATGGTATGGAGCATCATCATCGCGGCAAACAGCAGCAGCAGGCACCCCACCCATGACAGGTATTTTCGCCGGTAGAATAGTTTCGGTACGAGGAGAAAGGCGTTCAGATAGAACGGACCTGCCCAAAGCAGATTGGTGGCGAAGTTGAGATAGAAAAATCCACGCGCCACCGCGTCCTTTTCCCTGTGATGAATGCCATGACGGGTATCCAGCAGCCAGGGGAGGGAAAGGGCCACGGCCCAGACGCCGGCGTGTAGCAGCACCCTCATAACGTTGCGTCTGTTCCATCTGAGTTTCATGTGAGTAAATATACTCGTATTATTGTTCTTCGGTTTGAACATTATTATTCTTCCGCCTGAATAGACTGACATCGATCTTTCCAAAGTTATAGCTCAGGTTCAGCCGCAGCATCTGCGGGTTCCGGAGCCGGTTATAGTCCTGTGTAAAATATGTGCTGAAGGTATACTGGTCCTGCCTGCGACTCCTGAAAATGTCGCTAAAGCTGAGAGTAGCCGAGAGCTTGTTTGCAAGGAAGGTCTTTTTTACCGCCACGTCGGCCTCATAGAAGGGTTTGATATATCCCTGGGAGGCGCTTTGCGTCAGCATATTTGGCGGTCCCGGCTGATTGCTGTTGGTATTCACCGGCAGGTTGGTTTTAGACTGATATATACCTGAGATCTGTATCGACCAGTTGGCGGGTAGCCGGAAACTGGTATTCCATTTTCCGAACCAGCTCCACATCGCCTGCTGCGGGATCTCGTTATTCGGCACACTAATATTCGAATGGTAGACGTTGACGTTGGCCGAGAAGTCCCACCATCTGGTAAGAGGGAACTGAGTGGTCAGCTCGGCACCCAGGCTGGAACTGCTGTTGGCATTGATGTACGTATTGATATAGTTGGTGGTCCCGGCCGCTGCGTTTGTATCCGTTTCGATATATCCCGTGATCAGGTGGTCGGTGTATTTATAGTATACCGATGCCAGCAGTGTGCTGTTCGCGTGGAAGGTCTTCAACCAGCCCAGCTCGACGGACTGCGTGAATTCGGGGACGAGGTCGGGGTTGCCCCGGGTTATGTTAAGCTTGTTCGAACTGTCCGTATAGGGCACCAGCTGGAAGAAATTGGGCCTGTTGACGCGGCGGGTATAAGCAAACTGAAGTTCCTGTCCGTCACCGATTTTTTGCCCGAGGAAGAGTGAGGGGAAGAAACTCAGCGGGTACTGATTGCTGAAAGTCTGGCCGGAATTCAGGAGCGTGCCGTGGTAGTTGCTGCTTTCCACCCGCAGACCGGCTTTATAGGTGAAGTTGCCGAAGCTGCTGGCGATCGTTGCATATGCCGCATAGACATTGTTCCGGCTTTTGTAATTGCTGGCGGCGGAAGGTACGAGTATATAGTATCCGGAATCCGTACTGAAGTCATAGTTGTTGTTGATGTTGAGCCGGCTCTGCAGGGCCGCCCTGACACCGGCTTCCAGCGTCGTCTTCCTGGAGAGGGGGTCTGTAAAGTCGCTTTGCAAAATAATATTGTGGTCATTGCCTCCGCCGATGATCTTTTGCAGCCGCTGGCTTGTCATCGCTGACCCGCTGCCGTTGGCGAAATAATTGGTGGTATAGAGACTGCTGTTGGATGCGTTGCCGGAGAAATAGCTGGCGTCGGCGGTCCATTCTTCCTTCGCCTTTGGGAACAGCTGTTTGATGCCGAGAGTGGCGCCGCGTCCGTTGAAAGAACGCGTCATCCCGATCTCTTCCGTGCTATACTGGCTGAGCTTTCCTGTGTTGTAGAGACTGTCCGTGTTCATCGTGAGATCCGAGGCGTTGGTCATCTGGTGGTGCATCGCAAAGCCCGTCAAAGAAAGTGTAGTACGGTTCGTTATGAAGTAGTCGAGCCCGACCCGGCCGAAGAACATATGCCCCCTTGTCGTATCCAGTTGATCCTGGGAGAGATTAGTTTCGGGGGAAGAACTGAAGTTGTCGCGTACGATAGAAGAAACAGACCGGTCGCGCATTTGGCGGTAGTTGAGGTCCGCCGAGATATTGACCTTGTTCTCGCGGAGGTTGAGGCTGGCCCCTGCGTTGGTCCCGCCATACCGGTCAACCCCGGTGCGGACGCTGCCGTTGTAGCCCGTCTTCCGATCTTTTTTCAGGACAATATTGAGTATACCCGCGCCGCCGCCGGAGGCGTCGTATTTTGCGGAGGGATTGGTGATCACTTCTATACTCTCAATGGCGTCGGAAGGGATTTCGTCGAGGGTAAGCGTCGTCGGCTTGCCGTCGATCAGGAGCTGGGGCGAGCCTCCGCGAAGGGTGACATTGCCGTCGATGTCGACGTTGATGCTGGGAACATTCCTGAGGACGTCGAGTCCTGTGCCGCCTACGCTCTGGATGTCTTTGGAGACGTTGAATACCTTCTTGTCCATGTCGACGGTCATGGTGGGTTTGGAGGCGGTGACCACTACCTGTTCGAGTTGTTTGGGCTGTATGGTAAGCGCTATCTTTCCCAGGTCTTTTTCGGCGGCCTGGGGTGAAAGGGTGATATTCTGGCCGAGGTCGGTAAAGCCGACCGCTGAGGCTTTTAAATGAAGAGGTGTCGCTACCGGGAGGTCTTCTGCGGAGAAATCGCCGTTGCCCTGGGTGGTGAGTCCCTTGAGCAACATTTCCCTGCTCTTGCCCGTCGCCGGGTCTTTTGTCGTCCGGAGGATCAGCACGGATGCGCGGCTGATGCCTTTGCCGGCTGAATCTACCAGTCTGCCGTACAGATGGCCGGAGTTAGCGGATACGGGGCGATTGCCTGGGTTGCCTGCGCCGCCTGGGTTCTGCGGGGGGGCGCCTGCCGGGGGTTGGGCCAGGGCACTGCCAATCAGGAAGAGCGTGACCAGGAGCGACGTTAATTTCTTCATGCCCCAAAACTAGCGCGGGCGTTTTGACTGCCATCGGCTGTTGCGGGCAACACCGAAAAGTTTGCGGGGAACCGGAAAAAGTCGGCGGAGGGGGGCGGAAGGTTGGGGAAAGGTGGACCGGGCCGGAAGGATGGGGGGAAGAATCAAGCCGGAAATTCGGCCATTTGTCTGGAAAATTGTTTGGATTGGGGGCCGCCGTGGGCCACGGCCCATTCGGCCATTGCATAGAGGATGGGTCTCAGTGCTTTGCCTTGTTTGGACAGTTGATAGGTTACGTAAGGGGGGACAACGGGCTTGGATTTTCTTGTGATCAGGCCGTCTGCTTCCAGTTGTTTTAGTTGTTCGGTGAGGACTTTTTCGGTGATTGGGGGAATGGATCTTTTGAGCTCGCTGTATCGTTTGGTCCCTGTTAAAAGACTGAATAGGATGATCGGCTTCCAGTAGCCGCCGATCCTGTCCATAACAAATGTTACGGGGCAGGCGGCAAATGAGATTTGTTTATTTTCCTGGATCGTCGATGATTTCTTAACAGATGTCATGGCTACACATACTTTGGGGTAAGCTATTGTTCGAAAGTATGTATAAAATTAGTTTTGACAGGAAATTAAAACAAAAGAAGATGAAAATTACAGTAACGGGTTCTTTGGGAAATGTAAGTCGGGTTCTTGTCGAAAAATTGACGGCGGAAGGACATCAGGTGAAAGTTGTAAGTTCAAATGATGGTAAAGCAGGGGAAATTGAGGCGGTTGGCGCCGTCGCCTGTATTGGGTCCTTAACGGATGAAGATTTTGTTGTCCGCGCGTTCAGTGGGGCCGATGCGGTATATACGATGGTGCCTCCGGAATTTTCAGCTGTGGACTACTATGAGTTTGCAGACGCGATTCACCGGAATTATGTGCGCGCTATCGAGAAGAACGATATCCGGTATGTGGTCAATCTGAGCAGCATCGGAGTTGCATTTGCGGGTGTTGCTCCACTGACCAGGTATTATGATCTGGAAAGGCGTCTGAACGAGGTATCGGGGTTGAATATCGTTCATTTACGCCCCGCCATGTTCTACAATAATTTTTATGGCAGTTTGGGTATGGTGAAAGAGCAGGGGATCATTGGACACAATATTCCCGGGACGGCTGAAATACTCATGACGCATCCGCGGGATATTGCAGAACTGGCGTATGGCTTTTTCGGCTCGCTTTCTTTCAGTGGGCATCAGTTGAGGCCGGTCGTCAGTGATGTAAAGACCGGTAATGAGATCGCCGAAATATTGGGGAATGAGATTGGAAAGGTTTTGCACTGGGTCGAATTTCCGGATAACGCTTTGATGGACGGGTTGTTGCAAAATGGGTTCTCCCGGGATAGTGCGGAAACTTTGATAGTAAATGCGGGGAGGGCGATCAGGGAAGGATTGTTCGATGGGTATAGAGACGAGAAATTGCCTGGAGGCAGGGAGTTTTGCGATTTTGCGAAAGAGTTCGCGGTCATTTTCCGGGTTTAAACTGAAGAGCCGTGTCATCGCTGCTTCTGGCGCGCCGCTGCATTTTGAATCTCCCTTTTACTAACCCATCTTTTCCTTCCTGATAGTAGTATCCGTCGAATTTGTTTACTCTATTGGTGCTGTGTTCGAGCTCAATATAGCCTTGAATTATTCCTATTATGAGATCCGCAGGGGTGCGGATCTCATAACTAACCAAATATTGTTTGTCTTCAAAAAGAATTGCTTTTTTGGTCTCCCAACGATAGGGGTCCATAAACTCCTGGACCGGGTATTCGGTACCGTCTTTTTTCCAGTGCCGTGCTCCTTTTAGGTTCCATTCAATAATATTCCCCCGGAAATGTTTCAGGGTTATCTCGCATTTGCCGCCATGGGAATAGCCGATCTCTTCCCTGTAGCAAATGTATTCATAGTGTCCCGCAAGGTCAAATGGGACTCCGCGTTTAATCTGCAGATAGTGTTCGTGGTGCAGGTACTTTGCCAAAGGGGATACGCTCACTGAACCAGCCGTAAATTCGTAGTAGGTATAAATGATCCGGGCAAAAAGCTTTGAGCTGAATAGTTTATAGTCGGGGTCTGTATGAGGAAGTTCGGCGAGATTATTTGGATATTCTATGGTTAGCAGGGAATTGATGTCGAAACTGAATTCTGTGTCCTTATCCTTTATGATGATTACCGGCATATCGAAAGCCACACGGAGGCCCAGTTCGTAAATAACATTAGGATTGTTGCCACTGACATCGCAGATCACTATGGGGATAGAAAATAAGTTATTGAAAATGACACTTTTAATGTCGGGATTTGCGAAATCTATGCTGACGACCTCTGGTTCTTCTCCGGCAAACTTCAATTTTTTAATTGCGGTCTGGACGATTTCGGTGAGGATATTTTTTATTTTAGTCCAGTGGTCCACGGGATATTTTCCTTTTCCCGATATCGGCATTATATAGCCGCAAAACTTGTCTTTTCCTTCTGGAGGCATGTAATTAGGGTCTTTGATTAGGGAATGGTTTCCTGATAATTTAGGTCGTCATTGAAGGTTTCCTTGCTTAACAAGACTGCGAATATGGCAATCCCGACTGTAAATACGCCCAGGAGAAAGCCTGCAGTCCGGATGGCAAAGATTGGTTTGAGTAGCGCAAACGTCATTAGGAGAGGAATCCCAAGAGCGCGGATAAAATTGGGGATGCTTGTAGTTGCAGTCGCTCTAAGGTTGGTGCCAAACTGTTCAGATACATAAGACAACAGGGTGGCCCAATACCCAATGCCGATACCGAGAACGGAATATTTCAGATAAAAAGCAAAATTGCTATTTGCAGGCGCCCAAAAAAAGAAAATGAACGAGATTAGAACAATCCCCAGAAAAACGATGATAGCCTTTTTCCTGCTGCCCAGGAATTGACTAAGGGCCGGACAAATCAGATCGGAGATCGTATTCGCTATGTAGAAGTATGTTGTAGCGGTCCCAACTTTAACTGTAAGGTTATTGGCCTTTCCAAATTCTGGCGTTAGCAGGATCAATACCCCCATTACAAAATAGATCGGAGTGCCGGTTAATATTGACCTCAAATAAGTGAGGAATAGCCGACGGCTCTTAAAAAAATAAAGGAAATTGCCCTTTTGGCTGGATGGATGAAGAAGGATGTTTTTATATATATCACTTTCGCTTGTTAGTATTCTAAAAAAAAGGATAAACAGACCCATATACCCTCCGATCTGATAACAGGCGCGCCATCCGAAGTTATCTTCGATGGTGGCTGCCAGTATGACCCCCAGGCACCCTGAAGCCGCGACGATCATTGCGCCATACCCTCTGTTATTTCTTCTCATCACCTCGCTGATCAGCGTTATTCCTGCGCCCAATTCTCCCGCCAATCCCAATCCCGACACGAATCGTAATATTTGGTATTGTGCGAGCGTGTGAATATAGGCGTTAAGCCAGGTTGCGGCCGAGTAGAAAATTATAGAGAAATATAAAACCCGGATTCTGCCCTTTTTGTCGCCCAATATTCCCCATAACACGCCGCCGATAGCCAGGCCGAGCAATTGCCAATAATAAAGGTTTGTCCCAATAGAGGCCGAAAGTTCTTTATTTATTCCAAGGTCGAGGAGGCTCTGCTGCCGGCTTATGCTGAAGACTGACAAGTCGTAGATGTCGACAAAATATCCCAGTGCTCCGGCTGCAATAGCGGGATAAAACCTTGTATTCATGCTAGTCTCGATCTGTGCGGTTTTCATCGACCTCTAAGGTATTCGGCCGGGGCCGCCAAAAAAAGGAGAAAAACACGGATTTTTGATTCCCGGAATTTTAGTATTTTATAGGTTCAGGCCAGCCTCCCGGTGTTCGGGTCGTGTTCGCCGGGGTGATTGATCGCGAGCAAGCCGTCGATGTCGGTGAGGACTGCGGTTTTGACGACAAATTTGCCTGGGCAGTCTTTGTGGTCTGTTAGGGGGTCTTCGTGGTGCAGCCGGATATTTTGGGAGGTCCAGCCGAAGATGGAGCAGATGGAGGTGATCGCCGCCATGGCGTTCTTTCGCACGGCCAGGCCTCTGCCGGTGTTGAAGTCGTCGGTCTGGTAGTTGCCGAGCATCTCGATGCCGATAGATTGGTTATTCCAGGATGGGGAGTGTACGCCTGGGGTGGTCATTGGGGTGAATGCCCAGATGAGGTGGTCGTCGACGAAGAGGTGTGGGCCGGCGCTCCAGTGTTGCTGGTCGCGGTAGTAGTTGACGAATCCCTGCATGCTTGCGTTGGAAAAGCCGTTGGGCAGGTCGCTGAGTTTGGGTATTGCTGTGTTGTGTAATACAATAAAGGAGGGGCGCCAGGTGATCCAGTGCAGGGTTTGTATATATTGGTCGAATTGGACGGGGGTGAAGTGTTGGCCCACAATGCCTTGCCAGGGTCTCATAGTATAAGTTTTTTTCTAAATTATGAAATTAGGGGTAGATGGACCCGGGTGTTTTTACGGTATTTGTGACTTTTGAGCAAAGCAGAAACGACTTTACAGCAAAGTGTTCTGAAGCGCTGAGTGGTAGTTTTGCATAAAAAGATATGAAGCAAACTGTATTGGTTACCGGAGGATCGGGTTTTATCGCGAGTTATTGCATTATTGCGCTGCTGAATAAAGGGTATAGGGTCAGGGCCAGTCTCAGATCGCTCAGCCGGACGGCTGATGTAAAACAAATGCTGGCTGTAGGGGGTATCCGTAATTTTGACCATCTGTCTTTTGTTGAGACGGACTTGTCTGAGGAGAGTGGATGGACTGAGGCCGTAAGAGGCTGCACCTATGTTATTCATCCTGCCTCGCCGACGCCGAATCCGGCGGCTAAGCATGAAGATGAATTTATTGTTCCGGCGGTAAATGGAGTGTTGTTTGTGCTGCGTGCAGCGAAGGCGGCGGGTGTGAAACGGGTGGTGCTTACGTCAGCTTTTGGTGCGGTAGGGATGGGTACGCACAAAAAGGGACCCTACACGGAAGAGGACTGGTCCGACTTGTCGCAGGATCTGCCTGCCTACCAGAAATCCAAGACGTTGTCGGAAAAGGCGGCATGGGAGTATGTCGCGGGAAAAGGGAAGGGGCTCGAACTGGCCGTGGTCAACCCGGTGGCAGTGCTGGGGCCGGTCTTGGGTGCGGATTACTCGCATTCGATACAGATGATACACCGCGCGCTGGACGGAAGGATGAAAGGCGTGCCGAGGATCAGGTTTGCGTATGTGGATGTACGCGACGTTGCCGACCTGCACCTCCGGGCAATGGAGCTGCCGGCGGCAAATGGGGAGCGGTTCCTCGCTACGACCGCCGGGGCTTTGTCGATGCTGGATATTGCGTATATATTGCGGGCTGGGTTGGGAGCGAAAGCTGCGAGGGTGCCCAAAAAGGAGATGCCGAGTTGGCTGATCCGCGTTATTGCTCTTTTTAATCCGAGGGTCAGGCTCGTTGTCCCTCATCTGGGTATGGTCAAGGAGGCCAGCCCTGATAAGGCGATCCGGTTGCTCGGCTGGCAGCCCCGAAATAACAAGGAGGCCGTTTTGGCGACCGGTCAGAGTCTGGTTGATCTCGGATTGGCTTAATTTTGTGGATCAATTCATGGAGAACATGCAATCAGGCGGGACGACCAAAGGGAGAGTCTTTGTTAGCTGTAAGCGCGAGAAACATTATAGTAATGAACTGGTGCTGGACCAGCATGCGCTGGTCTATATTTTCGCGGGTACGCTGGAGATCGCCTATGGGGATCAGTCTGCTGTTTTTGGATCGGGTGCTGCTGTGATCATCCCGCGGAATCAATTGGGGAGACTGGTGAAGTTGCCTGCCGTTGATGAGCCTTTCCGTTCGGTGTCTCTGTTGTTTCCGGCTGATATTTTGCAGCGATTTTATGGGTCCAGGCCGCTGAATCCCGCTGAAAGCAAGTGGGCCGGCCTTATAGAGGTAAACAGGCATCCACTCGTAGAAAGTTTCTTTCGGTCGCTGGCGCCTTATTTCAGTTTGCAGGACGAACTACCGTCTGATCTGGCGGAGATCAAGATCAACGAATGTCTTACCGTGCTGGATCGTTTTGATCCGCGTATCCGGCGGATACTTGCGGTATTGGAGGAGCCGGGGAAGGCCGATCTCGCCGGATTTATGGAGCGCAATTTTATGTTCAACCTGCCGCTCGAAAAATTCGGCTATCTGACGGGGCGGAGCCTGACGACGTTCAAAAAAGATTTCAAGACTATTTTTCACACCACGCCCGGCCGCTGGCTCCTAAAAAAGCGGCTGGAGAGGGCACATTATCAGATCGCTGTTCAAAGGCAGAAGCCTGTCGACGTGTATATCGACGCGGGGTTCGAAAATCTGGCGCATTTTTCGGTCGCGTTTAAGAGGGAGTTTGGTTATAATGCTTCGCAGGTTGTACCGAAATAGGTCTGTAATGGGCGTTTTTCGTCATGCTATGAATTGCCCGATCGCCTGCGCGAGATCTGCAGGATTTTCCTCGGGAACAAAATGGCCGCTGCGGGATATCGGGGAGGTTGACAGGTTGCTTACGCCGTTTTTTCTTAGGCCGGCGGCGTAGTCTTCGATCCTTCCGGTATCTTTTTCTCCCCGAATATATAATAGTGGAGTGGTTGTGGGCGGGAGGCCGTTGTTGTCCCGTTCGTCCTGTGGGAAGGCCCTGTACCAGTTGAAGCCGGCGGTCAGGGATCCGGGTTGGTCGTAAGCCTGCACGTATTGGTCGCGCCGGGACTCTCCGATAGCGTTCTTATTGTAGCTGAGGGTGTCGAAGAAATAGTCGAAGAGCGGTCTGGTCCGGCCGATAGCCAGTTGTTCCGGAAGTTGGGGGATGGCATAAAAGGCGAAGTGCCAGATATAGGGGTTTCTTTTTACCTCCTCCCATGGATCGACGCCGGGGATGGCCGTGCCGATCACCACTGCCCTGGAGATATGACGAGGGAAATGCCGCAGGACGGCGTACGCGATCATTCCGCCAATGTCATGGCCTACTATTCTGACCGGCGGCAGCTGCAGGAGTTCCAGCAATGAGTCGATCAGGGCGGCTAGTGATTTTTTGTCCCCTGGAATGTCGCCGCGGGATAGTCCGATCCCGGGCAGGTCGATGGCCATGACGTGGAATTTTTCTTCGAGGCGGTGCATGGTGTCGGCAAATGCGATCCATGATTCGGGGTAGCCGTGCAGGAAGAGGATTGGAGGCGCGTCGGGTTGGCCGCCTTCGATGAGGTGGATGTCGGTGTTGTTCAATGCGATCTGCCGGTGGCGAAAGGTGTCTGTCATTAGGAATGGTTTTGCAATTCCCGGACCACGGGGATGCTCTCCCGCCAGTTGGGAGAGGAGGCGGACCGTTGGGGAAACGGGGGCCTGGTGAGGGTTTGTGCTTACTACTTTCGCAGGATGTCCCAGTTCAAAACTATCGGCCTCGTGCTCCTGAGTGCCGCATTAGGTATTGTTTGTAACGCGCAAACAGACTCCATTCGGCCGGCCGTGAATCTAAAGACGGTGACGGTATCGGCTAAGAAACCTTTTTACGAAACAAGGCCCGGACGGGTTGTGATCAATGTCGCCAGCAGTGTCGTATCGTCCGGGAGTTCTGCCCTCGAGATACTGGAACGGTCGCCGGGTGTGACCGTCAACAGGCAAAGCAGTGTTGTCGCCCTCAATGGAAAGGAGGGGGTAGGGCTGATGGTCAATGGCAAGGTGGAACACCTGCCCCGGGAGGCGATGATGGACCTGCTGCAGGGGATGAATGCCGATAATATCGAAAAGATCGAACTGATACCGGCGCCGCCAGCCGGTGTGGATGCCGAAGGCAACGCCGGCTATATCAATATTATTCTGAAGAACAATCCCAATTCGGGTATCAACGGATCGTATTCTGCCACCCTTGGCTATGGCCGGGGATTGGTGGACGAGGCGAATATGAACGTCAATTACCGGGGAGAAAAGATCAACCTGTATGGGAATTTCTCTTACTCCCGCGTGAAGAAGCCATTACCTATCGAGCTGTATACTAAAGTTCCTTT
>Ga0310811_10008635_pt1 | contig 13111 bp, 6 predicted proteins | sample YCmetagenome_FD_207642 | JGI IMG/M metagenome (GOLD analysis project Ga0310811, IMG submission 207642) | Soil microbial communities from experimental microcosm in Duke University, North Carolina, United States - YC | ecosystem: Engineered > Artificial ecosystem > Soil microcosm > Unclassified ...
GGAACGGGCTGCCGCTCAGCGACGGGCCCGATTGTGTCGAGGAACTCGGCCAGGTCACGGACCCGAGCCGACAGCGCCGCCGCCCGCGCAGCCCACTCGGGCGCGTCCGCGAACAGCCGCTCGTACTCCTTCATCGCCGACCCGCACCCGGCTGAGTTGACGACGATCACGTCCACCCCCGCCGCCTCGAACGTCTCGATGGTCCGCTGCGCGAACTTAGCCGCCTCCGCCGCCCGCCCCGAGTGCAGCGACAGCGCACCGCAACACCCCTGCGTGCGGGGGATGATCACATCGCAGCCCTCGGCGGCGAGCACCCGCGCGGTCGCCTCGTTCACCCGCGGGAAGAACACCGACTGCACGCACCCGGTAAGCATCCCCACGACCGCCCGCCGGGGGCCACGCGCTGCCACCCGTTCCGGCAGTCGGCCCGCCGACCCGCCGCGCGCGCCACGCCAGCCCCGCGAACTGCCCGAACGGCGCGTGGCGGGCGGCGCCAGCCGCAGCGCCTGCTCAGCGGCCGGGGAGACCAGCCCGACGAGGCCGGTCTTGGCGAGCAGTCGGTCCGCCCCGGTCCGCTGCAGCGCGCGCAACGGCGCGATCGCCACCCGCAGTCGCTCCGGGTAGGGGAACAGCGCGAAGATCGCCTCCCGTGTCGCCCGGTCACGCACCGACCGCCGCACCTCGGGCCGGGACCCGCCCGGCGCGCCACCAGCAGGTCCGGCAGGCCCAGCCGCGGCAGCGGAATCCTCGGTGCCCGCGGCCTCGGTCCACTCGCGCGCCGCCTCGATGATCTGGTCATACTGCACCCCGGACGGGCAGGCGGTCATGCACGCCATGCACCCAAGGCACCGGTCGAAGTGCTCACCCGCCGCCTGCGTCAGCGGTGCCCCGTCGAGCAACTGGCTCACCAGGTAGATCCGCCCGCGCGGCGAGTCCATCTCCTCGCCCCACAGGGAATACGTCGGACAGGCAGGCAGGCAAAATCCGCAGTGCACACAGTCCTTCACCACAGAACGGAGGCGTTCCTCCGCCCCGCCCGCCCCACTGTTCACCAGTGCCTCGCCCGCTACTTCGTCACTCATTTGACATCCCTTACAACACTTCGTAGAAGGCTCGTCGGCCATGATCGTGGGTCAAGTGGGGAAATCACGTCAGCAGAGAGGGCGACTCGCCCCATTCGCCCCACTTTGACCGGCGCAGATTCCGCGGGTTTTGATGATCGTGGGTCATAGGCGGCAAATAGCGCCGTGGATGACCCACGATCGCCGCGACGCCGGGGTCGATGCTCCGCCAGAACGGGGCAAAGTTGGATGTTTTGCCGCGCGCTGTCGCCGGTTCTCGCGGATGACCCACAATCACACGCCTGCCATCTCGTCATCCTTGGCACTCACAGCCGTTCGGGGAAGCGGCCAGGGGACATCCGGTGCCCAGGGTCAAACTGGTCCTTGACCGCCCGCATGAGCGCCAGCCCTGGCACCGGCCCGTTCATCCCGCCGCGCCCGGCCAGCCCCTCCCGCACCAAAGCAGGCGCGGCGAGCACGGCAACCGCTCCCCGCTGCCCGGCTAGCGCAGAGCGCAGCGCGGCCACGAAGTCCGCGACCCCGCCGTGTCGGCTCTCGCCGTTCAGCTCGTCATAGCTGCTGACCCAGACATGAAGAACGCCTGCGCCGGCTGAGCCCTGAATGACCGCGGATAGCCCGGTCGCGGCGGACGTCGCCTCGATCGCGTCGAGGACGCGGGCGAGCGCGGACACCCAGAACGACACCCGGATCAAGGTCTCCCCTGCGGGGGCTTGCGGGGGCGCCGGCCACCAGGCCGGCGCCGCGCTCCTGATGACGCCCTGGCCGAGGAGGCCGGCCATCCGTGCCGCGCGCGCTTCGACTCCGTCGGCCGAGCCCTCAAGCAGGACGCCGACCTGGATCGGGCCGTCCGCCCGGGCCCGGGACAGTTCAACGGCGGAGGACACGAGCGGCGAGTTCGCCGCCGCCGCGACCGCGTCGCACGCGACGGACACGGCGAAGTACTCGGCTGTGACGTACGCGCGGGCGGCGGGCAGTGGGTGCAGCCGGAACGTCGCTTCGGTGATGAGGCCCAGGGTGCCCCACGAACCCGCGAAGAGTTTGCCGAGGTCGTAGCCGGCGACGTTCTTGACGACTTTCCCGCCGGACTTCGCGACCATCCCGTCGGCCCGGACGATTGTCATCCCGATCAGCAGGTCACGCGGGGTTCCGTAGCGTAGCCGCCGTGGCCCGGCGAGCCCGGACGCGACGACCCCGCCGATCGAGGCGTCGCCGGGGACGTCGAGCGCGATTTCCTGGCCAGCCTGCGCGAGCGTGGCCTGTACGTCCCGCATCAGCGCCCCGGCCTGCACCCGCGCGACCAGGTCCCCGTGCGAGTGCTCGACGACGTCGGACATCCGTGACATGTCGAGCACGAGATCGCAGCGCGAAGCCGGCACTCCCCACGACAGCCGCGACCCCGTCCCGCGCGCCACGACCGTCAGTTCATGCTCGGCCGCCACCCGCATCAGGGCAGCGGCTTCGTCGGTCGACCCCGGCAGCGCGACAAACGAGGGCGCCTGCCCGTCGGCGTTGGCCGGGCTGGCCTCGCGGACCTCACCACCGGCGGCAAGCAGGTCTTTCCGTACAACGTCTAGGTCCACGCTCACCCCAACCTCCCCACGGCGGGCCGCCGTTCGGGATAACAGCAAGAGGCGGCTTGCCGCTTGCATGGCTTGGCCTGCGACGCGAAGCAACAAACCGTTCTGGATCCCATTAGAAGATCTCCGCGCCGTTGGCGGCGGCGGGGTGCGGACCGCGGCGGTGACCGGGGACCTCCCCGCACAGGCGGGGGGTCGGGAAGATCTTGCCCGGGTTGCACAGCGAGGCGGGGTCGAAGGCGCAGCGGACGAGTTGCATGGTGTCGAGGTCCGCCGCCGTGAACATTTTCGGCATATAACGGGATTTATCCACCCCGACGCCATGCTCACCGGTGATCGACCCGCCGTACTCGATACAGGCGTCCAGGATGGCCCCGGAGACGACTTCCGCCCGCTCCGCCTCGCCGGCCACAGCGTCGTTGTAGAGGACCAGTGGGTGCAGGTTCCCGTCGCCCGCGTGGAAGACGTTCGCGACGCGGATGCCGGTCTCCGCCGATAGCTTGGCGATCCGCCCCAAAACGTCGCCCAGCGCCGTGCGCGGCACCACGCCGTCCTGGACGATGTAAGCGGGGGACAGGCGCCCGACGGCGGCGAACGCGGATTTGCGGCCGGCCCAGATCCCGGCCCGCTGCACCGGGTCGTCGGCGGCGCGGATCTCCCGGGCGCCCGCGGCCTCGCAGATCTGCCGGACCGTCGCCAGTTCGGCCTCAACTTCGGCCGCCGGCCCGTCCAGTTCCACCAGCAGGACAGCCGTCGCGCCTTCCGGGTAGCCGCAGTGCACGGCCGCCTCGGCCGCCTCGATGGACAGCGCGTCCATCATCTCGATCGCGGCTGGCACGATCCCGGCGGCGATGATGTCGGTGACCGCGCGGCCGCCGGCTTCCAGGGAGTCGTAGGCGGCGAGCACCAGGTGCACCGCCTCAGGGGCCGGGGTCAGCTTGACGATGATCTTGGTGACGATGCCGAGCGTGCCCTCGGACCCGGTGAAGGCGCCGAGCAGGTCGTACCCGGTGGCGGCGCCCGTGCCGTCCCCAAGCCAGGTCAACTCGCCCGCCGGCGTCACGATCTCAAGGCCGAGCACGTGGTTGACCGTGAACCCGTGCTTCAGGCAGTGCGCGCCGCCGGAGTTCTCCGCGACGTTCCCGCCCACGGAGCAGACGACCTGCGATGACGGGTCGGGCGCGTAGAACAGCCCGTGCGGCGCCGCGGCCTGGGTCACTGACAGGTTCGTGACGCCCGGTTCGACGACCGCGCGCCGTGATACCGGGTCGATCTCAAGCACCCGGCGCATCCGCGACAAGACGATCAGCACGCCCTCAGCGTGCGGCACCGCGCCGCCAGACAGGCCTGTGCCAGACCCGCGCGCCACGAACGGAACCCCCGCCGACGCGCACACCCGAACGACGGCCGCGACCTCTTCGGCGGTTTCCGGCAGGACCACCAAAGCGGGCACCGTGCGGTGCGAGGTGAGCCCGTCGCACTCGTAGGTCCGCAGTTCAAGCGGGTCGGTCAGCACGTCAGCGGCGCCGCAGATCTCCCGCATCGCCGTCGCCAACGCCAATGCCTTCGCAGTCATGGGAAACCCCTCCTAGGGCATGCGCTCGTACGCGGGCAGCGTCAGGAACTCCGTGAAGGAGTCAGCCAGCGCCACCTCGGTGAACAAAGCGACCGCCTGGCCGTACCTGGCGGTGTCGAAGCTCTCTCCAACGAACTCTTGGATCCGCAAGAGCTCCTCATCGATCATGCGCTCGACCACATCCTTTGTCACCAGCGGCCCGTCGTCGAGGAGGACCTCGTTCTGGATCCACTGCCAGATCTGCGACCGGCAGATCTCCGCCGTGGCCGCGTCTTCCATCAGGTTGAAGATGCCCACCGCGCCGCTGCCGCCCAGCCACGCGGCCAGGTACTGCAGTGCGACAGAGATGTTGCTCCGCAGCCCCCCCTCGGTAATCCCGCCGGGGGTCTTGTCGATCGCGAGCAGGTCCGCAGCGGTCACCGCGACGTCGGGGCGCTGCTTGTCAAGCTGGTTAGGCCTGGCGCCTAGCGCCGAGTCGAACGCCGACCGGCACACCGGCACCAGGTCCGGGTGCGCCACCCAGGAGCCGTCGAACCCGGCTTCGGCCTCCCGGGCCTTGTCCTCGCGGACCATAGCGAACGCGATTTCATTGACTTCCGCATTCCGCCGCGACGGGATGAACGCCGACATGCCGCCCATTGCGAACGCCCCCCGCTTATGGCACGTCTGCACCAGCAGTTCCGTGTAGGCGCGCATGAACGGGGCGGTCATCGTAACGGCGTTCCGCTCGGGCAGGATGAAGTCCCTGCCGTGAGTGCGGAACTTCTTGATGATCGAGAACAGGTAGTCCCAGCGCCCGGCGTTCAGCCCCGCGCAGTGCTCGCGCAGCTCGTAGAGGATCTCCTCCATCTCGAACGCGGCTGGGATCGTCTCGATCAGCACGGTAGCCCTGACGGTGCCGCGCGGCATCCCCAGGTAGTCCTGCGCGATGTTGAACGCGTCGTTCCACAGCCGCGCCTCAAGGTGGGACTCCATCTTCGGCAGGTAGAAGTACGGGCCCCGGCCCTTGTCGAGCTGGCGCTGCGCGCAGGCGCTCATGTACAAGGCGAAGTCGGTGAGGCTGCCCGAGGCCCGCCAGCGGTCGATGAAGATGTGCTTCTCGTCCAGGTGCCAGCCGCGCGGCCTGACCACGATCGTCGCGAGGGTGTGATCGGGGTGGAGCGCGTAGTGCTTGCCGTCTTCTGACGTGAAGTCAATGGTCCTGTCCAGCGCGTCCTTGAGGTTCAGCTGCCCCTCGATCATGTTGGACCAGAGGGGGGTGTTGGCGTCCTCGAAGTCGGCGAGCCAGACGTTCGCACCGGAATTAAGTGCATTTATTGTCATTTTTCGGTCGGTTGGCCCTGTGATCTCCACCCGGCGGTCGACGAGGCCCGGCGCGGGCGGTGCCACCTGCCAGAATGGGTCCGCCCGAATGTGCCTCGTCTGGTGGAGGAAGTCGAACATCGTCCCGTTGGAAAGCTCCGCCTGCCGCCGTCGGCGCGCGGCCAGGGCCTGCGCCCGGCCGTCCGCGAGCGCGTCGTGGAGCAGGACGAGCAACTCCAGCGCCCGGGGAGACAGGACCTCGACGTAGCGTTCCGTGGTTGGCCCGGTGATCTGCATGCGCTCCGGCACCGCAAGCATTGTCAGCTCCTCCCAACCAGCTACACGTCTATCTATCCTAGGCGCGGCCTGCGGGAACGCACGAGAGCGCGGACGGCACATTGACGCAGGCCACAAGCGCTTAGCACAGGGACCGGGCACAAGGGGAGGCAGGGCCTGCCGACGGGAATTCAACGGAATGCCTCGTGGTAAGATTGCTAATCTCGCCAGGGCATAAAAAAAGCCGGTGTTTGCCGACTCTCAGGAGTATATCAACCATTATGGTAATTCGTCAAACGGATTCCGAGCCGACCGCAGAAAGCGAAGCGGAAAGCCCTGAAGGAGCGACGGGTTACGCCGCTGCTATCAGGGCCGAGCAAGAATACGTGACGATGGTCTACGCCCTGCTCGACCAGGCGCGCGAGCGCAGCGAGCAGGAACTGGCGACCGCGCTCGCCGGCGGTGGGGACGGCGGCACGCACCAGGCCCGCCTGGAGCGGGACGTTTCCGCGACTGAGTACGGGAAGCGCGTCGCCCAGCTGAGCTTGACCGAGCGCGGCCTGTGCTTCGGCCGGACCGACGACGATAAACAAAACACGCTCTACATCGGCCGGATTGGGCTGCGCGACGATGATTACGAGCTGAAGCTCATCGACTGGCGCGCCCCCGCGGCGCGGCCTTTCTATGCCGCCACCCCGCGCAACCCGGTGGGCCTTGTCCGCCGCCGCCATATCTACACGAGGCTCCGCCAGGTCACCGGCGTCGACGACGAAGTATTCGATCTGGACAAACTGTCCGAGGAAGACAAAAGCACGCTTTCCGGCGAGGCCGCGCTCATCGCGGCGGTGTCCAGCGCGCGCACCGGGCGGATGGCCGACGTCGTCGCCACCATCCAGGCGGAGCAGGACCGGGTGATCCGCGCCGAGCTGCCCGGCGTCCTCGTCGTCCAGGGCGGCCCGGGCACCGGCAAGACCGTCGCGGCCCTGCATCGCGCGGCCTACCTGCTCTACACCCACCGCCGCACCCTGGAGCGGCGCGGGGTCCTGGTCATCGGCCCGAACCCGACCTTCCTCCGCTACATCAGCCAGGTGCTCCCGTCACTCGGCGAAACCGATGTGGTGCTGCACACCCTCGGCGACCTGTTCCCAGGCGTGCACGCGACCGACACCCGCGACCCCGCCGCGGTGATCAAGGGCGACGAGCGGATGGTCCGCGTGCTGCAGCAGGCGGTCCGCGAGCGGCAGACCACGCCGAAGCACGACATCACGGTCGACGCCGACGGCGTGGCCATCCCCCTGGCGCGCCAGGCGATCCTGCGCGCCCGCGACCGCGCCCGCTCCACCCGCAAGGCGCACAACGTCGCACGCAAGCTCTTCGTCACCGAGCTGCTCACCGAGCTCGCCTGGTCCGAAGCCAAGGTGCTGAACCGCCCGCTTGAAGAAGAGGACGTCCCAGACGCCCGCGCCCGCCTCTGGGACATCGAGGGGGTCTACGCCGCGCTTGACGCCCTCTGGCCGCTGCTCACCCCCCAAATGCTGGTTTCCGACCTGCTGAGGTCGCCGCAAGCGATCAGGTCTGCCGGTGGTGCTCTTTTGACTCAAGCAGAACGGCAGCTGCTCATCCGCCCAGACCACCCGTCGCGCTGGACGGTGGCAGACGTCCCCCTGCTCGATGAGGCAGCGGAGCTGCTCGGCATCGACGACTCCGAGCAGAAGGCCGCGCAGCGCGCGCGGGACCGCGCCCGCCGCGCCGAGCAGCAGTACGCGCAGGAGGTGCTCGACAGCGCCATCGTCCAGGGCATGGAGTTCTCGATGACGGTAAGCGAGCTCGGCCTGCTCGACGCCGAGCGGCTGTCGGACTGGAACACCAGCGGCGGCGTGGCATTCTCCACGGCCGAGCGCGCCGCCGCCGACCGCAGCTGGGCCTACGGCCACGTCATCATCGACGAGGCGCAGGAGCTGTCCGCGATGGCGTGGCGCATGGTGCTGCGGCGCAACCCGGCCCGCTCCATGACCGTCGTCGGCGACGTGGCTCAGACGGGCTCGCCCGCCGGCGCGACCTCGTGGCGGAACATGCTCACCCCGCTGGTCGGCGGCCGCTGGCGCGAGGAACGCCTCACGGTCAACTACCGCACCCCCTCGGAGATCATGGAGGTCGCGGCCGACGTCCTTGCCTCGGTCTCGGACGAGGAGCCGCCCAACTCGGTCCGCTCCGAGGGCGTACCGCCGTCGGCGATCCGCGTCGCGGCCGGCGGCCTGCCCGCCGGCGTGGCCGCCCAAACCCGCGCGGACCTGGCGGAGATCGGCGGCCCCGACAACGGCCGCCTGGCGGTCATCGCCCCGGACGCCCTGATCTCCGCCCTCACGGCGGCCGTCCCCGAGGCCGTCCCCGGCGACAAGCCCGAGTCCCTGGACTCGGCCGCCGCGCTGCTCACGGTCTCCCAGGCCAAGGGCCTCGAATTCGACCGCGTCATCGTGGCGGACCCGGAGGGCATCCTGGCCCAGTCAGAAAACGGCGCCCACGACCTGTACGTGGCGATCACCCGGGCAACCCACCGCCTCACGGTCATCCACGAGGCCGACCTCCCCGCGACGCTCAGGTCCCTAGCCTCATAGGGATCCGGGAATGTCGGGCGCTGGCGCGCCACGACATTCCCGGAAATTTCATGACATTGGCAGGTCAAGCGGCGGCAAGGCCGAGCAGGAGGCCCTCGTCCGCGACCGCAGGCGAGCTGGTCACGAAGATGACCACGCCGTCAGCGGGCGCGGTGATGGTCTCTTGCACGATGGCGCCGTCCAGGCTGCCAACCGTGCCGATGACCTGGCCCGCTGTCACGGCATCGCCGGCCTTCACCGCCGGCGCCCACCAGCCGGCCTTGCTGCAGCGCGGCCAGAGGAACTGGCCGAAGTAGGTCGGCTGGGCCGGCGGCGCGGCTGGCTGGCGGGGCTCGGACATGCCGAGCTTGGCGAGCACGCCGTCCAGGCCTGCGACGTGCATAGCGACGGCGTGCTCCTCGACCAGCCCGCAGCCACCCGCCTCGGCGGTAATCGCCGGGATGCCCGCCGCCGCGGCGGCAGAACTGCTAGTGCCGGTCACGGCCCGGCCGGGGCCGGCCGTCTGGCGGATCACGTAGGGCAGGCCGTAGGCGACCGCGAGCTCCCGCGCCACGTCCTCGGCCGGGCCCGCCTCATAGAGCGCGAACGGCTCCAGCGCCTCTACCAGGTCGCCGCAGTGTGCGTCGATGTAGGCATCTGATCCCGTGATGAGCTGGGTGAAGGCGTCATAGGCGAGCCGTTCGGCGAGAGTTCCCGCCGGGTCACCGGGGAATGAGCGGTTGAGGTTCTTGCCGTCCTCGGGCACGACGAACGGCGACCGCGCGGCGAAGGCGGTTACGTTGAGCACCGGCACGGCGCGGACCCGGCCGTACAGCTCACGGCCCGCAAGCGAGCGCAGCCAGCGCCGCACGCCGTCCATCGACGCGTACTCGCACCCGTGGACGCCGGCGATGACCGTCAGGGTCGGTCCGTCGGCCGCGCCAGTCACCTCCACGAACGGCACGGCCAGGCCGGCCAGTTCGATGGTCCGGCGCTCGACGGTTGGCAACGTGGGCATGAGCGGGCTCCTCCAGAGGTGTGATCGGTTACGCGAACAACAGCCGCTGCGCGGCGCCTGCCAGCTCGAGGACGGACAGGTCGCCGCCGTGCCGCCCGGCGAACTGCAGCCCGACGGGGAGCCCGGGGGCGGGCACGGGGAACGACACGGCCGGGTGGCCGGTCAGGTTGTACGGGCCGGTGAAGCGGCCCTCTCCGTTGTCGTCGCCGACACCGAACGGCGGGTCCTGCTCGGGCGCGCAATAGCCGACGGTCGGCCCGGCCAGGGCGGCAACACCCGCCAGCGTCGCGGTGACGGCGTCGGTCAGCGTCGCGCGCTCCGCCTGCGCCTGCGCGTACTGGTCCGCGGTGACCGCGGCGCCGAACGCCAGCAGGGCACGGGTCCCCTCGGCGTACTGGCTGGTGTCCCGCCCTGCGTGCGACGCGACCGCCTCCCGGGCGACGATCACCGCCAAAGCGTGCTCCCAGCGCCGCAGGTCGTCGAGCCACGGGGCGCTGACCTCGCGCAGCTCCCAGCCCGCGGCCGCGAGCCGGCCGAGCGCTGACCGGATGGTCGCGCTCACCTCCGGCGTCACCGAGGGGTCGGCGAGCTGCTGCGACAGCACGCCGATGACCGGACCGCTGGCCCCGCGCGAAAGGCGAGCCACGTGGTCGAGCGGCTCCGAGGCAACGCGTTGCCGGTCGCTGGGACCAACAACCCGTTCGGGATGATCAGAAAGCGGGCCCGCGATCGCCCGCAGCAGGGCGATGCTGTCGGCGGCCGTCGCGGTCAGCGTCCCGGCATGGTCCAGGCTCGGTGACAGCGGGAACACCCCGTCGACCGGCACCAGGCCGTAGGTCGGCTTCAGGCCCACGACGCCGCAGTAAGCGGCGGGGATGCGGATCGAGCCGCCGGTGTCGGTGCCGATAGCCAGGTCGCACACGCCCGCCGCGACTAGCGCCGCCGACCCGCCCGAGGAGCCGCCGGACGTCCGCGACGGGTCGCGCGGGTTGCGGGTGTCGCCCACCCGCGGGTTGGCGAAGCCGGCCGCGAACTCCAGGCACTGCGCGGTGGTGAACACTTCCGCGCCCGCCTCCCGCAGCCGTGCGACCAGCGGCGCGTCCGCGGCGGCGGGCGGGTCGGCGGTGGGCGGGGCGCCGAACCAGGTCGGCAGACCGCGGACCGCGATGATGTCCTTGACCGCGACCGGGCGTCCGGACAGCGGGCCGTCGGCCGCCCGTTCCGGCGCGCCGGCGACCGAGACCACGGCGTTGAGCGGCCGGCCCAGGCGGTCCAGGCGCTCGTAGGCGGCAAGCAGCTCCAGGTTCTCCCGGCAGCAGGTTCTCGTCCCGGCTTCGATCGCGGCGATCAACTCGGCGGTCCGGCTGATCAGGAAGCCCTGGAGCGGGCCGAGGATCGCCTCGGTTTCTGTCTTGCGCCGCCTGACCATCAGGTCACGGTAGATACCCGAGTGAGACTTGGCCGACCGCCGGTTGAAGTCGGCGAGCCGGGCGAGCGATCCCTCCAGGTCGTCGGGGTCGAAACCATCGAGCGCCAGCGGCCGCACCGGCGCCTGCGCGAGCACCTCCCTGGCCACCGCCAGGAGCAGCGGATGGTAGGCGGGATCTTCGAATACCGCGTGGATCGCCAGGTCGCTGACCGCGGTGGCGAACAGCATCGCGCCGTAGGCTTCTTTGCCCCAGACGAACCCCATGACCTGCGTCGTCGCCTCCGCGTCAGCGATGTCGGCGGCCAGCGCGGCGACCCGCGCCGACGGCGTTCCGTCGATCTCCCCGATCTTGAACGTGCCCCGGTTCCCGCGCAGCACCACGCCCGGCGCGGTCACGTCGGCCCCGAAGTTGACGCACGCCTGGACCACCCGGCCCGGCCCTGCGGCCGCGCTCAGCGCGGGCGACGGCAGGCCGTTCTGCAGCGAGGCGACGAACGCATCGCCAGCAAGCCGCCCGGCGAGCAGCGCCGCGACGGCTGCGGTGTGGTGCTGCTTGCACGCGACGAGGACGGGGAAGTCGATCCGTGCGGGCAGGTCGTCCGGGCCGATCGCCGCGGGCCGGGCGGTGAACTGCTCGACCGGCCCCTCGATGCGCAGCCCGTCGGCGTTGATTGCCTTTACCACCGCTGGATCCGCATCACAGACCAGCACGTCGTGGCCGTCGCGGACGAGCCCGGCAGCGACGGTCCCGCCGATCGCCCCGCCGCCGATAACCAAGTACCTCATGTGTCACCTTATGTGCGGAACGTTACAACCTGGTTAAAGCGAGCATTCTGGTGGAGAACACCCTAGCCGTGTACAAGACCGACGCCTACAGTGTTGGGCAAAGGTTTGCGCAAACCTTTGCCCAACCCTTTTGCTTGGCACAGGGTCGTGCCCTGAATACATGCCAACCCGCAGCGGCGACCCTGTCGCTGCGACTTACTCTGGGAGCTGCTTGTGAGGCACCGACCAGCGTTGACCATGGCCCTGAGTGTTGGCTGCGCCATCGTGGCGCTAGCCGGCTGCGGGTCAGGCGGCGGCACCTCCTCCGCAGGAGGCTCGGCCAGTAGCACTACTAGTTCCGCCAGCGCCGGCACGCCGGTGAAGGGCGGGGACCTCGTCTTCGCAAATCCCCAGGACGCGAAGTCGCTCGACGAAGCCAATGTCTTCGACAACAACTCCATCTGGATCATCGAGCAGATCACTCAGCCGCTCTTCATCGTCACCGCCAACGGCAAGGGCGTGCAGCCGCTGCTCGCGAGCAGCTACACGATCTCCAAGGACGGCAAGACCTACACGATCAAGCTGCGGCAGGGCGTGAAGTTCTCCACCGGCGCCCCGATGACCTCCGCGGACGTGAAGTTCACGCTGGAACAGACGATGGCCGCCAGCGCGGGCTGGGGCTACATCGACGCCGCGATCAAGACCGTGGACGCCCCCGACCCGGACACCGTGGTGCTCCACCTGAAGTACGCGTGGGCGCCGATGCTGGCCGACCTGGCCCTGTTCGCCAACGGGATCGTGCCGAACAACTACGGCGGCAAGACTCACGACGCGTTCTACCAGGCGCCGGTGGGCACGGGCCCGTTCAAGTGGGACTACTGGCACAAGGGCTCGGCCCTCAAGCTGGTCAAGAACACCGACTACTGGGAGCCGGGCAAGCCGTACCTGAATAGCGTGACCTGGACCTACGTACCCGACGACAACACCAGGGAACTGCAGGTCAAGAGCGGCCAGGCGCAGATCGACCAGTATCCGTCGTGGTCCACGGTGGCGACGCTGAAGAACACCCCCGGGGTGACGCTGAGCCTGTTCCCGTCGACGGAGACGACGTATCTGGGCTTCAACGAGAACGTCAAGCCGTTCCAGGACGTGCATGTGCGGCGGGCGATCTCCTACGCGATCGACCGCACCGCGCTCGTCAAGGCGGTGCTGTTCGGCAACGGGCAGTCGGCCAACTCGATCTTCCCGCCGCAGGTGCCGTACTACGACGCCAACAGCGGGGGCCTGCAGTACAACACCGCGCTGGCCAAGGCCGAGCTGGCCAAGTCCAGCGTGCCGCACGGGTTCACCACCACGCTCCAGGTTCCCTCGGGCAACTCCGACTGGTCCACGGACTCCACGATCATCCAGTCCGAGTTGAAGCCGCTTGGCATCAACGTGCAGATCCAGCAGGTGGACGCCAACGTCGCGCACAACAACGTGCAGGCGCAGA
>Ga0310811_10008636_pt1 | contig 13111 bp, 8 predicted proteins | sample YCmetagenome_FD_207642 | JGI IMG/M metagenome (GOLD analysis project Ga0310811, IMG submission 207642) | Soil microbial communities from experimental microcosm in Duke University, North Carolina, United States - YC | ecosystem: Engineered > Artificial ecosystem > Soil microcosm > Unclassified ...
ACGGCAAATCCGGCGCGTTCCTCGGCGTTGACGCCCCGAATGTGATCGAGGCGGACGGTCATTCCACCGTAGCGCGCCGTATCAGTCAACACGAGCTGTCGAGCGAGACCGCGCAGTTCCGCTTCACCGCTGCCCATATCGACGCCGCGGTGCAAACGACCGGTCGTGTAGAAGCTGCCGCCAAATTCCGCGAGCGGTTGGCCAGTCAGTAGCGGCATGATCGAATGCGGAATGAACAGCTCCGGCGCCCAACCGAGTACGGAGCTTCGAAACGCGGGCGAAGCAACGCCGATGATCGTCACGGGATGATCGGCGACCGAGATCGTACGACCGAGCACCGCCGAGTCTCCGGCGAACCGACGTTGCCAGAACGCGTAGCTGATCACGACGACCGGCGGCGCGGCGGCATCGCGGTCATCGCTGTCGAAGGCACGGCCCGTTGCCATCGTAACGCCGAGCGCCGGGAAGAAGCCGCGCGTGACGAACGATGCGCGAGCGCGTTCGGCGTCCGCATTGGTGGCCGGCCTGAAAGACATCACCTGATATCGCTCGCCGACGATGTAGTCGAAGGAGACGGCGTGGTCGCGAAGCCAAGACAGCTCTTCCCACTGAAAGGGGCTGTGATGGTTCTGGTAGACGCGAACCAGTCGATCGGCGTTGGCCCCGGGAATTGGCCGGAGCAGCAGCGCGTTCACGACGGAGAACATCGTCGCGTTCGCGGCGATGCCGAGGGCGATCGAGATGGTCGCAACGACGAGGAACGCCGGACTGCGACGCAGTCCACGCGCGGCGTACCGAACGTCTTGCACGACCGTTTCGAGAATGGCCAAACGACCTCGCTGGGTGGAATACCGTTGATCGAGATGCTGGACGACCTCTCGAACGCGTGAGACATCGCCAAAGCGGCGCGCCGCCTCGACGCGTGCCGCTTCGCGAGACATGCCGCGCGCGACCAGGTCTTCGATGGACGACTCGAGGTGATCGCGCAGCTCGTCGTCGAGATCCGCGGCCGGATTCGGGCGGAGGAAGCGAAGGTAGCGCCGCCAGGCCGGCTCGCGCGTCTGCGAATGGTCTTCGTCGCGTCGCATGGTTCGCTCAGGCTCGGCGTGGCTCGGCGTACAAGACCTTTCCGACGGCGTCGACGAGCCGTTCCCAGCTCTCGGTGCGCGCGCGGAGCATGCGACGGCCGAGTGGGGTGAGACGATAGTACTTCGCGCGGCGATTGTTCTCGCTCACGCCCCACTCGGCGGCGATCCATTCGCGGTGTTCCATCCGGTGCAGCGCCGGGTATAGCGCGCCCTCTTCGACCTCGATCCCGCCGGCCGTCGCCTCGCGCACGAAGCGTGCGATCCCGTAGCCGTTCATCGGGCCTTGAGACAACGTCTTGAGAATGAGCACGTTCAGTGTGCCCTGGATCAGATCAACGTCTCGGTCGGCCGCCACCGGCCCTCCCATAGTACCGTGAGGGGACTAGGATACCTTCCCTAGTACGGTTAGGGCAACAACGGGGTTTCAATCGGCGACTCGGCGACTCGGCGGCTCGCTTACGGTCCGACGCTCAGGATCCCGATTGCGCCCTTTTGGCCGTGGCCAAAACCGTGGTTTACGAACGGGAATTCGCCGGGAACTTCGCAGACGAGCTCGTACACCATGCCGCCGCCCGGCGGCACACTGAACGTCTGCACGCCGACCAACGGGCTCGCCGGCGGCGCGCCGATGTAGACACGGTCGAACTGCTCGCCGACGATGTGGAAGTTGCACGGATGCGACGGTCCGGCGCTCACGACCCAGAAGCGCACATGATCTCCGACTTTGACGCGGATCGGATCCTTGATGTATTGGCTTGGGCGTCCGTTGAAGGCGACGAAATCCGGGAGCATGTTCAACATCTTTTGATAGTCGGATGCGCGGAGTCCGTTGGCCGCGTCAGACAAATAGTACTCGTTCTGCACGAGCACGAATTCTTTCGCCGGCGGAAGCGGCTCGCGCGGCGAAACAATGATCGCGCCGAACATCCCCGAACCGATGTGCATGAGTACGGGCGCCGTGCCGCAGTGATACATGTAGGCGCCGGCGTACTTTGGCTTGAAGGTGAAGCTCACCGACTGACCCTTGGACACCGATCGGAAGGCTTGCTTCGGATCGATTTGCGCGGCGTGGAAATCCATCGAGTGGGGAATGTCAGCGTCGTTCGTGAGCGTGAACTCGACGGTATCGCCGACACGACAATGCACGAATGGACCGGGGATGTCCCCCTCGAAGGTCCAGCCGGCAATTACGGTGTCGTCGGAAATGCGAACCGGCGCCTCGCGCGCATGCCAGCTCAGTTGAACCCGGCCGGTCGTTGACGCCGGAGGCAAAGTCGGATCGACTCGCCGATAAGGCACGGTCTGCGCACCTTGTGTCGCCGAGCCGGTGGCCGACGTGCCGGCGCGGTGCTCGCTCTTCAGGACGGCCGAGTCGAGCCGGCTATCAGAGTTGTGTGGCTGGCGCGGCTCGCCGCGACCCGCTGTGCTCGCAGCGCGCTGTGAATCGGAGCGAGTCTGCTGTCCGCTCGGGGAACAGGCGACAAGCGCCGCTCCCGCCGCGGGTATCGCCAACGAGAGCGCCGATGCGCGGCTGAGAAAGGTGCGGCGATCGGTCAATTCGGCGTCGCCAAGGCTTCGATCCAGTTCGTCGGTCACGGCGGCACTCCGGGCGTGGTCGCGGCAGGCTGCAAGTTTTTGAATCGCGCGGTTCGGCGCAGCCGCCGTACCGCCGAGCCTATTCGCTGGCCTCTTCCGCCGCGTCGCCGTGCTTCACGATGTCGCCGGTCTTGAACAGGATGCCCTTCAGCGTCTCTCGCCACTTCGGCTTCTGGCGTAGCAAGAACTCCAGATCCATCCCGAAGTGCTTCATCTCTTCGTGCTGAGCGTTGCGCATGATGGCGACCGCGTCCTTGTTCTTCTCGAGCGCGAGGCGCTGCTCGTACCAGCCAATCGCCTCGGCTTCTTCAGTCAGCGACGCAATCATGCGCGCGAACGTCCGACTCGCCTCCGGAAGTTCTTCCGGAGGCTCATGGTATTGGTCGAAACCCAAGGATCATTCCTCGCGAAGTGCCACGTTCGGATCGAGTCCAGCCGCGCGTCTGGCGGGCACAAAGCACGCCAGGCTGGCGATGATCACGAACAGGATGGCGATCGCGGCGTACGTCAGGGGATCGGTCGGCTTGATCGAGACCAACATGTCGGCCTTCTGCATCACGCTGGTCAGGGCCAGCGCCGCCATCAAGCCCGTCGCAATTCCGATCGCGCTGAGTCTCAATCCCTGACCGATCATGAGACGGAAGATGCTGTCACCCGTCGCGCCGAACGCCAGGCGAACGCCGATCTCGGCCGTGCGCTGACGGACCGTGGTCGATAGAACGCCGTAGAGACCGATCGCCGCCAACACCGCCGCCACGACGGCGAAAACGGCGATGAGCACGAGCGAGAAGCGGGTCGGCGCCATCGCGCGATCGATGTAATCGCTCATCGGCTTGAGCTCGCCGACGGGAACCAGCGGATCTACGTCGGCCACCGCCCGACGCACTTCGGGGGCGAGGCGCGCTGGATCTCCGTTGGTCCGAACGGCCCATCGATTCGCAGCGCCGAAACCGAACATCCCTTCCGGAAGAAATGCCGCCTCGCGACCAGGAGACGAAAGGGTGAGATGACGCACGTGGTCAACGACACCGATGACCTGATACATCTGGGCTTCGGGGGTCGTAATCCGCGAGAACATCTGCTTGCCGATGATCGATTGCGGGGTCTGGCCGGGAAACGCCTTCGCCGCGAGATCGCGATCGATTATGATGGCGCGCGAACTCGTGTCGTTCTCGGCGGCGTTGAACGTTCGGCCCGCGATGATTCTGACGTGCATCGCTTGGAAGAAATTCGGCCGAATGATGTGGGTCGTCGCTTGCTGGAAAAGCGACGGATCGTTCTGCGCCGCTACCGGGCCCCAGCGCATGTTCGCGTCCTGGCCGTCGAGCGGAAGCGGCGATCCCGCCGTAACGCCCGTGACGCCGGGGATCGCCGCAAAACGCTGCGCGAGATTGTTTCCGTAGGCCTGTGACTCGCCCGGCGTGCGCGCGCGGTTGTTGAACGCGGTGAAGGTGAGAACGCCTTTCGGGTCGAAGCCGGGGTCGACGTTGGCGAGCGCCACGAAGCTGCGCAGCATCAGTCCCGACCCGATCAGCAGCACGAACGAGAGCGTCACCTCGGCAACGACAACGCCCTGCCGAAGGTATTTCCCGGCATGGAGTCCGGGCGCCCTGCCGCCTGCCCGCAACGTCTGCGACAGATTCGGGCGCGACGCCCTCAGCGCGGGAAGTATTCCAAAGATCAGCGCGGAGACGACCGCCAGGGCGACGGTGAAGCCGAGCACCATGCCGTCGATGGAGACATCCTCGACGCGGGGGAAGCTCGCGGGTGCGATACTCACGAGAAGGTCGACGCCGAGTTTTGCCAACGCGAGTCCGAGCAACGCGCCGCCGCCGGCAAGCACGAGGCTCTCGGCAAGCATCTGCCGGATCAACGTCACGCGGCTGCCGCCCAACGCCGATCGCACGGCGAGCTCGCGTTCGCGCGACGCCGCGCGGACGAGCAAGAGGTTCGCGACGTTGGCGCAGGCGATCAGCAGCACGAATATCACGGCGCCCATGAGCGCGAGTATCGCGGGACGCACTTCGCGCACGATGTCTTTCGCCATCGGCTCGATGCGAATGCCAAGGTTGGCGGCTTTGACGATCGGAACGAGATCGCGCAGATACCCGGCGAGTTTGTCGGCCTGGGCTTGAGCGACGGCAAGATTTGCGTCCGGCCTGAGACGGCCGACGAGACGCAGAAAGACGTTGAGGCGCGATTGCGTGGGCCAATCGATCCGGAAGACTTGGTAGAGCTCCGGCTGCACCGGAATGCCCGTTCCCGAAGGGAAAACGAGCTTGAGGTCCGGTGATGCCACACCGACGACGGTCGCGCCCCGACCGTTCACTTGAATGGTCTTGCCGATCACCGCGGAATCGCCGCCGAACTTCCTCATCCAAAACGAGTGGCTGAGTATCGTCATCGCCGGGAGGCGCGGCGGCGGCGGTGCGTTCGGATCCGGCGGACCGGTACGGCGCGGGTCCGGTGTGCCGTCCGCTTCAACGAAATTCCGCCCGAATACGATCTTCGTGCCGAGTGTCGTGAAAAAGTTCGGTGTAACGCCCGCGGCCACGATCTGCTCGGCTTTTCCATCGTCGCCGACGAATGCCGTCGGTCCCGAGCTGATGCCCGCGATGCTCTCGAAGGCGGTCAGCTGCTGCTTGACGTCGAGGAGGTCGCCGCCCGGCCAGGGGAAGTTGAAGACACGGCGTGTGCGCAGGTCCGCCTGAATGGTGGCCAGGCGATCGGGGTGTACGTAGGGGAGTGGCCGCAGGAGCAGCGCATTGACCACGCTGAAGATCGCGGTGCTCGCACCGATGCCGAGCGCGATCGTGAGGATTGCGGTGACGGTGAACGCCGGGTGTTTGCGCAGCGTTCGAATCGCGAAGCCGAGGTCTTTGGAGATCATCGTGGAGAGACGGACTCGAGTGCGGGGGGGGGAACGCGAGACGCGGGACACGGGACACAGGACACGGGACACAGGACACGGGACACGACACACGCGAAGCGACATCGGGACAGGCAGTTGCCGTTCCGAGTGACGTCGGATCTAAGTCGTTTGTTTTTCTGACCTTACGCCTCGACGAGCGCAATGCGTTCGGTCGAAGGTGGGAAGCGGTGTTCGGAATCGGACAGCACTGCGTTCGCGGGATCGCGATTTCAGGGTTTCGTGCGTAGATAGAGCGGCGACGCCGACTTACCGTTCAGTCACGCGGTCGAGCCAGTTTACCCCCCGTGCCCCCCAACTCAGTACAAGGAGATAGGATGTCGCGTTCGAAACGGTCGATGCGCCGGCGAGATGTCGTCGCGTTGGCGTTCGTCGCCGCCTGCGTTGCTGTCCAGACATTGGGCGCGCAGGCGACCACCCAGAAGATCGATCAGGAATACACGGCGCAGATCAAGAAGTACTTGTCTGATCCGCGCATCTCGACGGAGCTCGTCGATCACTTGCCGGCGTCGGCGACCGTGCCGACCCCACTCAAGTTCCTCGGGCATATCGTGGGCGCGCCCGGCGTGCTCGATCACGCCGTGGACATTCATCGCTACTTGCAGGCGGTCGCGAAAGCGTCGCCGAAGCGCGCGAAGTACTGGACGATCGGCAAGACGGAAGAGGGGCGCGACATGGTGATGCTCGCCATCGCCGACGAAGCGACACTGGCGAGCCTCGACAAATACAAGGGCTACCTCAACCAGCTCACCGATCCGCGCAAGACGACCGAAGCGCAGGCGCGCCAACTGATCAAGACGGCGAAGCCGATCTACTGGATCACGAGCGGCATGCACTCGCCCGAGTCGGGCGGTCCGGAAATGCTGATGGAGCTGGCGTACCGTCTCGTCGTCGAGGAGACGCCGCTCATTCAGAACATTCGGAACAACGTCATCACGTTCATCACCCCGGTGATCGAGGTCGACGGCCGTGAGAAGTTCGTGGACAACCACAACTTCAACGAGCAGTGGACGAAGGATCATCCGAACCCGAACGCTCAGCAGGGGCAGTTCGGTGGCCGCGGCGGCGGCGCGCTGCCGTTGATGTACTGGGGCAAGTACGTCCAGCATGACAACAACCGCGACGGCATGGGTCAGTTCCTCGACCTCACGAAGAACACGACGAAGGCGTTCCTCGAGTGGACGCCGACGATCCTCCACGACCTGCACGAGGCCCAGACCTATCTCTACGCGTCGACCGGCACGGGCCCGTACAACGACGCGCTCGATCCGATCGTCGTCGACGAGTGGTGGATGCTGGCGAAGAACGACGTGATGGAGATGACGAAGCGTGGCGTGCCCGGCGTGTGGACCTATGGGTTCTACGACGGCTGGGTCCCGAACTACATGTTCTTCATCGCTCACACGCACAACGCGATCGGCCGCTTCTACGAAGTGCAGTCGTATTGCTGCGACAACTACGTCGTGAAGCCAGGCGCGACGACGACGAGCAAGGAGTGGTTCCGTCCGAACCCGCCGCTGGACTCGATCATGTGGAGCCCGCGCGCCAACACGAACATTCAGGAGTCGGCGATCCTATTCGCGCTGAACCGTGTCGCGAAGGACAAGGACGTTTTCCTCGAGAATTACTGGATCAAGAACAAGCGCGCGGTCGACAAGGGAAAAACAAAGCCGGGGACAGTTGCGGCATGGGTGATCCCGGCCAACCAGCACGCGAGGGAGAACGCCGCCGAGGCGGTGAACGAGCTCAAGACGCAGGGGTTGGAGTTCCACACCGCCAACTCGGCGTTCAAGGTGGGCAATGTTCAAGTGAACGCGGGCGACTACATCATCCGCGGCGACCAGCCGTATCGCACGCTGGCTGACATGTACTTCTCGCTCCAGAACTATCCACCGCAGAATCCGTCGCCGTACGACGACACCGGCTGGACGTTCCCGTTGATGCGAAACATCACCGTCACGGAGATCACGGATAAGAGTGTCCTGAGCCAGCCGATGACGGCCGTGCCGATGGGCAAGGACGTTGTGGCTGCCGGCGGCATCAGCGGCAACGGCAGCACGGTGATCGTCGAGAACAACAGCGACAACACGCTCGTCTCGTTCCGCTACAAGCTGGCGAACGTGAAGATGTCGGCGGCCGAGGAGTCGTTCGCGGCCGGTGGGCACAATTTCGCGCCTGGCGCGATCATCGTCGCCGACGCCAATCGCGCGCAGCTCGAGCCGGTGCTGAAGCAGCTCGGACTTTCAGGGTACGCTGTCGCATCCGCGCCGGCGGTCAAGTCGCACGACCTCGACATTCCGCGCATCGGCTACATCCATAGCTGGACGCGGACACAGGACGAGGGCTGGGTGCGCGCCGCGCTCGACACTTACGGTGTGCCCTACCAGTACTTCGGCGAGAATGCCGTCGCGAAGATGGGCGATCTGCGCTCGAAGTTCGACGTCATCCTGTACCCACACGGTGGAAGCGGTGTGGGGAACGTCGGCGGCGGTCGTGGTGGTCGTGGGGGCGGCGGAGCGGATGTCCCGGTGCCCTACAAGAGCACAAAGGAGTTCCCTGCCCTGGGTTTCCCGGATTCGACCGACGACATTCGCGGTGCGCTCGGCGAGGAAGGCATGAAAGCGCTTTACGCGTTCGTGCAACATGGCGGCACGCTGATCACCGAAGGCAACACCTCGCAGATTCTGCCCGAGATGAAGCTGACGCCGGGCGTGACGTATGAGCCGGCGAGCCAGTTGTTCGCTCGCGGTACGATCTTGCGCGGCGTGATCGCCGACGCGAAGAGCCCGCTCGTGTATGGCTACAATCACACCGACGTGCCGGTCTACTTTAGCTCGGGCCCCGTACTGAACGCTGGCGCGGGCGCGATGCCTGTCGCGTCGAGAGATACGTCGGCCGGGCGCGGTGGTCGCGCGGGCAGCGTGGCGCAGAACACCACGCCGATGGCGACGCCGCTCAAGCTGTCGGCGTGGGATCCGGACAAGACGGGAACGGCGTTTGGTCTCGCGACGAGCATCGGCAATGACTTCAACGTCGCGCAAGCCGGTCAAACGGCGGGTGGGCGTGGTGGCCGGGGTGGCGCGGGGGGCGGTGGCGGGTTTGGGGGCTTCGGCGGCGGCGGTGCTCCGGCGGCGGTCCCCGGTCTCACGGCGGATCCGAGCTCGTCGACGCGCGTCGTGCTGCAGTTCCCGTCGAAGGCCGAGGACATGCTGCTCTCGGGCACGCTCGAGCACGGAGAGCTGCTCTCGAGCCGCGCGCAGTTGGTCGACGAAAAGATCGGCCAGGGCCACGTCGTGATGTTCGCCATCCGGCCGTTCTGGCGTTGGCAGTCGCAGGGAACGTACGCGATGGGGTTCAACGCGATTATGAACTGGAACGACTTGGACGCGGGGAAGCCGTAGGGCTCCTCGTGGACTAATCGCGATCGGTTTGTAAGAGGGGTTTGTTAGGTCTCAGGTCCTTGGTCTCTGGTCTCAGGTGGAAACGGCGGTGCTGTTTCCCGGAGGCCAGAGACCAGGGACCTGAGACCTTTCTCTTGATTCCCTCAAATGTTGATGATATAATCGCGTCATGGCGACTGACTCGCTCGATCTGCTCCAGGGCACACTCGACGTGCTCGTGTTGCGTGCGTTGTCGTGGGGGCCGATGCACGGGTATGCCGTGGCGCGATTCATCAATCGCGGATCGGACGGGACGTTCAAAGTGTTGGACGGCGCGCTCTACACTTCCCTGCACCGCATGGAAGAACGTGGATGGATCGAATCGGAATGGGGAAATTCCGAGACGGGCAAGCGCGCCAAATTCTATCGACTCACCACGGTGGGGCGTCGCGCCGTGCGGAGCGAGACGACGAACTGGAACGACTACGTCGCGGCCGTCGCGCGCGTGCTCGCCGCGACGCCCGAACCCGCGCGCTGACGAGCCGTGCCATACCCGCACACCACGCCGGCATGGCGACGATATCTGCGGCTCATTCGTTCCCCGATCGCCCGAGACGTCGACGACGAGCTGCGTTTTCACTTTCAGTCGCGCATCGAGGAGCTCACGGCGCTCGGCGCGGCCCCCGGGGACGCGCGACGGCGCGCGGAGGAGGAGTTCGGCGACATCAATCAGGTGCGGAGCGATCTCATGTCGATCGATCATCGCGTCGCTGCTCAGCGACACCGCCGGGAAGATTTCAGCGACACGCTCGCCGACGTGCGGTACGCGTTCCGCTCGCTGCGCCGTTCGCCGGGGCTCGCGGCGGGAGTGATTCTGCTTCTCGCGCTCGGCATTGGCGCGAATGCGGCGATGTTCACCTTTCTCGACACTGTATTTCTCCGCATGCCCGCTGGCGTTGTCGACCCCGGTGGCATCCGTCGGCTCTGGCGATACCATCAGTTCAGCACGGAGGCGCAGTTTTGGCCCGGCTTCTCGTACGCTCAGTACGACGCCGTGCGTACCGCTTTGGGTGATCGCGCGCGAACCGCCTTGTATACGGCGCCATGGAAGGTGAAGATCGGCCTCGGGGAGAGCAGCGGCGAAGCTCAGTTCGTCAAAGCCGAGGCGGGCTTTTTCGCACTCACCGGCGCGCGCGCCGAGATCGGGCGGTTGTATGACTCGACGGAAGACCGGCTCGACGGCCCACAACGGGTCGCCGTCGTCAGTCACGATTATTGGCAGCGCGCGCTGAATGGCGATCGGTCAGCCATCGGAAAACCGATCGTCATCGCCGGATCGAGGTACACAGTCATCGGTGTCATGCGCGAACCGTTCGTCGGCGTGGACCTCGACGCGGCGGATATCTGGATTCCGCTCGCCTTCGAGGCGGAGGGCCGCCGAGAAAATGGGCCTTGGTGGAAGAGTCCGAACATCAACGGCTTTCAAATACTCATACGCCCGGCTCCGACGGCGAACGACGCGCAGCTCGAGCAGCGAATGACGGCGGTGCTTCGGCGTCCGGACTTCGGTTGGTACAGCGATACCCTGTCGGTCGCGCGATTCGGCTCGATCGTACGTGCAGCCGGACCAGGGAAGCAGGAGCAGGAAGTGCAGATCGGGATCCGCCTCGCCGGCGTCGCGCTCATCGTTCTGCTGATCGCCTGCGCGAACGTCGTCAATTTGCTGCTCGGGCGCGCCGTGCAGCGACAGCGCGAGATTGCCGTTCGTTTGGCGCTGGGGATCAGTCGGTCGCGCCTGGTGCGACTGCTGTTCGCTGAAACATCATTGTTGGCCCTCGCCGCCTGTGGAGCCGCGCTGCTGGTCGCCTATTTGGCGGGGAATCTGCTTCGCCGGTTGCTGTTGCCGGAGGTCCACTGGGCGTCGTCGCCACTCGACGGACGGGTCGTCGGTTTCGCGCTCGGCGTCGCGGTCGTGGCGGCGATCATCGCCGGTCTCATTCCGGCCTTGCAGTCGGCGCGGGCCGACGTCAACGACGTACTCAAGTCGCGGTCGAGCGGCGGCGGCAGAGAGGGATCGCGCGTCCGCTCGACGCTTCTCGTTTCGCAGGCCGCGCTCTCGGCGCTCCTCCTTTGTGGCGCGGGCTTGTTCGTGAGAAGCCTGTCGAATGTTCGTCATATCGACATCGGCTTCGACACGCAACGGATCATCACGGCGACGGTCAGTTACGACGATCACTCGCGTTCGAGCGACTCGACGTTCCCCGCCCGGCTCGGCGAGTTGGCGTCTCGCATCTCGACCATTCCAGGCGTCAGGCACGTCGCGTTGTCGAGCGCGCGGCCGATGTACAGCATCAGTTGGCTCACGTTCTTCACGGAGACCGACTCGTCCCGGCGGGGCTTCAGTCCGACGTGGACTGCTGTCTCCTCAGGGTACTTCGACGCGAGCGGAGTTCGGCTGCTCCGGGGAGAGGATTTCCCCAAGACACGTGGGGGTCCGCACGCGGTGGTCGTGAACGACGCGATGGCGAAACTCGCTTGGCCCGGTCGACCGGCGATCGGCGCGTGCATGCGTTTCGGGAAGCGCACGGAGCCCTGCTACCGCGTGATCGGTGTGGTGGAGAACAGCCGTGAACGAAGCGTGATCGAGGACGCGTCGCCGATGTATTACTTGCCGCTCAACGACTTGCCGCCCGAGGCAAGAGGATGGACGGCGAACTACGTGATGCTGAGTACCGATCCGCGCTCAGCGGCGTCCGTCGTCGGGTCCGTTCGCGGATTGATCCGTCAAGCGTTCCCCGGCGGCATCCCGTCGATCGTCCGCCTCAGCGACTATCTCGAGCCGGAGTATCGGCCGTGGCGTCTCGGCGCGACGCTGTTTTCAGCGTTCGGGCTGCTCGCGCTGGTCGTCGCCGTCGTCGGCATTTACAGTACGACGTCGTACAGCGTCCAGCAACGAGTCCAGGAATTCGCGGTGCGCATCGCGCTTGGCGCACGGCTCGCGGACGTCGTCCAGCTCGTGGTTGCCGAAGGGACGCGTGTCGTCGCGATTGGTGTCGTGCTCGGGGTCGGACTCGCGATCGTGGCAGGCAAGCTGGTGGCGTCCCTGCTTTACGGCATCAGCCCAAGCGACCCGGCCACCGCGCTCGGCGTCGCGGCGATTCTGTTCGTCGCCGGAATCGCGGCCGCGATGTTCCCGGCATGGCGCGCCGCGAGAGTCGATCCCGCGGCGACGCTCAAGACGGATTGAAGGTTCTCGCTGAATCTCTGACGCTACTTACCGATCCGCCGGCCGAGAATCATCTTTACAATACTCTTATCGCCGGCGCCGGTCAGACCGTTGCCGTAGGCGAGGTTGAATTCCCACGCCGGGCCGAAGTCGACGTTCACGGCGCCAAAGAGCATGTGCTCTTGATCGGCGATCGGCACGACCTCGCGGACGGTGCCGGTCGACCCGTAGTACTCCGCGGCAACGTTGATCTTGCTCGTCACGTCGAATCCGACCTGCGCGTTGGGCGTGACGTCGAACGCCTGGGCAGCGTTCGGGCCGCGGAGTGACTTCCCGAGGACCGGATTGAGCGAGACGTACCAAGGTCCCACCTGCTTGTCGATGATGGGACGCAGCTCGTAGGTCCAGGTGTCTCCGGAGAACTTCTCCCTCGAATAACCGATCTCCTGCGAAACGCTGATTCCGACCGGCCAGGCCCAACCTTCAGGTACGCGGAAGCGCGGACGTAGATGCGTCCCGACCCACTCGAAGCCGCCGCCCTGCGGCTTGGCCATGAACCAGTAGAACCCGAGCTCGGTCCAGCTGCTGAAGCCGTGAGTGATCTCGATCGTTTCGTGAATCTGGTGGTTGGTGGGCAGCTCGAGGCCAGCGCTCGAGCGACTGCCTTTGAGCGTGTAGTTCGAGTGGAGCTCGAACATCGTCACGCCCTTCGGCATGGTCTCCGAGGGATAGACCTGAATCTCGTAATTCTCCTGGGCGCGGAGTGAGACCGAAGTGGACGCGAGAAGAAGCGCCGCGAGAACCGTTGAGTGCTTCCAAGAGATCATTCACGCTCCGGTGTGGCTCGAGAGTCGACGTCAAACCGTGGGGTCATGGATTCTACGCGATGCCG
>Ga0310811_10008638_pt1 | contig 13110 bp, 8 predicted proteins | sample YCmetagenome_FD_207642 | JGI IMG/M metagenome (GOLD analysis project Ga0310811, IMG submission 207642) | Soil microbial communities from experimental microcosm in Duke University, North Carolina, United States - YC | ecosystem: Engineered > Artificial ecosystem > Soil microcosm > Unclassified ...
TTTATAACCCGTGGCATCCATCCCATCTTTTATGGATTTGAAGTGATCCAGCCAGGATTTTTTTTCCGTGTACCAGGAAAAATTAAAAATAAAGGCATCTTCCCAGAAATAGGTCAAGGAATGGGTAGCGGCAAAATACCCGATGATCAGGAGGGTAACGGCCAGGAAGCCTGCCCCGGCATGGAGTATACGCTTTATCAATGGGACCGGATCGTCTCCTGCCAGGGCGTATACCCAGAAAGGCAGCAGCGGCAGGACCTGATCCTGTTGCATGAAGAAGGTCAGCGCTGTCAACAGGCCCAGCAGAAGGTGCCGGTACCGGGACTTTCCCAATAAGACACAAAAGAAGAGGAGCAAAAAGATGGCGGTATATTCCCGGGTCATTCCAATGCCTTCACTAACCAGGAAGTTCCGGATCAGCAGGTTGAACAGGAAGGGTAAGATCCAGGGATAGGGCAGGCGAAATTTTTTACCCTGATCCAGGAAGAGGAGGGAGGCCAGCAGTACCAGGAAGGTGTCCAATAGCCATAGACCCCAGGGGCCTAATAGCTGTCCGAGAAAGTTAAGGAAGAAGATGAGGGGGGGCTTGTGATCGAAGACATCCCGGTAGGGGGTATAGCCTTTGTCTATGAGGCGGCCAATATATTGGAAAATTTCCTTATCGTCATAGAAAACATCGAGCGGAGGGCAGTATAGGAAACTGAACAGGAGGCAGATGGTCAGTATGAATATGGTGGAGTAGTATTTGTTCATAATCTGAAACGGAATAAGATCGTTTGGAATATGGATTGAAAACACCCTCTTAGAAAATAGAAATTCATTTTACTGGGTCTCTGGAAGCCTTCGGTCCGGTTGCCAAGCGGGGTGGTAAAGATCTTCACTTTAAAGAAAACGAACCAGGCCGTCAACAATATATTAGGAGCGAAGCTGCCAGGGGGGATGCCGGCCATAGCCGGTTTTAATAAGGCGCGGCGCATGAGCCGGTAGGGGCTGTTGACGTCTTTCACCCTGTTGCCGTACAGCAGCCGGACCATCAAGGCGGAGCTATAGCTTACCCATTTGCGGGGGAGGCTGGCATTTTTTTGTATCCGCTCACCCAGGAGAAAATCAAATTCATGCCGGTTCTTCCACAGGGTAGCGAAGACGGCGGGATCGTGCTGATGATCCGAGTCGATCTGAAAGATCCATTCAGCGTACAGGGCGAGGTGATATCCGGCCAGGATGGCGGGGCCATGTCCTGCGTTGGCTTGGGTATGGATTTCCAGTTGGGGTATTTGTCCGGCGATGGACTGCAGGATGGGCAAGCTGTTATCGGTGGACCCGTCATTGATGATGATAAACCGGTAGCTGACCGGGATGGCTTGTAAGGTGGCCTGCCAGTCCTTTAACAATTCCCCGACATTCTTTTCTTCATTGAATACCGGGATCACCACGGCTAATTCATAGTAAGTTGCCATTGTTGGACCTGATTTTTGGCAGGATGCCTGTTTCAACTATTTCCAGCGCCCTTTCGATGGTCTGGTCCATATCGTAATATTTATAATCGCCTAAACGGCCGCTGATAAAAACATTTTCCAGGCGGCCAGCTTCTGTTTTATAGAGCCGTAGCTTCTCCATATTTTCCCTGGAGGCAATGGGATAAAAGGGGGCCGTGCCATTGTCCGGCAGGGAGTACTCCCTGAAAATAACGGTTTTTTCTTTGGTATAATTTCTCTCAGGGTGTAGATGCCTGGGCTCATGGATCCGGGTATAGGGGATGTCTTTTTCGGGGTAGTTGATGACGGAATTACCCTGATAGTCTTCGGTGTCGACCACCTCTTTTTCGAATTGCAGGGTACGCCAGGTCAACCGACCGAATTTATAGTCGAAGTAGCGGTCGATCGGTCCGCTGTAGATGATACAGGCGTCTTTTTTCAGCTGGTCGCGGATCGCAAAGAAATCTGTATCGGTGAGGACGGCAATTTTTTTATGGGAGAGCAAGTTCTGAAAAAGGGCCGTATATCCATTCTCGGGAATGCCCTGCCAATGATCGAAGAAGTAGTTCTCGACATAGTTTTTCCGAAAGGGTAACCGGTTGAAAATGGAAGCGGGCAGGTCTTTAGGGTCGATCTGCCATTGTTTAAGTGTATAGTCTTTAAAAAAAGCTTCATAGAGATCTCTGCCCAACAGGGAGATGGCCTGCTCTTCGAAGTTGGCCGGCTCTTTTATCTGCCGGCCCCGGATCTTTGACATGAAATCATCTACTTCATAGGGCCTGAGGTTTACATTATAAAAGCTATTGATCGTCTCCAGGTTGATGGGGAACTGGTAGATCTTATTTTTATAGGAGCTGAGCACCTGGTGCCTGTAGGTGTTGAAGGAGGTGAACCGGCGGATGTAGCGCCATACATTCTCCCTGGAAGTGTGGAAGATATGGGTGCCGTAACGGTGAACTTCAATGCCTGTCGCGGGGTCCGTTTCGGAGTAGCAGTTCCCACCGATGTGTTGTCTTTTTTCTATGACCAGCACTTTTTGATCCAGCTTTCCTGCGATGTTCTCTGCGACTACGGCGCCCAGTAACCCGCTTCCGACGACCACAAATGAGAACTCTTGTAGATCCATGCTGTCAGTATATTTTTTAAAATTAGGGATTAATTCTTGAATAACCGGAGAGGCCAGGGCAGCCGGTTAAGCCGGTAAAAAAAATACGGTTGGTCCGCGGCGCCGAAGTTCCTGTAAAAATGGGCGATGCCCGGCAGGTCGGATCCTTCGAAGTCGAGGATCATAGGCCCTGCTGCAAATTCCCGGATGAGGTGGTCGAGCAGTGCGTGATTTGCTTCCGTCTGCCGGCCGGCAGGCAGGACGGTGGATTGCAGCAGGTGCATTCTGTCCATCGGCCGGTGAGGGCTGGTATCCCGAAGCAGCAAGGCTGTAGCGAGGGGTTGTTGCCGGTGGTCGGTGACGGTCCTTATCAGTACCTGTCCCCTGGGTAACAGGGAGATGCAAAGTTGTTTAAACCGGGTATAAGCTTCTTCTTTTACATGGGGTGTCCGGTGCTGATATTGTTTTTTATATCCTTCGAGGGCCGTGGGCAGATCGAGATCGGGTGTGTATTGGAAGGAAGCGCGGGCGGCCAGCTTCAGGTTTTTTACCAGGTCTTTTTTATATTGTCCGGATAGTGCTGCATAGGCTTTGTCGAGAGGCAAAATAAAGTTGGTCCGGGGCTGCAGGGAGGGGTGCGGGTTGCCATAGTTAAGGAAAATCTCCGCGAAGCGAAAGTGCGTGTTGAGGCGGGTTAGAAAATTTTCTACCAGCGAGGGTGGTGAGGGGCTGGCGGAAAAGATGCCCAGCTGTTGGGTAAAGGCGGGCTGGTAGAGGTATCTGATCCCTGCCCGGCTCTTCCAGGTGAGGGGCATGACGGCGGTATAGTCCTCGCATACCAGGGCATCCCATTGTCCTGCCGTCATGTGGTCCAGGTAAAAGCTGCGGCCATAGATGAGCCCGTTGGAAGCCCGGTCGATACAGGCATCCCATTTTTGCAGGTCAATGTCCTGCCGGCGTAGGTATTGTATGGGACGGCTGGTTGACATGTTAATAGGTATTGCTGTGATGAGGAAATGGGCTGCTGCGGCGGAAAAGATTTTGCAGCTCGATGCTGAACGATAGTTTCTTCCAGAAGGTATTCTGGTCCGGGAGTGTCTTTAACTGGTCCCTGAAGTCGCTGCTGTACACCAGGGGGGCGTATAGATTGACGATATTATGGAACAGGGATAGCTGTAATCCTGCCGTGTAGAGGAACCTGCTGGTCAGGGGATTTGTCTGCCAGGCTTCCGCGTAGGTTCCAATGTCCAGAAATACTTTCAGGGGAATGGCCCGGGGCACGATGGAGGCCGGCAGGGTGCTGCTGAGGTTGAGGGCGCTGACCCAGTTGTCCGACCTTCCTTCCAGCCAGGGGAAGTTGGGCACCCGTATCTTTAATCCTCCGTCCCGGTTCATGATCTGCTGGCTGGCTAAACCGGTAAAGTCATTACGGCCCACAAAATAATTACTATAGGTATAGTCTTCGGAGCCGCTGACCCCAGTCAGCTTTGGCTGGTAGTTGAAGAGGTCCAGCGAAGAAGCCTGGCCACCCAGATACCCGAATTTAGCGGCGAAGAAGCGCAGGTCCAAACCTCCGCCTTCTTCATAATTGAAGAAATAGTTACCGGTGAAGTTGATCCGGAAGAACCGGTCGCCCTGCTGGAATTGCAACAAGGCCCTATAGGGGTAGAGTACCCTGTTATCTTCTATAGTAAAGCTGAGCTGGTTCAGGTAGCGAAAGCGATATTTCCCTAAACCGGAGGGATAGGAGAGCGAGTCGGTGCTCTTTTGTACGTAGCCGGCGAAAGCCTGTTCACCGATGAGGTATGTTTTCCACTCCATCCATTTTTGTATGGTGCTGCGGGCGGTGGCATTTTTCAGGGTAAGACGAAGGGAGGGGGCTATTTTGTAGAAACCCCCGAATAGGGTATGGCCATTGCTGTCAGCGCCGGAGAAGGAGGAGAATTTGGCGAGCTCCAGGCCGGCTGTGATCTTTTGGATGGGGCCGGCGGGTGCGGGGTGTGGGCAGGGGTGCCAGGAGTACTGCAGGTAGCCGGCGCCGTTGAACCGATGGCTAATGGTGCCGTAGAGGGGAGCCAGCAGGAATTGAAAGGCATTCGGCGGCCGGTCGAAATTGTGGACCAGGGCTCCGACCATAAAGTGGTCGTAGGTATTGTAACCTGCTGCTGGCGCGATATTGATATAGTTGAACTTGTCTGTATTTCGTTCGGAGAAGAGGAAGGTCAGCTTTATTTTTTTGGGTGATGAAAGGGGGGAGATGGGACCTTTTTCATCCAACCTGGCAAAGGTGCTCATCAGGGGACGGGAGCTGGTATAACCGAAAGCCTCCCGGAAGTCTTCGGGTGTGGGGTGACGGAAAGACCATAACCGGAAATAGTTTTGCATACAGGAGTCGAACGGGCCGGCGCCGAGGGTGTCTTCCAGCTGATGCAGCCATAACGCTGTTTTCGTATGAGCGATGAGGTTATAATTTACGGGGGTGAAATCTTCGGCTGCGGTGGTGATAGGCTGATCCCGTCGTGTTGCGGCCTGGGTATTGACAAGTAAAAGGGGCGGGTCTCCGGGAAGTTTGTTTTTTATCCAGTTGGGGATAGGGTGGGGACGGGTGTTGTGGGAGGCTGTTGAAGCCTTTTGTTTTGGGCCGGTGTTGTGGGAACCGGCGGGTCGGGATGAGGACTGCCGGGGCCGGGAAACTGGTTGCTTTACGGAAGGTTCTGCGAGGGGCGGGTATTTCAGCGTCGCATACCGGCGGTCGTAATAGGTATTAAAGCCTTCTGTCATCCAGGGATGGGTCCGTTGGTCGACGCCGAGGATGGAACGAAACCAGTTGTAGCCTATGGCGTGCTGGATGGCCAGATCGAGGGCCCTGCCTGTGCCGGGGGTGATGATACCGGCAAGGGTGGGGTAGGCGGCTGATCCGGCCGAAGATGGGCCGGGAAAGGCTGGTGAGGCCATGGCGGCTGATCCGGTCAGGGGCATTGCTGATGAGGCCCTTCGTGGTGCGGCCGGGTTTGGTCCGGCGGGGGTGGTTATTTCCGCCACGCTGATGACGTCGTAGGGATATTCGCCTATCAGGGAAGAGCGGAAGCGGACGGCCCTTTTTATATAAGTAATGCTGTTAAGCCAGAGGGGAGCTGCTTCCGGTGTGTAACAGGCATATACGTCGATGATCCTGCCCGAAGTCAGCTGAAGGGTGTCATGGTCTGTCCGGAAATGCCGGTTGGCGAACCAGGCGAATCCGGAAATATTGTTTTGCTGGTAGCGGAGGGTCTGGGTTCCCGGGGAGGCATTGGAGATTGGGGGGGAAAGGTCCCCGGTGGCGGCGACGACAAAGTTTTTAGGAAGGGTGATGCGGACGTCGAAGTTGCCGTATTCGTTATAGGCGCCACCCTGGTCCAGGTAGGGCATTTCGTGCCATCCTTTTTGATCATAGACGGCGGGTTGGGGAAACCATTGGGTGATCTGGTAGGCGCCTTTATTGTACCCGCTGCCGGAAAAAGGAAAGGGCAGCTGTACGTGAAAAGGCGTGGTGATGGTCGTTTGGGCGCCGGGAGGGAGCGGGTGGGGCAGTAGAATTTTTATGATGTCGATATACCGGGGATGGTCTTCCATTTTTGCCAGAACCCCTTCTACCCGGAAGTCCAGGTGGTTGATATAACCTCGTTGACCTTTATCTGAAAAATAGAAGTCGGTCCTTCCGTTGTCCAGGAGCTGTTCGCTGAAAGCTGTCTGGTCGTTCTTGTAAGCATTGGGCCAGCAGTGGATCCAGATAAAGGACAGCGTATCGGGAGCGTTGTTATGATATACCATTTTGACAAAGCCGTCCAGGGTGTGTTCCTGGTCGTTCAGGGAGACGTCGATGAGGTAGTCGACCTGCTGCTGCCAGTAGGGGCGGGGTGGTGAGGTCGTTGCCGTCGACTGGCGGGACAGAGGGCTGGTCCTGGGATCCGGGCGGGATGTGGGGCTGCTTTGGGAGCGGGCTATTCCCTGTATGCAACAAGCTGCCAGCAGCAGTATGATCATTCTTTGATGTAGATCCATTTTTATCTCCGGATGAAGTTGGTCGAAATTACAGTATTCCCGTCTTATTCAACAGATGGAAGAGCTGGTCCAGGCTGGAATGAGTCACTGCTTCCAGGCTGGCCTGCAGGTCTTCCGGGTAAGGGTGTTTGAATTTCCAGCGGGAAAAATAGAGCTGCATCCCTTTCTCAAAATCGGTTGTTCCAATGGTCTTTTCCAGGAGGTGCATCCATATAGCTGTTCGTGCATAGACGACCAGGCTGTAATCAAATTCGGATGGAAAGTCTGCTGCCGGTGTCTCAATAGGCTCTGTGGTCTTCAGCTGGTCGAGCACGTCATAAACGGCATCCAGAAAGGCGTCGGGGGGTAATTTTTGCATTCTTTCCGGTATGGCCGAGCCTATGACCGTATTGCTGCGGTATTTTTCCGCTTCATAGCGGAATTCATAAAAAGTGTTGATCCCTTCATCCATCCAGGGGTGCAATCGTTCGTTGCTGCCCAGCATGCCGTAGAACCAGTTATGACCTATCTCATGGGCGAGGACTCCGTCGAGATCTTCCCTACCTGCCCGGGGACTGGTGATCAGGGTGATCATGGGATATTCCATACCTCCGGAGGCGACATTGCCGGGGCCTTCCAGGGCGCTGACGACGGGATAGTCGTATTCCCCTATCCATTTGGAATAGTGCCGGACCGCGTCTTTGATATAGGATATGCTGTGGCTCCATTCCCTATTCCCGTTAGGGCGATAATAAGAGAATACGTCCACAGTCTTTCCTGAAGGCAGTTGGAGCGTATCATAATTGATCAGGAGCGTCCTGTCTGCAAACCAGGCAAAGTCGTGTACATTTTCCGCATGATAATCCAGCGTTTTCGCGGCGCCGGGATCTTTTGGCTGATAATGGGCCGCCAAGCCGGGACCCGCGAGGTTATCCCGTCCCAGGCGTTTGTACATCTCCAGCTCTTCTTTGGTCTGCAGGGCGCCGGTAGCACCTACCGTGTAAGCGGCCGGAAGGGTGATGTGCACGTCAAAGGAACCGTATTCGCTGTAAAATTCTCCCTGGTCCAGGTAGGGCATTTCGTGCCAGCCTTTGCTGTCATAGACGGCGGGTTTAGGGTACCATTGAGTGATCATATAACTTTTCCCTTCATGGCCCAAGCGGGAGAAGTAAGAAGGTATTTTGACAAAGAAAGGAGTGGTAATGGTAATCTCTCCTCCCGGGGGGAGTTTGTCCGGCAGCAAGAGTTTGAGGATGTCGGCATATTTCGGGTGCCCTTCGGTCTGAGCCGATGTGCCATTCACCCGGAACGCCAACTGGTCGATGTAGCCGTTATCTTTTATCTTTTTTAGCTTGCCTCTCCTTTCTTCGATCTGGGATAACTGTTGATAGAGGGCGGTGGTCTGGTCCTTGTAGGCATTGGGCCAGCAGTGAATGTATAACCAGGTGAGGGTATCCGGAGAGTGGTTGGTATACCTGATCGTCTCAAAGCCTTTCAGGGAGTGTGTGTTGTCGTCCAGGGTGACACGGATATCGAAGTCGGCTTCCTGTTGCCAGTATTTGGGAACTGCCGGCGGCGACTGCGCTGTGAGCTGGAGGCAAGCTGTCGCCAGCGGGATACAGGCAAGCAACCGGGATATTGTTTTGCTCATTTTTTAATTTTTAGACCAAACCGGGCAGGCCCGGGCAACCAAACCGGGCGGACCCGGACAGGACACTGACTCACCTTCCTTTCCCCATGAAGATAATGCGCAGGGTATGCAGCATGATCTTGAGATCGAGGCCCAATGAGATATTTTCTATGTACATCAGATCATATTTCATACGTTCGATCATTTCGTCGACATTCTCTGCATATCCGAACTGGATCATTCCCCAGGAGGTGAGGCCTGGTTTTACTTTTAACAGGTAGCGAAAATAGGGAGTGCGATGGTAAAGCTGATCGATATAGTATTGCCGTTCCGGTCTGGGCCCCACCAAACTCATTTCCCCTTTCAGGATATTCCAGAGCTGGGGCAATTCGTCGATGCGCCATTTGCGCATGGTCTTTCCCCAATAGGTGACGCGCTGGTCGTTGAGCGAGGATAGGGCCGGGCCACCATTCTCCGCGTGGAGGTGCATGGACCGGAGTTTGTAGATCCAAAATTTCTTCCCTTTATAACCGGTCCTTTCTTGCCGGTAGATAACGGGTCCTGGCGAGGATAGTTTGACGCGGATCGCTGCATAGAGGATCATGGGGGAGAGCATGACCAATCCCAGGACCGCTATCAATACGTCGATCAGCCGTTTGATATTTTGTTGCCATTCGGGCATCAGTCCGGTATGGATGTCGGAAAGAAGGGCGCCGAGCACGTTGCTGGTCCTGACGGAGCCGGACAAGATGTCCAGGGTGCTGGGTATGATCTTTATTTCCACGTCTTTGTCGCTCAGTCGTTCGATGATCTTTTCCACTTCTTCCTTATCCGATCGTTCGAGGGCCACCACCACCAATTCAATCTTATTCGTATCGATGATGCTTTCTATTTCCCCCGACATGCCTAATTGGGGGAGGTAGCGGGCGATGCCATTGTTGTGTTGGTTGTCGTTGCAGACATAACCGGCATATTGATATCCCGAGGAGCGAAGCCCTTCGTTGGAGTCTTTATAGATCTTGGTGGCTACTGAGTTGCTGCCGACCAGTAAGGCATTGAATATTATTTTTCCTTTTTCCACCTGTTGCCGTACGGTGTTGAGGATGGTCATCCTGCCGGTCAGCGTCAGGATAAAATGGGCAAATAAGAAAATGAAATAGGTCTTGTAAAAATAGTGGTAGTCTTTCACCGGGTCGTTGATAACGATGGCGAAGAATACGATGGAGCAGCCGGTAATGCTATAAATAAATGTGTTGGTGAGCTCGTTCAGCCGCGACTTTTTATATAGAGAAGTATAAGAGCCTACTATGGCGTACAGGATGAGCCAGCAGAGGGGGATGGTAATGGAGCCCAGCCAGAACCGGGGAGTCAGTAGCAGGTGTCCATTGACAAACACGGGTTCGGAGAGCAGCAGCCGGCGGCTAAAATGGAATATAATGGAAGCGACCAGGGCAGTGAAGTAGTCGCTCAGAATATACCATAGGATATTGATTGTATATGTTTTTTTTTGCGCTGGCATGACCAGGATCAGGAATTGATCGTATTGTGTTTTATTTTTTGCAAAATCTGGTGAGCGATGTCCATTGCCCGGAATCCATCTACTTCAGAAACCTGGGTAGGGGTGTTGTCCAGGATGGCGTCGCAGAATTTTTCCAGTTCCAACCGAATCGCGTTTACTTCCGGTACCGATGGGTTGGAAAGTGCGATGGTCTTTTTCCCGTTGGGTGTTTCGATATCGAAAGAGAATACATCGAGGTCCTGGGGTGTCTTTAGTTTGATGATCTCTGTTTTTTTATTGAGGAAGTCGATACCGATATAAGCGTCTTTTTGAAAGAGGCGCATTTTCCTCATTTTTTTCATGGAGATGCGGCTGGAGGTAAGATTGGCCACACAGCCGTTGTTGAATTCGATCCGTACGCTGGCGATGTCGGGGGTATCGGTCATAACGGCCACGCCGCTGGCGGAGATGTTCTTCACCTCGCTGCGGACCAGGCTAAGAATGATATCGATATCATGGATCATCAGGTCGAGGATCACGCTGACTTCCGTTCCTCTTGGATTGAACTGGGCGAGACGGTGCACCTCGATGAACATGGGGGTGAGGGGCATGGAGCGAATGGCCAGATAGGCCGGGTTGAAACGTTCGACATGTCCCACCTGGAGTTTGATATTGGATTCTTTTACCAGTTTTACCAGTTCCTTGGCTTCTTCCATGGTGTTGGCCAGGGGCTTCTCAACGAATACGTGTTTACCCTTACGGATCGCCTTTTCACAAAGGGCGAAGTGGAAGGGGGTAGGGGCGATGATATCTACCAGGTCACAGGCATCCATGAGACGTTCTGCATCAAGAAAGCGGGCCAGTTGGTATTTTTCCGAGACTTCCTGGGCTATGGTGTCATTGGGGTCATAAAATCCTACTAATTCTGCTTTTTTTATCTCTTTCCAGTTGTTAAGGTGAAATTTTCCCAGGTGTCCTACGCCAAAAACGCCTACTTTAAGCATTTATTAAATTTTTATGGGCCAAACCTACACCAAAATGATGAATGAATGGCTTGATAGTCAGGATTAAATATAGGCATTTGGTTCCTGACCGCACGTAGTGGATCTACGAGGGTTAGCTACGATACGATTGCCGGGACTGCCCCTTTCTCAGAAGGTGTGAACCCGGCTGGGAAGCCTTAAATATTTGACAAGATTGTTGAAAGTGAAGGGAATATCCTGGCTGGGGAAAAGCTGGGTCTTAACAATTCTCTTGATCGTGAACAGCAATACCGGGATATAGAGAAAGAGGGCCAGGTAAAAATAAATAGTATATATTTTTAATAGATAAGTCCGTATGGAAATGGTGTCCGCTTTTTCTTTGCCGATCATGAGATTGAGGGTCCCTTTAATGGCCGGGAAGATAACGGGAACCTTGCTCCAGTTGGAATATCTGACATCTTCATAGCGATAGGCGAGGTCGTAACCGGCTGGTACCTGTTTCGCATAAAAATCCCAGTTGTTTTTTACGTCCTGGAAGCTGGCGAGGCGGGAATCCGGTCTGACAAAATATGCGTTGAAGGTGGGATCGAGCACGGCCCATCCTTTATCTGTCTTTACCTCTACGATATTGTGTGCTGCGAAAGTGCCATTGGCTTTCATCTGGGCGATGCGGATGGGGTAATCATACGTTTGAAGTATTCTGGCTAACACTTCGGAATAACTACCGCAGGCGCCCCCGGCTGTCATGAGGTCTACGGAAGCCGGGTGAAAGAAGTTGACCTGGGGCCCCAGGGTTCCCCAATTCTTAAAGGTGGAGGCCCTGTCGGCCATCAGCGTATGACAGGCATCCATCGCTTTTACTACAATGGAATCCTGGGTATCGTTGGCATCGACCCTATTATCTATGCTGGTCTTAATGGAGAGGAAAAGTCCGTTCTCGTATGCTGCTTCCATTTTAAAGTAAAAGAGGGAAGCCAGTAAAAAACCATTCAAAAACATAAGAAAATACAAATTTCCGAACGGTTTCTTCAAAAGATTCAATGTTTTTTTTAAAGCCATATACTTTGAAAATGGTTTAAAGGCATAACGCAAAGGGTACCATGTACCTTAAAAGTACGACCAATTTAGTAAAAAATGTAAAAAAAACCTATTATGTACCTCCTATTGGACCGACCCAGCACCTCTTAGTTTAACATGCACCCAACTAGGGGACGGACAGTATAAACGGGTAGGTGGCATGGTTATTTTACGATAAGGGGGTTATTTTACCGTGTAAGTGTTTCTACTTGCTCCAATACCCGTCATTTTGAGGGTTTTCCAGTGAGCGGGCAGGTGAGTCTTCGCCTGTACGATACCGGTGGGAGTGACCTCCAGGCCTCCAAAACCATTTAGCATGGCCTGGAGCATACCGCCTGCGCCGGTGGCGAAATAGGGGTTAGTGCCGGTAGCCGTCTCCGCGAGGACGCCGAAGGGGGGGCGCAGGTTGGGTGTATAGCCTGTTTTGAAAGCCTGATAGGCTTTAGCGGGCAGGCCCAACCGTTCGTACAAAATGGCGAAAATTGCATGGGTCATTGCGGGGCCTTCCCCTACCCGGGGTTCGTAATAATCCAGGTCCCTGCGGATGGCGTCCGGGGCTGTGATCTCTTTCAGCGGATAGGCGAGCAGGTTAACATCCGCCTGTTTGATCTTTTCCCCATTGTAGGAGGCATGTTCTCTGGTAGTGCCGTCCTCAAAATGGAGGATGGGTATATTCGTACGGACGGTGGTCCAGTCGGGATCGGGTGTCAGACCCAGGATCCGGGCCGCTTCGGTGGCATACTGGAGGTTGGCGCGGGCTGCCGCATTGGTAAAGGCGTTGTTATCGACATTCTCCGCCCATTCGTCTGCTGCCACCACGTTGCGGATATCATAATGACCGGCTCCATTCCTTTCCACCCGACTGGTCCAGAAGTCGGCTGTTTCTTTCAGGATGGGATAGCCTTTTTCCCGCAGCCAGGTCTTATCCTGGGATACACAGTAATAGTTCCAGGCGGCGATGGCTACATCGGCGGTGATATGATGTTCGAAGGGGCCGCTGAGGGCCCATACGGGGGTCTCTTCATTGCCGCTGGCGGCGCTCTCCCAGGGGAACATGGCCCCTTTATAACCGTGGCTTGCTGCATTGTGCCGGGCGGCTTCCAGGCGTTGGTAGCGGTATTCCATCAGGGATGCTGCTATTTTGGGTTGCAGCAGCAGCAGGGCGGGAAACATCCAGATCTCCGTATCCCAGAAAGTATGACCATTATAACCCAATCCGCTAAGGCCCATGGGAGAGAGGCTGTAGGAGGTGCCTTCCCGGGCAAAGGAATAGAGATGATAGAGCATGTTATGGATATCCCGTTGGGTGCTGTCGTCGCCTT
>Ga0310811_10008639_pt1 | contig 13108 bp, 11 predicted proteins | sample YCmetagenome_FD_207642 | JGI IMG/M metagenome (GOLD analysis project Ga0310811, IMG submission 207642) | Soil microbial communities from experimental microcosm in Duke University, North Carolina, United States - YC | ecosystem: Engineered > Artificial ecosystem > Soil microcosm > Unclassified ...
TCCTGTTTTTTGATGGCCCGATTAAAACCATAGGCGAGGGTAATTAGGAATATGCCTACTCCCCATACGCCGGTTTTGATTAGAAAGCTCAGGTATTGATTGTGTGAGTTTAGACGATGTATGTAGGAACTGTAGAATTTTTTTGCAAAATATTGCTCCTGCAACAACTGGATCTCCGAACCCGTGCCGTGACCAATTACAGGCGATTTTTTTATCAGGTTGACAGCAATTTTCCATCTCTCCAACCTGGGCTCCACAGTTTGCCCGGCAAATGATGGTGAAAGATCCTCCTTTAATTCTACGAAAAAACGATCACGCAGAGCATGTGAATTAAGTATTCCTACCAGTAATACACATGATAATCCAATGGTTGTCAGCATATACCACAAGCGCCTTTTGCCTTGCAATAAAAACCATGGGATGGCAAAATTGATCACCAGGAATAGGACCGCAAAAATAGATTTGGAGCTCAACTGGATGATTCCCGCGGTAAGTACCAATGAACAGAAAAGGTAGAGTAGGGTAACTGATCTGTTAAGTCGCTCGCTAACCAATCGCGATAGCACATAAATAAGTGCTATTGCAATTTGCAGCGAAAGAAACGTGGCATGCATATCAATCGGCTCCGCAAAATTATGATTGGTAAAAGCCGGCGATAAAATTGAAGACCAGGGCAGACGATAATGCCTTATAGTGATCAATGCATCCAGGTACAAATAACCAATGATTGCAGTACATCCAAAAGCAAAGATCATCAGCAAATTCTGACGGTATTTTTTCAAGTCGAGCGGGTTGAAACAGAATATCAGCGGTACCAGCAGAATGGGAAGATCAAGTTCCCATTCTAACAATGATTGCTTAAAGTTGATGGTATAAAGCATACCAACCACCGTCACCCAAAACACAGATTGCAATGCCAGCGTCCGCCAGGTAAAAAGCAGCTTTGCTGAACCTTTTCTGAACTGGATAATGGTATGAATAGCCAGGCTGGCCAAAATCAAATGGCTGTAAACCCGGTCGAACGGCAAGCTTAGCAACAGCAGCATTACATGGTAATAGCTGATCTTGTTGGCCAGGCTATCCCTGATAAGAAATAACTCTCTCATGGTTTAAGCGTTCATAACATTCCACAATGAATGCTTCATATTGATTCACGATCTTTTCCCAATTGAACTGGAAAGCGATCTTATGTACATTGTTCTTCACCATCGCATGTTCGGCACCATTACGCTGAACATTTTCTACTAAATGTCTTACCCCATCAGCATCTGAAAAGTAAAACGCATCTGAATGTAAAACCGATTTGTTAAAGGGGTTATCATGCGCTGCAATCAAGGCTTCGCTGGCCATAGCTTCCAATAGTGAAGGGTTAGTACCACCTACGCTATGACCGTGAAAATACAAATAGGAGCTATTCTGCATCATCCTCACTTTGGCAGTATCAAAAATGGCACCTTTAAACTGGATGCGTTCATCGTTTTTAAATCGTTCGCGGATATATTGACCGAAGCGGTTGCTGGTATCTCCCAGCACTTTAAAAGTCCGCTGCGAGTTACTGCTATTAAAGCCCTCCAATATGGTTTCGATATTATTTTCAGGCTCCATGCGGGCCATCAGCAAAAAATAATCTTCATTTTTAGCCTGGACAGTATCCAGTTGCTCACGCTCTATCTCGCTGATCAGGTCAGCGCCATAGGGGATGTATTCGCTATGAATATTGTATTTATTCTCCAGGTAATCTTTGATCACCCTTGAGTCGGAGATATAAAAGTGACTATGTTTAACGGCAAGTTTTTCGGCATATTTTAAAAACTGCTGCACCGGTTTGGAGTATTTTGACCGCTTCCATTCCAGCCCATCCATATTGGTGATAATGGCGCTCTTTTTAGGATAAAGCATGCCCCATACCGAGCTGCTGGTGTAGCCCATCAGCAACACCACATCAAACTTTCTGCGACGGGCATCCATCAGGCAGTTCAGATCATACACAAACTGACCGGCTGTGCCTATTGCATATTCAGGGTCATAGCAGTGCTGGATATTTACGCCGTTCCAGGTATCACCTTTATACGGATGGTTGTGCGAGTTATAAACCGTTACCGAGTGGCCTTTTTTTACCAATCCCGCCGACACATATTCGGATATATGCTCAAACCCCCCGTAATAGTTGGGAATGCCCCTCGTTCCCAGTATAGCAATCTTCAAGTTCTTCATAGTTAATTATTTGTTTATATGCTTTTAAAGTTTCGGTTGCGGCTTGCTGCCATGTATATCTTTTTAGTACCAGGTTGTACAGGTTTTCGTCGTATGGACTTTCGCTGGCTTTCTTCACAGCCTCGAAAATACTTTCAGGCCTGGCCGGATTGCAATAAAAAGCGTGATTCCCAAAATACTCCTTAGCATCACCGCGATCAGTTATGATAACGTTGCAGCCCATTACGGCCCCTTCAATTGAGCTGAGCCCGGTAGTTTCAAACCAGCTTGGCAGGATGTGCACTTTGGCCTGTTCATAATAAGCCAGCAATTCCTTTTGCGGGATGTGATTGATGAAAGTGATATTGGATGCAGCAATGCTCCGGCATTCGTCATAATAAGGTTTCTGATTTGGCGCGTGTGAACCGATCATCACCAGTTTAAAGCGGGTATTGTTTAAAGCTTTGATCAGGTTTAATTGATTCTTGATACCTTCTATGCGGGCAACGCATAATACCAGGTTAGGATCTTTCTCAACCGAAAAGTTCCTTTTAAACAAATGCTGATCGACCCCATTCGGAATAACCGCATGGTTGATCTTACAAGGGTAAGATTTGATAATGCGGCTGTACTCCGATTCAGAATTAGGCAACACCATCGATGCGCTCTTAAGCACTTCGGTTATGCTGCGGTGCTGGCCTTTCCATAAGTATTCTTTGCTGGCCAGGTGATCCTTACCTAATACCCAACGCGCAATAGTCTTCAGGTATTCGATGCTATTTGGTGGCAGGAAGCCGAAGATCACACCGACACTTTTACGGTGATGCTTATCATATTCTGTGTAATTGCACAGGATAGTAGATACCACGAATGGTTTCCTCGATTTTTTGCTGTGATAAAGTATATCCGCCGGACGCGTCAGGTTGAAGAAATGCAGCAGGTCGTAATCCGCATAGTTGATCTCTTCTTTTGATAATTTGATGTCCGCAGTTATATCTAACTGTTCCAGGTGACGTGCAGTCTGCACCACTTGTACCGTGTCGCCTCCGGGCACATCAAATAGGGTCGATCGTGTGATAAATGCTACTTTCATGGGTCTTCATTTACAGTCTGTTGGGACTAAGTCTGTGCAGCCAGGCGATGAATGCTTCCGGCATATAGCTCACCATATACAGCAGGTAGTTGTCCAGTCGTAATGGTCTTATGCTGATGGCTTTTCGCACATGCGTGCGCGCTTTGTTGGGTTGATAGTTATCAGCGAGGAACTTCTTTCCACACAGGGCGTGATATGCGCCCTCCTTTATTTTGCTGATGTCCTGCTTTTTGATAATGGCCAGTATTTCGTCGCCCTCCTGCTGCGTAATAGCGCCCCGGGTTGTGGCAGCTCTTTTCAGTTTGCGGAAACGATCTCCGCGCCATTTCTCATCAATAGTTACCGATGCCGGGTTGAAGCGCACTTTTATCAGCGGCTCGCGCAGGTTTTGCATCTTGCCCATTTTGGCGAGCGCCGTCCACAGCAGGTAGTCTTCAAAATTGTGGGCATTGGCGTTATAGCCCCCAGCTTTGATAACCTGGTGTTTCTTGTACATTACCGATGAATGAATAAATGGGCAATACACATACATATTGCGCTGGATCTCTTCATTAGAATGTGCAATACATCCAAAGCTGAATAGAAATTCACCATTCTCGAGCATATACTCTGCATCACTGCCGGTCAACACATAATCAGGATGGTCTTCTAAAAAGTTGAATTGCTTTTCCAGCCGATCTGGCATGCAGATGTCGTCGGCATCAAAACGGGCTACATAGTGCCCCTCGGCCAGTCTTAAACCGGTGTTAAGTGCTTGCGCTATACCCTGATGCTCCTTATTTATCAACACAATACGTGGATCGTTAAAAGAAAGCACCACGCTTACCGTATTGTCGGTCGATCCGTCATTCACAATAAGCAATTCAAAATTCCGGTGCGTTTGCTGCAATACCGATCCGATAGCCTCGCGGATGTATTTACCCGCATTGTAAGCAGGCATCAGTACAGTTATTTTCCGGTGGTCAGTGCGCATTTTGTGTAAGTGTTTTGGTTGAATTCTCTTTAATGTCGAGTAGCAACAGTAACTCAAAAAATACCAGGATAGATAACTGCTCAAACCAATAGGCGATGAACATCACCGCCATTACCATCAGCAGGATGGGCAGCCCATAGGTCAATATTTTATAGTGCTTCAGGAAATACCAGATGTACCACACAAAAAAGGCGATCAACCCTAGTAGACCATACTCCGCAAGCAGCTGATCGTAAACGGAATCAGGACTATTACTCAGCGAATGCTGACTGGTGTTTTTGCTGAAATAATTGAGGTAGACATCAAGGTGGTTCGACAGGAAATCCGGATCGAGGTAAACATATTTATGCGGATATCCGCCGGCAAAGCCTAAGCCGCTTACCCTGAAGGCCAGTTTTGATGAAAAATTGCCCATACCATCACCCATAATTAGTTTAAGCGGATGACCTAGTAAAAAATGTAAGGTTTGCAGGGAACTGGTTACCTTTCCGGGTAAACCAGGCCTATACTTTTCCTGCGACGCTATCGGTAATTCACTTTTATGTGTGCCGATAAAAGCAAGCAACTGCCGCTGATAATCATTAGTATCGGCAATGTGTTGGTAAGGGCGGCTATTGATGTCGGGTTTAGCTATTATAATCCGGCCGCTTTGTGTTTTTGTTGAATCTGGCGTTACCACTTTGTTTGCTTCTGACCAATGACGGACCAGGTAAGCGCTATCGATAATATGCTGAGCGATCTTCTCCTTTTTTTGATCAGCGTTCAATGCTTTATCAGGTGCCGTAATTGCAGTAGGGCTTGGTTTTACAGGTATTACCGCCTTGTGTACAATGTTGGGTTCCACCGTATTTTTTACTACCTCATGCGCATAGATGTAGTTTTGAGGCGATACTTTTACCATAAAAACTACCAGGAACATAATGCAGACAGCGATCAGGCTTTTTTGATCGCGTGTGCTTTTGAAAACGAACAATATCGCGAAGCATAGCAGCAATATCATGTTGGTGAAATTGCTGGCTGTAAGCAGCATAACCACCATGCATAACAACAGCATGCTTGCGTTCTTTTTGGTTAAAAAATAGATGCAGCCAAAAGCGTTCAATATGGCGTTGGTGGTGGAGGTATCAAAGGTTAATCCTCTTATGTAGTCGCCTGTGCTGATAAAATATTTCTGAAACTGGCCCTGGTAGGTGTAAGGGTTGAAGTAGCCGGTTTCCCATATAATGGCGGCGATATTGAGAAATGAGAGTGCCGCGTTAATGATGAAGAAGATGACTATCGTCCGATGAATAGTTTCGGTATCATTCTTCTCTACAAACAGTTTCATCTGGTGCATGGCCAATATGCACAGTAACCAGAAGCTGATGCCGGTTATTAAAACGATATCGTAATTGATGTTAAAATAATTACGGCTGATGATCCAGTTGATTAAAGCAATGCCGATAGCAAGCAGGTAAAACAGCGGTAAACGGGAATTTTTAAAACTAAAGCCGAACTTGAAATCGAACTGCAGCAAATAGATCAGCGCGATGGCTGGCACCTTGATGGCCATCTTAACATTTAGAAAAAGCACCAGGAAAAGCAGCAGCCTCCAATCGGCCAGCTTATGCAACTTCCTAAAAAATGAAACATTGATACTGGCGGTCATCAGGTGGTTCCTTTTTAAAAGGAATTACGCCGGGGGTGGGGTAACGGTTGCCTGAAAGAAAGGGGAAAAGAGAATATTTCTTTCAATAAAGATTGTCATGCTGAACATAGTGAAGCATCCGTTGCGAGTCATATCTCCCTGTCGTGCATTCGTACATTAAACCTTAAGGTCAATTCCTAAGTTCGGTTAATAACCATATGCCGTTATAGATTCTTCACTATCGTTCAGAATGACAAAAGGGGTTAAGTAAGATTAAATATTTTACTCTTATCTCCAAATTTCAATTGCCTTGTCATCAAAAGCAATATAAAGTAGATCAGCACACTGACACCCACCGCCATCCAAACATCGGCAAATAGAAACCTCGCTCCCCCAAAACTAACACACGCGCAAGCAGTGCAAATGATACAGGGATAAAGTGACTTATTCAGCTCAGGTAAATCACTTTTATATATGTAAAATGCGGTCTGTGCAACATATCCCACCAGGTAAGCAAAAGCAGCGCCTTCATTTTTGAAGATGGGAATGAGTATCAAATCTCCAATTACATTAACGACTAAGGTGATCACAAACGCATGAAAGATCATTCTTAACCGCCCCTTTGCGAAATTGACCGTCCACAGAAAGTTGGTGAGGTATTGCAGCGGGATGCAAAGTGTCAAAATAAATATGGTGTGCACATTCACCTGCCCGTACTTACCATCGGTAATGCGATCTATCACCGGCGCCCAGCAGATGTTGATTATCACAATGGTAAATGCTGCAATCACCATTTCAATCCTTGCAAGGAATTTTAATCGCTCTAAATCCGGCTGGCCACCGTCTTTGAACAATCTTGTAAACCACGGGATCAGCAAAGGAGCTATCGCCAATAGAGGCATCGTAGAAAGCTCGAATACTTTATAGGCAAAGCTATACTCGGCCAGTTTTACTGCTGATAATACTATCCCAATAAGTATCCAGTCGAACCTTGCTAAGGCAGAACTAATGACTGTTACCCCGAATTGCGGCAACGACTCTTTTATCAAAGCAAGATATTGACTCTTGTTCCATCGAATGCTGATCGGAATTGGTGCTTTCAGAGTAAAAAAACAAGTGCCAACGATCAGTTCCAGCACATCGCCACCGACAAATACGATGATCACGTTAGTCAATGTAATTTGATGCAGAAATGCCAGCACGATCAAAGCGATTGCCCGCACCGAATTGGAAACCACCGACATGCCTGCCAGCAACTTAAACCGCTCCAACCCAATGGCTGACTGTTTAAATGGTGTCGAAAAATAGATCATCAACTTACCTGCGCCGATAAACAAGATCACATTATAAGCACTTAGTGAACCGAACAGGAATTGCCCCAAAAACAGCAACAAATAAAATGTAAAACCGGTAATCAGTACGTGACATAAATAAATAGGAAGAATATTTTGCGGATCATCACCGGAAGCCAGCTTCCTCACGGTGATCTGGTCGATGCCAAATGAAAGCGTATTGAATACTGCCAGCGTCACTGCGAAAGCTAAGCTGATCTGACCGAAACTGTCTTTATCCAGTCCTTTGGAGATGACATAAAAAATAATCAATCCGGCCAGTTGGTTGATGATAAGCTGCAGGGTATTGGCCGAAAGGTTTTTTATCAGAGTTCTTCTCATTAATGAGGCTTAGAATATGCTTTTTTGCGCGTCATTGCTGTAAAGGTCAGGGAGAATATCTTTGTTGGGTAACGTTCAGCAATGAATCCCGGTCCATTGAATGTCCTACGTAGAGACGCGATGCATCGCGTCTCTACTTCATCCCTCGCAATGATGGTTCTTGTTAATACTCCACTACCAATTCATCCTTCACCTTCGTTACTTCCTCATAAATATATCCCGGCTGATCTTTCAGTAACTGGTACTTGCGCCTGGTGTGTTTCGATATCATCTGTGCAATATCCCATCCAGCCTTGCCATCCAGTATGCCTAAAAATACAATATAGTTTTTGATAAAGTGGAACAACGGTGCTACGTGCAGTTTTATAAAGGTCGGTTTTTTATGACTCATCAGGTATTTGCCTGCGCTTAGTTTTGCATAATGATCGAGTTTACTCATAAACTCAACTGCATCTTTAACAGAATAGTGATGCAAATGTCCACCCAATCTTTTTATTGAAACATTTTTGGGAAGTAACAATTTTTCATGCACCGGCGATGCTGACCATTTTACTTTTGTGCGGTTAAATAACCTGATATGATGGTCGCGGCCCCAACTGCCAAAGCGTATTAATCTTTTGCCATAGTATGATCTGAATTTGATATCGTAAACAATCTTCGGGTCATCAAGCGGCAATTCAAGTATCGCGATAGCAAGATTAGTGTCGGCAATCTCATCAGCATCAATACTTAATATCCAATTATATTTAGCCCGGGCGATGCCTTTGTTTTTGTTTATACCATAGCTATCCCACCGGTCGTGGTAAACGCGGCAGCCGTATTCCAACGCTATCGCAACAGTGTTGTCTGTGCTGCCATTATCGGCAATAATGATATCGTCAGAAATTAGTTGAGCAGCAGCAATACATGAGGCGATCGTCTCAGCCTCGTTTTTAGTGATAATAACAACGGAAACAGGAGCCATAGATTGATATGCTTGGTAATAATATCACGGCGCGATAGAATGAATGGTTGCCTGATTGCTTAAATTTATGCGGTTATAAAGCTATCAAGACTGTTTATTAACGGATAATACTGTCAATATTTAAATTAAGTAATTGATTTTCAGTAAATTAATATTTTAATAATAACCGTAGGCAACCATTGCTGACCAAACGACGTGTTACAGTCAGATAAGGATAAAATTTAATTAAGCTAAAAGGTAACCGGATGGGCGAAGAAGAGTTACATCAACTGATCGGGGGCTGTATTAGGAAGGATAGGGGGAGTCAGAAAATGCTTTACAAGGCATTCTATGGCTTTTCTATGGGCATATGTCTTCGCTATGCCAACAACCGTGAGGAAGCTGCCGAGGTAATGAACCAGGGATTCTTCAAAGTCTTCACCCGCATTGATACGTATGACACTACGCGCCCGTTCAAAGCGTGGCTTGGTAAGATCATGACCAACGTTTCCATCGACTATTATCGGGCTAATCTGAAAATGGCGTATGCCGAGGACCTGGATAGAGCCGAAAATATCACAGATGGTGAGCTGCCCGACCGCAAGCTGAATTACGAAGACCTTTTAGCAATGGTGCAAAAATTACCGAACGCGTATCGTACGGTATTCAATCTTTATGCCATAGAGGGCTATACGCATGAAGAGATTGGCGAAATGCTGGATATATCGTCCGGCACGTCTAAATCAAATCTGCACAAGGCCCGGCAAAAACTAAAACAAATGATATTGGAAGCCGATAGCGTTGCTAACAATAGCAATTACAATAGAGGAATGGATTATTCAAGCAGTGTAGCTATCAATAGGGTAGATATACATAATCTGTTTACGAGGAAAAACATTTAAGGGGATGAACACCGCCAACGACGAAAACAAATTAGATAAGGCATTCAAAAACGGGTTGCAAGACCCGGCGAACGAGCCTGCTTTCAGAGAAGCAGACTGGGACGCCATGGAGCAAATGCTCGATGAGGGCAAGAAACGCCGTGGTATCATTTATCTGCTGCCAATAATAAGCGGCATAGCAGCAGTGCTTTTGATATTTTTAGGATATTTCTTCTTCAAAACGGATGCAACAAAGCCGGAAAAGAAGAACCAGGTTGCTGCTACCCATTCAACAAAAAATGAAGCTATAGATAAGGCGAAAAATAATACCGGTACAAACGGCGAACCTGCCCGACAAGTAGCAGATAGCGGCAAACAGCAAACAAAATCTGCTCAAGACGCTGCGACCGGGCTCGCTCAGACGAGTCGCCCGCAAAGCGGCAAAACGTTCTTTCCCTTATCTTCGGGAAAGGGGCGTCGTAGTACCGGTACTTCAAGCCCTGCTGTAAATAACCAACAGCAGGCGATTGCGAATAATATCACAAAAAACACTGATAACGGGAAAGTATCCCCAAATGCAGCTGACAATAAAACTGATCAGAAAAATGATGTTTTAGCGAATAACAATAAAGCCACTACAAACACCGATAAAATAGTGCCAGCAAATGCCGGCGATAAAACAACTGTAAGTACTGTCGACAGTAAAGCAGATGTTTTAGCTAATAATACAACTAAAGCAGGCGACAATACAGCAACAGCGCCGGCAGATGGTAAAACATCATTGGGTACTGCTGATGATAAGGGGGCTCAAAAAACAATTGCTGCTACCCCAACTAAACAAAACACAAAACCAACCATCAGCCGGAACCCTGGCAGCAGGCCAATATTTGCGCTTGGTGTTATTGCCTCTTCTGATTTTAATGGCGTGAATTCCTCATTTCAGGAAACCAAGATCGGGGGCAACTTCGGCGCGACGTTCTCTGTTACGTTCAAAAAATGGACCATCAGCACAGGTGCGCAATACGATATCAAGCCGTACCTCACCAACTTTGATAATTACCATACTTCATACAAATTCCCTACAAATCCTACCAGTGTACAAGCTGATTGCAGGATGCTTGATATCCCGCTTAATGTGAATTACCAGGTGTATCGCCAAAGGGCCAATACCATCACCATCGGTACTGGGTTGTCATCCTATTTTATGCTGCGCGAGGATTACCAGTTTAATTATGGTAATGGTGATAACGGCTATGGAGGCGTTGCCGGAACCGGTCCGCAGCATTATACAGTAATCAACAAAAATCGTAACATCTTAAGTGTATTAAATATCGACGCTACTTATACTCATCAAATCAATTCAAAATTCGGCGTAACAGTACAACCGTATACCAAAGTGCCATTGTCTGATGTAGGTGCAAGCCAGGTAAGGCTGCAATCTACGGGTGTGGCGTTCGGTATAAACTGGAACATCAACGCATCTTCAAAACCAAAATAAAATGAAACACATCTTAATTATTTTACTCGCCTGGGTAACGGTACACCAGGCGGGACAGGATACCTATGTCTGTAAAAATGTAAAAATCAACATGTATTCGAGCGCCCCGATTGAGGACATCGAGGCCAATTCAACCAATGGCGTATCGGTTTACAATTCCGGTACGGGCGAGCTTGAGTTCAGTTTACCTATCCGCAGTTTGCACTTTCCTAAATCATTGATGGAAGAGCACTTTAACGAGAACTATATGGAGAGTGATAAATTCCCTAAAGCCACATTTAAAGGAAAAATACAGGAGCATCCTGATCTATCAAAAGACGGTTCTTACCCGGTTACAGTTACGGGTGATCTGACGGTTCATGGGGTTACACAAACACGTACCATACAAGGCAACCTTAAGGTAAATGGCGGCGTAGTTACTATGACATCAGAATTTATGGTTAAGTGTGCCGATCATCATATCGATATCCCGCAAATTGTGTTTCACCACATTGCCGAAAGCATACGCATCAGGGTGTCGGCAACCTATACAACATTAAAAAGCAATAATCCCTCAAAATAATCAACCACTCTCATGAAAAAAATCTTTATAGCATTCACACTCCTGATTTTTGCTGCCGGCCTTAAAGCGCAGCAAACCGACACCTCCAAAAAGGCGGGTGGGAAACCGTCGGCAACCGATTCGTTGTTAAACTCGATGAGCGGTGATGACAAAAATCAAGACGTTATCGGCGCATTCAAGGCAACACGTCTCATCCTTTCACCAACAACCACTACGGTGAAAAAGAATAACCTGAACTTTTTGGTTATTCACCGTTTTGGCGACATAGGCACACCAACAGGCGGAGCAAGAACCTTGTTTGGGCTTGATGCCGTTAATGATGTATACATTGGCTTTGAGTATGGTCTTTCAGATAACCTGAACATAGACTTAGGCAGAAGCACTATCGGACAGTTGATAGAAGTAGGGCTGAAATATGCCGTTCTGCATCAAAAAATGGATGGCAGCTCGCCGGTTGCTATTACCTTTTTAGGTGAATACGGTGTAAGGCCTTATGGAAGTTTTACGAGCTATGCAGCACGAAATTCTTTTTTAGGTCAGGCCATAATTTCCCGCAAGTTTACATCTGCGCTATCGTTGCAGGTCTCGCCAATATATGTTTATGACAATACTGCGATACCGGACGTAGCCGGTAACGATAAGGGCTTTTTTGCGTTATCGGGTGCGTTGCGCTATAAGGTAACCAAACACATGAGCCTGGTCGTCGACTACGAACACCCGTTCTCCAGTTTCAGGACAGGGGCCAACGGATTCTCGGACCCGCTGGGTTTTGGCATCGAAGTGGAGACTGGCGGGCACGTGTTTACTTTGAACATCAGCAATGCAAGGGCCATATCAGAGATCAACTCGCTTAGCGGTACGCAGGCTGATTATGGAAGAGGGCAGTTCCGTATAGGCTTTACGATATCCAGGATGTTCGACTTTAACCACCATGACAAAGGAAACGGCTATAAATAATTAAAAACCAATTATAAAAAAGACAGTTAAGACATAATGGAACGCCAGGAATTTTTATCAAAACTAGGGATCGGTATAGCCGCAGTATGCACGGGATGCTCATTAGTATCCTGTGGTGGCAAATCCAGCGATCCCGGGCCTGCAGTAGGTGGTGCCACACCACCGCCCAGCAAAGGCAGCGGCAATTTATTTACTACCGACTTAAATACACAGCTCGTCAATATCGGCGATTCAACATCGCAACAGGGCGTAATATTGGTAAGAACAGCTGCCGGGAATACAGCAGATGCTTTTATCGCTGTGCAGGTTGCCTGCACTCACCAGGGTACTGCGATTGGATATAACAAAGGCCAGGGCATATTTATTTGTCCGGCCCACGGTAGTGAGTTTAGCAAAACAGGCGCGGTGGTACAGGGGCCTGCTTCGTTGCCCCTACAAAAATATACAGTGAGTATTACCGGGAATACTTTAACGGTATCTGCATAAAATTTAGATATGAGATATGAGATGTTTAGATCTTATATCTCATATCTTTTTAAGCGATGTTTGAGTCTCATATCTCACATCTCACATCTTTTTTAAGCGATGTTTAAGTCTCATATCTCATATCTCACATCTCACATCTTTTCTATGCGATCTGTTTATGATCGTCATAAAGCAGGTCGTCAGAGGTGTAATAAGAAGCGTTTTCCTTGGTCACCACATCCA
>Ga0310811_10008640_pt1 | contig 13108 bp, 12 predicted proteins | sample YCmetagenome_FD_207642 | JGI IMG/M metagenome (GOLD analysis project Ga0310811, IMG submission 207642) | Soil microbial communities from experimental microcosm in Duke University, North Carolina, United States - YC | ecosystem: Engineered > Artificial ecosystem > Soil microcosm > Unclassified ...
CTCACCAAGCCCGGCGGCGCGGCCCGGCGCAGCACCACCAACGGCCCGCAACGGGTGCGGCCGGGCCTGTACCTGATGTTGCAGACGCTCGACCACGTGCCGGCGTTCGTGCTCGGCCGGCGGACGGACGTGTTGGCGTCCAACGCATTGGGCCGCGCGGTCCTCACCGACTTCGACGCGTTGCCGCCGGCCAACCGCAACCTCGCCCGCTACCTGCTGCTCGATCCCGAGGCACGCTCAGGTAGCGACGAATGGGAGCGCTACGCCTCGGAGACCGTGGCGATGCTGCGTCTCGACGCCAGCCGGCACCCCAACGACAAGCAGCTGGCCGACCTGATCGGCGAGCTGACCGTGCGCTGCCCGGAGTTCTCCGGTTGGTGGCACGACCACAAGGTGCTGCAACGCACCCACGGCCGCAAGACCTACCGCAACGCGCTCGTCGGCGACCTGGAGTTCCACTACGAGGCGCTGACCCTGCCCGGCGACCCCGATCAGACGTTGTGCGTCTACAACGTCGAGCCGGGGTCGCCGACGGCCGAGCGCATCCAGTTGCTGCGCAACTGGCACGTCCCGGAACCAGTTCGCACCGATATCTGACCCCGCCGCCAGCCCCGAAGATCGCTCGGCCCCGGCGCCAGCACGAACATCGCCCTGCCCAGCCGCCGGCACGAACATCGCTCGGCCCCGCCCCTGCTTCGCCCGGTTGCTGGATTTTCGCCCGCCGCCACCCGACGCAACCACCCACCCGAGCCGGATGCGGCGGGTGAAAATCCAGCAAGGGCGAGGCAGGGGTCACGAGGGGCCGAGCCTGCCCCGCCGGAGGCGGGGCAATTCAACGCTGTGTGTAGGACTGCAGTCCCGGCCGGATGGACTTGTCGTCCAGGAACTGGTGCAGGCCCTGCTGGCGGCCCTGGGTCTTGTCCAGGAACTGGGACTGCTCCAGCTTGGCGTACAGGTAGTCCAGCGCCCCGTCGGTGTCCATGGTCCGCGCGTTGCGGAAGCCGATCTTGGCGGCCCGCAGCACGACCGGGTTCTTGTCGAGCAGCTCACGAGCCAGCTTCTCGACCTCATCCCGCAACTGGGCCAGCGGCACGCTCTGGTTGACCAGGCCCATCTGAGCGGCCTTCTGCCCGTCGAACAGGCGGCCGGTCATGATGTAGAACAGCGCCTCCCGCGAGCCGACGGTGTCGGCCAGCGCCTTGGACACCAGGCCGCCGGGCGGGATGCCCCAGTTGATCTCGGACAGGCCGAACTGGGCCTCGTCGGCGGCGATGGCCAGGTCGCAGCCGATCAGCGGCACGAACGCGCCGCCGAAGCACCAGCCGTTGACCATGGCGATGGTGGGCTTGGCGTAGTTGCGCAGCAGCCGCCAGTGCCACTCGAACGAGTCCCGCCGCACCCGGATCTGCAACGCCTCGTCACCGGACTCGTCGACCTCGCGGAAGTACTCCTTGAGGTCCATGCCGGCCGACCACGCCTCACCGGCGCCGGTGATCACCACCACCCCGCACGAGCGGTCCGCCTCCAGCGTGTGCAGCACGTCGATCATCTCGGCGTTCAGCGTCGGGTTCATCGCGTTGCGCTTGTCCGGCCGGTTGAGCTCGACCCAGCCGATGCCGTCGACCACGTCGACCCGCACGGTCTTCCATTCAGTCATTCGTACCTCCCGGGTAACGTGTTCTGTCGTGTTTTCCCAGCAAGCGCCGGAGCCGCGGCTGAGCTATCTGGTGGGCCGGCTGGACCGGGCCCTGCGACTGCTCATCGAGGACGCGGTGCGCCCGCACGGCCTGACCGTGCCGCAGTACACGACGCTGTCCGTGTTGCAGCGGCAGACCGGCCTGTCCAACGCGCAGCTGGCCCGTCGCGCGATGACCACGCCGCAGTCGATGAGCGAGGTGATCGCGGCGCTGACCAAGGCCGGGCTGATCCGCCGCGAGGCCGACCCGGCGCACGGCCGGATCATGCGCACCGAGCTCACCCCGGCCGGCCAGGCCGTGCTGGCCAAGTGCGAGCCGCTGATCAACGAGATCGAGACCCGCATGCTGGCCGAGCTGGCCACCGGCGACCGCGACCGGCTGCCGCTGCTGCTGCGGAGCTGCGTGCGCATGCTCAGCTCCGGTTCGGAGGGCTGAGCCGGGCCCGCAGCGCCTTCTTGTCCAACTTGCCGACGGTGGTCAGCGGCAGCGCGTCGACCAGCACGATCCGCTCCGGCAGCCACCACCGTGGCACCCGCTCGGCCAGGAACGTCACCAGTTCCTCGGCACACGGCGCGGGCCCGTCCGCCACCACGGCCGCGGCCGGCCGCTCGCCCCACTTGTCGTCCGGGATCGCCACCACGGCGACCTCGGCGACGCCGGGATGGGCGGCCAGGGCCTGTTCGAGGGCCAGCGAGCTGATCCACTCGCCGCCGGACTTGATCACGTCCTTGACCCGGTCGACGATCTCCACGGTGGCGTCCGGGTGGATCACCGCCAGGTCGCCGGTGCGCAGCCAGCCGTCGTGGAACCGGGCGTCGTTGCTGTCGTCATCCGGGTCGAGGTAGGCCCGGATCACCCACGGCCCGCGGGTCTCCAGCTCACCGGTGGTCTTGCCGTCCCATGGCAGCAGCTGGCCCTCCGGGCCGACCAGCCGCACCCGAACGCCGGCCGACGGCTTGCCGACGCGGGTGATCGCGCCGGCCGGGCTGTCCAGGTCGAGGTCGGGCGACTGCACCTGCATGGTGCCGCTGGGCAGCATCTCGGTCATGCCCCAGCCCTTGTGGAAGGCCCAACCGCGACGGGCGATGGCGTCCAGCAGCGACCGGGTCGCGGGCGCGCCGCCGCACAGCACCCGCCGCATCGAGTCCATGCGGTGCGGCTGGCCGACCAGGTCGACCCACACCGTCGGCACGGCCGCGCCGACGGTCACGTGCTCGGCCTCGATCAGCGAAGCCAGGTGTGCGCCGCTGGCGTCGCGGCCGGGCAGCACGAGCTTGGCGTTGGCCAACGCGCTCGTATAGGCCAGACCCCAGGCGTTGACGTGGAACAGCGGCGTGACCGCGAGCAGGACGTCCTCGCGGGACACCGCGTGCGAGTCGACCGTCATGGAGGACAGGGAGTGGAAGAGACAGGCCAGGTGGGACGAGACCACGCCCTTGGGTAGGCCGGTTGTACCACTCGTGTAACAGATCCAGGCCGCGTCGTCGGGCTTCGCCCGCGGCACGAACTCGGCCTCGCGCACCGCTTCAACCAGTGCGTCGTAGCGCGGCGCCGCGGCGAACACCGGATTGACCGGTGCGCCGTCGTCGAGCACGACAACCTGTCCGACCGGTAACCGATCGGACAGTTCGGCCAGCCGGTCGGTCAGCGAGGCGTCCACGAACAGCACCTCGTCACCGGCGTTGCGCAGCTGGTACAGGATCTCGTCGTCGGTCAGCCGGACGTTGACGCCGTGCACCACCCGACCGGCGCAGGGCACGCCGAGGAACAGCTCGACGTGCCGATGTGTGTTCCAGGCGAAGGTCGCGACCCGGCCGCCGGCCGGCACGCCCAGCCCGTCCAGCACACCGGCCAGAGCGGTGGCCCGGCGGCCGATCTCGCCCCACGTCGTGCGCACCGTGCCAGCCGGTGTCGCCGACACGACTTCCACGTGAGCCCCGGTCTCGAGGCAGCGGTGCAGCACCACGTCGAGCGTCAGCGGGACGTCCTGCATCAACGACTTCACGACGGCAACAATATCAGGTTACCTGATATTCGAGAAGGGTTCCGGCGGTGAACTCCCTGTGACGTCGGGGCCGCTGCGCGCTCACCCGGTCGGAGGTTGTGGGACGATGGACGGCGCGATGCCCGCGACGCCTTCCATTCCCCGCTCCAGCGCCGACCCTGCTCCGGTGCCGCTCGGCCCTACGCGCCTGACCCCCGTGGTCACCGCCGAGCCGACCCCCGAGCCGGAGCGCGTCTGGCCGTTCCCGATCAGGACCGCGCTGCTCGGCCTGGCCGGCATGGTGCTGATCGCCGGCGGCGGCATGGGCGCCGGCGCCACGCTGATCCACGACCCGGTGCTGGCCAACGGCGCGTTCAACTGGATCCGCTACGGCCACGGCATGATGCTGGCCACCTGGCTGCTCTACCTCGGCCTCGGCCTGGCCATCTGGGCCTGGATCCGGCTCGGCCGGCACGCTCGGGCCGGCCGCGTCAACCACGCGTACATGATCCGGGTCATCGTGATCTGGATCGCGCCGCTGATGATCGCCCCGCCGCTGTTCACCCGGGACGTCTACAGCTACCTGGCCCAGGGCGACCTGGCGCTGCACGGCCTCGACCCGTACGGCGTCGGCCCGTCGGCGCTGCCCAGCGCGCTGTCCGACAACGTCAGCATCGTCTGGCAGAACACGCCCTCGCCCTACGGGCCGCTGTTCGTGCTGCTGACCAAGGGCATCGTCGCCATCACCGGCGACGGCCTGACCTCGCTGATCAGCGGCGTGCTGCTGATGCGCCTGGTGCTGGCGGTCGGCTTCGCCATGCTGTGGTGGGCGCTGCCGCGGCTGTGCGACCGGCTCGGCGGCAACTCCTCGATCGCGCTGTGGCTGGTCGGGGCCAACCCGCTGCTGGTCGTGCACCTGATCGGCGGCGCGCACAACGACATGCTGATGATCGGCCTGATGGCCGTCGGCGTGGTGTTCGTGCTGGACCGGCGGCATCTCACCGGCATCGCCCTGGTCGCGCTGGCCTTCTCGGTCAAGGCCACGGCCGCGATCGCGCTGCCGTTCCTGATCTGGATCTGGATGGCGCACATCCCGCTCGGCACCCGCAGCTACCGGTTCGTGCGGGCCGCGTTCCCGGCGGTCGGCCTGTTCGGCGGCATCTTCGTGCTGTGCACCCTGGCCGCAGGCGTCGACCTGGGCTGGATCCCGGCGCTGAGCGGCTCGTCCATCGTGATCAACTGGCTGTCCCTGCCGTCCGGCGTCGGGCAGGCGATCTACACCGTGCTCGACTGGTTCGTCGGCGTCGGCGAGGTGCAGCCGTTCGTCACGGTGACCAGGACACTGGGCTCGCTGCTGCTGGTCTACATCCTGGTCCGGCAGTGGTGGCGGGCCCGCGAGGGCGGCAACGACGCCATCCGCCGGGCCGCGATCTGCATGGCCGCCTTCGCCCTGCTCGCCCCGGTCACGCTGCCCTGGTACTTCAGCTGGGCGCTGGTGCTGGCCGCCGGCTTCGCCTGGGGCACCGCCTCGCTCACGCTGGCCGCCTGCGGCTCGGTGTGGCTGCTACTGATCACGTACCCGTCCGGCGGCACCGCGCTGTACGACTGGGGCTACATGTTCGTCATCCTCGGCGTGTCCGTGCTGGCGGCCGTGTCGCTGCTCAAGCCCGATCCGCTCAACCTGTCGCTGCGGTTCATCAGGGACGCCCCGGAGAAGGCGCTGAGGCACCACCCGTGAGCCTGACGGTGTTGGATCTGCCGGGCGCCTACGCCCAGTGCCGACGGCTCAACGCTCACCACGGCAAGACCTTCTACCTCGCCACCCTGCTGCTGCCGGCCGACCGGCGGCCGGCCGTGCACGCGCTGTACGGCTTCGCCCGGCTGGCCGACGAGGTCGTGGACAACCCCGGCTCCTCCCCCGCCCTCGAGCTCGACGCGTTGGAGCGGCGGCTCAAGGCGGCGCTGACCGGGGTCGTGGACCATCCGGTGCTGGCCGCGCTGGCCGACACCGTGGCGCGGTACGGCATCGAGCACACGCTGTTCGAGGAGTTCCTGGCCTCGATGCGGATGGACCTGCACCAGTGCGAGTACGCCTCGTACGCCGAGCTGCGGACCTACATGCGCGGCTCGGCCGAGGTGATCGGGCTGCAGATGCTGCCCGTGCTCGGGGCCGAGGACGGCGCGGAGCCGTACGCCGCCGCGTTGGGCGAGGCGTTCCAGCTGACCAATTTCCTGCGTGACGTGGCCGAGGACCTCGACCGCGGCCGGGTCTACCTGCCGGCCGACGAGCTGGCCGCCTTCGGCGTCGACCGGGCGCTGCTGGAGTGGTGCCGGGCGTCGGGACGCCGGGACCGGCGCGTACGGGCCGCCATGGCCCACCTGGCCGCCCGTACGCGGGCCGTGTACCGGCACGCCGCACCCGGCATCGCGCTGCTGGCCCCCGAGTCGCGGCCGTGCGTCTCCGTGGCCTTCACCCTGTACCAGGGCATCCTCGACGAGCTCGCCGCCGCCGACTACGACGTGTTCGGCCCGCGGGCCGTGGTGCCGACCAGCCGCCGGCTCGCCGTCGCGTTGCCGGGGCTGGTCCGCGCGCTGCTTGCCCGTTAGTTCTGGTCGTGCTCGCCGGCCAGCCGGCACGCTTCCTTCGCGTCGGCCGGGGTGACGCCGTTCGTGGTCATGTAGTTCACGCACGTCGCCTTGGCCAGCACCGCGCCGAAGGCGCAGCCGGTGACCGCCTGCTGGGTCGGCTTCTCGTAGTGGCCGGCCAGGTACTGGATGCAGTCCTGGGCCGCCGCCTGGGCCGGGGCCGCGGTCAGCAGCGGCGCCGCCGTCCCGGCGAGCAGAGCGACCGCGATGCCGGCCGTACGGGCCATCCGTGACATGGGGTGGGTCCTCTCAGTGGGGATGTGCCACCCCACCGCCGCCCGCGCCCCCGCTTCAAGCCCGCCCACCCCTTCGAGCGACGCCGATCACCCGGTCGAGGCCATTGACGTCAGGAAGGGACCATTCCTCGCACTGAACGAGAGGAATGGTCCCTTCCCAACATCAAAGGCTTGCCAGGTTCGGGTGGCAGGCGTATAAGCGCGGGGTCAGAAGGCAGAGGCCTGGGCGCGGCGCTTCACCTCGCGGCCCCGGTCGCCGCGCAGCGCCTCGACGGGCGTGCCGGGCAGGGAGTCGTCCGCGGTGAACAACCAGGTCAGGATCTCGTCCTCACGGTAGCCCGAGTCCTTGAGCACGGTGATGGTGCCGGACAGGCCCTTCACCACCTCGCCCTCGTCGGACAGGAACAGGGCCGGGACGATCAGGATGCCGTTGCGGCGGCAGGCCAGCAGCTGGCCGTCCCGCAGCATCTGGTGCACGCGCGTGATGGGCACGCCCAGTCGCTCGGCGACATCGGGCAGGGGCAGGACTTCCAGCTCATCGCTGAGCACGTCGGCAGCGACAGGAATGGCACTCACGCGGTCACGATGCCACAGGCCGGGCCCGGTTGCCGAGTCCGATTCGCCTCCTTCACAGCTACCGTCGGGGGACTCGCCTACCATCGTGTGCCGTGGGAACCCAGAGCGCGAACCTGATCGGGGGGCTGCTTGAGCAGCGGTACCGGGTCAACACCCTGCTGGCGCGCGGCGGGATGTCCACGGTCTACCGGGGTGTCGACACCCGACTGGAACGGCCGGTGGCCATCAAGGTGATGGATCCGAGGTTCTCCGACGACCAGTCGTTCATCGACCGGTTCGTCCGTGAGGCCCGCACTGCTGCGCAGCTGCACCACCCGGGCGTCGTCGGCGTCTACGACCAGGGCGTCGACCGGTCGCCGACCGGCGACAACGTCTTCCTGGTGATGGAGCTGGTCGACGGCGGCACCCTGCGTGACCTGCTCAGAGAGCGGGGGGCGCTGGAGCCGGCGCTCGCGCTGAGCGTAATGGAGCAGGTGCTGTCGGCGCTGGGCGCCGCGCACCGGGCCGGCCTGGTGCACCGGGACGTGAAGCCGGAGAACGTGCTGATCGGCCGCGGCGGCGCGGTCAAGGTCGCCGACTTCGGCCTGGTGCGGGCCATGGCCAGCGCCAACACGACCAGCGACGACATGATCCTGGGCACGGTGGCGTACCTGTCGCCGGAGCAGGTGGCCACCGGGGCCTCCGACCCGCGCAGCGACGTCTACTCGGCCGGCATCCTGCTGTACGAGATGCTCACGGGCGTGCCGCCCTACACCGGCGACAACCCGATCTCGGTGGCGTACCGGCACGTGAACGACGACGTGCCGCCGCCGAGCGAGGCGGCCACCGGCAGCATCCCGCCGGCGCTGGACGACCTGGTGCTGCGGGCGACCCGCCGGGACCCGTCGCTGCGGCCGCTGGACGCCGACGCGCTGCTGGCCGAGGTGCAGATCACGGCCCTGTCGCTGGGCCTGCTGACGGTGCCGGTGCCGATGGTGAAGTCGAGCCCGCAGCCCGACGCCACGATCCGGGTCCGCGACGACGGTCCGCCGACGGAGAAGTTCAGCCCGATCACGGCGGCCACGCCGGCGCCGCTGCTGGCGCCGACGATGCCCGCCCCGATGGCGCCCCCACTGAACCCCCCGCCGATGGGCGGCCCCATGGGCACCCGGGCGATGTCACGGGCCGACATGGAGGCCAACGCCGTCACGGCGCGGCATGCGCCGATCCGGGCCCAGTCGCCGGTCGACCGCTACCAGCAGCAGCGCACCAAGAGCCGGCGGGCCTTCTACATCTGGATGGCCGTGATCGTCGTGCTCGCGGCCGCCGTGGCCACCACGGCGTGGTGGCTGGGCTCGGGCCAGTGGGCGCAGGTGCCGACGGTCAAGGGTCTGCCGTCGGCCACGGCCGAGCAGAAGCTGCGCGACGCCGGCCTCCAGTACACCGAGAAGAACGTGCACAGCAACGACGTGGCCAAGGGTCTCGTGGCCAACGTGGACCCGGGCGAGCAGCAGCAGGTGCGCCGGGGCACCTCGGTCGAGCTGAGCGTGTCGCAGGGCAAGCCGGTGGTGCCGAACGTGCCACCCGGGGCGGACCAGGCCGTGGCCAACAAGCTGCTGATCGACCAGGAGCTCCAGTCGCTGCGTGACGCGAGCAAGGACGAGTTCAGCGACAACATCCCGGCCGGCAAGGTGGTCAAGCTGCTGCCGGCCGCCGGTTCCCAGGTCAACGTGGGCAGCGGGGTCGTGGTCGTGCTGAGCAAGGGGCCGGCCCCGAAGAAGGTGCCCCCGGTCGTCGGCCTGCCGCACGACCAGGCGTTCCAGCAGTTGCAGCAGGCCGGTCTCGAGCCGGTGGACGGGCCGGCCGAGTTCAGCGCCACCGTCGACGCCGGCAAGGTGATCCGCACCGACCCGCCGGCCGGGCAGACGGTCGCCGGCGGCAACAACCAGGTGACCGTGGTCGTGTCCAACGCCGTGGTGGTGCCGGACCTGAAGGACATGAGCGCCGACGACGCCCGCAACACCCTCAAGGCGCTCAATCTGGACATCGATGTGCAGGGCTTCTTCGGCGGCAAGAACGGCCGGGTCTTCGCCCAGGACCACGCGCCCGGCACTCGGGTCCCGGCCGGCACGAAGATCACCGTGACCGTGTTCCCGTGACCTAGACTCGGCTGATGATCGGGACTCGGGGACGCGTCACGGGACGGATCGGCCCGGGGTTGGTCGGCGAGGTGATGATCGCCGTCCGCGGCGGGGCCGAGGCCTTCTACGCGCACCCGATCGAACCGGACGAGACGATCGAGCCCGGCGTGCAGGTGTTGGTCGTCGACTTCGAGCCGCCGCGCACTGTCTACGTGGAACGGTGGCGGCCCCTTCTCCCCTGATCGGGTGAAGGGGCCCCGGCCGTTGTTGCCCTTGGGGTGCAACAAGAAGCTCCGTTGCCGTTTCTGCCCCTAAGTGTGTGTCAAGTGACATGTACGAAGTGGGAACCGAGGAATAGCGTCAGGGCTCCAAGGTGCGCCGGGAAGTCTGGTCGGCATCCACGACAGAGGGCGTGGGGCGCACCGGCACGCCTCATGCGCAGAGGGGGCGTCACAGAAAGATGAACGCGAACGTGTTGGCCATCGTCGGGGCGGCCGTGGTCGTCCTGATCCTGCTGTTCATCATCCTCCGGGTGCTCTGGCGGGTCGCCGAGCCCAACGAGGCGATGATCATCTCCGGGCTGGGGGCCAAGCGCATCCAGGTCGGCGAGGACAGCCTCGGGTTCAAGATCGTCACCGGCAAGGGCACGCTGGTGCTGCCGGGCTTCCAGACCGCGCGCCGGCTGTCGCTGGACACGCGGTCGGCCGAGATCGTGGTGTCCTGCGTGACCAAGCAGGGCATTCCGGTCCGGGTCCAGGGCGCGGTGATCTACAAGGTGGGCGACGACTTCGTGTCCATCGCCAACGCCGCGCGCCGCTTCCTCGACCAGCAGAACGCCATGGACACCCGGATCCACAGCGTCTTCGCCGGCCACCTGCGCTCGATCATCGGCGCGCTGACCGTGGAGGAGCTGATCCGCGACCGCGAGCGGCTCACCGCCGAGGTGCGCAGCTCGTCGGCCAACGAGATGAGCAAGCTGGGTCTGGTGGTGGACTCGTTGCAGATCCAGGAGATCGACGACGCGTCCGGCTACATCGCCAACCTGGGCAAGCCGCACGCCGCCGCGGTCGCCGCGCAGGCCCGCATCGCCGAGGCGCAGCGGGACCAGGAGGCCACCGAGGCCGAGCAGATCGCCGCGGCCAACAAGGCGTCGGCGTGGCGCGACAGCCAGATCAAGCAGTCCTCGTTCCAGGCCGAGATCGACCAGGTGTCGGCCCGCACCAAGCAGGCCGGCCCGCTGGCCGAGGCGACCGCCCGCCAGGAGGTCGTCGTGCAGGAGACGAAGGCCGCCCAGCTGGAGGCCGACCTGTCCGAGCAGCGCCTGCAGTCGCAGGTTCGCAAGCCGGCCGACGCCAAGGCGTACGAGACCCGGACCCTGGCCGACGCCGACCGCGACGCCCAGATCGCCCGCGCCCAGGCGCAGGCCAAGGAGACCGAGCTGCGCGCCGCGGCCGACGCCACGCGCGTGAAGCAGGCCGCGTCGGCCGAGGCCGAGGCGACCAAGGCCCGCGGTGAGGCCGAGGCCGCCGCGACCAGGGCCACCGGTGAGGCCGAGGCCGCCGCCGCTCGGGCGCAGGGTCTGGCCGAGGCGGAAGCCGCCCGCGCCAAGGGCCTGGCCGAGGCCGAGGCCATCCAGGCCCGCGCCGCCGCGCTGGCCGAGAACCAGGAAGCCGTTGTCGCGCAGGAACTCGCCGAGAACTGGCCGGCCATCGTGGCCGCCGGCGCCAGCGCGTTCTCCAACGTCGACAACATGGTGGTGCTCAACGGCGCCGAGGGCGTCACCGAGCTGTTCACCAAGGCCCTGTCGCTGGGCGGGGCCGGCTTCGGCATGGCCCGTCAGCTGATGGACTCCATGCAGCTGGCCAAGCCGGTAGCCGAGAAGGCCGCCACCAACGGCTCGGTCGACGACGACTTCGGTCTCGCCCTGCCGAAGCCGGAGAAGTAGCCGGTACCGTCGGGTCCCATGAGGGGACTGGTACTGGGCGGCGGTCTCGCCGGCACGCTGGCGGCCGCCGCCCTGGCTGAGCACTGCGACAACGTCATGATCGTGGAACGGGACCGGATGCCCTCCGGTCCCGTTCCGCGTAAAGGGGTGCCGCAGAGTCGGCACGTGCACAACCTGATGTCGAGCGGCGCTCGCGCCATCGACGACCTGCTGCCGGGGACCATCGACGCCCTGGTGGCGGCCGGCGGGCAGCGCATCGACGTGCCGCGGCGGCTCGTCTCGCACGCGCTGGGCACATGGAACCGGCGCTACGCCAGCAACCAGACGTTCGTCTCGGCTTCGCGGCCGCTGCTGGACTTCGTGGTGCGGCAACGGGCCTTGGCCACCGGCCGGCTCGTGTTCGTCGAGGGCGCCGACGTGATCGGGCTGACCGGTGGGGCCGGCAAAGTCACCGGCGCGGTGGTGCGGGACCGGGAATCGCGTCGGTCGTCGGAGCTGGCCGCCGACTTCGTGGTGGACGCCATGGGCCGGTCGTCGGCGGTGCCGGGCTGGCTGACCGATCTCGGTCTGCCGGCCGTGCCCGAGGAGCGCTTCGGGGTCGGAATCGCCTACGCCAGCCGGACCTTCCAGGCGCCGCCCGGCACCGACCCGGAGTTCCCGGTGATCAACGTGGCGCCCGATCCGCGGATCGACCGGTACTCGCGGGGCGGTGTGCTGATGCCCGTCGAGGACGGCAGGTGGATCGTCACCTGCGCCGGGCTGCCCGGTGGCGAGCCGCCGACCGACGAGGACGGGTTCATGGCGTTCGCCCGCAATCTGAGTCATCCTCTACTGGCCGACCTGATGGCGGGCGCGACACCGCTGGGACCCGTCGCCGGGCACCGGACCGCCGACAACCGCCGGCGGCGCTACGACACCGTTCGGCCATGGCCCGAGGGCTTCGTCGTGGTCGGCGACGCCGCCAGCGCATTCAATCCGGTGTACGGGCACGGCATGTCCGTCGCGGCTCGCAACGCGTTGTCCATCCGTAACGGGCTTCGACGGCACGGCGATGTGGCGGGCACCGCGCGGATCATCCAGGCTTCGGTGACTGCCGGCGGGCATGACGCGTGGCAGCTGGCCGTCGGCCAGGACACCCGGAGCGAGCAGCGACTGGCCGAGGAGACGCCGGACCTCAAGACCCGGCTCCTCTACGCCTACGCCGACCGGATGGCCACCGCCGCCCGTGGACGGCAGGAGCTGTTCGCGTTGCAGCTGGACGTCTACACGCTTACTTCCCCGGCCAGCCGGGTCTTCTCGCCGTCGGCCGTGCTGGGGACTCTGCTCGGCGCTGTCGATCCGCCGCTGCTGGAGCCGCCGCTCACCTTGTCGGAGCGGCGGGTGCTTGATCCGTTGTGAGACGCTGCCCTGGTGATCGCCAAGCTCCAGTGCGTGGTGTTGGACTGCGCCGATGTCGTTGAGCTGTCCCGGTTCTACCACTCGCTGCTCGGCGGTGTGGTGAACCAGCCAGATCCCCGGTGGTCGCTCGACGACGACTGGGCGACGCTGCATCTCGAGGACGGACTCGTGCTGGCCTTCCAACGGGTCGAAGACCATCGGCCGCCGCGGTGGCCGGACGCCGCGCACCCGCAGCAGTTCCACCTCGACCTGGGGGTCGAAGACCTGGGGCGGGCGCAGGAGGATGTCCTGGCGCGGGGTGCGACGCTGCTGGACGAGGGCGACGGCGCGCGGAGTTGGCGGGTCTTCGCGGATCCGGCGGGGCACCCGTTCTGCCTCGTCCTGGAGCCGGCCCGCTAGCTGCTGGCGTCGATGGCGGCCTGGAGGGACTGGGCGTAGGCCTCGCTGGTCGCGGTGGCGCCGGAGACAGTGTCGATCTTGGCGCTCTGGGCCTGGAGTGCCTCCTG
>Ga0310811_10008642_pt1 | contig 13102 bp, 17 predicted proteins | sample YCmetagenome_FD_207642 | JGI IMG/M metagenome (GOLD analysis project Ga0310811, IMG submission 207642) | Soil microbial communities from experimental microcosm in Duke University, North Carolina, United States - YC | ecosystem: Engineered > Artificial ecosystem > Soil microcosm > Unclassified ...
ACGAAGGCCGGGAGCAATCCCGGCCTTTTTACCGCCGACGCGCCCACTCCTCTCGCGCGATCACGTAAATCCATCCTTCCCGTTCTCCGTTTGCCGTTGACACTCGCGTGATGACGCGCTGGTAGTTGCCGCCCTCAAACGCATCGAGGCGCGACCAGTGAGCCGGCAGGTCCGGCGATTCAAACACGTGAACTTCGACCAACGGTGCCGCTGCATCGAGGATCAATCCCGGATAGCCGACTTCGGCCGCCCAGCCTGCAGGATTGAGCCAGCCTCTCACCGTGCCTTTCTGCCACGCGCCTCGCAGCCCGGCCAACTGATGGTGATTGATCCGTCCCGGCGCCAGTGTGCCGTAGACGATGAGACGCGTGTCTGCGTTGCTGGAATCAGAAGGCATATGCTCGTTCCAACGGAGAAATTTTGCTGATCGCTCTAGCGACAGCGAGGCATCACGGAACATGATTCGGCAGATCCTGAGTTTTTGTGCATCATCAATTTGGTGGGGCAGAAGCGTGTCGAATGACATGGCGGCGAACATTTCCGGAGCGTTCATCGACCAATCCCGCAAGCTGCTGACCGACAGCTATCTCCCTCGGATTGAGCGGGCAGTTGAGCGCCTATCAATCGAGAACCTGTGGTGGAGAGCCAATCCTGAATCGAACAGCATTGGAAATCTCATCCTCCACATGAATGGCAACGTGCGGCAGTGGATCGTCAGCGGGCTTGGCGGAGACAAGGACATTCGCGAGCGCCAGAAGGAGTTCGACGCGCAGAGCGGCGCGGATGGCGCTGAACTGGTTCAGCACCTCCGCGCGACAGTCGACGCCGCGGATCGCGTCCTCTCGTCAATCGATGCGTCAACCCTAGTCGAGCGGCGCCGCATCCAGAGCTATGACGTCACGGTAATGCAGGCGATTTACGCGGTAGTCGAGCACTTCTCCATGCACACCGGGCAGATCATCCTGCTGTCGAAGATGTTCAAGGGCGACCTGCGCTTGTACGACGTGTCAGGTGGAGCGCCGCGTCCAACGTGGAAGGGCGGAGCGGCCGGACATTGAAGGGCCTTGCTCCGCGGTGCTGCTAGCGCAGAGTCGACAGCTTTGCTTCGAACTCCACTTCGCGCGCGGCCGAGAACTGGCGGAAAATGTCGCGATTGACGAACAACTTGTTGTTGGCTTTCAGTCGTGCCATCCGCTCGGTGATGGTGCCTGACGGCTGGTTCAGCGTTCCCGACCACGCGTAGGCGCCTACCTCGAGGTACACGTCAATCGGCAGCAGTTTGCGCCAGAGATCAATCGTTCGGCGCGTGGTTGCTTCAGCGATGAATCCCTGGCGACTGAGATCATCCGGATACTCCCAGCAGCAGAATTCGAGCACGCGGTAGTCGCGTCCGCCTTCGCGCACGCTATAGAGGAAGCTTGTTGACGAGGGGCTGTGTCCGGGCGAGAGGTACGCCGTGACCTTCAGCGGGCCGACTTGCACGACCTCGCCGTCATAGAGCGCGCGATCGACGATCACAGCAGGGTAGCGTGGTCCGCCGCGGCCGCTGGGATCAGGCGCGGCGAACGGGCTTTGCGCGTGGATGCCACGTTGCAGGTATGGCACTTCCGCGAAGCCCGCCATCACCTGCGCGCCCGTGCGCTTCTTCAATTCGGCCGCCGCGCCCGACTGATCGACGTGGCTGTGATTGAGCAGAATGGCCTTGATGTCGGACATCTTGAAGCCGAGCGACTCGATGTTCTTCTGCGTGCGATCGACCGCGGCCTCGAAACCGGCACCCATGAGGATGTGCCCCTGCGGCGATGTCAGCAAGTAGCTCTCGCCGTTCGCGGACCCGACGAAGTACAGGTTCCCGAGAATCTTGAACGGATCTGCGGGCGCCGCGGTGTCTTTGATCTGCGCACGCAGTTCGAGCGACGTTGCCACGAGTTTCCTGCCCGCCTCGGCGTCCTCACGGGTAAACGGAGATTTCGGCGTCTGTGCCGATACGGCTGCGGAGAGGCCGAAACACACGAGCATCAGGTGTGCGCGGCGCATAGTGGGTGGAGTATAGAGCCAACGGGCGATGCCGTGTCCCCTGCAAGAATTCCGATCACGCCGCGCTTATGACCGCTCATGTCGTTGAAGGTCTACGCGCGGCGATCTCTACTGTGGCCATGTCGGCCGGCGGGTCCGATCGTGTCGTTGTGCTGCTCGACCGGCAGATCCAGATGGCCATTGCGCGCCGGCAGCTGATTCGGTTCAAGTATGGTTCGACGATTCGCGTCGCTGAACCGCACGACTACGGCATCCAGCACGGGTTCGTGCGGCTGCTTGTCTACCAGCGTCGCGCGATGCCGTTCTCACGCGGCTGGCGGATGCTCGACGTCTCGAAGACCGGCCAGCTCGAGCTTCGACGAGACGTTCGCGGGCAGCCGCCGCGCGGCGCACGCGCATCACTTCCAGTGGGATGAACTGTTCGCGAGGGTGGAATAGCACTGAGAAACCGATCAACCCCGTCTGGTGTCGATTTCGTTCATCAACGAATCGATCGACGTCTTCCTTCCGGCCGCGTGGGCGCGGGCCCATCGTTCCGGGCCGAGACGCGCACTGACCGCTCGCTCAGTGTCTTCCCGAAGCTCGTTGACGGACCGATCGACAATCATTGCACCCGTCGACTCAGTGACAGCGTGCCGTGTGCCGAGGATCTGGGCCGCCCACGCATCGTCGCCCTTCAGCGCCGCCGCTGCGGCGAGAGGGATCAATGTGTGGACGAAGGCGAATTTGTCATGGAGCTCACGGATCTGCACGAGGCTGTCACGGACCAGCGCAATCGCTTCGCCGGAGTTGCCTCGCCGGGCGGCCAGCGTGGCTCGAAGATAGAGCGGCAGCAACATGAACCACGGCCCGCTGCCTCGTAGTCTCTCATCGGCTTCACGGAGCAGGCGCTCCGCCTGGTCGAAATCTCCGGTCGCCAGCGCGACCCGCGCCATTCCCGTCAGGGCATTCCCCACACGCCACGGAGTCGGGTTGCTTCCGGATTCTCTGAGACTGCGGTCGTAACAGTGGAGCGCGGCCTCCTCATTTCCGCTGATATGTTCGAGGTGACCCAGCAGAAGTTCGGCGACCGGGACCCAATCTCGATTGATGCTGCTCGATGCAAGCGCGAGAGCGCGGGTTGCGGCAGCGCGCGACTTTTCGAATTCGGCCTGCGTGTACCTCATCACCCCCGCTCCAACCAGCGCCGCAGATTCCACGGCTGGCGGCAGCGACGGCAACGCGAGCATCCGTTCGTACCATTCGAGGCCTTCGTTGGCGTGGCCGCGGATCACCCAGAAGAAGAACAGCCGGTAAATGATGGCGGACGCTTCGGCCGAACGACCGCGCTCGAGGAGCCATGTGAGGGCGCAGCGGTAGTTCTCGAGATCGTCTCTCACCCGGTCCAACCATTCGCCTTGCGCCGGACCCACAAGTCCTTCCGCAGCCAGGGACGCTTCAGCGATGCAGTAGCGTACGAGGCCTTCCATTGCGTCGTCGCGCTCGCTCGCCGCGCCGAGCTCGAGCGCGGCATACGCCCGCACGGTTTCGAGCATGCGGTAGAGCGGACGCGTCGGCACCGAGATCGGTGCCCGCAGCAGAAGACTCTTATCGACCAAGCCGGCCGTCGCCGCGAGCGCTTCATCGCTCACGGTGACCGCACCCTCCTGTCCGCTCACCACCGCAGCCGCAGCTTCGATCGGAAAGTCACCGGAGAGTACACCGAGCCGCCGGAATACCCGCTGCTCGGTGGGGGCGAGCAGTTGATAGCTCCAAGCGACCGTCGCATTCATCGTTTGCTGGCGTTCCGGGAGATCGCGCGGCCCGATGGCCGAGAACAGCACGTTCTGCGCGAGGCGTCGGAGCAGATCCTCCGGTGTCAGTACCTTCAGCCACGGGGCTGCCAATTCGAGGGCGAGCGGCAACGCATCGAGCCGACGACAGATCGAGGCAACGGTTGCGCCGTTCGCCGACGTCAAGCGAAAGTCGGGCTGGGCATCGCGAACACGCTCCACAAACAGCCTTACTGCGGGCGAACGCGCAAGATCGGCCGGCGACAGGTCATCTGCTTCCAGGGTCAATGGAAGCGGCCCGACGCCATATTCGCGCTCGCCGCGTACGCGCAGCGGAGCGCGGCTCGTGACGAGCACACTGAGCGCCGCCACCGATGACAGGAGCTCCGCCACGAGCGGCGCCGCGTCGAGGATCTGCTCAAAATTGTCGAGTACCAGCAGAGTGGGGCGCCCGTCGCACCAGGCGCGGACATGCTTCGATAAGTTCAGCGCGCTGATGTCAAGCAGACCGAGAGCCTCGGCGATCTCTGCCGCGACGAACGCCGGATCGCGAATAGCCGCCAATGGGACGAACACCGCACGGGCGGCGCCTTCGACGGCGATCCTCCGCGCAACCTCCTGCGCGAGACGCGTCTTCCCGGCGCCTCCAGGCCCGGTAAGTGTGACGAGCCGGACTGCGCGGTCGGCCAGCCAGGCACGAAGCGTCTTCAGGTCTTCGTCGCGACCGAGCAGCGCGGTCAGAGCGAGCGGCAGGGAACCGTCGCTCAATTCATCAACGACCGCCGTGTGAGGCGCCGCCCGCCCGCTCGCGAGGAGCGCATCGCGCGACGCCTCGGTCAGGTCAAGGGCTGCCGACAGTGCTCGCACGGTATCGCCGTGCGGCCGCCGGCGTTCCCCGCGCTCCAGCGCGCTGACGGCGTGCACCGACAGCCCCGCAACTGTCGCGAGCTCCTCCTGCGTGAAGCCTGCGGCTTCCCGGAGCGCTTTCAATTGCGCCCCAAATGACCCCGGAGCGCCGGATTTCATAAACGCCCATCTTATTACTCTTGACGCCCGTGCGGGTTTCGTACGCGTTACGTGCGGGTGTTGTGTGTGGTTACCGAATCGCCCGGCCTCCACACTGAACCCCATGACGAGCGGCACGGCCGCAACCACATTTGTCACCGGAGCGGCGGGATTCATCGGCATCGAGCTGGTGAAGATCCTGGTCAGCCGCGGCCATCCGGTGTTCGGCCTGGCGCAATCCGCACGGGCGGCCGATTCCGTTCGCCGCGCCGGAGGGATACCCGTCATCGGCGACCTGCTCGAGCCCGGCGCCTGGCAGGACGAAGCGACGGCGGCGGATTGGGTCTTCCACATCCCGCCGCATCCGCAACCTGGACCGCGAGTGACTCGTAAACGCGACGCGGCCGCCACCCGCGCACGATTGTCGATGGATGCGCACTTGCTCGACGCGGTGGCGACAGGGACAACGCGACGAATCGTGTACGTCACCGACGCGAGCTGCTATGGCAGTCGGGGTTCGCGTCGCATTACCGAAGACGAACCGCTGCAGCCGTCCGAGTGGGGACGATGCCTGATTCCGGCGCTCGAGCGCGTCGAGGGATATCTCGTCTGCGGGCTGCCGATCGTCACGGCGCTGCCGGGATGGGTCTACGGAGACGGTTCGTGGTTTCTTGACTACGTCATCGAACCGGTCATGAAGGGCCGGCCTGTCTTCCAGTTCGGGAAAACCGGCCCGTTAGTGTCGCCCGTTCACATCCACGACTGTGCTCGTGCGTTGGTGCATCTGGCGGCGCACGGCGAAACGGGCCGGCGTTATTTCGTCGTGAACAGCGATCCAGTCTTTCTGAGCGAATTTGCCGACCTGTTCGCTCGGGCCGCGAAGCGCCGGCTCCGTGTATGGCCACTGCCCGGTGCCGCGGCCCAATACCTTCTCGGTCGCGGGCAGGCCGACTACATCCAGTCGAACGCGGTGTTCTCGAACGTCCGCCTACGCGCGACCGGATTTCGGTTCGTGTACCCCACGCTCGAACAGGGAGTCCAGCAAGTTCTCGCGGCGATGCAGGAAAGAACGGGATAGGCGTCGATCGTCTGCGATTCCCGCAGCGCGACCGTCAGGTCCCACGTCAAGGAGCAAGGTGCAGAGATGATGAAAAAGGCAATCGTGATGGTGTTCGGAACGTTAGTCGTTGTCGCTTGTGGTCAAACGTCGCCTCCCTCGAGTCCGTCATTGATCCCACCGGTCGGGTCATCGACGTCTGGCGACGCAGGAAACACGGTATCCACGCCATACGGGTCGCCGCTCCGTTCACAAGGACAACGGCGAGCGGGATTCGGCTTCAACGGTACCGTCAGCGGCTTCCCGAAGGGCATCGTGTTTCTGACCGGGGGCGGCTCATACGACCGCGAGTCGAATTTCGTCGATGCGGCGGGCGGCTTCAGGTGCGTCGACGCAGTTCTGCAGGGACCGTTGAGCATGAGCATCAATCCGAACGACCCGGGCCCGTGCCTTACCGATCAGGGCATCCGCTGGGATACGGCGGCGTTGCTGGACAGCACGCCATTCAAGTGCACCGCCTCCGCTCGCGAGGAGACGGCGGTGACCAGCGATAACACGGTCGTACTGCAGGCGGACTTCTATCGGGCGGGCGACGGCGACGACGAGTCGTTCACCGCGAAGATGATCGTGTCCGATGGCGATATTTCCTCCAATTTTCCGGGAGCAAATATCTGGGTGCAGGGCGTGGGATGCGGCACGGCCCAGACCGTGAACTTCAATCATTGACTTGGCGGACGACTTGCGGGATTGGGGAGTGAAGAGTGAATCCGTACACCATCATTGGCCAGAGCCATGCCATCGGCGAGGTGATCCGTCAGATCGAGTTGGTATCGGCGACTCGCAGCACGGTGTTAATTACGGGCGAAACGGGTACGGGCAAGGAACTGGTTGCCCACGCCGTGCACGCCCGCGGCCGGCGACCCGACGCTCCATTTATCAAGGTCAACTGTGCGGCAATCCCCGAAACGTTGATCGAATCGGAACTCTTCGGCCACGTCCGCGGCGCCTTCACTGGCGCCACGGGCCCGAAGAGGGGCAAGTTCTCGCTCGCCAACGGCGGTTCAATCTTTCTCGACGAGATCGGAACGATGAACGTGGGCCTGCAGGCCAGACTTCTGCGCGTTCTGCAGGAGCGAGAAATCGAGCCGCTCGGAGCGGAGCGGGCGGAACACGTTGACATTCGGGTGATCGCCGCCACCAACCGCGACCTGCGTCAACTCGTCCACGAAGGCCGGTTCATGGACGATCTGTTCTATCGGCTGTATGTGGTCCCAATCGTCGTGCCTCCGCTTCGCGAACGGGTGGAGGATATTCCGATGCTGGTGGCCTACTTCATCGACAAGCACTCGACGCGGAACGGCAAGTCGATCGATGCCCTGGAGAATGGAGTGATCGAGCTGCTCCAGCAGCATCACTGGCCGGGGAATGTGCGCGAGCTCGAAAATACGATCGAGCGCGCGGTCGTGTTATCAACCGGTTCGACGATCACTCGCAGCGTCGTGACGACTGATACCGGGACGACCGCCCGGTCGGGCGGCGTTCCCTCATTCAAACTGCGCCAGAACGTCGAATGGATCGAACGCGAGACGATTCGCCGGGCGCTCGAGGTATCGCCGCTCAAACGGCAGGCCGCGCGATTGATGGGCATCAGTCCTCGCGCCCTTTCGCACTATCTCGCCAAGTACCCACTCGTCGATGAGCATCCCCGGACCTGAGGACAACAACATGAGATTTGCCCGTATCGTGTTTGTCATCGCCGGCCTCTGGGGCATCGCGGTGCTGACGCCGTTGTACTGGCTCGTCGACGTGACGGGCCGTGGTTACAGTCCGCCCGCCGATAATCCGCACTTCTTCTATGGCTTCATTTCAGTTGCCATGGCTTGGCAGATTGCGTTTCTGGTTATCGGGTCGGAGCCGCTGCGGTTTCGCCCGATCATGATTCCGGCCGTGCTCGAGAAGTTCGGACACGTTGTGACGCTGGCATTGCTGTACGGCCAGGCGCGTATCTCGGCGCAGGACGCCCAAGCCGCGGTCCCGGACCTGGTGTTGGGCATCCTCTTCATCATCGCGTTTGCGACGACGCGGAAGTCGGTGCGGCGCGATGCGTGAGTTCCCACGCATGCCAGGGAACGACGCCCTGTTCAGGGCGCGGCGCGTCTGGCAGCATGGCGATGTACTCCAGCAAATGACCATCGGGATCATGAAAGAAGACTGATGCGGCGGCCATCCACGCAAACACGACAGGCTCGTCTGTCGGGTTTCCGTCAAAGTCGAGCGGTGTGATGCCCGCAGATCGCAATGCGGCCGGAGCTGCAATGACATCTGCAAGGCTTGCGCGAAAGGCCGTGTGCAGCGCCATCCTCTGCGGGCCCGAGCCGCTTCCCCACAGTCCAAGCATCGCGTTCCCGGCGGGCCCGATCCAGAAGAAGGCGGCCTGTCGGGCGGACGCGATGTGGGCCAGCTGAAGTCCCACGGCGTCCCGATAGAACCTGACCGCTCGATCGAGGTCGGTTACCGGCAGGTGCGTTTCAAACAGGTTCTGGACGGGAATCATCGGCTGATCTCCTTCTGCGGCAATCGTACGAGCGATGTACGGGACCTGTGGGAGTGCTGGTGCTGTTCGTCGCGGCGTTCGCACTTCACACTGGTCATATGGGAATTGACGGAGGGGGGATTGCGTTCGCGGAAGGCTTCGACCAAGTTGTTCTGCCCCATCTTGACGCAGGTTACCGGTTGGCGCGCTGGCTGATACGGAATGAGGCCGACGCGGAAGATGCCGTGCAGGACGCGTCGTTGCGTGCCTTTCGATACTTCCGGACATTTTCCGGCGGCAATGGGCGCGCCTGGTTCCTCAGAATCGTTCGCAACACCTGCTGTGGCCGGCGCGGCGGCCGCGTTCAAACGACCACCGATCCGTTCGACGAAGAGCAACACCAGACAGCTCAGCCCACATCCGATCCTGAGACGCTGTTGCTTCAAACTCATGACGTCGCCTTGATCGATGAGGCGATGCACGATCTGCCGGATCGTTTTCGCGAGGTGCTCGTGCTCCGAGAGCTGGAAGGGCTCTCGTACAGGGAGCTGGCTGACGTCACGGGCATTCCCGTAGGAACGGTGATGTCCAGGCTTTCACGCGCGCGCCAGGCTTTCCGCATCGCGTTCGAACGCCGATCGGGGCGGTGTGGCATTCGGAGAGGCTCCGGTTTCACTGCTGGAGATCCCGCACAAATTCGTCGAGCTCCTGATCGTTCAGATCCGATACCGCCCAGAACGACATGCCACCGCGAATCCAGTGGCGTACCTGAAATCCTCGAACCGAGCGAGAGTCGGTCGCCGCACGTGCGTCCGAAGCAGGCCCGACGAATAGATTGATGGTGTGTTTGCGCCGCTCATAAATGATGGCCGCTACCGGCCGGCCGGCGATGTAATCGAGCCTGCCGCCCACCAACGGGAAACCGACTGAGCCGAGGTCCACCACTGTTGGTGAGAAGTCAAGCTTGCCGAGAAACCACGGCTTCACCGTGTGTTGGTCCGACGAATGAACATCGATCAGATGTTCGCCCATGAGGGCGCGAACGTGACTGTCGACGACCGCGTCCGCGACCAGCGCGGTGGCTTCGGCTGTCTGCTGTGAGCGCGCCACGCGTATGCCGAGCCCGACGCCGACAGAAATGGCGATTGCAACCACCGCGGCGAGAGCGAACACGCGTGGGGAGATGCGCCGGCGTGCCGACCTCGCCGCAACGGCGTCGCGCAGCCGCTTGGGTGCGGTGTGGCGGGGCAGGAGTCGGACCAGACGACCGAGCGATTCCAACTCCGAGAGTCGCTGCGCGCATGGCGGACACTCCTCGACGTGCTCGTTGAGCTGTGCGGACTCGTGGAGGTTCAGCTCGTTGTCGATGTAGGCGTCGAGCAACTGACCGACTTCGCGACAATTCACGATAGCCTCCTGTGGCCGGAAGCGGACTGCAGGATGCTCAAAAGCCTCTCCCGTCCGCGCGCCAACCGCGACATAACTGTTCCGATTGGAATGCTCATCACTTCAGCAATGTCTCTGTAGGACAGACCTTCGAGCTCGCGAAGCACGATGGCTTCCCGAAACTCGAAAGGCAATTGCTCGACCGCCATCCGCACCGCATCGACGGTCTGGCGTTGAAGCAGCAGCGCTTCGGGGTCCAGACCCGCAGCGCGGGGTTCGTTGCTTATCTCGTCGGCGACCGCCATCCGACCGCCGCCTGCACGCGGTGCCACGCGTCCGTACCACGTGTGGCGAATGATGGTCAGCAGCCAGGCGCGCGCATTTTCCCCGCGGAATGATGGAAAAAAGCGTAGTGCCCGCACGAATGCGTCCTGGACGACGTCCTCTGCCTCCGCCTCATTTCTCGTCAGCCAACGTGCGTAGTTGAACGCCGAATCGAGATGCGGCAAGACGACGTCCTCAAACCGAGGGTGAGCCATCTCCTAAGAGACTCCGTTGAGGCCGTCGTTATTCCCGCCATCCGATCGTCGCGTCTTGGGAATAGATCTGCGGCCTGCGAGGTCTTTGGAGGCGAGAAGGGCGTTCTACCGCAAGCCGCGCCGCGCGGGCCCGATCACAAGGAGTTGGATGCGATGACGAAGAAGGACGACGGATTGGACCTCGATCGCCGGGGGTTTCTGCAGTGCATGGCCTGGGTCGGTACCGGAGCTATGTGGACGCTCACGAGCGGTGTTCTCAAGGGCATGCCTCTCGAGCGCGCGACGCACGACGCGATGGGTCACGACGCCGGCATGGGCGGCGGCCTTCGATTCGTCCAGATCAGCGACAGCCATATCGGTTTCGACAAGCCCGCGAACACGGATGTGACCGCCACGCTGCGCGCCGCGGTCGCGAAGATCAACGCAGCGCCCGAGCGGCCCTCGTTCGTATTACACACGGGCGATCTGACGCATCTGTCGAAGCCGTCCGAGTTCGACACGCTTCAACAGGTGTTAGCCGAGCTGTCGGTGCCGGTGTTCTACGTGCCCGGCGAACACGACGTGCTCGAAGATGACGGCAGGAGTTACCTGGAGCGATTCGGCAAGGGCACGCAAGGGGCGGGATGGTACAGCTTCGATCAAGGCGGCGTTCATTTCATCGGTCTCGTGAACGTCGTGAATCTGAAAGCCGGCGGGCTCGGTACGCTCGGCGACGAGCAGCTCGAGTGGCTGAAGAGCGACGTCAAGCATCTCACGACCAGCACTCCCATCGTCGTCTTCGCCCATATCCCGCTCTGGTCCGTGTATCCGGAATGGGGGTGGGGCACCGACGACAGCGCCCGTGCGCTCTCATATCTGAAGCGATTCGGATCGGTATCGGTGCTCAACGGCCACATCCATCAGGTGATGCAGAAGGTGGAGGGTCACGTCTCGTTCCATACGGCCATGTCGACCGCCTTCCCACAACCGGCACCCGGCGCCGCTCCCTCGCCGGGACCCATGAACGTGGAAGCCGACCGACTGAAGAAGATTCTCGGCCTGTCACGGATGTCGTTTCACGATGTGCGTCATCCGATCGCGATTACTGACGTACCGCTCGACGAAGGATTGCCGCCATCGGCAGGCCTGCACGACGTGAGCATAGACAACTTCAGCTTCAGCCCGGCTACTGCAACCGTCCCGGCCGGCGCCACGGTGAAGTGGACGAATCACGACGATGTGCCGCACGTCATCATGAGCAACGAAAAGAAATTCAAGTCGCCGGTGCTCGACACCGACCAGCAGTTCTCCTACGCCTTTCCGGCGCGGGGCACCTACAAATACTTCTGCTCGCTCCATCCGAGGATGACGGGCCAGATCGTGGTGGAGTGAAAGGACACGACCATGAAAATACTCATGTCAGTTTCGGGGATTGTGGCCCTCGGCTTATGTCTATCGGGGTGCGGCGGGTACACCGGGAACTCGGGCAATTCAATCGTGCCCTCCGCTATTCAGACTGCACCAGCAGATGCGATCGTCATCGATATCCGGTCGATCAACGGCGCGCAATCCTTTTCGCCCAATCCGTCCAGCATTCCCGCCGGCCGGACGGTGGTATGGCACAACATCGACTCGGTCACTCATCGCGTGGTACTCAACGATCGATCAGTGGATACTGGAAACCTCGACCCCGGTTCATTCAGCTCGCCGATGTCGCTTGGTACGGTCGGCGGCTATCACTGCAGCATCCATCCCGAGATGGTCGGTACTCTCACGCGTTAGGATCGCCCTGGCAGCAAATGGACGAAACGTTTGCCAAACACTTCGCCGCGGACTGGATCGACTCGTGGAATGCCCACGATCTCGACAGAGTGCTGGCGCACTATGCGGACGACTTCGAAATGTCGTCGCCGTTCATCATCCAGATGGTTCACGAGCCGTCGGGGGTCCTTCGCGGTAAAGCAGCCGTCCGGGCATACTGGACGCGGGCATTGGAGCGGATCCCCGACCTGCACTTTGAACTGATCTCCGTTCTGGCCGGTGTCATGTCGATCACGCTCTATTACGAGAGCGCTGGTGGTCGATTGGCTGCAGAAGTCTTTCACTTTGACGCCGATCGAAAGGTGGCGAGAGCCGTCGCACACTATAAGGTGCCGATTGCGGAATAAGGTGCCGATTGCGGAGCCCCGCAGTGCCTCACCACTCATTCCGGTGTAAGGCTTCGTGTCAGGCTCCAACTCCTTCCGACAAGCAAGCGAGCCGACGAGGACGGGATCCAATCCGCATCGCGCACCAGTGCCGCTGCCGTTTCGAGTGTCTTCGCCTTGTCGCTGGCGAGCGGGATGCCGACCCGATCGCCGCGGCGGCCCATCCTGCGGAGCCTTGCGGATGCGCGGACGCTTGGTGACCTGCGCCGAAAATCTACACGGATAAGAGGTCCTCGGGTGTTTGAGGGGCCTCCGTTTTTCGGTCCGTTACGAGAGTGAGCCGCGGGGAGGCGGCCGGAGCCGGGGCCAAACGCTCGCAGGCGTATCAACGAAAGTTGGTGGAGGCGGCGGGAGTCGAACCCGCGTCCGAAAGCACGTCGTCGTAGGACTCTACATGCGTGTCCGCTTCGTGATTTTCATGCCCGGCGTGTGGAAACGGCTAAGTACCGCCAGGCCTTAGCCTCGGAAAAATCTCGCGGGCACGCGCCGAGGCGCCACGGGCCCACCAGCCTGTTTAATGGCGTTCGACCCTCAACCACCAGGCGAGGCCGAGGCGAACGTCACTGCTTATTAAGCAGCGAGAGCGT
>Ga0310811_10008643_pt1 | contig 13102 bp, 10 predicted proteins | sample YCmetagenome_FD_207642 | JGI IMG/M metagenome (GOLD analysis project Ga0310811, IMG submission 207642) | Soil microbial communities from experimental microcosm in Duke University, North Carolina, United States - YC | ecosystem: Engineered > Artificial ecosystem > Soil microcosm > Unclassified ...
CCAAGCTTCGCGCCAAGCGTCCCGCAACCAAAGCGTTCCATCGTCACGCGTATGTCGACAGCCTCACCTGAAACATCTCTCGCCATTGCCATCGATATCGGTGGCACCTTCACCGACATCGCGCTGCATGACGCCAGGAGCGGGCGCATCTGGCGCGCCAAGACGCCCTCGGTGCCGACCGATCCCAGCCAGGCCTTCCTGACAGGGGTGAAGCTGGCATTGGGCGATGCCGGCCACGCCGCGACGTCGCTCGAGCGCGTGCTGCACGGCACGACCGTCGCCACCAACATGATCCTGGAGGGCAAGGGTGCACGCGCGGCCTTGGTCACCACGGCCGGCTTCCGCCATGTGCTCACCATCGGCCGCCAGGATATCCCGCGCCGCGCGAACTATCTTGCATGGGTGAAGCCCGCGCGGCCGGTTCCCGCCTCGCGCGTGCTCGAAGTGAAGGAGCGCATCGGTTCGGGCGGCATCGTGATCGAGCCGCTGGACGAAGCAAGCGTCAGCGAAGTGGCTAAGGCCTGCCGCGCTCTGAAGGTGGACGCGGTGGCGGTCTGCCTACTGCATTCCTTCGCCAATCCGGCGCATGAACGTCGCGTCGCAGAGATTCTGCGGGAGAAGTTGCCGGGCGTCGCCGTGACGGCGTCGTCCGACGTTCTACCGGTCGTGCGCGAGTACGAGCGGTCGCTCGCCACGGTGTTGAACGCCATCGTGATGCCGGGCGTGTCGACCTATGTCACGCGACTCGAAGACCGGCTCGCGGGCGAGAAGATCACAGCGCCGCTGCTGCTGATGCAATCCAACGGTGGCGTGGCGGGCGGCGACACCATTCGCCGCGCTCCTGCCCTCACCGCGCTCTCCGGCCCTGCCGCCGGCGTGGTCGGCGCCCGCGACGTCGCGGCAGCATGCGGCATCAAGGACATCCTCACCGTCGACATCGGCGGCACCAGCGCCGACATCTGCCTCATCAAGGATGGCCGCATCGATCTCACGCAGAGCGGCCATGTCGGCGAGTGGCCGTTGCCGCTGCCCATGGTCGACATGGTGACCATCGGCGCGGGTGGCGGATCCATCGCCAAGGTCGAGGATGGCACGCTGACGGTCGGCCCCCAAAGCGCGGGCGCCGATCCGGGTCCCGCCGCCTACGGCAAGAACAGCCCCCATGCCACCGTCACCGACGCGCATGTCGTGCTGGGCCATCTGCAGGCGAAACTCCTGGGGGGGCGCATGGCGCTCGACACCGCCGCCGCGCGAGCCGCCGTCGAACGCGAGGTCGCCAAGCCGCTGGGCCTCGAGCTCGAGGCCGCCGCCCGCGGCGTGCTCGCCATCATCGACAATAATATGGTGGGCGCGCTGCGCATCGTGTCGGTCGAGCGTGGCCACGATCCGCGCGACTTCACACTCGTGCCGTTCGGCGGCGCGGGTCCACTGCATGGCTGCTCGCTTGCCGAGCTGCTCGGCATCTCGCGCGTGCTGATCCCGGCTGCGCCAGGCGTGCTCTGTGCCGACGGCCTGCTCGCCGCCGATCTCAAGGCCGACTTCAGCCGGACCTTGCCCAAGGCAGGCGCCGTCGACGTCGCCGCCGCGCGCGCGATCTATGCCGAGCTCGAAGCACAGGCCAACGACTGGCTCGCCAACGAGAAGGTGGCCCCGGCCGACCGCCTGTTCCGGCGCGTGGCGCTGATGCGCTACCACGGCCAGGGGGGCGAGGTGTCGGTCGCGTGGGTCGATGACGCCAAGGGCGTCGAGGCGGCGTTCGGCAATGCGCACCAGGGACTCTACGGCTTCAAGCTCGACTCGGCTGTCGAGCTCGTGACCCTGCGTGTCGAGGCGACCGGCCGCATGCCGCCGCCGCCCAAGCCACAACTGGCCGCCGGCCGGGGCGCGGCGCCCCACGAGCAGGTGGCGATCCATCTCGCCTCGGGCAAGACTGATGTACCGCTTTATGATCGCGCTTCCCTGGGAGCGGGCGACAGGATCGCGGGGCCCGCGATCATCGCGCAGCTCGACGCGACGACTCTAGTGCTGCCCAACTGGACCGGCGAGGTGCATCCCTCGGGCGCGATCCTGCTTGAGCACCATCCGACGTTGCGCAGCAAACTCGGCGTCTAACGTCTTCACGCAGGAATGCGAGCATAGATATCGCCCGAGTTTGCCCTGTGCGGCAGGGCCGTAAGCCAGTCGGCCAGCGCAGATGCCGACCTCCATTCCCTCAGAGTCTGGGATTCACCGATTGCGGCGTTGAATTGCGTGTAGCCAAGGGCGACACATCGTTCCAGGCATTCAATGCCGACGGCTCGTTGGATCGTCGTAAACTCGAAGGAAAGCGCCGGTGGAGGTTGCGAGAGGCCCTGCAGCGCCTTCGATTCGAACCCCTCGACATCGATCTTGATGAAACTCGGCTTGCCATATGTGTCGGTCAGCGTATCGAGCGTCGTGACGGGAACTTCCAGCGATCTGGACCAGGACTCCCCCTCCCAGCCGACGGCCTTTCGGCTTGCCGCAATGAAATCGTCGGACAACGTCGAAATGGTGGGGTTCTTCGGGTTGATCTTCATTTCCGCCGTTCCGCACGCGCCGCCAATCGCGGACGGCACGAGCGTGACATTCGCGTCGCGCCCGAAAAGCAGCTTCAGGGTGCGACAGAGCGCCGGCTGCGGCTCGACAGCGATCACGCGAGCGCCAAGGCGACGAAACGAGGCAACGCGGTCCCCGACGTGCGCACCGACGTCGAACACCAGATCGCCGGGCCGGATGAACTGGGAGTAAAGCCTGTCCATGGCACGCGCTCGTGCCGGGTGACCATAATAGATGCGAAAGGATCGGAGGACGCCGGCCGCGGCGCGCAAATCCTGCAGCATGGCTCAATCGGCGGAAGCCGGCTCTTCCGCTCCTGACACCGTTGCTGCCCGCCTTCGGAGGGCAACAGGTGGGGCGGTTTCCTCGGGCAGGCGCCCGATTCCGATGCGCTTCAGCACACGACCGGTACCCGGCCACGACGTGATGACGCAAAAGGGCACCGACAGGACAAGTCCTCCCGCCATCAGGACGGATACATAAGGCAAGGCTCGAGGCAGGGTTGCCGCAACAACCGCCAGACTGGCGAAGCCGAGTGCCGTTTGCAGCCACAATTCACGCAACGCTGCCGACCACGAAATGACATGGTCGTTACGCACCTGGCCAGTCCAGCCAATGGTCCGGCCGGTCAGCAGCCCCAGGAGCGACGTCGTGTGGCAGACCCACATGATCGGTGAAAGCAGCAGCGAGAAGATCGTTTCAGCGACAACGCTGCCCAGGAATCGCAAGCCTCCGCCATATCCAATCCGGAGTGTCGGCCGGCTCAACACGTCGATAACCGTTGCGATCTTGGGCGCGAACCACATCGTCAGGATGATCTCCAGCAACGGCATGCCATACGCCGCGTTGACGAGCGTGCCGGCTGTCGGCCCTGTCGCCAGCGTCACGGCGCCCACCAGCAGCAGGCCCACCCAGGCGGGAGATCCCGTGAACATGAGCATCGCCAGGACGAGTTGAACACGGCTGACAATCCGCAGACCGGGCAATCCGATGAAGAACAAATACTGAAGCGTCCCGCGCAGCCAACGTCGGTCCCGCCGGATGAACTCGATCAGGGTCGGAGGATTCTCTTCCCAGCCCAGCTCCTCTTCGGCCAGGACGCGGACCTCGTAACCGGCCCGCCGCATGAGGGCGGCCTCGATCTGATCGTGGCTGAGAATGTGCCCGCTCAGAATGCCTTTGCCGGTCAAAGGCGGAATCGCGCAATGTCTCTTGAACGGATCGACGCGAATGACGGCGTTGTGGCCCCAGTAAGGACCGCAATCGGCTTGCCACCAGGCGCTGCCGATCGTCCACGAGCGCAAGCCAAGCCTCATGCCGAACTGGAACAGCCGGGCAAAGGCGCTTGATGTGGGCATGCCAATGACGAGGCTCTGCAAAATACCGAGGCGTGGCTCGCTCTGCATGATGTCGATCATTCGCAACATGCCCGACGCCGGCATGAAGCTGTCGGCATCAAGCGTAACCATCAGCTCATGATCGTCGCCCCAACGCTCCAGGAAATCCCGAATGTTGCCGGCCTTGAATCCCGTGTTGGCTTCCCGCCGACGATAGGTGACAGGGAAACGGCCGTCCCATTTGCGGGACAAATCATCAAACGCTTCCTCCTCGGCAACAATCATGTCGGATCGGCTGGTATCGCTGAGGACGTAGAGGTGGAAATTTCCAGAACAGCCGGCCGCTTCGACCTCGGCCAACATTGCCTCGAGGTTGAGAATCACCCGCTCCGGCGGTTCGTTGCGCACGCACATCAAGATCGCCGTCGATGGGACAGCCGCGCCACGCCTGGGCCTGCGAACTGGATCGCGGCCGGTTTGCATGATGACAAGACCGATGATCGCGTTCCAGAATCCCAACGCCAGCCAAGGCGTCGTCAAGCTGAACAAGAAGGTGAGCACGAAACCGTTCGCGGTTTTTCCCGGCACATTGAGTGCAAAGAAGGCCAGGACGATCAGCCCAGCCATCGAACCCATCACAAGCGTCAGGAACACAAGACGGCGCCACTGGACGTGCGCATCGGTCGAAGATTGCATGCGCCTCACAGAGAGATGCTTGCCAAACGGGTGACCTCCTTGATCAACGCATCATAGCGTAAAGAATGAGGTCAGAGATCAAATTGAATTGAAGCGGCAAACGAGGTCTGTGATGACCGAGGCGGCTCGGGCACTTTGGTACATAGGGGCGGGCGAAGCCCAGATCCGGGAAGAAAGCTTGGAGTTGCCGACGACGGGTTCTGTGCGAATTCGGGCCATGCACGGCGCGATCAGCCGGGGCACCGAGTCGTTGGTTGCCGAAGGACGGGTCCCGCCTTCGGAGTTTGAGCGAATGCGCGCGCCGTTCATGGGAGGCCGCTTTCCGTTCCCGGTAAAATACGGGTACGCGACCGTCGGCATCGTCGAACTTGGCCCCTCTCCTCTTCTCGGCCGCATGGTGTTCGTACTGCACCCGCATCAGACCGCATTCAATCTCCCCGGCGATGCTGCAGTTGCCATACCGCCGGGCGTACCCGCCCATCGCGCGATCCTGGCTGCCAACATGGAAACCGCCCTGAATGCTGTATGGGATGCCGGGCCCGGCCCTTTCGAGCGGGTTGCTGTCGTCGGGGCGGGTGTGGTCGGGACGCTTACGGGGTTCCTCTGCCGACAGCTCACGTCTGCTGACGTCACCCTTGTCGACATCGATCCCGCACGCGCTTCTGTTGCCGCGGCGTTGGGTTTGCGATTCGCAATGCCCGATGCAGCCCCGACCGATTGCAGCTTGGTCTTTCATGCAAGCGCGAGCAGCGACGGCCTCGCAACGGCATTGGCGGCGGCGGCCGACGAAGCCACGGTTCTTGAATTGAGTTGGTACGGCAATACGCCGGTGTCAGTGCTGCTTGGGGGTGCGTTCCACAGTCGGCGCCTGAAGCTGGTCGCCAGTCAGGTTGGCAAGGTTGCGCCGTCGCATCGCCGAACCTGGACGCCGCGCCGGCGACTGGAACATGCCATTGGATTGCTCGCAGACGATCGGCTCGACATCCTTATAGAGTCGCCTGTTCCGTTCGAGGAACTGCCCGCGAGATTGCCGGCCATTCTGAAAAATGGCAGTGCGATTCTGTGCCAGCGTATTGACTATTCCTGACCAAAGAGGTTGCGCGTGTATGCTGTGGAAGTTCGCGATCACATCATGATCGCCCATTCGTTCAAAGGTGAAGTGTTCGGCCCGGCCCAGGAGCTGCATGGCGCCACATTCGTCGTCGATGCCGCCTTCATTGCCGACACGTTGGACGAGAATGGCATCGTGATCGACATCGGCCGCGCGGCTGAGACGCTGAAGGCGACGCTGCGCCCCCTCAACTACAAGAATCTCGACTCGCTTCCGGACTTCAAGGGGCAGAACACGACAACCGAATTCCTTACGCACTACATCCATGCCCGTCTTGCGGAGGCAGCGCGAACGGGTGGATTGGGCCGCAACGGCGAGGACCTGAAGTTCATTCGCGTAACGATCTCGGAGTCGCACGTTGCGCGAGCATGGTACGAGGCATCCTTGTGGCCAAACGAGTAACGTGGGCCATTCCTGGCGACATCGAAACCGTCTCCGGAGGCTATGCCTATGATCGCCGGATCATCGCCGAGCTACAGGCTCATGGCTGGGAGGTCGAGCTCGTCAGCCTGGGAGATGGATTTCCCCGGCCAACTGCCGTTCAAAAAGAGAGCGCTGAAGCGCTGCTGATCGCGACGGCGAACGATCGTCCGATTGTCCTGGACGGGCTGGCCTTCGGGGCGTTGCCGGAAATCGCCGCAGAATTGCATCGAACTCGGCCGGTGGTGGCATTGGTCCATCATCCGTTGTCACTCGAGACCGGGCTGATGCCTGACGTCGCCGAACAGCTCTTCTCCAGCGAGCGCGCTGCCCTGGTATCGACTCGAAAAGTCATCGTGACCAGCGAATGGACGGCGGCCGTTCTGGTCGATCAGTTCGACGTGCCGGCCGAACGACTCTCGGTGGTGCTGCCGGGTATCGATCGACCGAAGGCAGCGATCAGACGTCGCGATGGAGCGCTGCGCTTGCTTTCGGTCGGCACGATCGTTCCCCGTAAAGGTTTCGATATTCTCGTCGAAGCAGTCGCGCAGCTTATGGATCTGCCCTGGCAGCTGACGATCGCTGGGGATCGTAGCCGCGACGTGGCGGAGGCGGCTCGATTGGACCGCGTCATCTCCCGCTACAACCTCAACGCACGTGTCGAGGTGCTGGGCAAGGTGTCGCCCGATCATCTTCAGGCCCTTTACCACGATGCAGATCTCTTCGTCTCAGCATCCCACTTTGAAGGGTACGGCATGGCCTTTGCCGAAGCGATGGTCAGTGGCCTGCCGATCGTTGGGACAACGGGCGGGGCCATTCCGCAGACCGTGCCATCATCTGCGGGCCGGCTCGTTCCTCCCGGCAACGCGGCTGCGCTCTCGGATGCGTTGCGCGAGCTGATCAAGGATGACGGTCATCGAAAGAGGCTGGCGGTTGGCGCGCTAGAGGAGGCGGCAAAACTGCCGTCCTGGTCGGTTTCGGGAACTAAGTTCAGTGCCTTGCTCGCACTCTTGACCTGAATGCGCAGCCTAGGATCGGTCACGTCCTACTTGCAGGTGCGTTGAGCCGACAAGTCGCAGTCAAACAAGACCTCGGTTCCCAGCGAATAAGCGCGCATCGGCACACGCATGGCCCCCGTCATGTCGGCGATCGGAGGCAGATCCAAACCGGTTATTCCCGACCCCAGGATCATGGGCGCGACGACGACATGCAGCCGATCAAGACAGCCCGTTGACAGGAAGGACGAAACCGTCTGAGCGCCTCCCTCGATCAGAATTCGGCCCATGCCTCGTTCATTCAATGCGTCGAGAATGGCTCCGGGGGCGATCCGACCTGCCACATGCGGTAAGACGATCGTCTCGATGTCGTCAGAAGTATTCAGTTGAGCGTTCTCACAAGTCACCACGATTCGGCGGACTCCATCCGGCGTGAAGGGACGTGCCGTAGCGGGGAGCGTCCCACGAGGATCAATGACCACGCGCACCGGGTTCGGACCGCTCACGTGCCGAACCGTGAGTTGCGGGTCGTCGGCGCGGACAGTGCCGGCGCCAACCACAACTGCATCGACAAGGGCCCGCAGGCGATGCAGGTGCGCGATCCCTTCAGGGCCATTGATGTAACGGGAATGGCCCGACAATGTAGCGATGCGCCCATCGAGAGATTGTCCAATCTGGCCGACGACAATTGGCCTGCGCGCTGACGCTGACCGCAGCCCGCCGAAGAGGCTTTCCCAGGGTTCGGCAAGCTTCTTGCCGGACCGAAGCAAGCTCGGGACCTCGCCCCAGCCCTGGCTCGTATCGACGACAAGAGTCCGTTCCGAGTGGATGCGAGTTGCAGGCAATGGGCGCTCCGCAAAGGTCGTCCGAAAGAGAGAAATCCTTGGGCAATACGCCTGCCCGCCTCGCGACGTCAGTACAGCATGACCGGGGTCCCGCATAATCAACTCGAAGTTAGGGCGGATCGGCCGCCTATGCCGCAAAACGTCAGCGTCGCCGCCGCCTTGAGATTGCCCCTTTCCACGCGAAACCATCTGCAATGACACGTCGCGCTCCGTAGGGAGCGTGGTACAAGCCGTGCGACCGGATTGATAGCGGTCGGGCTTGAGGAGAGAACAAAGAGAATGTTGTTTGCAGATTTGGTTGCCGTCGACGGGCAAATCCACACGCTCGACGATCGCGACAGCGTCGTCGCCTGCCTTGCCGTCCGCTCCGGACGGATCGTCAGGTGCGGATCGCGTCGGGACATCAACGATCTGATCGGGCCCGCGACCCGCGTCATCGACCTCGAGGGTCGTACCGTCGTGCCGGGTATCGTCGACTCCCACTGCCATCCGGACAGCTACGCTGTCAGGCTTGTGAAGTGGCACGATCTCGGCCCCGATCGCGTCGCCACCAAGGAAGCGCTCCTGGCCGCCATCTCGGCGGCGGCGCGGGGAATGGAGCCCGGACAGTGGTTCGTCGGCTATCGCTTCAACGAGCGCCACAGCGGCGGCTACCCGACGCTCGATGAGCTCGACGCGGCAAGCCATGGCCATCCGCTCTTCATCCTGCGGACCGATGGGCATCTCGGTCTCGCCAACACAGCCGCCTTCGCCAAATGCGGGATTGGTCACGACACACCCGATCCAGCGTTCGGCCGCTTCGACCGCCTGCCGGAAAGCGGCAAGCTGACCGGTCTCGTGCGCGAGACCGCGGCCCACATCTTCCTCTCACATATCCACGAAAACGACACCGAGGCAGAGATCGCGCAAGGCATGGAGCAGGTCTTTGACGAGGCGCTCAGCCTTGGCATCACCTCCATCTACAATTCGCTGACACCATCACGGGCCATCAGAGCCTACCAGGACATGCAGCGGGCCGGTCGCATGCGCGTGCGCATGGGCATCATCGCGAGCGGCCGCGAGCCGGGGCTGATCGAAGCGCTGATCGCCGCCGGCCTGCGCACCGGCTTCGGCAACGACGAGCTGCGGCTGATCGGCGTGGAATGGTGTCCCGATTGCAGCACGAGCGGACGCACCGCCGCCTATTACGAGCCCTATCTCGGCAAGCCGGTGCCCGGGGAGCCGGAGCAGAATCGCGGCATGCTTCTCTACGAGGCCGAGGACCTCAAGCAGCGGGCAATCGCCGCGCACCGCGCCGGTCTGCTGGTCTGCATCGAAGGCGTCGGCGACCGCGGCATCGACTTTGCGCTCGACGCCATCGAAGCCGCCCTGAAAACCCATCCGGTCACCGACCACCGCATGCGGGTCGAGCATTGCTGCTACGTCACGCCGCCGATCCTCGAGCGATTGCGCAAGCTCGGTGCCGTCGACTCTTCCGCCACCGGCTTCATGTATGATCTCGGCGACGCCTATGTGGCGGGCCGCGGCAGCGCCGCGATGGATCACATGTGGCCGCACCGGGCGCTTGTCGATGTTGGCGTTCCGGCGCCTGGCCACTCGGACGCGGCGGTCTGCCGATTCAACCCGTGGACCGCGATGTGGTCGATGGTCAATCGTCGCAGCGGCACGGGCACCGATCTCGGCGCAAGCCAGGCGGTCAGCCCGCTCGAAGCCCTCAAGGCCTATACGCGCCTCGGCGCGTGGTCGGGTTTCGAGGAAGGCGACAAGGGTAGCCTGGAAATCGGCAAGCTTGCCGATTTCGTCGTGCTCGACCGCGATTTGTTTGCCATCGACCCTCAGAAGATTCGTGATATCAGGCCGGTGATGACTTTCGTCGGTGGAAAGTTGCAATACCAGGCATGAGGAACGCGATGGCGAGCGGACGTGACAAGCTCTTGAAGTGGATTGACGAGGAGCGCGACGACATCGTCGCGTTCCTGCGAGGGTTTATCCGCGCTCGTAGCCCCAACCCGCCAGGCGATACCGGCGAAGCGGCAGCTCACGTCACGGGCTTTCTCGACGCCAAGGGATTGGCCCACCGCAAGATCGCGCCCAATCCCTCGATGCCGAACATCGTGGCGTCGTTCGAGGGCGCGAAGCCCGGCCGGCATCTGGTGCTCAACGGCCATATCGACGTTTTCCCGGTCGCCGACGACGGCAACGGCTGGACCCGCGATCCCTGGGCCGCGGAGCAGACGAATGGGCGCATCTACGGACGCGGCGCGGCCGACATGAAGGCCGGCACGACCGCGTCGATCATGACCTACTGGATGCTGTCGCGCCTGCGTGACGAGCTTCCCGGCCGTCTGACGCTGACGGCCGTTTCGGACGAGGAGACGTTCGGCCCCTGGGGTGCCCGCTATCTCATGGAACATCATCCGGAGGTGCTGGGCGATTGCCTGCTCAATGGCGAGCCGAGCGGACCGGAATCGATCCGGTTCGGCGAGCGCGGTCCCTTGTGGGTCGAGTTCACGGTCCACACGCAAGGCGCCCATGGCGCCTATGTGCACGCGACCAAGAGCGCCACCAAGGTGGCGATGCAGCTCGCCGGCGAACTCGAGAAGCTCGCCGAGATCGAGCACGTCATGTCGGACAATGTTCAGCGCGCCGTCGACCTTGGCCGGCCGGTGATGGACCGGATGATGGGCAAAGGCGCAGGCGACATCGTCTCCAAGGTCACCCTGAACATCGGCACGATGAAGGGCGGCGCCAAGGTCAACATGGTGCCGTCGAGCTGTACCTTCGAGGCGGATTTCCGCTTGCCGATCGGCATGGGCAAGGCCCAGCTCCTGCCGAAGATCGCCGAAATCGCCGAACGCTTTCCCGAGGTGACCTGGAAGGAAATCGGTGGATCGGAGCCGTCCTGGTGCGATCCCGACCACGAGATGGTCGGAATCATCCAGGCCAACGTAACCGCGCTCGGCAAACCCCGGCCGACACCGATCGTCAGCCTTGGCGGGACGGATGCGCGGCTATGGCGCCATCGCGGCGTGCCCGCCTATGTCTACGGCCCCTACCCGCACGGCATGGGCTCCCATGACGAGCACGTCGACGTGGAAGAATTCCTCCACGTCGTGCGCACTCACGTCCTCTCCGCTTACGACTATTTGCGGATGTCGTAGCTGGGCGTGAGGCGGCTCAGCACGTCGCGGCCATCCGCCGTGATCAGGATGGTGTGACCGAGCGACATGGCGAGGTTCTTCGGCGCATCGACCAGGATGGCATGCAGAAACAGCACCATGCCGGGCTCGGCCGGCATGGGATTGCCGGAATAAAGCATCGGCGGTACGTCCATCCACGACGGCCGGTAAGTGGCGCCCAGGGAATAACCGCACGCCGACATGCGGAACTCACCGTAGCCCGCCTTGTCGTAGACGCTGCGGTGCGCATCGTCGATCTCGCCGAGGGGACGGCCCGGCTTCGCCGCCTCCGTCATCGCCTGCAGGGCGTCCCGCGTGACCTCGAACATGCGGCGTTGAACGTCGTTGCCCTGCCCGATCGCCACGGTGCGCATCAGGCAGGCGCAGTAGTGGCGGTAGCTGGCTGCAAATTCCATGGTGAGCTGATCGACCGGATCGAGATGTCGATAGCCAGTCGCGCTGCGCACCAGAAGCGCGCGATCGCCCGATCCCAGCACCGGCCCGGAGGGTGGCGGATCGCCGCCGCCGTCGAGCATGACCGCCGCGCCTGCCGCCGCGATCCTGCCTTCGAAGGCGCCAGGCCCGGAGGCATCCAGCATCGCGACAAGAGAATCGTCGGCAAGCTCCGCTGCGCGCCTCACATAGGCGACCTCGGCCGGCGACTTCACGACCCGGAGCTCGCGCACCAGGTTGGACGCATCGACAAGCTCGCACCATCCCTCGAGCTGGCGTCGGACCAATTCGTAATTGTTGGCGGTGAGACCGAAGGTTCGCATCTCGATACCGATGCGCGCACCCTTCAGCCCCTTTTCCTCCAGGATGGCGCGCAGCTCGCGTGACGGATCGGCCCCTTCGGTATCGTACCACAGGCGGATGTCTTCCATGGTCGAGGTGCGGCGCGCCTGTTCGAGATCCGGCCGGCGGGTGAGCAGCGTGACCGGTCCGTCGTCCGCCGTAAGTACCGCACACTGGAAAAAGACGAAGCCACTGGTGTCGAAGCCGGTGAGGTAGAAATGGCTTTCTTGCGCGAACAGCAGGATCGCCGCCAGCTTGTTGCGGTGAAGCGCGGCCCGCGCCTTCGCAACCCTCCCGTCGAATTCACTCCGCTCAAAATGCAACGCCATCGACTCGACACTCCAGGCTAGAACTTTTGTGAGAGGACAATAGCGATTGGAGCAACGACGACAACACGCTTCGCGAAGGTACGGTGTCGAAGCGCTTTACAAGGGGATCGCAGCATCTACATTGGGCCGCCGTCGTGGGCGGCACATGAATTTTCTTGGGGGGCATCCAGATGAAATACGTTACCCGCCGCAAAGCATTGGCAGTTGGTGCCGGCGCACTGGCAGCACCAGCAGTGCTGGGCTCCACGGTCGCGCGTGCCCAGCAACAGACCCTTACGATCTCCTCCTGGGGCGGCGCCTATCAGAAAGCGCAGCGCCAAGCCTGGTTCGACGTGGTCGAAAAGGAGCTCGGCATCACGATCAAGGAAGAGACGACATCGGGCATTGCGGACGTCCGCGCCCAGGTCGCCTCCGGCCGGCCAACCTGGGATCTCGTGCAGCAAGGGAACTACGGCGGCGCGATCCTGGAAAAGGAAGGCAAGCTCGAGAAGCTTGATCCGGCGATCCTCAAGATCGAGGGCATTCCGGCCAGCATGAAGGGCGAGGCCTGGATCTCCAATCTTGTCTACGCCGCGACGCTTGCCTGGAACGACGCGAAGTACAAGGACAAGAAGCCCGAGAAATGGGCGGATATGTGGGACCTGAATCCGCCCAGGTCCTCAAGGACGGCGATGTCGACATGGCCCTCCTTTGGAACGGCCGAGCCCAGGATCTCATGAAAGACGGCGCCAAGGTCGGGCTGACCTTCAACCAGCAGATTCTGCTGACGGATTGCTGGGTCATACCAAAGGGCACTGCGAAGAAGGACCTGGCGATGA
>Ga0310811_10008644_pt1 | contig 13102 bp, 11 predicted proteins | sample YCmetagenome_FD_207642 | JGI IMG/M metagenome (GOLD analysis project Ga0310811, IMG submission 207642) | Soil microbial communities from experimental microcosm in Duke University, North Carolina, United States - YC | ecosystem: Engineered > Artificial ecosystem > Soil microcosm > Unclassified ...
CTGATGATAGGCTTCGTAGAGCACCGGCCGGATGAGATCGTTCATCGCGCCGTCAACGACGATGAAGCGCTTGACGTCGGTCTCCTTCACGTAAAGCACGCGCGTCACCAGCGCGCCGGCATTGCCGACCAGCACGCGGCCGGGCTCGATAATCAACTTCAGCCCAAGTCCGCGTAGCGGCCCGAGCAGCGCGGCCGCGTATTCCGAGGGCGGCGGCGGCTCTTCCTGGTATGGAATACCCAAACCGCCGCCGAGGTCGAGGTAGCGCAGCGCCACGCCGCTTTCGCGGAGCGCCTTGACGATCGTCGCGACCTTGTTGGCGGCTTCGGTGAACGGCGAGGTGTCGGTTATCTGCGATCCGATATGCGTACTCAGACCGACCAGATCGAGATCCGGTAGCGCGCGGGCCTCGGCGTAGTATTCGTGTACCTGGGCGAGCGGTATTCCGAATTTGCTGTCACGATGACCGGTCGAGATGTGCGGATGCGTGCCGGGGTCGAGGTCCGGGTTGACTCGCAGGCTGACCGGCGCGCGCCGGCGCATCCGGGCCGCGACGCTCGCCACGCGATGCAGTTCGGGGGCGGACTCGACATTGATCATCAGGATGCCCGCCTCGATCGCGGCTTTGAGTTCCTCGTCGGTCTTGCCCACGCCGGAAAAAACGATCTTGCCCGGCTCGGCGCCGGCCTTAAGACAGCGCATCAACTCGCCCACCGAAACGATATCGAAGCCCGAGCCCATCGCGGCGAAGAGCTTGAGCACGCTCAGGTTCGAGAGCGCCTTCATCGCGTAACAGATCAGATGGTCGGTGCCGGCGAAGGCTTCGTCCATGACCCGGTAATGACGGCGCAGCGTGCGCGTGCTGTAAACGTAAAACGGGGTGCCGAAACGCGCGGCAAGGTCGGCGACTGCGACCTCCTCGGCGAACAGCCGATTATCCTGGTAAGCGAAGTAATTCATGTGTGAAACGCGGCCGCGGGGCGCGATGCGCGCGCGACCGAGTAGCCATGGTTTTTATCACAGCCGCTGCGAATCGATAAACCGGCCGGTGTCGCGCTCGGAGTCGGGGCTTAGGGCCTCGGCTCCGGGGTTGGGCCGCCCGGCAGCGGCGCAGGCATCGGCAGCTTGAAGTTTTCCGGCGTGACCGCCGGCGCCGGCTTCGTTCGAGTCTGCTCGACGACGTTGGAGGGGTCGCTCTGATAGCCGTCGCTGGTCTCGGCGATGATCATGTAGCGATAGTTATGGCCCATCTGGGCGCTGGTATCGACGTAGGCGAAGCGCCGTACTTTCTGAAAGCGCTCCTGGTCGGTCACCGGCAGCTCGGCGAGGTCGGTGAGCGATCCGTCGCCCTCCGCGCGCATCAGGCGGAAGCCCGCCAGGTCGCGCAGCGACGCGCCGCCGCTGTATTTCATCGGCCGGCTCCAGGTCAGGCGGATGCCCTTGGGGTCGGGTTTCGCTGAGAGATCGTTGATCCGATCCGGATGAGTAAGCTCGGGCGCAATCGGCCGGCTCTTCGAGCCGCATCCGGGCGCCATCGCAATCGCCATCACAACCGCCGCCAGGATCCACCACCGCTTCATCGGGTTTCGAGCCTCCTCAAATAACGGCGCATCGCCGCCGCCGCGGGTCCGCCAGTGAGATTTCGCGCGCGCACGGAGCCCTCCGCGGTCAGCGCGCGCAAGGCGTCGCGGCCGAAGGCGCTGCTGTAGCGCCGCAGGTCGGCGAGCGTGAAGTCTTCGAGCGCCCGTCCGGCGGCGGACGCTTCGCGCACCAGCGCGCCGACGATCTCATGCGCGCGGCGAAAGGCGACACCCTGGCGCACCAGGTACTCGGCGAGGTCGGTCGCCAGCGCGAAGCCACCGGCCGCCGCCCGCATCGCGGCCGCATCGAAGCGCAGCCGCGGCCACAGCAGCGTGAGCAGCGCGAGCGCCGGCTTCAAGGTGTCGAGCGCGTCGAAAGTGCGCTCCTTGTCCTCCTGCAGATCGGAATTATACGCGAGCGGCAGGCCCTTGAGCACCGTCAGCATCGCCACCAGGTCGCCGATCATGCGGCCACTTTTGCCGCGAATCAGTTCGAGCAGATCGGGATTCTTCTTGTGCGGCATCATCGAGCTGCCGGTGGAAAATTCGTCGGGCAGCGTGACGAAGCCGAACTCGGCGCTGCTCCAGAGGATTATTTCCTCGGCCATCCGCGACAGATGCACGGCCGCGAGCGCGGCGGCGGCGAGAAAGTCGACCACGAAATCGCGATCCGAGACCGCGTCGAGGCTATTCTCGCTGATCCGTCTGAAGCCGAGCTCGCGCGCGACCGCCTGGCGATCGATCGGCAGCGTCGTGCCCGCCAGCGCACCCGCCCCCAGGGGCATCACCGCCGTGCGCTCCAGCGCCTGGGCGAAACGCTCGCGGTCGCGCGTGAGCATCTCGACGTAGGCGGCGAGATGATGGGCGAGCGTGATCGGCTGCGCGCGCTGCAGATGGGTGTAGCCGGGCATCACGGTGTCGAGATGGCGATGGGCGAGCGCGATCAGCGTGCGGCGGAGTTCCCCGGCGAGCCCGATTACCGCAGCCAGCTCGTCGCGGAGATAGAGCCGCAGATCGAGCGCGACCTGGTCGTTGCGCGATCGCGCGGTATGGAGTTTGCGCCCCGGCGCCCCGATCCGCTCGGTCAGGCGGCGCTCGATCGCGAGATGGATATCCTCGTCGGCCAGCGCGAAGCGGAAGCGGCCGGAATCGATCTCGCGCTCGACCGCGCGCAAGCCGGCGACGATTTTGGCGGCCTCGGCGCGCCGCAGCAGGCCGGTTCGCCCCAGCATCCGCGCATGCGCGATCGACCCCCGGATGTCGTGCCGGTAGAGGCGCCGGTCGAATGGAAGCGAAGCGGTGAAGGCTTCGACCTCCGACAGGCGTGCGCGCACAAAGCGGCCACGAATCAGGCCACCGGAAGCATCGGCGCGAGCGCGCGCCCTTTTGGCGGCGGCGCCGGCGGATGGTTTTTTAGCGGCGATATGGTTTGGGCGTCGCGCTTTTTTCACTTTTCATTTCAAGGCGCAGAACTCGAAGGATTCCCGCAAGCGACTCGAAGTTGCCGAAAAGACCGGACCTGCACAAGGGGCCGTGCGCTCAGCGCGGGGCCGCGATACGGCAGAAACACCCGCGCGCTGCGCAACTCGTCACGCCGTTGGGATGCGTGATGTGAACGTCCATCTTGTGATTGCACTTGGGACATTTCTGGCCCGGACGCGGCACCAGCCGCGGGGTCGGCCGCGAGGGCCTGAACTGAATCACTTTGCCCATGGCGTCGCGCCCGGCTAGCGGCTGCCCTCGGGTTTGGGACGGCCCAGCCGCGCCAGCGCCCGCAAGCGCATCGAGTTGAGCCGGATGAAACCGTCAGCGTCGGCCTGCCGATAGCCGCCGGCCTCATCGAAGCTCGCCAGCGTGGGGTCGTACAGCGAATTTGGCGACTTGCGCCCGGCGATCGCAACGCCGCCCTTGAAAAGCTTCAGCCGCGCGACGCCGGTTACGCTCTGCTGTGCGTGATCGACCAGCGCCTGCATCGCGTCACGCTCGGGCGCGAACCATTGTCCGTTGTACACCATCTCAGCGTAAGCCGGGACCAGCGAGTCGCGCAGATGGAGCGTCTCGCGGTCGAGCGCGAGTTGTTCGATCGCGCGATGCGCGTGCAGCAGCATGGTCGCGCCCGGGCTCTCGTAAACCCCGCGCGACTTGATTCCGACGTAGCGGTTTTCGACCAGATCGACGCGGCCTACTCCGTGTTTTCCTGCAACGGTGTTGGCATGCTCGATCAGCGCGGCCGGCGAAAGACGCTTGCCATTGATCGCCACCGGATCGCCGCCCGCGTATTCGACTTCGACGTATTCGGGCGCGTCAGGTGCGCTTTGCGGCGAGGCGCTGAGCCGGAACATGTCGTCATAGGGCTCGCGCCACGGGTCTTCCAGGATGCCGCCCTCGTAGCTGATATGGACCAGGTTGCGGTCCATCGAATAGGGCTTCTCGGCGGTGACCGGCACCGGGATTTTTTTCTCGGCGGCGTAGGCGAGCATGTCGGCGCGGCCGCGAAACGGCCATTGCGGATGGCGCCATGGCGCGACCACTTTCAACTCCGGCGCCAGCCGCGCGAAAGCAAACTCGAAGCGCACCTGGTCGTTGCCCTTGCCGGTCGCTCCGTGGCCGACCGCGTCGGCACCCTCGGCATGCGCGATTTCGACCTGTCGTTTGGCGATCACGGGGCGCGCGATCGAAGTGCCGAGCAGATAATAACTCTCGTAAACGGCGTTGGCGCGCATCATCGGAAAGACGAAGTCGCGCGCAAACTCTTCGCGCAGGTCTTCGAGGTAGAGCTTGCTCGCGCCCGTCGCCAGCGCCTTTTGCTCGAGTCCGGCCGTTTCCTCGGCCTGGCCAACGTCCGCGCAATACGCCACCACCTCACAGCCGTAAAAATCGCGCACCCAGCGCAGGATGACCGAGGTGTCAAGCCCGCCCGAATAGGCGAGCACCAGTTTTTTTATTTCCGCGGTAGCCACGCCGCCATCTTAGGGCATTCGCGCCTGCGCCTTAAGTGGTGGCGGTCGCCGCGCTGGGGCCGATTATCGCCGGGCGCAGCAGCCATACCATCACAGCCTTTTGCGCGTGGAGGCGGTTTTCAGCCTGATCGAGCACCAGCGAGCGCGGGCCGTCGAGCACCTCGTCGGTGATTTCCTCGCCGCGATGGGCCGGCAGACAATGCATCACGACCGCGCCGCGGCGCGCGTGACCGAGCAGCTCGCGATTGACCTGGAAGGCCTTGAAGTCGCGCCGGCGTTGCGCCGCCTCCTTCTCGTGGCCCATCGAGGTCCAGGTGTCGGTATAGATAACGTCGGCGCCGCGCACTGCCTCGACCGGGTCGTGGGTGAGGATGCCGAACTTGCCGTGACGCATCCGCTCGAGGAACTCGCGCTGCGGTTCGTAACCGGGCGGGCATCCCAGGCGCAACTCGAAGCGTGCGAGCGCGGCCGCTTCGATCCAGCTCTGCGCAAGGTTGAAACCATCGCCGATATAGGCGACGCAGAGCTTGCTCAGATCGCCGAAGCGCTCGCGCAGGGTCAGCAGGTCGGCCAGCAACTGGCAAGGATGCAACAGGTCGGTGAGCCCGTTGATCACCGGCACGGTGGCCTCCAGAGCCAGCTCGACGCAAATCTCGTGGGCGAACGTGCGAATCATGATGAGGTCGACCCAGCGCGACAGATTACGCGCCACGTCCTTGACCGATTCGCGCTCGCCGATTCCGATGTCTTGCGGGGCGAGGTAGATGGCGTGGCCGCCCAGCTGCGCCATCCCGGTCTCGAAGGTTATCCGCGTGCGCAGCGAGGGCTTCTGAAAGATCATCGCGAGCGTGCGGCCGCGCAAGTAGGGATGCTCCAGGCCGGCGCGCAGTTCGTCCTTCAGGCGCGCCGCCAGCGCCAGCAGCCGCGCCAGCTCGTCGGCGCTGAGCGAGCCGAGGTCGAGCAGGTCGCGCTTGGCGCGCGGGGCGACGCGTTTGCGCGCAGCGCTGGTGGGATGCGCGGGCCGGCGCTGTGCCTTGCCCGCGGTCATTTTTTAGCGGCTGGCGTAGCCGAAAGCGCTCGCTCGATTATCTTGAGACCCGCGTCGGCCTCGTCGCGCGTCAGCGTGAGCGGCGGCAGCATCCGCAGCACGTTTTCGGCCGTGGCGTTGACCAGCAACCGTTCGCGCAGGCACGCGTCGGCGGCGCTCTTGGCTTCGCCGTGCAGCACGATACCGATCATCATGCCCAGGCCGCGCACTTCGGCGATTCGCGGGCAGCTCTTGGCGAACGTGCGCAGGCGCTCAAGCATGTAGCCGCCGACGCTGGTCGCGTTTTCCATCGCGCCGTCCTGCTCCAGGGCGTCGAGCACCGCGCCCGCGGCCGCGCAGGATACGGGATTGCCGCCGAAGGTCGAGCCGTGGCTGCCCGGCGTGAGGCTCTGGGCAATCTCGCTCCTGGCGATCATCGCGCCGATCGGCAGTCCGCCGCCGAGTGCCTTGGCGAGCGTCATGATGTCCGGCTTCACCCCGACGTGCTGCCACGCGAAGAGTTTGCCCGTGCGCCCCATCCCGGTCTGCACCTCGTCGAGGATGAGCAGGATTTTGCGCCGATCGCACAGATCGCGGACGCGCTTGAGATAGTCGAGGCGTGGCGTGACCACGCCGCCCTCACCCTGGATCGGCTCCAGCAGAATAGCGATCGTCTCGTCATGAACCGCCTTGTCGAGCGCTTCGACGTCATCGTACGGGACCATGCGAAAGCCCGGCACCAGTGGCTGGAAGCCGATGTGGTATTTTTCCTGGCCGGTGGCGCTTAGGGTGCCGAAGGTGCGGCCATGGAATGAGCCAAGCGTGGACACTATTTCGAAGCGGCCGGCGCCGCGGTCATGGCCCCAGCGGCGCGCGAGTTTGAGCGCGGCTTCGTTGGCCTCGGCGCCCGAGTTGCAGAAGAACACGCGCCCGTCGCCAAAATGGGCGCACAGCCGCGCCGCCAGCCGCGCCATCGGTTCGGTGTGAAAGACGTTGGAGACGTGCGTCAGCTTTTCGGCCTGCTCCTTAATTGCCCGCACCACGCGCGGATGCGCGTGGCCGAGCGAGGTCACCGCCAGGCCGCAGAAAAAATCCAGGTAGCGGTTGCCGTCGGCGTCATAGAGATAGGCGCCGGTGCCGCGCACGAAGGCGAGCGGCACACAGCCGTAAGTGTTGATGAGATTCTGGTGGGCAAGGTCGACCATTTCGGCGTTGTTCATCGTCGTTCTTCCTGGATCCTCCTGGGACCATCCCCGGACGCGCCGTCCGCTCGCACACCGGGGTGCGTGAGGGGACGCGCGGGGCCATCCAAGCTGTATGCCACAGGACGGCGCGGAATGCTCGCCCCGCAGGAGCCTCTAGCCGTCCGCGACGACCTCGGTGCCGACTCCCGCCTCGGTGAAAATTTCGAGCAGGATCGCATGAGGCGTGCGTCCGTCGAGAACGTGAGTCTTGCCGACGCTCCCTTTAAGCGCCGCGATACAGCATTCGACCTTGGGGATCATTCCGTCGCTGATTGCGCCTGCCTCGATCAACTTTTTCGCCGCCGCCGCGGTCAACGTCGGGATGAGCTTGCCGTCCTTGCCCTTCACGCCTTCGACATCGGTCAGCAAAATCAGTTTTTCCGCGCCCAGCGCGGCGGCGATGTCGCCAGCGGCGACGTCGGCATTGATGTTGTAAGTCAGGCCGTCGCGGTCATGGCCGATCGGTGCGATTACGGGAATGAAGCCCGCGCTTTCGAGCGTGCGCAGCACTTGCGGATTTATCTCGGCGACTTCGCCTACCAGCCCGATATCGACCTTGGACGGTACGCCGGCGTCGTCGTGGAGCGTCATTTCGAGCTTGCGCGCGATGATCAGGTCGGCATCCTTGCCCGAGAGCCCAACCGCGCGGCAACCGTGGCGCGCGAGTAGCGCAACGATCTCCTTGTTGAGTCGCTGCAGCACCATCTCTACCGCTTCCATCGTCGGCTCGTCGGTCACTCGCATCCCGCGCACGAAACTCGACTTGAGCCCGAGGCGCTCGATGAGATGGTTGATTTGCGGACCGCCACCGTGCACCACGACGGGGTTCATTCCGACCGCCTTCAGCAACACCACGTCCTGGGCAAAACTCTCGCGCAAATCGGCCGCTTCCATCGCGTGGCCGCCGTATTTGATGACGAAGGTCTTGCCGCGAAAACGCTGGATATAAGGCAGGGCCTCGACCAGTACCGACGCGATCGTATTTGGATCCTGCACCGTCTCTGTCTCCGCCGCCGGGCCATCCGGCATGCGGCCGCCCCCGCGGACGCCGCATCATCCCTCGGCCTGCGCCTTCGCCACGGCCATCTTCGTGAACAGGGCTAACCGGTCGGTTACAAAATGTAGCGCGACAGGTCCTCGTTTTTGACGATCGGGTCGAGCCGCTGATGAACGTAGTCGCTATCGACCGTGACCGTGCGGTCGTTTAACTCGGGTGCGCTGAACGACAATTCCTCAAGCAGACGCTCGAGCACCGTATGGAGCCGGCGCGCGCCGATGTTCTCCGAACGCGAGTTGACCTCGGCCGCGATCTCGGCCAGCGCCGCAACCGCGTCGGTGGTGAACGTCAGATGCACGTTCTCGGTCTCCATCAGCGCCACGTACTGGCGGGTCAGCGCATTTTCGGGCTCGGTCAAGATGCGGATAAAGTCCTCGCGGACGAGCGCGCGGAGCTCCACGCGAATCGGAAAGCGGCCCTGGAATTCGGGAATCAGGTCGGAGGGCTTAGAGGTATGGAACGCGCCCGAGGCAACGAAGAGGATGTGGTCGGTGCGGACCGCGCCATACTTGGTGTTGACGGTCGATCCCTCGACGATCGGCAGCAGGTCGCGCTGCACGCCCTCGCGCGAGACGTCGGCGCCGTGGGCGGCCTCGCGGCCGGCGATCTTGTCGATCTCGTCGATGAAGACGATTCCCGACTGTTCGGCGCGTTCGATCGCTTCATGAGCGACCTTCTCCATGTCGACCAGGCGCGCGGCTTCTTCCTGGGTGAGCAGCTCGAGCGCTTGTGGCACCTTGACCTTCTGGCGCTTGGATTTCTTGGGCATGAACTGCCCCAGCAGCTCGCGCATGTTGGCGCCCATCTCTTCCATCCCTTGGGGCGCCAGCACCTCGACCATCGGCGCGGACTGTGCGCTGGTTTCGACTTCGACCTCGCGATCGTCCAGATTGCCCTGGCGCAGCAGCTTGCGCAGCTTCTCCCGCGTGTCCGCATGCGAATCGCCCACGGCGGCGGCGTCGGGTGCGATGCCCACGGCGCGGCGGACCTTGGCGGGTGGCGGATAGAGGATGTCGAGCAGGCGCTCTTCGGCGGCGTCGCGGGCCTGGATCGCGACTCGCGCGCGTTCTTCCTCGCGCACCATCTTGACGGCGATCTCGGCCAGGTCGCGGATCATCGATTCGACGTCGCGGCCGACGTAGCCGACTTCGGTGTAGCGCGAGGCCTCGACCTTAACGAACGGAGCCTGCGCCAGACGGGCCAGGCGGCGCGCGATCTCGGTCTTACCGACGCCGGTTGGGCCGATCATCAGGATATTCTTGGGCGCGATTTCGTCACGCAGCTCGGGCGCGACGTTTTGCCGCCGCCAGCGGTTACGCAAGGCGATCGCGACGGCGCGCTTGGCGTCGTGCTGGCCCACGATATAGCGGTCGAGCTCCGAAACGATTTCCCGCGGCGTCATCACGTGCGAACTTGCCATTGCTCCTTCAATAAGGACCGCCTTCTCCACGCGCCCCTGTCGCGACGGACGCGCGCCGGCGGCGCCGGCTCTCTATAGCTCTTCAATTATAAACCGATCGTTGGTGTATACGCAGATCTCCGCCGCCACCCGCATCGCGCTCTCCGCGATCTGGCGCGCGCTCATCGTCGGGGCATGGCGCACCAAGGCGCGCGCCGCCGCCAGGGCGTAGTTGCCGCCCGACCCGATCGCCAGGATTCCGTCGTCCGGCTCGATAACGTCGCCCAGCCCCGAAATCAAAAGCGAGCTTTCGCGGTCGGCCACAATCAGCATCGCCTCCAGCCGCCGCAGCACGCGGTCGGTGCGCCAGTCCTTGGCCATCTCGACCGCCGCCCGGCGCAGATTGCCGTTGAACTCCTGCAGCTTGCCCTCGAATTTCTCGAACAATGTCAGCGCGTCGGCGGTCGAGCCGGCGAAGCCCGAGAGCACCTTGTCGTCGTGCAGGCGGCGCACCTTGCGTGCCCCATGCTTCATGATGGTCTGGCCGACGCTGACCTGGCCGTCGCCCGCGACCACCACGTGGCCGGCATTGCGCACGCACAGGATCGTCGTCCCGCGGATGACGGTGTCGGACTCAGGCGCGCGGATGGGCACGGCGGTAGACCTCTCTTAGGCGGTTGACGCTGACGTGAGTGTAGCGCTGCGTGGTGGCGAGGCTCGCATGCCCGAGCATCTCCTGAATCGAACGCAAGTCGGCGCCCGAGTTCAGCATGTGGGTCGCGAAGCAGTGGCGCAATCCGTGCGGCGTGATCGACGCTCCGAGACCCGCCGCCACGATGCGCCGCGCCAGGACGTTCTCGACCGCGCGAGTCGTCAGCCGCCCGCCGCGCAGGTTGGTGATCACCGGGCCATCGAGTTCCCAGGCCTTGGGCATCGCGCGCCGCCAGGCCTTGAGCGCGTCGATCGCCGGCTCGCCGATCGGCACCATCCGATCCTTGTTGCCCTTGCCCGAGCGCACCAGCACCATCCCGACTTCGTCGTCGACGTCGCGCCAGTCAAGGCCGACCAGCTCGCTCACGCGCAGGCCCGAGGAGTAGAGCGTTTCGAGGATCGCGCGGTCGCGCAAGGCGGCTGGCGAAGTGTCTTCGCTCTCGGCCTCGAGCAGCCGGCGGACGTCGTCCTCGGGCAAAATCGCGGGCAAGTGGCGCTGGGTGCGCGGTGAGCGCAGCGGGCGCGCCGGATTCGCCAAGCTTGAGGGATTTGCCGGATTCGCCATCGTTTCACGCCAGCGAAAGAAGGCCTTGATCGCAAACAGGCGGCGCTGAACCGTAGCGCGGCTCAACGTTTTCATCGCCTCGGAAAGGTAGCCGCGAACATGATCGGTGGTGATCGCGCCGGCGTCCGCTTCCTCGCCGCCCGAATCGAGCGCGGCCCCGCGCTCGAGCAGAAAGCGGCGGAAGTCGCACAGGTCCCGGCGATAACTCGAAACCGTATTGTCGGCCGCGCGCGAGGCTTTGCCCAGCGCGGCCGCGAATGACTCTATTTCCGCCTGCATCGACTCGGGTCTAATCCAAACGCTATGCTATCAAGCGGGCGCAACGCGCAAAAGGATGCGCAAAACGAGTGACCGCGCGCGTTCATATTGGAACTACGGTTTTGAACTATCGACCATGAACTTCGGGCCATGAACCTCAGGCTATGACCCTCGGGCTATGAACTGCTGGAAGTGCGGGCATCGGGTCGAGACCGTCGAGCGCGTCGGGTTCCACGCGCACTGTCCGCAATGCGACCGGCCGCTCCACGTATGCCGCAATTGTTCGCATTACGACCCGGCCTACAACAATCAGTGTCGCGAGTCGATGGCGGAGCGGGTGGTGGACAAGGAACGGTCCAATTTCTGCGAATACTTCGCGCCCGCCGCCGGTCTCGCCGGGGCGGCGGCGTCGATGCCGGCGCAGGCTCGGCCGTCGCCGGAACGCGACGCGCGCGCGCGGCTCGACGCGCTGTTCAAGAAGAAAAAACCATGACGATGGCTCCGGGGGCGATCGTTTTGGCCGCCGGGCTGGGCACCCGGATGCGCTCGGCGCGGGCCAAGGTGCTGCACGAGCTGGGTGGCGAGCCGATGATCGCGCGCGTGATGCGCTCACTCGCGCCGCTCGGAGCTGCGCCGCAGATAGTGGTCGTCGGCCATCAGGGCGACGAGGTCGCGACGGCCGCGCGGGCCTCCGTACCGGGCGTCAGCGTCGAGGTCGCGCGCCAGCCCGCGCAACGTGGCACGGGCGACGCAGCGCGATGCGGCCTGGAGGCTTTCGCGCCGCAGTTCAACGGTGACGTGCTGATCCTTTACGGCGACATGCCGATGATCCGGGCGGCGACGTTGCAGGCGTTCATCGCCCAGCATCGGCGCACTGGCGCGGAGGTATCGTTCATCAGCGCGATGCTGGACGACGCGGGTTCGTACGGGCGCGTCGTGCGCGACCGCGCGGGCGCGGTCGCGGCGATCGTGGAGGCGCGCGACGCCTCGCCCGCGGAGCTTGCGATCCGTGAAGTCAACACCGGCGTGTACCTAGCGCGCGCGGCCGTCTTGCGCACGGCGCTTGCGGAGTTGCGCCCCAACAATGCGCAGGGCGAATACTATCTTACCGACCTGGTGGCGATCGCCCGCAGCGGAGGGCTTGCCGTTGAGGCTTGGTGCGCGCCCAGCGCGGCCGAGTTCGCCGGAATCAATTCACTGAAGGAGATGGCAGAGATGGAAGCCGAGATCAGGGCCGCGGTTAACCGCAAGTTGATGGAAGCGGGGGTGACGATAGTCGATCCGGCGACCGCCTATATCGGCGAGCAGGTCGAAATCGGACGCGACTCGGTGGTCGGCCCCAACGTGCAGATTCTCGGCCGCAGCAAGGTGGGCGCGGGGGTCCGAATCGAGGGCACGGCGTATCTGCGCGACGTCGAAATCGGCGACGGATGCCATCTGAAGCTTGGCGTGCGCGCCGAGGAATGCCATATCGGACCGCACTGCGAAATCGGCCCATTTGCCAATTTGCGCACCGGCACCGAGCTCGAAGGCCACAACCGTATCGGCAATTTCGTCGAGACCAAGAAGGCGCGGCTTGGCGAGGGCACCAAGGCAAGCCATCTGAGTTACCTGGGCGATGCCGAGATCGGGCGCGCGACCAACATCGGATGCGGCGTGATCACGGTCAACTATGACGGCTACGACAAGCATCTCACACGAATCGGCAGCCGCTGCATGATCGGATGCGACACGCAGCTGGTCGCGCCTGTCAAAATCGGCGACGACGTTTATGTCGCGTCGGGCACGACAATTTTGCGCGAGGTCCCGGCCGGCGCGCTCTGCGTTTCGCATCATCCGCAGAAGATCAAGCAGGGATGGACCGCCGAGTGGCGCCGCCGCCATGGCGAGCGCCCGGACGCCAAAGGGTCGGACTAGCGCCGCGCCGCCCGGACCGGCAAACTTGTAGGCCGGGGAAAGGTTGAACCCGCATGTGTGGAATAATTGGATACGTGGGCCCTTCCGAGGCGGTGCCGATTCTGCTCGGCGCGCTCGCGCGCCTGGAGTATCGCGGCTACGACTCGGCGGGCGTGGCGACGATCAACGGGGCCGGGATGGAAATCCGCCGCGCGGTCGGCAAGCTGGAGAATTTACGGCGCGCGCTCGAGGGGTCGCCGCTTACGGGTTCGATCGGAATCGGCCACACGCGATGGGCGACCCACGGCCGGCCCTCGGAGGGCAATGCCCATCCGCACAAAGCGGGCCCGGTCGCGGTCATTCATAACGGTATCGTCGAGAACTACGTCGAGTTGCGCGCCGCGC
>Ga0310811_10008645_pt1 | contig 13101 bp, 6 predicted proteins | sample YCmetagenome_FD_207642 | JGI IMG/M metagenome (GOLD analysis project Ga0310811, IMG submission 207642) | Soil microbial communities from experimental microcosm in Duke University, North Carolina, United States - YC | ecosystem: Engineered > Artificial ecosystem > Soil microcosm > Unclassified ...
TCGGAGTTCGCGGTCCATGACTGGGCGGCCGAGCCGTTGCAGTCGTAGATCTGCACCTTCGTGCCGTTGGCGCTGCTGGCGGCGGCCACGTCGAGGCACTTGCCGAGGGCGCGGATGGTGCCGTCGGCGCCGACGGTCCATGACTGGGCGCTCGAGCCGTTGCAGGTGTAGAGCTGGACCTGTGTGCCGTTGGCGCTGTTGGCGGCCGCGACGTCGACGCACTTGCCGCCGAGACCCGTGATGGCCTTTCCGCCGGGTCCGGAACCGCCGCCGGACTGGGTGCCGGCCCAGGTGAAGGTGGCCGAGGTCTTGGTGGGCAGGCTGTAGGTGAACGACTGGCCGCCCCAGTTGACCTTGACCGTCTGGGTGCTCCCCGTCGTGTTGTAGGCGATGAGCGCCTTGGACCCGTCGGGGTTTTTCCACGCCACGTTCTTCACCGCGGAGTTGGCGGTGGAGTCGATCCGGTACGCGCCGGGCCGTACGAACTTGGTCAGGTGGCCCATCGTGTAGTACTCGATCGTGTAGTCGACCTGGCCGCTCCGGCCGTCGCCGTTGTGGACGGTGATCAGGCCGGTGCAGGTGTCGCAGCCACCGTTGTGCGGGCCGTGGTTCTGGTCGACGGCGAGGCTCCACTTGACCCAGCTACGGTCCCAGTTGCGGGTGTAGTCGATCAGGTTGTTCATGTCCTCGGTCTGCTGGTTCCCGATCCACGTCCCGCCCGAGTGCTCGGTCATGTACGCGTTGACCTGCGGGTACTGGTTGTGCACCGTCGTCTGGGTGGCGACGTCGCCGCCGTACCCGTGCCAGGCGATCCCGCCGAACAGCGGGTCGTTGCGGATGGCGGTGTCGGCGAGCAGCGGGGCGGCCCAGGTGTTGTAGGCGTCCCAGTTCCAGTCGTTGACGAGGGTCTTGGTGGTGATGCCGGCGTTGCGGAAGGCCGGCCACAGCGCGCTTTTGATGAAGTACTGGATGCCGGCGGTGTTCCACTGCATCGACGGGTACCCGGCGCAGCAGGTGGGCTCGTTCTGCACCGACACGTAGTCGATGGGCACACCCTGCGCCTGGTAGGCCTGGATGTACTTCGCGAAATACTCGCCGTACAGGCCGTAGTACTGCGACTGCAGCCAGCCCTGGTTCAGGGAGTTGTTGTCCTTCATCCACGCGGGCGCGCTCCACGGCGAAGCCATGATCTTGAGCGCCGGGTTGAGCGCCTTGGCCTGCTTGGTCAGCGGCAGGACGTCGGCGAGGTCGTGGTTGATCGAGAATCCGTTGAGGTCACAGCAGGTGTCGTCGAAGGAGTAGTTGTTCCTGGCGAGGTCCGAGGACCCCAGCGGGTTGCGGATGAAGCTCAGGCCGATGCCGTTGACGGGGTCGAACAACTTCTGCATGACCGAGGTGCGGGTGCTCGCACTGAGTGCGCCGCTGCTGTTCATCAGCCACGCGGCGGTGTCGGTGAACGACGCTCCGCCGCCCTCGAACTGCTGGTAGGTCGTGTTCTCGTTGACGTTGATCGTCTGTGCCGCCCCGGGACTCGTGGCGGCGAAGGACACGGGCGTCTGCTGCTGGAGCCCTCTGGTGACGGTACGGCCTCCGGAGTCGGAGGTCGTGGTGAGCCAGACGTTGACGCTCTCGCCCGCGGCCTGGGCGGCGGGGGCGCCGACGACGGTCAGCGTGCCGGCGGCCGCCAGCAGAACGGCGGGCAGCGCAAGACGGATTCTTCGGAAGGGCATGAGCGGGGTCTCCCTCTGGGGGTGGAGTGAAGACCGCCCGTACGGGCCCTGCCCGGCAGCGCACTCGGCGTGACGTAAGTGATAACACGCTTGACACCGGTGTGCAACGGGTTGGCAACGGACAAGTGACGAAAAGGTCCGTCGGCGTCAGGGGGCCTCGATGCCCCCGTCGGGGCGCCGCACCCGCGTCGACCAGCGCTCGTGCAGGTGGGTGAGCGGCGGATGCTCGGCCGCCAGCTTCTCGTCCAGGTCGATTCCCCAGCCCGGGGCCTGGTTCGGGTACAGGTAGCCGTTGACCGGGCCGAGCGTGCCGGGGAAGACCTCGTGGACGACGTCGGGATACACGTGGCCTTCCTGGATCTGGAAGGCCGGGGTCGTCACGTCCAGCGCCACGTTGGCGGCGGCGCCGACCGGGGAGACGTCGGCCGGCGAGTGCCAGGCCGTACCGACTCCGGTCAGCTCGCACAGCGCGACCAGCTTGCGGGTCGGGGTGGCGCCGCCCACCGCGGAGACGTGGAGCCGCAGTAGGTCGACGCCGCCGTCGCGGATCAGCCGCGCCGCGTCGGTGACCGAGCTGACCTGCTCGCCCGCCGCGATGGGCATCGGCGCGGCCGCGCGCACCTCGGGCAGGCGGTCGTAGAACTCCGGTGCGATCGGGTCCTCCAGGAAGAACAGCCGGTACGGCTCCAGCGACCTGGCCAGGGCGATGGCCTGCTTGGGGGTGAGCCGGGAGTGCACGTCGTGCATCAGGCCGGGCTCCTCGCCCAACTCGCGGCGGGCGCGTTCGAACAGCCCAGGGGTGTCGCGCAGGTAGCGCTGCACATCCCAGCCGTCGGGGTACGGCGAGCCTGGGTAGCCGCCGGGCGAACCGGGCGCGCCGTAGTGACCGAGCCCGGGGGCGCCCACCTGGAGTCGCACGTTCCGGTATCCGAGGGCCAGGATCGCCGCGGCCTCCTCGATCGTCTCCTCGGCCGTCGCCCCTCCCGCGTGCAGGTAGGTGTCGGCCGCTGCGCGCACCCGCCCGCCCCAGAGTTCGTGGACGGGCATGTCCGCGCGCTTGCCGGCGATGTCCCACAGTGCCTGGTCGACTCCGGACAGGGCGCTGTTCAGGACCGGTCCGCCGCGCCAGTAGGACGAGAAGTGCACCATGCGCGTGATGTCCTCGATGTCGGCCGGATGGCGGCCGATCAGGAGGGGTCCGACGTGCTGGTCGACCGCGGCCGCCACGGCGTGGAAGCGCTGGGTGAACGTCGCGCAGCCCAGGCCGTACAGGCCGGGTTCGCTGGTGTCGACCCGTACGACGACCAGGGGCGGCCCCTCGGGAGCCGTCACGATCGCGCGGACCCGGGTGATCCGCAGGGCGTCCCGGTCCGGCCAGGGCGCGGGGAACTCGGGGGAGGGGAGTTCGGGCAACGGCGCCGCCGCCGTGACGTCCGCGACATGCTCGGTCATCGTGACTCCACTTGTAGCTCGGCGAAGAGGCTCATCCGGCTCTGCTGCCAGCACCTGAAGGCCGTCAACGTTCCCCCCTGTCCCGTATACCGCTTGTCCCGTGTGTGCGCGCAAATCGTTTTGCCCTCGAGATCGCGAGTAGTTTTTCCCGCACTCCTCGCCTTGTCAACGGTCCGGTGCCGCGGTCCCGGGACGGCGGACCCGGTGTAGCGGTCCGGTGTCGGGGAACCGGGCGGGCAGGTCCTTCGATTTCCGGGGGTGCTAGGCCCGGATTTATCCGAGATTTCTCGCACTGGATGTGTATTGTTGTGCTCGGAAAAGTCGTTTGGGAAGTTTTGGTCCACCCCAGGCTCAAGGCAGCCTGAGTAATAACCTTCTTCTGGAAGTCAGCCCTATGTAACTCCTGGTAGCGTGGGGCCCCTACCGCTTGCATTTAGTCGAGCGCCCGTTCGCATTGGTGTGGGATTATGAGCGCTACTGCAATGACGCAGTTCAACGTGGCATCGAACGTCACGGACCTTCGGGACGTTCCGCTGTCTCTCGTTCCCACTGCCGATGTCGACCGTATCCTTGGGCGTGTCCTTCCGGAGACCGTGGCCGTCGAGTCGGTCTCCGTGGCGGCTTTCAACTCCTCGATCTGACCACTAGGGGGCCGTCGTGAACGGGCCCTTCGTGCCATTCCGGCAATTCGTACTAAAAGTACACAGCCGGTGTGATCTAGCGTGCGACCACTGTTATGTATATGAGCATGCCGATCAGTCGTGGCAGGTGCGTCCAAAAGTCATATCGGACGAAACCGCTACTTGGTCGGCCAGCCGTATAGCGGAGCATGTCAAGCGGCACGGCCTTGAGCGTGTGCACATCGTGCTGCACGGCGGCGAACCGCTTCTCGCGGGCCGGGACAGGCTCAGGCGCATCATCGCCGAACTGCGCGGTCACCTCGACGCCTTGTGCGACCTAGATCTGCGGGTGCACACGAACGGCGTGCTGCTCGATGACCGTTACCTCGATGTCTTCGCCGAATACGACGTGAAGGTCGGCGTCTCCCTCGACGGCGATCGGGTGGCCAACGACAGGCACCGTCGCTATGCCGACGGCCGCAGCAGTTACGATCGCGTGATCCGGGCCGTCGAACTGCTGAGCAGGCGTCGCGAGGTGTATGCGGGTCTGCTGTGCACGATAGACGTCGCCAACGATCCGCTCGCCGTCTACCGGGCTCTGTCCGACCTGAACCCGCCCCGCATCGACTTCCTGCTCCCGCACGCGACCTGGGACACGCCTCCTCCGCGGCCGTCCGAGACCGCGTACGCCGACTGGCTCATCCGAATCTTCGATGCCTGGCTCGATGAGGGGGCCAGGGTGCCGGTGCGCATGTTCGAGTCGATCCTGCGCACCAGCCGGGGAGAATCCAGCCTCACGGAGTCGCTCGGTCTCGAACCGGCCGACCTCGTCGTCATCGAGACGGACGGGGCCTACGAGCAGGCCGACTCCTTGAAGGTCGCCTTCGACGGGGCGCCTTCCACGGGGCTGAACGTCGTCAGCGACGACCTCGACACGGTGGCCGCGCATACCGGCATCCTGGCTCGGCAGCAGGGACTCGGCGGGCTGTGCGACACGTGCCGCGCCTGCCCGGTCGTCGACAGTTGCGGCGGCGGCCTGTACGCCCACCGGTACCGGACCGGATCCGCCTTCGCGAATCCGAGCGTCTACTCGGCCGACCTTCTCAAGCTCATCACTCATGTCAGGCACAGGACCGCCATGCCCGCGCACGCCCTGCCGTACGAGACGATCGAGGCCCTCGCCTGTGGATACGGCGACGACCACGACATGGAGCATCTCCTGGCGGGGCAGCGCACGCTGCGCCGCGGACTCCTGGCCGGCGTCCACGCCCAACGGTCCGCTGCCGAGGGATGGGATCTGCTGACCAGGCTCGACGCGGAGCATCGTCCTGCCGTCGACGCGGTGCTCGACCACCCCTACGTCAGGGAGTGGGCCGCTCGGTGCCTGACCGGCGGCGGGAGCCCCGGCTACCTCGCGAACATCGCCGCGGCCGCCGCCGTCAGGGCGGGCGTCGACGCGGAGATCACGCTGCAGGATGTGGACGGGGTGTTCCACCTGCCGACCCTGGGCGCGTTCGAGGCGACGTCCGGCGCCGACGGCCGGTTGCTCGTGAAGGACGAGCGGTTCACGCTGGCGCGGACTCCGGACGCCGTCTGGCATCCCGTACGGAAGATCGAGACCGGCGGCTTCACCGTCATCCTGGAGGACACCGATCCGCACCGTCACTGCCACGGTCATCGGGCGGCCGGGCGGCTGTCCGAGGAGGAGGCGGGCGCATGGCAGCGGATGTTCACCGAGGCGTGGTCGCTGATCGAGTCCCAGTACCCCCGCTACGCGCCGGGGTTGCGCGCCGCGCTGTCCACGGTGGTCCCCCTGGCTCCTCCGGAGGGCGGTGACGTCAGTTCGGCGGCGCGGCATGCGTTCGGCTCCGTCGCGATCGCGCTTCCCAAGGACCCGGCCACTCTCGCCCTCCTGCTGATGCACGAGTTCCAGCACGTCAAGCTGGGAGCGGTGCTCGACATGGTCGACCTGTACGACCAGGGGCACTCAGGCCTCTACTACGCGCCCTGGCGTCCGGACCTCCGTCCGCTCGAGGGCCTTCTGCAGGGCACGTACGCCCACCTGGCCGTCTCCGACTTCTGGAGAGTGCGGCGTGACAGCGTGCCCGGTGACACCGAGGTCCAGTTCGCGCTGTGGCGCAAGCACACCGCCGATGCGATCGACTCCCTCAACGGCTCGCAGGCGCTGACCCCGCTGGGTATGCGGTTCGTGGCCGGCATGCGGCGGTCCGTGGAGCCCTGGCTCGCCGAACCGGTCGCGGATGAGGCGATCGCCCACGCCGCGGAACTGGCGCGGCGGCATCGGGCGGCTTCGGGCGCCCGGTAGGACCCCCACTTTTTCTGGAGTTTCACGATCGCGGCCTTTCCTCGCAAAGGCCGTGTTCTTATAGTGAATTCCGGAAGGAGGCGGATGACGACTCCCCAGTCCTCGGCTCAGCCCTCGGGGCCGTACTTCTTCCTGAGTTACGCGCACGTGCCGCCCTACGACCTCTCGGATGCCAGCGATCCCAACCAATGGGTGGAAAAGCTGTTCAAGGTGCTCTGTGAGCACATCATGCATCTGACCCGGGTGCCTGCCGGAGCGGCCGGGTATATGGACCGGGAATTACGCGTCGGTGACAACTGGCCCCAAACGCTCTCCGAACGCCTCTCAAGCTGCCGGGTCTTCGTGCCGCTGTACTCACCGCGCTACTTCGAGAGTGATCACTGCGGAAAGGAATGGGCGGCCTTTCTCGACCGGGCGCAGGGGCACACCGGGCCGGTGGCGATCCTGCCGGCCATCTGGGCTCCCATGCGGACGATGACCCTTCCGCGGGCGGCCCAGGCGATCCAGTTCAACCACGCGGACCTCGGCTCGCGATACGCGGACGAGGGCTTCTACGGGATCATGAAGCTCAGCAGGTATCGGAGCCAGTACCAGATGGCCACCATGGGCCTGGCGCAACGGATCATCGAAGTGGCGGAGACGTCGCCCATGCCGTACGGCAAGATCCGCGACTACACGGCCGTGCCCAGCGCTTTCACCGACCACACACCGGAGCGTCCGGTGACCGTCACCGTCGTCGCTCCCGACCTGCGCCATCTGCCCGAGGGTCGGGACGCCTACCACTACGGGCGCACGCCGTACGAGTGGGATCCGTTCCGCAGCCGCAACGGGATGCGCCCTCTCGCCGACTGCGCGGAGGATGTGGCACGTTCCCGCGGCTTCCTTCCCCATGTCGGCACCCTTGAGGATCACGGCGGCGAACTGGCGGCGGAGACGCCGCAGGCTCCGGGTGTGATGCTGGTGGACCCCTGGGCCACGACGCAGGAGGAGTGCCAGGAGTCGCTGCGGCCGGTGAACCGGCCGGGACGGCAGTGGATCTCCGTCATGGTGCCGTGGAACCGCGACGACCAGGAGACCGTCGAGCAGGAGCCTCGGCTGAAGGGACACCTCAGGGACGCCCTCGGGCACAAACTGGCGGAGCCGGCGGCCGAGACGGACGTGCGGAGCCTCGAGTTGTTCCGGAGCCTGCTTCCCGAGGCCCTGCACAAGGCGACCCAGCAGTACTTCAAGCACGCGCCCGCCTACCCCCCAGAGGGCGCGAGAGTCGACAGACCCCGGCTGGTCGGGCCAGAGGAGTAACGATGAGCGAGGGCCGGATCGTCACCTTCTACTCGTACAAAGGCGGCACCGGGCGCACGATGGCGCTGGCCAACACGGCGTGGATCCTCGCCAGCAGTGGCAAGCGGGTCCTGGTCGTCGACTGGGATCTCGAGTCGCCCGGATTGCACAAGTTCTTCCGGCCGTTCCTCGACAACGGGACGGTGGCGACCACCTCCGGGGTCATCGACCTGATCACGACCTACCAGTGGGCGGCGATGAAGCCGGGGGCCCGCCCCCGCGAATGGCATCGGCAGTACGCCCGCGTGGAACCGCACGCCGTCTCGCTCGACTTCGAGTTCCCCGGCGAGGGCACCCTGGACTTCATCTCGGCCGGCCGGCAGAACCGTGACTACTCCTCCCTGGTCTCCGGGTTCGATTGGGACACCTTCTACGAACGCCAGGGCGGCGGGCAGTTCTTCGACGCGCTGCGCGAGGACATGAAGGCCTGCTACGACTACACGCTCGTCGACAGCCGTACCGGGCTGAGCGACATCGCGGAGATCTGCACCATGCAGATGCCCGACGTCCTCATCGCGTGCTTCACCCTCTCCGACCAGGGCATCGACGGCACCTCGTCGGTGGCACGGCACATCGACGACCGTTACGGCGAGCGCAACATCCGCATCCTGCCTGTGCCGATGCGCATCGAGACGGGCGAGAAGGAGAAATGCGACGCGGGGCGCACCCTGGCCAAGCGCCGATTCGACAAGTTCCCGCGCGGGATGACCCAGGAGGAGATCGACCGGTACTGGGGCGCCGTGGAGATCCCGTACACGCCCTTCTACGCCTTCGAGGAGATCCTGGCCACCTTCGGCGACGAGCCGGGCCGGCCGAGTTCCATGCTCGCCGCCTTCGAGCGGCTGACCGGCGTGATCACCGAGGGGGAGGTCGCCTCCTTCCCGCCGCTCGAGGAGTCCACGCGGATCCGCTATCTCGACACCTTCACGCGCCGCCACCCGACGCACCAGACCGACGTCTACCTCAGTTACACGTCGAAGGACCGGATGTGGACGGACTGGATCGCCGCTCTGCTCGATCGGTACGGCTACCGGGTGTCGCTGCGTGAGGTGGACTCCGACGAGGGCATGGACTTCGCGGGCGACTCCCCGCGTACGGTCGCGGTGCTCTCCGACGCCTACATCCGCTCCCCCCACAGCCATGAGGTGTGGCAGCGGCTCACGGAGGCGGAAGGCGCCGTCCGCGGCGAGCTGATTCCGATTCGGGTGTCCGAATCGCACTTCCCCTCGCCGTTCGGTGACCGTGCGCTCTCCGATCTCACCAGGATCGCGGAGCACACGGCCGCGGAGCGGGTCCTCAAGGCGTTCGGACGGACGGAAGAAGGGGCGGCACTGGACACGACGGGGCTGGGGGCCCGGTATCCGGGAAGCGTGCCCGCGGTCTGGAACGTCTCCGACCGCAACGCCGTCTTCACCGGACGGGGGGCCGTCCTCGACGAGTTGCGCACTCAGCTGGTGGGGGGCAGTTCCGCGGTGGTCCTCCCGCAGGCGCTCTACGGTCTCGGCGGGGTGGGCAAGACCCAGGTGGCGCTGGAGTACGCCCACCGATTCCGCGCCGACTACGACCTGGTCTGGTGGATCTCGTCGGAGGACCGCGAGCGCATCAACTCGGCGTTCGAGGAGCTCGCCCGGCAGTTGCACATCCCCGTCGCCGACAACATCGCGGAGGTCGTCGCCGCCGTCCGTGAGTCGCTGCGACTCGGCAATCCGTACGGCCGCTGGCTGCTGATATTCGACAACGCCGGCGACCCCGAGGATCTGAGGGGATTCTTCCCCGGCGGTTCCTCCGGCCACATCCTCATCACTTCGCGCAACCAGGCGTGGTCGGCCGTGGCGGCCCCTCTCGAGGTGGACGTCTTCAGCCAGGAGGAGAGCCTCGAGCACCTCAGCCGGCGGGTGCCCGGACTGGCTCCACCGGAGGCGATTCGTGTCGCCGAGGCCCTCGGCAACCTGCCACTCGCCGTCGAGCAGGCGGCGGCGTGGCTGGCGGAGACCGGCATCCCGGCCGTGACGTTCCTGGAACAGCTGGAAACCGAGGCGGCCCGGGTGTTGTCCATGTCACAGCCGGCCGACTATCCACAACCGGTCGCCGTGACCTGGAACCTGTCACTCGGCCAGCTCCAGGAGAGCTCGCCCGCCTCGGTGCGCCTCCTCCAGCTGTGCGCCTTCTTCGCGCCGGAGCCGATCTCGATGCAGCTCCTCTACAGCGACGAGATGATGGAGTCGCTGCTGCCCTATGACGACACCCTGCGGGAGAAGCTCGTCCTCGGCCGTGTCATCCAGGAGATCGGCAGGTTCGCCCTGGCCAAGGCCGATCAGGGCAACAACACGATTCAGGTGCACCGCCTGGTCCAGGCCGTGATCCGGAGCCAGATGACGCAGGAGGAGCAGAACGAGGCCTGCCACGAGGTCCATCGCATCCTCGTCGGCGCGAGACCCCGCCAGGGTGACGTGGACGACCCGGAGAACTGGATCCGCTACGACCTGATCTGGCAACACCTTCAGCCGTCCCGGGCGACCGAGTGCACGGAGGAGGAGACCCGGCAACTGCTCACCGACCGCGTGCGGTACCTGTGGAAGCGCGGCGACTTCGACAGTGCTCTCGCGCTGGGCGACCGTCTCGCGAACTTCTGGGAGACGGTGTTCGGAATCCACGACAGGCAGCGGCTCCACCTGCTGTTCAACGTGGCCAATGTGAAGCGCTCGCAGGGCAAGTACGAGGAGGCGCGCGACCTCGACACGTGGGTCAGGGAGCAGCAACTGCAGGTCGTCGGGGAACGTCATCCGCACACGCTGCTCACCGCGGGAGGGCTCGCGGCCGACCTCCGCGGTCTGGGCGACTACCAGAACTCGCTGGACATGGACAAGGTGACCTACCAGCAGTGGAAGACGCTGTTCGGCCAGGACCACCCGCGCACCCTCGCCTCGGCCAACAACCTCGCGACGTGCTACCGGCTGGTCGGCGACGCCGTGAGCGCGCGCGACCTCGACCACGACACCCGCCAGCGCCGGAACCGGGTGCTCGGCGCGACTCATCCGTACACGTTGTTCTCCGCCGCTCAGCTGGCCCGCGACCTGCGTGAGATCGGCCTCTATCGCGATTCGGTGGACCTCCTGCGCACGACCCTGCAGCTCTATCGGGAGTCACTCGGCGAGTCCTTCGTCGACACTCTGCGGGCGGCCAAGAGTCTGGCCGTCTCGTTGCGGAGGGCGGGCGAGCAGACGGAGGCGTGGCAGTTGGCCAAGGACACCGAAGAGAGGTACATGCAGCGGTACGCGGGCACGCCGGACGCACTCGCGGCACGGCTTGAGCTCGCCTGCTGCATGTCCGCTTTGGGGGACAAGACCGGTGCGCGAGACCTGGCGGGGGAGATCGCCCGCATCTATCAGGACACTCTCGGCGAAAGTCACCCGGGAACGTATATCGCTCTGAACAACCTGGCGATCTACCTGCGTGGGACCGGCGAGAACGCCAGGGCGGAGAGCATCGCGAGGACGTCGCACGAAGGGCTGCACTCCCACCTGGGGGCGGATCATCCCTTCACCCTGTCGGCGGCGATCAACCTCGCCAACTGCCTGGGCGACGAGGAGCGCCTGGCGGAGGCCGAGGCGCTGGAACGCCGGACGCTCGGGGATCTGCGCGAAAAGCTGAGCGACACACATCCGGACACACTCGCCTGCGAGGCCAACCTGGCGGTGACTCTGCGGTCGAACGGGCAGGTCGCCCAGGCGGAGCAGTTGCGTGGCCGCCTACTCCCGGTCATGGGTCGGATCCTGGGCGACAACCATCCGACCTTGTCCTATCTCAAGGAGTGGCGGCGAATCAACAGGGACCTCGAGCCTCAGCCCTTCTGAGGTCAGGCGGCGGACAACCAGGTCAGTACGTCCGGCATGACGCGGAGGGAGCCGAAATGTGCGGCTCCTTCCTGGATGACCACGCGGGCCCCGGGGATCTGCCGGCCAAGCCAGCGAGAGTGGTCGACGGGGGAGAACACGTCCTCATCTCCGTGCCACAGCAGCGTCGGCACGGAGATGTCCGCCGGCTGGAAACCCCACGGGGAACTGAACGCGACGACGTCGTCGACCCACCCCCCGGCCGAGGTCCGTACGGCCTCCGCGAAATTGTGGGCGAGCATCAGGCGGATTCCGAAATCCGCCATGACGTACCTGTCCGGCTCGGGGAGGTCGGCGTCGAAGGCGGGCACCATCCGGGTCGGATCCGCTCTGATCCGCTCCACCGTGGGGGAGAGCAGTTCCATCATCGCGGCGTGACCGGTCTCCGCGGCCTTGTGCTCGATCACGTTGGACGGCGTCATGCCGTTGAACCAGTCCAGCCCTTCCGCTTCCCGCGGCGCCAGGGTGACGAGGGCGGCCACCCGTGTCGTCCTCTCGGGTAACAGCCCGGCGCAGGCCAGCGCGTGCGGAGCCCCTCCGGAGCGGCCGATCACCGCGAAACAGTCGATGTCCAGGGCATCGGCGATCGCCTCCACGTCCGCGGCGGCGTCGGCGACGGCCCGGCCCCTTCTCCGGTCGGACAGGCCGTATCCGGGCCGGTCGTAGCTGATCAGCCTGATGCCGAGCCGATAGAGGACCGACGCGCGCGGAAACGGCCCCAGCCTGCTCCCCGGTGTGCCGTGCAACAGGAAGACCGGGCTCCCCTCTGGCTCTCCCCTCTCGTCGACTGCCAGCGTCCGTCCGTCATGAGCCTTCACGAACGTCGTCAAGGAACCTCCCCGTCTCCCGATCGCAATGTTCCCTTATAGGTGCCTTTCGTCATATAGCTATTTCTGACGAATATTCCTCACTGCAATGAAAGTGCTGGGAAAACTGGGGTGCGATGACATGAAACGTGATCGCTCGATTAGAGGAATTGCGCCATCGCCATTCCGGCCATTCCATTAGCGTCCATGCGGAATGGCCGGAGGCCTCAGGCGGCGAACAGGAGCAGCAATCCCATCACGGTGTAGACGACCATCAGCACCAGCAGGGGGATCTGCCCGGCGACGGCGGTGCGCCGCGGGAGCAGCACCAGCGCACGGTCGTGGGCCAGCACGGTTCCGAGCACGTGGCCGATGATGATGACCGTCACCTGGAGCAGGGCGATGCTCGCGGGGGTGTTGCCGAGGCCGCCGACCGTCCAGCCGGCCGTGCCCAGCCAGTCGGCGCCGGTGCCGAGGGGATCGGAGAGCAGCGCGATCGTCCGCTGTCCTTCGAGGAGGAAGAGCGTGTAGTAGTGCGCGACCAGATAACCGACGGCGATCGGCACGATCGAGTGGGCGAGTTCGCCCGCCATGACGCGTGGCTCCGTCGCGCCCCGCCGTCCGGCCAGGGCGGTCGCGCCGAAGAATGCGGCGAGAACGAGGCCGATGACGACGACCAGGCCCGCCGTACCCATGACGGGCCCCGGCAGTGGGCTCTCCTGGACGAACCGCACCCAGGCCGGGGCGCCGGAAAGGCTGTCGTACATGGTGGACCCGAGGAGCACCACGACGAGCACCGGCAGACCGGAAGCCGGCCGTAACCCGGACATCCCGTCGAGGGAGTTCCGCCAGGCCACGACGCCGTCATCACGTCTCACCACGGGTGCGAGCCTGCCGATGAGGCCGCTGTAGGCCTCGAACGCGTCTCCCTTGTCG
>Ga0310811_10008646_pt1 | contig 13101 bp, 12 predicted proteins | sample YCmetagenome_FD_207642 | JGI IMG/M metagenome (GOLD analysis project Ga0310811, IMG submission 207642) | Soil microbial communities from experimental microcosm in Duke University, North Carolina, United States - YC | ecosystem: Engineered > Artificial ecosystem > Soil microcosm > Unclassified ...
TTCCGCTGGGCTGCTATTCGGCTATCCGCCGCAACACCTGGATCGACCGGCTGACGGGGGTGATCTCCGTCGGCACCATCTCGATCCCCTCCTTCGTGGTCGCCATCTATGCGCTGCTGATCTTCGCCATCGAGGTGAATTGGTTTCCGGTCATCGGCGCCGGCGAGCCAGGCGATCTCGGCGATGAGCTCTGGCATCTCGTTCTGCCCAGCTTCGCCGTCGGCCTCGGCTGGGTCGGCTATCTCGCGCGGCTGGTTCGCGCCTCGATGCTGGAGGTGATGGGCGAGCATCACGTCCGCACGGCCCGGGCCTTCGGTCTGACCGAGCCCAAGATCGTCCTCCACTACGCGCTCAGGATCGCGATCCTGCCGACGGTGACCATGCTGGCGCTCGCCATCGGCAGCCTGCTTTCCAGCGCCGTCTTCGCCGAGAACATCTTCTCTCGCCCCGGCATCGGCAAGCTGATCGTCGATTCCGCCTATGTCCATAATTACCCCGTGGTGCAGGGCGCCGTGCTGACGACCGTGGCCCTGTTCGCCATCGCCATGCCCATCGCCGATCTCCTCATCGCCTGGCTCGATCCCCGTGTCCGCGCAGGTTTCTGAACCCATGGCCGCCGTCGAGGTGATCCCGGAAGCGCCGGGATTCCTGGTCACGGTCTTCCGCCGCCTGCGCAGCGATCCCTTGGGGCTGATGGGGATCGTGATCGTGCTGCTGGTCATCTTCTGCGCCGTCTTCGGCCCGTCGATGGCCCCTTACAGCCCCTACAAGATCAAGGTGAGCGAGCGCTTCATGGCACCGACGCCGCTCGCCCTGGTCGGCGGCGGCGACGGCAAGCATGCCGCCTTCAGCCATATCTTCGGCACCGACAATCTGGGCCGCGACGTCTTCAGCCGCGTTCTTGCCGGGACCCAGATCGCGCTCGGCGTCGGGGGCGGCTCGATCGCCATCGCGCTCGTGATCGGGCTGATGCTGGGTCTCATCGCCGGCTATGGCCCGCGCTGGCTCGACAATGCGCTGCTGCTGCTCTTCGATTCGATCTATTCCTTCCCGACGGTGATCCTAGGATTGACCGTCATGACCCTGGCGGGGGCCAGCATCCCGACGCTGATGTTCGTGGTGGTGGTGATCCAGACTCCCGCCTATGCCCGGCTGATCCGGACCGCGACCTTGGCGACCAAGAGCTCGGAATATGTGCTTGCCATCCGTTCCCTCGGCACCTCGCCGGGGCGGATCCTGCTGGTGCATATCCTGCCCAATATCGTCGGGCCGCTCTTCATCATCGCCAGCATGGACATTCCCTCGGTGATCGCCCTGGAGGCGGGGCTCACCTATCTCGGCCTCGGCATTCCACCGCCGGCGCCGAGCTGGGGCCGCATCCTGCAGGAGGGCTTCGAGAGCATCCGCGAGGCGCCCTGGATCGTGGTGGCCGGCGGCATACCTTTGATTCTGACCACGCTGGGCTTCACCTTCCTCGGCGAATCCCTGCGCGATCTTCTCGATCCCAAGCTGCGCCGGATCGTCTGAGATGGCAGCCCTTCCCACCGCCAAGCTCGAACCCACCGCCAATGTTCTGGCGGTGCGCAATCTCAGCATCCGATTCCGCACGCCGCGGGGCCCGGTGCTGGCGCTGCGCAATGTCAGTGTCGAGGTGCCGCGGGGCAGCGTCGTGGGGCTGGTGGGCGAGAGCGGCTCGGGCAAATCGACCCTGGCGCTGGCCGTCATGCGGCTGATGGCCGGCAACGCCACCATCACCGGGGGCAGCCTCGAATTCGCCGGGCGCGATCTCCTGGCCCTCAAGCCCGCCGAGATGCAGGCGCTGCGTGGTGACCGCCTGTCGATGGTCTTCCAGGATCCGATGACCTCGCTGAACCCGGTGCGCGCCATCGGCCTCCAGATGCTGGATATCCAATATCGCGAGCGGACCCTGTCGACAGCGGAGAAGCGGCGTAAGGCGGCGGATATGCTGCGCCGGGTCGGCATTCCCGATCCCGAGCGGCAGCTGAAGCGCTATCCTCATGAATTCTCCGGCGGCATGCGCCAGCGCATCGCCATCGCCATGGGCATCCTGGAGCGCCCGGAGCTCCTGATCGCCGACGAGCCCACCACCGCCCTCGACGTCACCCTGGAAGCACAGATCGTCCAGCTGCTGCGCGACCTCCGTCGGGAGATGAACGCCTCGATCCTGTTCATCTCCCATAATCTCGGGCTGATCGCCGAGCTCTGCGATTTCGTCGTCGTCCTCTATGCCGGCGAGGTGGTGGAGCAGGGGAGTGTGCGTGACATCTTCCACCGGCCGCAGCATCCCTATACCCAGGCCCTGCTCGAATGCGATCCGGCCCGGATCGAGGAGATCCGCCGCGAGCTGCCGACCATCAGCGGCGATGTGCCGAACCTGCTGCAGATACCCACCGGCTGCGTCTTCGCGCCGCGCTGCCCCAAGGTCTTCGACCGTTGCCGGGTGGAGCATCCCGCCGACCATACCGCCGGCCCCGGCCATCTCGCGCGCTGCCATCTGCTGGCGGAGCCGGCCCGTGGCTGAAACTGGCCGCAGTTCCGCCAGAGCCGCCGTCAGCGGACAGGTTCCGCGTTCGGCCGCGACCAGCGGCAGCGAGAATCTGCTGGAGATCGCCAATCTCCATGTGCGCTATCCCCTGGTCGGTCCGATCCGGGCCAAGATCCTGCAGCTGCCGAACCGCTTTCTCGATGCGGTCCTCGACGTCTCCTTCAACCTGCGCCGCGGCACGACGCTGGCGCTGGTGGGCGAGAGCGGCTCGGGCAAGAGCACCCTGGGACGGGCCATCACCGGGCTGGTGCCTATCGCCGGCGGCAGCCTGCGCTTCGAGGGCGAGGAGCCGCTGGTCCGCAATCCCCGCGGCGAGAAATCCTATCACCGCGATGTCGCGATGATGTTCCAGGACCCGGTCTCCAGCCTCAGCCCCCGGCGCACCGTCCGCGCCCTGATCACCGAGCCTTTCGTCGTCCATGGCCTGAGCGGGCGCGATCTCGAGGCGGAGGCGCGGCGGCTGCTGGCCCTGGTGGGGTTGCCCAAGGATTTCGCCGGGCGCTATCCGCACCAGCTCTCCGGCGGCCAGGCGCGCCGGGTCGGCGTCGCCCGGGCCGTCGCCCTCTCGCCCAAGCTCATCGTCGCCGACGAGCCCACGGCGGGTCTCGACGTCTCGGTCCAGGGCGAGATCCTGAACCTGATGACGCGGCTGCAGCGCGAGCTCGGCCTCACCTATCTCATCATCACCCATAATCTCGCCGTGGTCCGCCATGTCAGCGACGAGATGGCGATCATGTATATGGGCCGCTTCGTCGAGCATGGCACCACCCGCGAGATCTTCGAGCGCGCCGCCCATCCCTATACCGCCGGGCTGCTGGCCGCCCAGCCCCATCCCGATCCCGACCGGCGCCGGGAGGAGGTGCCGCTGTTGGGCGAGGTGCCCAGTTTGGCCCGCCGGCCGCCCGGCTGCGAGTTCCATACCCGCTGTCCCCGCGCCCAGCCGCTCTGCCGCCAGGAACGCCCGGTGGTGCATCGGGTCTCGCCCACCCATATCCACCGCTGCCACTTTCCTTTGCTCGACGACCCGGAGCTGAGGCAGGATCGCTAAGGCACCAGCCGCTTGTGCCCTGTCATTCCCGCCAAAGCGGGAATTGGGGCAATAAGCGAGGTCTGTACGCCGGATTTCCGCTGTCGCGGAAATGACGGAGTGGATGAGGGCATCGAGGCCCGAGTGAGGGGTTCCAGCAGCATGACGGAACGCGCCACCCGACCGAAGCGGGCGCGGCGGCGGCTCTCCGCCTGGGGCTGGTCGCTGCGCGCCGCCGCCTCCACCATCTGGGAGGCGATCGTCAATCTGGTCAATCATGAGGGGATGGAGCTTTCGGGCTATGTCTCCTTCATGGCGATCCTCGCCATTTTCCCCTTCCTGATCTTCGTCGTCGCCATCGCCGGCTTCATCGGCGAGGCGGAGGGCGCGGGCAAGTTCATCGGCCTCGCCGTCCAGTTCATCCCGCCGGAGGTGGCCAAGGTGCTGGGGCCGACCATCACCAATATCGTCACCCATCCCCGCGGCGATCTTCTCACCTTCGGCATTCTCTTCGCGATCTGGTCGGCTTCCAGCGGCGTGGAGGCGCTGCGCCTGCTGCTCAACCGCTGCTATGCCGTGCCGGAGACCCGCTCGGTCTATATGCTGCGGCTGCAGAGCCTGCTGCTCGTGATCCTGAGCGCCATCGCCGTGGCGATCCTGTCCTTCGCCATCGTGCTCGCGCCGGTGATCGAGCGTCTCCTCGCCCATTTCCACATCGATGTGCTGGTCGATCCCGAGGCCTGGTTCCGGATGCGCTATGGCGCCGTCATCCCCACGACCATGATCGTGCTCATCGCGCTGCATCTCCTGCTGCCCAACCGGAAGGGACGGCTGTCGGAGATCTGGCCCGGCACGCTCATCACCGCGGTGCTCTGGATCACCGGGGCGGCGGCATTCTCCGTCTATGTCGACAATCTCGCCAATTACAACGTCACCTACGGGAGTCTCGGCGGGATCGTGCTCAGCCTCCTGTTCTTCTATGTCGCGGCCATCATTTTCGGCTTCGGGGCCGAGATGAACGCCGCGATCATGCGCCGTCTCTCGCCCATCGCGCCCGCGGCCGTGGGCGACATGCGCCATTCGCTCCATCCCGAGCAGGGGAACCAGGCCGCGGTGGACAACGTTCCAGCGACTGACAAGCCGATGCTGCCTGACCCGCCGCCGGAGCCCTGAGGAGGCCGCTTATGTCCCCGTCGAAATCCGCCGCCGAGACCGTCGAGCTCCACCGCTTTCCACAGGCGAGCGATCTGCCGCTGATCCACTACCGCGGCGCGATTGCCGACGAAGGCAAGGCCGCCGCCAAGGTCTTCGAGCAGCTCTTCGCCCGCAACGACTGGCCCGGAGCCTGGCGCAACGGCATCTATCCCTATCACCACTTCCATGCGACCGCCCATGAGGTGCTGGGCATCGCCGCCGGCCGGGCGACGGTGCGCTTCGGCGGGCCGGAGGGACCGGTCGTGGAAGTCCGGGCCGGCGATGTGGTCGTCATTCCCGCCGGGGTCAGCCATTGCAACGAAGGCTCGAGCGAGGACCTCCTCGTGGTCGGCTCCTATCCCCGCGGCCAGCACCCCGACATCAACAAGGGCACGCCCGGCGGGCAGGCCAAGCTGCAGGAGAAGATCGGCAAGGTGGCGCTCCCGGCGGCGGATCCGGTGCACGGCGCCGAGGGACCGCTGCTGCGGCATTGGTCGGCGAAGTAGGGCCCCGAGGCGCCGTGAGGCAACTCGCCGGTTGACATTCTCGCCCAGTGTTAGAGCCTCCCCTGCCCAAAACACAGCTGCAGGAGACGAGGCCATGCTGACGGATCTGAAGGACAAGCGCGTATTGGTCACCGGCTCCAGCACTGGCATCGGCGCGGCCGTGGCCAAGGGCTTCGCCGCCGCGGGGGCGCGGGTGATCGTTCACTATCACGCTAGCGTGGCGGAGGCGGAGAAGGTCGTGGCCGATATCGCGCGGGCCGGCGGCTCGGCGATCGCCCTGCCGGGCGATCTCGGTGCGCGGACCGCGGCGGCGGCGCTGGTCGAGGAAGCCGCGGCACGCCTCGGCGGGCTCGACGTGCTGGTGAACAATGCCGGCGCGCTGCTGCGCCGGGCCTACACCGGCGAGATCGACGACGACCTCTTCGACAAGGTGGTCGACCTCAATGTGCGCTCCGTCGTCATGGCCTCCCAGGCCGCCGTGCCGCATCTGAAGAAGGCGGGCAAGGGCTCGATCATCAACACCAGCTCGGTCGCCGCCCGCAACGGGGGCGGGCCCGGGTCGGCCATCTACGGCGGCGCCAAGGCCTTCATTTCCAGCGTGACCCGCAACATGGCCCGCGAGCTGGCGCCCCAGGGCATCCGGGTCAATGCCGTCGGGCCCGGGGTCATCATGACTCCCTTCCACGAGCGCTTCACCTCGCCCGAGCTGCTCGAGCAGCTGCGCAAGAACATCCCCATGGGCCATATCGGTGCCGCGGAGGATTGCGTCGGCGCCTATCTCTTCCTCGCCTCGAACGCCATGAGCGGCTACGTCACCGGCCAGACCATCGAGGTCAATGGCGGGCAGGTGATGCCCTAAGGCACAAGCTTCTTCCGTCATTCCCGCTTTCGCTGGATTGACGAAAGTAAGAATGCAGGAAAGACATCCGCGGGATAGCAGTGCCGGGATGACAAGAGAGAAGAGGTCGAATAAGAATCGGTCTATCCTGTTCTGGACTTGCGTCACCGACCAGACGATCCGGGGGGAATTCCGATGGGCATCGTCCAGCTGCTCGCGATCTTGCTTTTGCCCTTGATCCTGGCCGGGATCGCCTTTCGGGCCTGGCAGAGTTCGAAAATAGGTCCGACAGGTTTCGGAGGCTGGTTGCTGGTCCTGGCCATCGGCCAGACAGGAGCCCCCTTCACAAGGCTGTCGTCACTGTTTGAAGATCTGGCGAGCGGGGAAACTCTCAGAAAAATTCCAAATGGGCAGCTCGTGAACAATATCGACACCCTTCTCGATGCCTGCTTCCTCATCCTCCTGATCGCCGTCACCGACGCCATGTATGCAAAGAAGCGGCTTTTCCGGCCGCTATTCCTGTGTCAGTGGCTTGCCGGCATCATCCTGTTCGTGGTGCAAGTCGCCATGTATACGAAGGTACTCCACTTGCCGCCCGAGAGGTTCCTAGTAGCCTTCTTCCGGTCGTTCGTCGTACAGGTCGTCGTGGGCTTATGGGTCTGGTACGTCTTCAGATCGAAACGGGTTGCCGGCACCTTCGTGAACTGAGGCTCGTCTCGCCCCGAGGGCGGATTTCCTCGCCAATTGCGATGGGTTGACGCCTATCTCCCCCGCTCGCTCCGTCCCTGCGGATATTGCGCGCGATAGGCTGCCACACCCTGCTCCATGGTAACGAACTCGGCGCCGCCGGCCCGCAGGTCGCGGATCAGCTGCTCCAGGATCAGCATGCGATGGCCGCGGCCGATGACATGGGGGTGGAAGGTATAGGTGAGGATCCCCCAGTCGTAATGCTCGCGCATATAGGTGAAATCGGCGAGCCAGTTCTCCGCCACCAGCCGCGCGTTCATCAGCCCGGGCTGGATCACATTGGCCATGCGCATGTATTCGAAGGCCGGATAATCGTCGAGGGTCCAGCTGATGGGCATCTCGACCAGGGCCGTATCAGGGCCGAAGACCATCGGCTCCTCGAGCTTGGCGATATCCCCGTCGCGCGCCTGATAGGGCAAATAGTCATGGCCCATCAGGCTGCTGTCGTAGATGAAGCCATGCTTCAGCAGCAGCTCGATGGAAAAGGGACTGAGATCCCAGGCCGGCGAGCGATAGCCCCGGGCCTTGCGACCACTGAGCTTGAGGATCGCCTCATTGCCGCGGATCAGCTCGGCTTCCTCCGCCTCGCGCCCCAGGCTTGCCGGCACCCGGTGGGTCCAGCCGTGATGGGCGATCTCATGGCCGGCCTCGACCACCGCGGCCGCGCAGGACGGGTAGCTCTCGATGGTATGGCCGGGGATGAACCAGGTGGTGGCGATCGCCTCGCGGCGCAGCAGCTCCAGAATCCGCGCCGTGGCGACGATGCCGAAATCGCCGCGGGAGAGCATGGTGGGCGTGGTGAGCTCGCGCGAGATGGCGCCGGAGGTGTTGTCGTGGTCGAAGGTCAGGCAGACCAGATGCTTGGCCATGGCAGCCTCATGGGGTGGCGGCGATATGGCCGATGGCGAGCCCATCGGCGCCGAAGACATGCACCGCTCCGGCGACGGCGCTGGCCGTCAGCATCGTCCCCGGTTCCACGGCGCTGTCGCCGGGGATGCGCAGGGTGACATTGGTGCCGTCCGCCAGATGCATATAGACATAGCTCGCCTCGCCCAGCCGTTCCACCACGTCGACCGTGCCCGTAAGCGGGGCGAGCCCGGCCGGTCCCACCGCCATATGCTCGGGCCGGATGCCGATGGTCACCTCCTCGCCGGCCGTGAGCGGCCGCTCGAGATGGGTGAGGCGGACCTGGCTGCCATCGGCGAGAGCGATGGTACCTTCGCCGGCGACCGTCCCCTTGATCAGATTCATCTTGGGCGAGCCGATGAAGCCGGCGACGAAGAGATTGCGCGGGCGGTGATAGAGATCCAGCGGCGCCCCGATCTGTTCGACCCTTCCATGATTCAGCACCACGATCTTGGTCGCGAGGGTCATGGCCTCGACCTGGTCATGGGTGACATAGATCATGGTGGCGGCGAGCTGGCGGTGGAGCTTGGCGATCTCGATTCGGGTGTTGACCCTGAGCGCCGCATCGAGATTGGACAGCGGCTCGTCGAAGAGAAAGACGCTGGGCTCGCGCACGATGGCCCGGCCGATGGCGACCCGCTGGCGCTGGCCGCCGGAGAGCTCGCGGGGCTTGCGGTTCAGCAGCGGCGTCAGATGCAGGATCTCGGCGGTCCGCCGCACCCTGGCGTCAACCTCGCTCTTGCGCCCGCCGCTGAACTTCAGCCCGAAGGCGATGTTGCGATAGACCGTCATATGGGGATAGAGGGCGTAGGACTGGAAGACCATGGCGATGCGACGCTCGGCCGGCGCCAGCTCGTTGACCCGCCGCCCGCCGATGGCAAGCTCGCCGGCCCCGATGGTCTCCAGCCCCGCGATGATGCGCAGCAGCGTGGTCTTGCCGCAGCCCGAGGGGCCGACGAAGACGCAGAACTCGCCGTCCTTCACCTCGAGATTGATGTCGTGCAGGATCTCGACATTGCCGAAGGATTTGGAGATGCCGCGCAGTGTGACGTCGGGCATGTTTACCTGACCACCAAGTCTATTTCACCGCCCCGGCCGTGAGCCCGCGCACCAGCTGGCGCGAGAAGAGGATGTAGAGGACGAGGATCGGCGCGATCGCCAAAGACAGCGAGGCGATCACCGCGTTCCAATCCACGACATATTGCCCGATGAACTGCTGCACCCCGAGGGTAATGGTCTGCTTGCCATTGCCCGGCGCCAGGATCAGGGGAAACCAGAGGTCGTTCCAGATCGGCACGATGGTGAAGACCGCGACGGTGGCGATGGCCGGGCGCACCAGCGGCAGGATCACGCTCCAGAAGATCTTGTATTCGTTGATCCCGTCGCAGCGCGCGGCATCGCGGAGATCGCGCGGAATCTGCTGCATGAACTCGGCCAGCAGGATGATGGCGAGCGGCAGGCCCTGGGCGGTGTAGACCAGCACCAGCGCCGTCAGGGTATTCACGAGATTCAGATTCACCATCAGCTGCAGGATGCTGACGCTGCCGAGGCGGATGGGCACCATGACGCCGATGGCCATATAGAGACCGAGCAGGCCGTTGCCGCGGAATTTATATTCGCTGAGGGCCCAGGCGGCCATGGCGCCGGTGATCAACACCAGCACCACGCTGCCGATGGTGACCGTCATGCTGTTGACGAAATAGAGACCGAAGTCCGACTTGGCCAGGACCTTGTCGAAGCCGATGAGGGAGAAGGTCTTGGCGGTGGGCAGGGCCAAGGGTTCGTTGAAGATCCCGCGCCGACTCTTGAAGGCGTTGATCAGGATCAGCAGGATCGGCCCGATCGCCACCAGGGTATAGAACAGCAGCGCGAAATGGACGGCGATGCGTCCCAGCCGCGGCCGCGCGATGAGGGCGCCGGCATGGCTCCCAGGGACGCTCATAGCGCGTAGCGCTGCATGCGCCGCTGGACCCCGAAGAGATAGAGCATCACTCCGATCAGGATGATCACGAACATCATGGTGGCGACGGCGGCGCCCATGGTCGGATTGCCGACCTGGAGCTGATAGCCGAAGAAGGTCCGGTAGAAGAAGGTGCCCATGATATCGGTCGAGAAATTGGGGCCGGCCAGCGCGCCCTTCACGGCATAGATCAGGTCGAAGGCATTGAAATTGGCGACGAAGGTCAGGATCGCGACCAGCCCGATGGTCGGCAGGATCAGCGGCAGCTTCACATAGAAGAAAATATGCAGGTGATTGGCGCCGTCCACCGTCGCTGCATCGACGAGATCCTCGGGGATGTTCAGCAAGGCGGCATAGATCAGCATCATCGGGATGCCGACGAACTGCCAGACCGAGATCAGGGAGACGGTGATCAGGGCCGAGCTTTCCTGGCCGAGCCAGGGGGCGAAGAGCTCGGGCAGGCCGATGCTCCGAAGGAAGCCCTCGGAGACGCCCCAGAGCGGGCTCAGGATCAGCTGCCAGATGAATCCGATGATGACGACCGAGAGCATGGTCGGCAGGAAGATCAGGGTGCGATAGACGTTGCGCCCGAAGAGCTGCGGCAGGCTCAGCATGGCGGCGAGCGCGATGCCGATGATGTTCTGCACCGTCACATGGATGGCGAAGAAGATCAGATTGTTGACCAGGGCGTTGCGAAACTGGTCGGCCCAGACCGGATGGGTCAGCAGGTCGATGAAATTCTGCAGCCCGACGAAATGTGCGACGCCCGCCTCGTCCTGGCTGTAGAGGGCGTAGCGGATCGTATCGAGCAAAGGATAGATCGAGAACAGCGTGTAGATGAGGGCCGCCGGCGCCAGGAACACCAGGATATGGGTCCAGGGCCGGCGGCTTCTCGGTAGTGCCGATGGCTCGGCAAGGCTCATCGGTGGTCAACCTTCTTGACCCTCTCTCGCCCCCCGGGCATTTCGTCCCGGGGGGTGGAGAGGGAGGGGACCCACGGCGAATCCGTGGGGAGGGTGAGGGAATTCAGTCGTCGATCTCGCATGTCATACCCTCACCCCAACCCTCTCCCGTTTCAAAGCACGGGAGAGGGGGAAGAAATTACGGCTTATGCGGCGGGTACCAGCTCGCCAAACCGTCTTCCAGCTTCTTGGCGCCGTCGGCCGGCGTCATGCTGCCGTTGATCACCTGGGAGCTCACGTTCCAGATCTCGTTCTCGAGATTGGGCGTGCCGCGGGAGAGGATCTGATAGGAATCGCGGATCGTGCTCTCGCAGGTCTCGCGCCAGCCCAGGAAGGTCTTGGCCACGGGATCCTTGACCTCGACCTTGGCGCTGGAGAGGGAGAAGAAGCCCGGCAGCGCGTTGGAATAGAGGGTGGCGAACTCCGGCGTGGCGAGCCAAGCGAGGAATTTCTTCGCCGCGTCGACATTGGGCGATTTCGGATTGATGCCCATGGCGATATCGGTGTGATCGCTGATGTAGCATTTCGTCTCGCCCGCGGGCAGCGGCGGGGCGAAGGCGTCGAACTCGAAATCGGCCTGCTTGCGGAAGACCGGGATGTCCCAGGATCCCGCGGGATAGATGGCGGCCCGGCCCAAAGCGAAGAGGTTCTGGCTGTCGGGATATTTCTGCGCCTTATAGCCATTGCCCATATAGGGCGCCCAGCTCGCCAGCTCCGTCAGATCGGCGACATAGGGTGCGTCGGTGAATTTGGCCGTGCCGGCGATCAGCGCCTTGCGGCCTTCCTCGCCATGCCAGTAGTTCGGCCCGATGTTCTGGAAGCCCATGGTGGCGGCCTCCCATTGATCGGCCGTGCCCATGTCGATGGGGGTGTAGCGCCCATCGGCCTTGATCTTCTCGATGACCTGGTGGAACTCCGCCACGGTCTTGGGCGGGGTGAGCCCCAGCTCCTTGAAGATCTCCTTGTTGTAGATGAAGCCGTGGATGACGGAGGCCATGGGCATGCAGAAGGTCGTCTTGCCGTCGTCGGTCTGCCAGGCGCTCTTGGCGACGGGGGAGAAATTCTCGATCCCCTGGATGTCGTCGACGGCGATCAGATTGCCCTTCTTGTAGAGATCGAGGGAGGCATCGAAGGGCCGGCAGGTGATGAGGTCGCCGGCGGTGCCGCCAGCCAGCCGCGCGTTGAGGGCGGCGTTGTATTCCGTCGGCGGCGTCGGCTTGAACTCGACCTTGATGTCGGGATATTTCGCGTTGAAGGCCGGGATGATGGTGCCGGTCCAGATATCGGCATCGTCATTGCGCCAGCTCTCGATGGTGAGGGTCTCGGCGGCGCTCGCCATATGCAGGCCCGCCGTCTGGGCGGCAATCACGAGGGCCGATGTCGCAAGCAGGCGCCGCAGCAGGCGGCCGAAGTTCGGTCTCGAGCTCTTGGTCATGGCTCTACTCCCTGTTTGGGGTCATGAGATCCCGGAGCGCCGCCGTCTGCGGCGAGCGATCCGAGGGCGATACGCAGATTGCCGCCGGCCTTCTCCAGCAGGCGGTCCGCTTGGTCGGGTTTGGCGCCCTTCAGGCGCAAAGCGGCGGCCTTCACGCTGTCGGCCGACTGCGCCAGGGTCTCCGCCGCCTCTTCCGGCGGGCAGCCGGTGATCTCCACCAGCATGGCGATGGCGCGCTCGCGCAGCTTGGCGTTCTCGACGCGAAGCCCCACCATCAGCCCGTCATAGACATGGCCGAGGCGGATCATGGCCAGGGTCGTCAGCAGATTCAGCGCCGCCTTCTCCGCCGTGCCGGCGCCCATGCGGGTCGAGCCATTGATGACCTCGGCGCCGCTGTCCAGCAGGATCGGGTGATCGCTCGCTTCGAGCAAAGGCGTCTCGGGATTATTGGCGATGCCGATGACGAGCGACCCGGCGCGACGCGCCGCTTGCGCCGCCGCCAAGGTGAAGGCGGTCGAGCCGCTGGCGGCGACGGCAATGACGACATCCTCCGGGCGGGGTGCCAGCGCCGCGAGGCGCCGCTCGCCATCGGTGCCGTCATCCTCCACGCCGCCATGGCCGCCGGGCGACAGGGTCTCCCCACCGGCCATCATCAGCGCGATGTGCGAATCGGGAAAGCCGAAGGTGGGGCCAAGCTCCATGGCCTCGATGCCCGCCAGCCGCCCGGCCGAGCCTGCCCCCACGAAGACGAGGCGGCCCCGGCGGCCGAGACGCTCCGCCATCGCCCGCGCCGCGGCGGCGAGGGCCGGCAGAGCGGGGCGCAGGCAATCCACGGCGCGGCGCTGCCCTTCCCAGAGCGCGTCCAGCACCTCCCCGTCGGGCCAGACATCCAGCCCGCGATATCGGTGATTGATTCCCTCGGTCCGCTTCATCGGGAGGGTTTTCACCTCAAGTGATATT
>Ga0310811_10008647_pt1 | contig 13099 bp, 8 predicted proteins | sample YCmetagenome_FD_207642 | JGI IMG/M metagenome (GOLD analysis project Ga0310811, IMG submission 207642) | Soil microbial communities from experimental microcosm in Duke University, North Carolina, United States - YC | ecosystem: Engineered > Artificial ecosystem > Soil microcosm > Unclassified ...
TCCGCGCCGTCGATGGTGACGAGCGGAATGGCGCGCAGATCCTCGCGCCCTTCCGGCCCCACGCCCCGGGCGCGCTCGGCCTCAGCCAGCACCTCGGGCGTGAAGGCGTCCGGAATATCGAGCGTCGCGATGACGAGCATGCTGACGGCCTTCGCCCCCCGCGCATCACCCAGCCGCTCGAGAATGCGCGCCGGCTTGAGGCCGAGCCCGCCCATAGGCAGCGGCTCGCCGCGCACGATTTCGCCATCCTGGGCGCCGCCATCCTCGCCGGGGGGCACCACCCATTCGGCCTTCACCTTCTTGTCGGTGGGTTCGATGCGCATCAGCGTGCCGCGGCGACGGAAGATGCCGATGACGCGGCCCGGCGTGCCCTCGATCCGGCGGAGCGTGCGGCCCTCGTATTTGCGCGCGCCAGCGGCGCTGCCGATCGGGCGGATGCGGGCGAGCACGCGCTGGCCGGGGGCAAGTGCCGCCTGGCCGCGCCCCTCGGGCTGCATGAAAACCGTGGGTGCAGGCCCGTCGCCACGCCAGTCGGCCGGGCGTCCGATGGCATCGCCCTCCGTGTCGATACCGGTGATTTCGACGATGATCGCATCGGGCATCCGGGCCGTCGTGTGCCGGCGTGGCAGACGCCCGGCGAAGGGCGGCGGCGCGCCGTCGGGTCCGGCGTCACGCGGAGCATGGATGGGATGGCGCGAGGGGCGGGGCGCCACAGGGCCCGATGGCGCGGTAAAGCGCTTATGGCCCGCGGGCGCGAGTTCACCCTTATGCGCCATGTCCTTCAGCACCTGGCGCATCGCCACGTGATGCTCCGGCCCCAAGCCGAAGGCGCGCAATACTTCGCGCTTGCCCATGCGGCCGGCGCTTTGGCCGAGGAAGTCGCGGATCTGCTCGCGACTCGGAAAGGGGCGGGACGGTGCGGGGGCGGAGAGCTCCCGCTTCGCCTTGGGCTTCTTCCGTGCGGTCTTCGTCAAAGGGTCGCCATCACTCAGCCGCCTCGCTGGACGGTTTCGCGGCCGTCTTCCGAACGGCCGGCTTCTTGGCCACGGGCTTCTTGGCCACAGGTTTCTTGGCTGCCGAGGTCGTGGCACCGGATTTGCCGGCGCCCGACTTTGTGGCCGCAGTGCTCTTTTTCGCCGCGGCTTTCTTCGGCTTGGGTGCGGCGGCTTCGGCGGATTTCGTCGTCTTCGCGGCCTTGCCACGGGCGGCGGCACCCTTGGGCTTTAGCTCCTTGCCCTTCTCGGCGAGCAGGGCAACTGCCTCCTCCAGCGTGATGTCGTCCATCGAAACGGTGCGCGGGAGGTTGGCCACCGTCTTGCCGTGCTGGGCATAGGGGCCGAAGCGCCCCTTCTTGACGAGAATACCCTCGCCATCCTTGGGATGGGCGCCGAGGCTGCGGACGCTCGCGAGCTTTTTGGCGAGCAGATCGACGGCGCGATTGGCGCCCACCATCAGGACATCGTCGTCCTTGTCCATGGACGCATAGACCGCGCCCATGCGGATATAGGGGCCGAACCGGCCGATCCCGGCCTCCATCGGCTCATGGGTCTCGGGATGAAGGCCGATAAGGCGCGGCAGGGTGAGAAGCCCAAGCGCCTGGTCCAAGGTGATGCTCTCGCCGTCCAGCCCGCGCGGCAGCGACATGCGTTTGGGCTTTTCCTTCTTGGCTTTCTTGTCGTCCGACGGCGGCGGCGGTTCCCCGAGCTGGACGTAGAGGCCGTACGGGCCGCGTCGCACGGTCACGTCGTCGCCGGTTTCCGGGTCCTGGCCGAGGACGCGCATGCCTTCCTTCAGCGTCTCCTCGCCCTCCTCGCCGCCGTTGACGGCAAGACGGCGCGTATATTGGCAAGCCGGATAGTTGGAACAGCCGATGAAGCTGCCGTGGCGGCCGAGCTTGAGACCGAGCCGGCCGGCGCCGCAGGCCGGGCAAAGGCGGGCGTCGGTGCCATCCTCCTTCGGCGGGAAGAAGTGCGGCCCCAACTCCTCGTCCAGGGCGTTGATGACGTCGGAGATCTTGAGCTCCTTCGTCTGGTCCACGGCCTCGGAGAAATCCTTCCAGAAGGCGCGCATCACGGCCCGCCAGTCGGCGCTGCCGTCCGAAATCTCGTCGAGCTTCTCTTCCAGCGAGGCGGTGAAACCGGGGTCGACATAGCGGGTGAAGAAACTGGTCAGGAACGCCGTCACCAGCCGCCCGCGATCCTCGGGGATCAGCCGCTTCTGCTCCAGTCGGACATAATTGCGGTCGCGCAGCACGGACAGGGTGGAGGCATAGGTGGAGGGGCGCCCGATGCCGAGCTCCTCCATCTTCTTGACCAGCGACGCTTCCGTGTAACGCGGCGGAGGTTGGGTGAAGTGCTGGCTCGCCTTGATCTCGCGCCGGGTCAGCGGGTCGCCCTCGCTCATCGCCGGCAAGACGCGGCTCTCATCGTCGTCCTCGGACTGATCGTCCCGGTCTTCCCGGTAGAGCTTCAGGAAGCCGTCGAAGGCCAGGAGCGAACCATTGGCGCGCAGCGTGTTGCGGGCGCCGTCGCCCATATCCACCACTACCTGATCGAATTCAGCCTGGGCCATCTGGGAGGCGACGGCGCGCTTCCAAATCAGTTCGTACAGCCGGGCCTGATCGTGGCTGAGGTAGCGGGACATGGTTTCCGGGCGACGGCCGACATCGGTCGGGCGCACGGCCTCATGCGCTTCCTGGGCGTTTTTGGCACGGGTCGCATATTCCCGCGGGGCGGCCGGCAGATAATCCGCGCCGAACGAATCCTTCACATGGCCGCGGATGGCGGTGATCGCCTCGCGTGCCATCTGCACGCCATCGGTTCGCATATATGTGATGAGGCCGACCGTCTCGCCGCCGAGATCGACGCCCTCATAGAGCTGCTGGGCCACGCGCATCGTCTGCTGCGCGCCGAAGCCGAGCTTACGGCTCGCCTCCTGCTGCAGGGTCGATGTGGTGAAGGGTGGCATCGGGTTGCGGCGAACCCGCTTGCGCTCGATCTTGGCGACCGAGAAATCCCCTGCCTCTACAGCGCGCCGGGCGGCTTCCGCCGCGGCCGCGTTCGGCAGGTCGAACTGTTCGAGCTTCTTGCCGGCGAGATGGGTGAGTCGGGCGGTGAAGGGCGCGCCCGCCGGCGTCGCCATCAGCGCTTCGATCGTCCAGTATTCCCGCGCCCGGAAGGCCTCGATCTCGGCCTCGCGCTCGCAGACGAGGCGAAGCGCCACGGACTGCACACGGCCGGCGCTGCGGCTGCCGGGCAGCTTCCGCCAAAGCACGGGGGAAAGGGTGAATCCCACCAGATAGTCCAGCGCGCGGCGGGCCAGATAGGCCTCGATCAGCGGCTGATCCAACTCGCGCGGGGCCTTCATGGCCGCCGTCACGGCATTGCGCGTGATTTCGTTGAACGTGACCCGGCGGACGGTAACACCTTTCAGCGCGCGCCGGTCCTCCAGCATCGCCCGGACATGCCAGGAAATTGCCTCGCCCTCGCGATCCGGGTCAGTCGCGAGATAGAGCGTCGTGCCAGTCTTGATGGCCTTGGCGATGGCCGAGACCTGGCGGCTGCCGCGCTCATCGGACTCCCAGTCCATGGCGAAGTCCTGCTCTGGGCGCACGCTCCCGTCCTTGGGCGGGAGATCGCGCACATGGCCGAAACTTGCCAACACGGTGTAGCCATCGCCGAGATATTTATTGATCGTCTTGGCTTTGGCGGGGGATTCAACGACGACGACGTCCGACATGCTGATCCTGAATTAGGCGCTCATCCACCCTGCTCGCTGAGCAATGCCACACGATTGCCGGGTAGGGACTCGGCCAAACCGCCGAGTTCCAGCTCCAGCAAGGCGGCCACGAGGGCGGCTCTGCTTGTGAACTGGCAGTGTCGGAGCAGATCGTCAACCGATGTCGGTGCGGGGCCCAGCACCGACAGAATGGCACGGCGTGCCTCTTCGACCGTGTGCGGGCTGGGCGGCGGCGCCTCCTGGAAGCCCTGAAGGTCCGGTTCCGCTTCGGATCGGGCAATAAATTTCGCGATATCTGAAGGCAGAAGCGCGAGTACATCGGCCGCTGTCTCGGTCAGCGGAGCACCCTGGCGAATGAGGTCGTTCGCCCCCTGAGCGCGGGGGTCAAGGGGCGACCCGGGCACCGCGAATACCTCCCGCCCGGCTTCGAGGGCGAGGCGCGCGGTGATCAAACTGCCCGAATGGCGGGCCGCCTCCACCACGACCACGCCGAGGGCGAGACCGGCGATGACGCGGTTGCGGCGCGGAAAGTGTCGGGCCTGGGGCTCGGTGCCGAGCGGCGCTTCGGTCACGACTGCCCCGCGTTCGGCGATGCGCGCCTGCAGTGCCGCGTGCTGGGGCGGGTAGGGACGGTCGAGGCCGCCGGCTACCGCCGCGACGGTGATGCCGCCCGCCACGCGGAGCGCGGCCTCATGGGCCGCCCCGTCGATACCCCGTGCCATGCCGGAGACGACCGTGACTTGGGCTTCAGCGAGGCCGGCGGCGATGTCGGCTGCGATGTGCTGGCCGTTGTGGGACGCGTTCCGGCTGCCGACCACGCCGACCATGCGGCTCGAGAGGCAGGCTGTGTCCCCCAGCACCACCAGCGCGGGCGGCGGATCGGCGATGTGGGCAAGGAGGCGCGGATAGGCTGGCATATGCGGCATCAGGAAGCGGCCACCGAGTCGCTCGGTACCGGCGATCTCGTCCTCGATCTCGGAAAAGCTTGGGATATGGACTTTCGCGCGCCCTGCGGCGCGGGCGAGGCCGGGCAGGGCGTCCAGTGCCTGTGCTGGCGATCCGAACCGCTGCAGGAGCCGCCGGTAGCCGACTGGCCCCACCCCCTCCGTGCGCGCGAGCCGCAGATGGGTCGCGAGATCGGAGGGGCGCGGCGTCACGCGGCTCCGATCCGGGGTTCGGTGCCGGCCAGCAACCGGCGGATATTGGCGTGGTGTCGGGCGAGGACGAGCAGGGTTACGACGAGGGCCAAAAGCGCGTGGGCCGGGCCCGTGAAGATCCAGGCGAGGAACGGAGAGGCGACGAAGGCGGCGAGGGCCGAGGCCGACGAAATTTTGGTGACCTTCGCGCCGACCAGCCAGATCACGCACATCAACGCGCCTTCCGGCCAGCAGGCGGCGAGTGCGACGCCGAGGCCGGTCGCGACCCCCTTGCCGCCGCGGAAGCGCAGCCAGATCGGGAACATATGGCCGATGACCGCGAACAGACCGGCCCAGAGCCCGGCATGGTGATTTTGCGCGAGCAGTGGCCAGTTGGCGGCGAGCAGCACCGCGGCCGCGCCCTTGAACCCGTCCAGAAGCAGGGTGGCGGCGGCGAGCCCCTTTCGGCCGGTGCGCAGCACGTTGGTCGCACCGATATTGCCGGAGCCGATTTGCCTTATATCCCCTGCGCCGCCGAGCCGGGTCAGGATCAGGCCAAAGGGGATGCTGCCGAGGAGGTAGCCGAGCAGGCAGGCAAGGGCGGGAATATGGTTCATCCGAACACCCGCCTCCCGGCCTTCCAGGTACCAGTGACCCGCCCCTCGACCGCGCGCCCGTCGAAAGGCGTGTTCTGCGCCTTGCCGGGCAGTTTCCCCGCCTCGACCTTCCAGGCGCGGTCGGGGTGGAACAGGCAAAGGTCGGCCGGCGCTCCCTTCGCGATGCGTCCGGTCTCGAGCCCGAGCAGGCGCGCCGGCCCCGCGGTCAGCAGTTCCAGCGCGCGCAGCAAACTGAGGGTGCCGCCATGGACCTGGGCGAGGGTGATCGGCAGCAGCGTGACCAACCCCGTTCCTCCGGCCGAGGCGAGGGCGAAGGGCAGCCGCTTGTCATCCGCATCGCGGGGCTGATGGTCGGAGGCGATGGCGTCGATCGTGCCGTCGGCGAGGCCGGCGATGACCGCCCGCCGGTCCGCTTCCGCGCGCAACGGCGGAGAGAGCTTCGCATAGGTGCGGAATTCACCGATCGCGATCTCGTTGAGGTCGAAATAGGGCGGGGCGGTGTCGCAGGTGATGCGCAGGCCCTCGGCGCGGGCGGCGCGGATCAGATCCAGCGCGGCGCCCGTCGAGACATGGGCGAAATGCAGCCGTCCGCCAGTGAGGCGGGCAAGGGCAATGTCCCGCGCGACCTGGATCGCTTCTGCCGCCGCGGGGATGGCGGGCAGGCCGAGGCGCGTCGCGAGTTCCCCCTCCGTCGCACAGCCGCCGTCGGCGAGGCTACGGTCCTCTGGGTGCTGCACCACGATGCCGCCGAAGCCGCAGGTGTAGGAGAGGACGAGGCGCATGAGGCGCGCAGGGCCGATCGGACGCCCGCCATCCGTGAAGCCGATGGCGCCGGCCTCCCGCAGCAGGCCGAGCTCGGCCATTTGCTCGCCCGCGCAGCCGCGCGTCACCGCGCCATAGGGAAGAATAGAGAGGCTGCCGGTTTCCTCGCCGCGGGCGATCAGCGCGCGGACCAGGGCCGGGTCGTCCGTCGCCGGCGCGGAATCAGGCAGCGCGCAGAGGCTGGTGATGCCCCCCGCGGCCGCCGCGCGGGTGACGGATTTGATCGTCTCGCGATCTTCCCGCCCCGGCTCGCCCAGTTGCACCCGCAGATCGATCAGGCCGGGGCAGAGCACGCTATCCTGCCCCTCCACCCGCTCGGCGCCCTCGGGCGCGCCCTGGCCCAGGCCAATATCGGCGATCCGCCCTTGCTGGATCAAGACATCGGCGATCGTGTCATGGCCGCTCGCCGGGTCGATCACGCGGGCGCCAAGGACCACTGTGTCCCGAAGGGTCGCGTTCATCATGCCGTCCATCAGTGGCGCCCTCCAACCGCACCGGCGGCGGGCGGCCGCGCCAGCATGTCGAGCACCGCCATGCGGACCGCGACGCCCATCTCCACCTGCTCGCTGATGACGCTATGAGTCGGGTCATCGGCGATGGCGCTGTCAATTTCCACGCCGCGGTTCATCGGCCCCGGATGCATGACGAGCGCATCCGGCTTCGCATAGGCGAGTTTCTGCGCATCGAGACCGAAGAAGCGAAAATACTCGCGACTGCTGGGAAGAAGGTTGCGGGACATGCGCTCTTTCTGCAATCGTAACATCATGACCACATCGGCGCCCTCCAGTCCAGCCGCCATGTCATGAAACACCGAGACGCCGAGTGCGGCGATGCTGCTCGGCATCAGCGTCGGCGGGCCGACCACGCGCACCGTGCTGCCCATCGCATTGAGCAAATGGATGTTGGAGCGGGCGACGCGCGAATGCGCGACATCGCCGCAGATGGCGATGGTCAGCCCTTCGAGCTTGCCGCGATGGCGGCGGATCGTCAGCGCGTCGAGCAGCGCCTGGGTTGGATGCTCATGCATTCCGTCGCCCGCGTTGATGACGGCGGCTTCCACTTTCTGCGCGAGCAGGTTGGGGGCGCCGGACTGGTCGTGCCGCACCACGAGCAGGTCGGTCTGCATCGCGTTAAGGGTTGCGGCGGTGTCGAGCAGCGTCTCGCCCTTCTTCACGCTGGAAGTCGAGACCGACATGTTGATGACATCCGCGCCGAGGCGCTTCCCCGCGAGTTCGAAACTCGTCCGCGTGCGCGTGCTGTCCTCGAAGAAGAGGTTGATCAGCGTCCGTCCGCGCAGGCGGTCGCGCTGCGTCTTGCCGGAGCGATTGAGCAGCGCGTAGCTCTCCGCGAGGTTGAGCAGGTCACCGATGACGCGGGGCGAGAGCCCTTCGATCGCGAGAAGATGGCGCATGCCGGGCTCCTTCCTTCAGCTGTGGCTGACCGCCGCGATGCGGGCCAGCGCCTCGGTGCGGCCGAGGGCAGCGAGCGTCGCGTCGATCGGCGGGCTTGTGGTCGAACCCGTCAGCGCCGCGCGCAGCGGCTGCGCTACCTGGCCGAGCTTCTTTCCGCTCTCTTCGGCGAAGGCGCGCAAGGCGGCATCGACGCCCGCGGCCGTGAACTCGGTGTCCGCCAGCTTCTCCGCGAGGGCCGCCAGCATCTCGCGCGCCTCCTCCGTCAGCTGTGCCTCCGCCTTGGGCTCGAAGGGCAGGGGCAGGGGGCGCGCCAGGAAGGCCGCCGACTGCGCCAGCTCCACCAGCGTCTTGGCGCGCTCCTTCAGCGCCGGCATCAGCAGCTGGATGCGGGCTTTGGCGGTGTCGTCGAGGGTGAGATCGCGGTTTTCGGACAGGCGGCGGATCACGTCCTCGGCCAGCCGCGCGTCATCCGCCTGCCGCAGCCAGACGCCGTTGAGATGGGTGAGCTTGGCATAGTCCATGCGGCTCGCGGCGCGGCCCACGCCATCAAGATCAAACAGAGAAATGGCTTCGTCGCGGCTCAGGATCTCGGCATCGCCATGGCCCCAGCCGAGACGCAGCAGGTAATTGCACAGCGCCTCGGGCAGAAAACCTTCGCGCTCGAATTCGAGTACGCTGACCGCACCGTGGCGCTTGGAGAGCTTGGCGCCGTCGGCGCCATGGATCAGCGGGATATGGGCGAAGCGCGGCGTCTCCCAGCCCATCGCGTGATAGATCTGGATCTGGCGGAACGTATTGGTCAGATGGTCGTCGCCGCGGATGACATGGGTGATGCCCATGTCATGGTCGTCGACGACGACCGCATGGAGATAGGTGGGCGTGCCGTCGCTGCGCAGGATGATCATGTCGTCGAGCTCGGCATTGGCGACGCGCACCGTGCCCTGCACCAGGTCATCCACCTCAGTGGCACCTTCGCGGGGCGCGCGCAGGCGGATGGCGAAGGGCGTGCCCTCCGGCGCCTCGGACGCGTCGCGGTCGCGCCAGCGCCCGTCATAGCGGGGCGGCCGTCCGGCGGCGATCGCCTCTGCCCGCATCTGGTCCAGCTCCTCCTTGGTCGCAAAGCAGCGATAGGCGTTTCCCTGCTCGAGCAACTGCAGGGCGACCTCGCGGTGCCGTGCCTCGCGCGAAGTCTGATAGACCGGCGGCGCGTCCGCGGTCAGGCCCAGCCAGGCCAGCCCGTCCAGGATCACCTGGGTTGCCTCGGCGGTCGACCGCGCGCGGTCGGTATCCTCGATGCGGAGCAGGAATTCGCCTCCGTGATGACGGGCGAAGAGGAAGTTGAACAGCGCCGTGCGGGCGCCTCCGATATGGAGAAGGCCGGTCGGGCTCGGCGCGAAACGGGTGCGGATGCGGGGCGTGTCGGTCATGCCGGCTGCTTAGAGCATTTCTGGCATGGCTGAAACTCTCGCGCAGCGATGGGCGGCTCCCTTTTCCTGGCGGGTCCGGGCGCGGCTGGCCGCCGCTTTCCGCGCCGGGCTCGCGGCCGAGCATGGCCGCTTCCTGCCCTGGCTGGCAGTCTTCATGGGGCTGGGCAATAGTCTGTTCTTCGCCGCCCCGGCGATGCCGCCGGCATGGGTCGGCGTGTCCGCCCTCGCGTTCGCGTTGGTGACGCTCGCGGCCGCCTGGGCGCATCTCTATGGCCGGGCGGCCGCCTGGTGTCTGCTCGCGGCCGCGCTGGGATTCGCGGCCGCCAGCCTGCGTACCCATGCCTTGCCGCCCCTCGCCGATCTGCCGCGTGGTGCGGTCACGGTCCAGGGGATCGTCACCGCGGTCGACCCGCTGCCGCAAGGTCGGCGGGTTCTGCTGAGTGCGGTCACGCTCGGCAATGGCACGGTCATGCCCCGCCGCCTGCGCGTCCGCCTGCGCAACACGGACCTCCAGTGGCTGGCACCCGGCGACCGGATCAGACTGCGTGCGCTGCTGCGTCCACCCTATCCGCCGAGCTATCCGGGCGGCTGGGACCAGCGGCGCGATGCCTTCTTCCAAGGCCTCGGCGGTGTCGGCTTCGCGCTCGGTCCGGTCGAGCGGCTTTCGGCATCGCACAGCCATGGCCTCACGGCGCGCCTCCAAATCCTGCGGGAGGCGCTCGCTGCGCGGATCCTGGTGGCCATTCCGGGCACGGCGGGCGCGGTCGCGGCGACGCTCATGACCGGTATCCGCTCCGCCATGCCCTATGCCGACCGGAACGCCTTCTCGGTCTCTGGCCTCTCCCATATCCTGGCGGTGGCGGGCCTGCACATCGGCATCGTGATGACAACGGTCTTCGCGGCCTGCCGTCTGGCGCTTGCCCATTGGTCCTGGGCGGCTTTGCGATGGCCGGTAAAGGAAATCGCGACACTGGCCGCCCTCGCGGTCGGCGGCTTCTACATGCTGATGACCGGCATGCATCTGCCCATCCTGCGCAGCTTCGTCATGGCGGCACTGGTGACGCTTGGCCTTCTTGCCGGCCGGCGGGCGATCTCGATGCGCAGCCTGGCACTGGCCGCCGGTGTGCTTCTGCTGGTGCAGCCCGAGGCGCTCGCCGGGGTCAGTTTTCAGATGAGCTTCGCGGCGGTGATGGTACTGATCGCGGGTTACGACCTGCTGCGCGAGGAGCGGCTGGCTCAACTCACGCACCGGCCGGGGGTGGTGGGCTTTTTGCTGCAGGATTTCATCCTCGTCACGGTCACCAGCATCCTGGCGGCGCTCGCGACTGCCCCCTTCGTCGCCTATCATTTCGGCCATCTCGAACTCTATTCCATTCCGGCCAATATGTTGGCGGTGCCGATCACCGCCTTCTGGGTTTTACCCTGCGGCCTGGCCGCCTATGCGCTGATGCCGTTGCATCTGGAGGCGCTAGCGCTCGTACCCATGGGGTGGGGCTGTGCTGCCATCCTCGGCATCGCGCGTGGTGCCGCTGCCCTGCCCGCTGCCGACCTCGCCATGGGCAGAATGGCGCCTGCCTGCCTGGCCCTTGTTGCCATCGGCATGATCTGGCTCTGCCTTTGGCAGAGCGCCCGGTGCCTGCTGGGCCTGCTGCCACTGGCCGCGGGACTGGCGCTGCCGGTGATCCTCGGTGCCTCGCCGCAGGTTCTGGTTTCGGCCGATTTCCGCATGATCGCGCTGCAGGCGCCGGGCGTCGTCTTTGTCGATGCGCAGCGGCCAGACCCCTTCACGCTGGGCGAATGGGGGCGTTTCTGGAACGGGCGGCCGTTTCGCCCCCTGCCTGCACCGGGCCGGGCTGAAAGTGGCGCCGTCTGCACGGCCGATGGCTGCCTTCTGCCGGGCGGGGTGCTGCTCTGGCGCGCCTTGGCACCGCCCGCGCAGTGCCGCGGCGTGGCGCTCATCCTGGCCAAGGCGGGCTGGGTTTTTCAGCCTGAGGCCGGCTGCAGGGGCGTGCCGGTCATCGACCGTGCGGCCGTGCGGGCCGAGGGGGCGACGGCCGCCTGGGTGGAGGGGGGCAGGGTCCGCATCCTGACTGACCGTGCCTCCCGGGGCGTCTGGCCGTGGTTGCCCCCACCGTCGGGGTGACAGACATGAATGGGCTTGGCAATTGCCCGATAAGCGAACAATACTTCGCCCATAAGGATGTCGATGCATCCAGGGTGGGGCGTTCATGGGCGAGAAGACGACGGCGGAGACGCGGTCCCGTCAGGGCTTGCGGCTGGAACAGGCAGCGCGGGCGGCTTGGCTCTATTACGTGGGGCGCCGTACGCAGGATGAAGTTGCGGGACAGCTCAATATATCACGCCAGGCAGCGCAGCGGCTGATCTCGCTCGCCCTGTCCGAGCGGCTGATCAAGTTTCGCTTCGATCATGAGGTTGGTCCCTGCATGGAGGCGGGCGACGCGCTCGCCCGGCGCTACGATCTGGCGCTCTGCGAAGTGGTACCGACCATGGGCAGCAATTCGGCGACGCTCGGGTCAGTAGCCATCGCCGGCGCGCAATTCGTCGAGAAATGGCTGAGCCAGCGGACGCCGGTGGTGCTGGGCCTCGGCACCGGGCGCACGCTGCGGGCCATCGCCAACGAGCTTTCGCCCGTTGCCGCACCGCAGCACAAAATTTTTTCGCTTTGTGGCAGCATTCTGCCCATGGGCCGTGCCATCGCGCTCGATCCTGTCCTGCGGGTTGCCGAACTTTCCGGCGCGCAATGTTTTTCTCTGCCCTGCCCGGTGATTGCCGCGACAGTGGAGGAGCGGGACGTGTTGCAGAAGCAACAGCCTTACGACACCATGCGTGCCCTGCTGCCGCAGGCGCGCTGCCTGCTCGTCGGCGTCGGCTCCGTCGATTGGAAATGTGCACTGCACAATGACGGCTGCGTGTCGGATGTGGAACTGACATCGCTGATCGAGGACGGCGCTGTCGGCGAAATTTGCGGCTGGTCTTTCAACGCTGAGGGAAAGCTGTTGGGCGGCGCGGTAAACGAGCGTGTGGCGGGTGTCTGGAACCTTGCACTGCACACAAATGCGCTGCGCGTCGGCGCCGCCTTCGGCTTGCAGAAGGTGGCGGCGATTCGCGCCGCCATGCAGGGACGGATGATCGACGGACTGATTACGGACGAAGTGACAGCCGAAGCGCTCCTGGCTGAATGAGCAAATGCGCGGGAGCGTGCAATGGCTCTTGACAGCATCGCAATGTCTTGATGTTCTGCCCACGGGATGGGCATACGCTCGGCTGAAGGGCGATGCCGGCAAATGGATACGAACCAAGGGAACGGGAAATGCGTCTAAGAGCGATCGCGGCCTTTACGGCCGCTTTTATGGCCGGCACCTGCCTCGCCGCACAGGCGACCACGATTACCATCGCGACGGTGAACAACTCGCAGATGGTCGTGATGCAGAAGCTCTCCTCGGTCTGGGAGAAGAAGACCGGCAATCACATCAACTGGGTGGTGCTGGAAGAGAACGTGCTGCGTCAGCGCGTCACGACGGATATCGCCACCCATGGCGGCCAGTTCGACATCGTGACCCTCGGCTCTTACGAGACGCCGATCTGGGCCAAGCAGGGCTGGCTGGATCCGGTCGGCGACATTTCCGGCTATGATTACAACGACATCTTCAAGTCGGTCCGGCAGGCGCTGTCTCAGGGCGGCAAGCTCTATGCGCTGCCCTTCTATGCCGAGAGCTCCTTCACCTATTACCGCAAGGATCTCTTCCAGCAGGCCGGCCTCACCATGCCGGACCACCCGACCTGGACGCAGATTGACCAATACGCGGCCAAGTTGACCGACAAGTCGAAGCAGCAGTACGGCATCTGCCTGCGCGGCAAGCCGGGCTGGGGCGAGAACATGGCCTTCTTCGACACGCTGCTGAACACCTACGGCGGCGAGTGGTTCA
>Ga0310811_10008648_pt1 | contig 13099 bp, 16 predicted proteins | sample YCmetagenome_FD_207642 | JGI IMG/M metagenome (GOLD analysis project Ga0310811, IMG submission 207642) | Soil microbial communities from experimental microcosm in Duke University, North Carolina, United States - YC | ecosystem: Engineered > Artificial ecosystem > Soil microcosm > Unclassified ...
AGAGCGACACGGTCAACAAGACGATCGTCGCGGTCAAGCTCGCGATCGTCGTCTTCTTCATCGTGATCGGTGCGGGACACGTGAACCCCGCGAACTGGCATCCGTTCCTCCCGTTCGGGACGATCGGGATCTTCAGCGGCGCGGCGCTCGTGTTCTTCGCCTACATCGGCTTCGACGCGGTCTCGACGTCCGCCGAAGAGGTGCGCGATCCGGCGCGCGATCTTCCGCGCGGGATCATTCTGAGCTTGGTGATCTGCACGATCCTGTACATCATCGTCTCGGGGATCCTCACGGGGATCCTGCCCTACACCCAGCTCAACGTCCCCTCGCCGGTCTCGTACGCGCTGATCCAGATCGGCCTGAACTGGGCCGGTTCGATCATCGCGGTGGGTGCGATCGCGGGGCTGACGACGGTGCTGCTTGTGATGCTCTTCGGGCAGAGCCGCGTCTTCTTCGCGATGTCGCGCGACGGGCTGCTGCCGGAGTTCTTCGCGCGCGTCCACCCGAAGCTGCGCACGCCGTACCTCTCCTCGGTGCTGGTCGGGATCGTCGTCTCGCTGTTCGCCGCGTTCGGCTCGCTCGACGTCGTCGCGAACCTCGTCAACATCGGGACCCTGGCGGCGTTCGTCTTCGTCTCGATCGGCGTCATCGTGCTGCGCCGCCGTTCACCCGATCTCAAGCGGGGCTTCCGCGTTCCGTGGAGCCCCGTCGTCCCGATCTGCTCCGCGCTCGGCGCGCTCGTGCTGATCGCGATGCTCCCGGCCGACACGAAGAAGTACTACCTGATCTGGCTGGTTATCGGTCTGGTCGTGTACTTCACCTACTCGCGTAAGCGCAGCCGCGTCGGCCTCGACAAAACCCCTTAGACATCGAGCTTCGCGACGAGCGCGTCGAGCATCGCGCGCGCCGCAGCCTGCGCGAACCGAAATCCCAGCTCGGCGTCGACGGCGTCGCCTCGCGGCGCCGCGAGGTCGTCGTAGGCGCCTTCGAACTCCACCCGTGTCGTCGCGCCGTCGTCCCCGATCCGCAATTCACCGCCCAAGCGCGGGAACGGCCCGCCCCCCGCGGGCTGCCAGCTCACCTCGCAGCACCCGTCGCGCGAAAGCGCGAGCGCGACGACGACGTCGCGCAGGAGCGCGACCTCCACGTCGAGCGTCGGGAGACGGCAGGTCGCGCGGATCGCAAACGCCGAGCGTCGCTCCGCGAGCCGCAGCAGCGCGTCGGCGGCGGCCCGCGGCGGGAGCCTGACGACGATGTCGCTGCGGATCGATTGACTGGTCACGATGTGCGGGCTGCGCGCTTCTCGGCCTTCGCCGCCTCGGTGATGTGATACGAGTGCTCGAGATACTCGGCGATCCGTTCGAGCAGATCGTTCGCGGTCGTTTGCGCGACCGCGTGTCCGACGACCGCGTCGAAAGCCGCGCCCGCCGCGCCCAGCGGCGGCTCGTACGTGCCGTCGAGCGCGAGGAAGCACGAGTCGTAGTCCTCGTCGTTCGGGAGCGAGAGCGTCCCGCGCAGCCGCGGGAACGGTCCGCCGCCGGCGGATTCCCACTGCACGTCGTAGGCGGCGATCATCGCCGCGCGCCGGTCGTGGCGCGCGATCTTCACGATGCAGTCGCGCGCAAGCGTCACCTCGGGGAAGCCCGGCATCCCGATCGGAGCGCGCAGGGCCAACACGGCGACGTCGCCCTCCGCGTGTTCGGCGAAGAAGCGTTCGAGGTAGCACGGCGCTTGTGCGGCGGGGCACGCCACCGGACGCCGGAGATGGAGCGCGGTCATGATGGCGCAAGCGTAGCGCTCGCATATCCGCAAGCCGTGAACGCGGCGCGAAGAGACGTGCTAGATCCCGAGTTCGCGCCGCAGCGTCGCCGCGGCGACCTCGGCCTTGAGCCGCGCGAGGAACCGGCGCAGGCTGTCGCTCGCGACGTCGGCGAGTACGGTATGATCCGCGAGCAGCCCGAGCGGCCCGAGCGGCGCGGTGCAGTCGCCCTCGAGGATCAGCTCGCAGCTCAGCGCGTCGACCGCTGCGGCGCGGATCGTCCCGGCGAAGACCGGGAACAGCGCGGTCTCGTGCGCGGCGGCGATCCGCACCCGCGCACCGTCGGCGGGGACTCCGAGGCGCTCGAGGACGTCGAGCACGATCGGGACCCGCACGCGCAACCCTTCGAGCGCCAAGCGCTCGGAGGGAGACGCCGCGGCGTAGGCGTCGAGCCGCTGCACCAGGACAGGGCCGACCAGCGGCGCCGCGGTCGCGACCGGCTCGGCCAAACGAATCTGCATCAGAGCAGCGAGATCGTTCCGTCCCGCGCGGCGTGCGCCTTGCGGCCGGGGAGGCGGACCGTGAACTGTGCCCCGGCGCCGGAGGCCGCCTCGACCTCGATCGTCCCGCCGTGCTCCTCGACGAACCGCTTCACCAACGCGAGCCCTACCCCGCTGCCTTCGGTCTGCGGCGACGCGCTGCCCCGAAAGCCGATCTCGAAGATCTGCCGGATCTCCTCGTTGCGGACCCCCGGTCCGTCGTCGCTCACGCAGAGCGCGAGCCCTTCGTCGACGCGCCGGCAGTCGATCTCGATCCGCCCGCCCGGCGGCGTATACCGAATCGCGTTCGAGACGACGTTGTTCACGATCTCCGCCACGCGCACCGGATCGCCGACGAATCGCTCGCAGGCCGCCTCGCGCTCGCCGCACCGCTTCACGACGTACGCGATTCCGCGTTCCGCCGCCACCGCTTCGAGCGCGAGGATCTCGTTGGTGATGACGGCGCAGACGTCGATCGTGCGCGCTTCGACGCGCAGCGCGTCGGGCGCCGGACCGCGCGGGATCTCGCGCAGGAGCACTTCGACCTCGCCGAGTGCCTGCAGCACCGCCGTCAGACGCGCCGGACTCGGTTCGAGCACACCGTCGCGAAACGCCTCGACGCTCGCGATCGCGACCGCGAGATGGTTGCGAATCTCGTGGACGAGGGCCCTCACCCCGGCTCCGTCATCTTGTACCCGACGCCGAAGACGGTGACGATGTAGCGCGGGTTCGCCGGATCGGGCTCCACCCTCGCGCGCAGGTTCGCGATGTGCCGGTCCAAGGTGCGGTCGTAGACATCACCGTCGGCGCTGACGCGCTGCAGCAGCTGGTCGCGAGTCAGCGTCTGTCCGACGTGTGAGGCCAGCACGTCGAGGATCTTGAACTGCGTAGGCGTCAGCGTCACCGGCTTGCCGTCGACGCGCACCTCGTGCGCCATCGTGTCGATCACGATGCGCCCGACGCGGCGTTCGCTCGTCGCGGTCGCGGGATCGGGCCGCTCCATACGGCGCAACACGCTCTTCACGCGCGCGACGACCTCGCGCGGGCTGAACGGCTTGCCGACGTAGTCGTCGGCGCCGAGCTCCAGACCGACGACGCGATCGACCTCGGCGACCCGCGCGGTCAGCATGATCACCGGGACGTCCCGCTCCGCGCGCATACGACGCAACACCTCGGTACCGGGAAACCCGGGGAGGTTGATGTCGAGCACGACGAGATCCGGCCGCTCCTTGGTGAAGATCTCGACGGCGGCCGGACCGTCGCCCGCCCGCAGCACGTGGAAGCCTTCGTCCTTGAGATATCGCTCGAGGACGTCCAAAAGGGCCGACTCGTCGTCGACCAGCAAGATGCTCCGGGCAGGCAAGGTCGTCGCCACCTCGGCGGTGCCTTCTGCCGCGGTCCTCGCAGCTCCCCGTTCTCGTTCGTTCACGACGCGGGCATCCTACCGATCCGGTGTGAACGGCGACGGAAGGCGCGTTCACCGCGCCTTCACGTCGTTCGCGGCGCGCTAGCTCTTCGCGGGCTGCGGCGCCGTGCCGCTCGCGGTGCCGTTGGCACTCGCGCCGCCGGCGATCGTCGGCGTCGCCATCGTCCCCGGCGGCGGCGTGTGATCGCGCTGCCCGAGGATCAGGTAGCCGGCCGCGACGCCGCCCGCGAGCGCGAGCAGCGTGAGCGCGGGGTGGCGGAACTTCTCGTCCAGGCCGAAGGCGTGGTCGAGCGAGAGCTTGCCGTACCCCGTCGAGGCCAGCGCGAGCGCGGCGCTCCCGTAGACGACGCCCAGCTCGACCCCGCCGTTCTGCGCGAAGAAGCCGTTCTTCGCGTGGACCGACGTCTGCGCGACGAGCATCGAAGAGATCACGCCCGCCGGACCGGCGGCGCCGCCCAGGCCGAGGGCGATCGCGAGGCCCGCGCCGATTTCCGAGTACGCCGCCGCGCTCGCGTACTGATCGCCCGGCTTGAAGCCTAGGCCCTCCAGAAACGCGGCGGCGTTCTCCGGGCCCGGCCCGTCGAACCAGCCGAAGGCCTTTTGCGTGCCGTGCGAAGCGAAACTGAGCCCCAGCGCGAGCCGCGCCGCGAGCAAGCCGAGATCGTGGATCATCGCGTCATTCTACCGCAGCGGGGTCGCTCGCAGCATCCTCGATCGTGGTGATGCGCTCCGCGCCGTGGATCATCGCGACGGTCTTCTCCGCGCCCTCGCGGACCGGATCGGAGACGACCGCGTAATGCGCGTGACCGTGACCGTGCGCGTCTTCGGCGTGCAGGGTTCCGGCTAGGACGGCGCCGTCATCGAGCGTGATGCGAACGGGTTTGCCGACGTACGGGCGGACTTCGTCTTCGGTCATGGGGATTCACGTTCTCCTTACGGGTGTGAGACCCGCGGCAGGCGCGGGAGTTCCGGTCGGTCAGCCGACCAGATCGAGGAATGGCCGGACGTCTCGCTCGTCGACATCGATCCCCACGCCGCGCGCGTTCCAGCGCTCGTCGTGGAAGTCGGATCCGGCGGTCATCACCAAACCGAAGCGCGCGGCCTTCGCGCGAAACGCGGCGGTCTGGTGTACGGTGTGCGTCGGATAGAACACCTCGAGTCCCGCGAGGCCGCGTTCGGCCAGCGCGTCGATGATGCGTTCGTCGCGTAGGCGGCCGGGGTGCGCGAGCACCGGAACGCCGCCGCTGGCGCGCACGACGTCGATCGCCTCGATCGGGGTGATGTGGTGCGAGGGCGCATAGCCCGGCTTCCCGGCCGAGAGCAGGTCGCGAAACGCCGTCTCGACGCTCTGCGTCATCCCGTGCCGGACGAGCGCCTTCGCGACGTGCGGCCGCCCCAGGGCGTGGCCGCCGCCCGACTCGGCCAGCACCTCGTCGACCGTGATCGGGTAGCCGGCGCGGTTGAGCCCGGCCACCATCACGTCGATCCGCGCGCGGCGGGACGCGCGGTTGCGCTCGAGGACGTCGGCGAGCGGCGAGGGGCCGACCGGGATTCCGTACCCCAGGATGTGCACGTCGGAGCCGTCCCACGTCGTGTTGATCTCGATCCCGGGCACGACCCGCTGACCCGGCGCGTCGACCGCGTCGTAGGCCCGCGTCGTGTCGTGGTCCGTGATCGAGAACCACGAGACGCCGCGAGCGCGCATGCGGTCGACGAGCTGCGCCGGCGCCAAGGTGCCGTCGCTCTCGAGCGTGTGGGAATGGAAGTCGACGGTGATGATGGGGCCTTGCTGTCAGTTGGCGGCGGGTTTCGGGACGACACGACGTTCGACCAGGAGGCGCATCGCGGTACGGACGTTCCCGTCGATCTCCACGTCGGTGAACTCGGGAACGCAGACCAAGTCGATCCCGCTGGGCTCGAGGTACGAGCGCGCGATCGCGATTGCCTTGATCGCTTGATTGGTCGCCCCAGCACCGATCGCTTGCAGCTCGGCCGTGGGCTTCTCGCGGATGACGCCGGCGAGCGCGCCGGCGACGGAGTTCGGGTTGGAATGCGCAGAGACTTTGAGAACGCCCGACGCGGGCGTCCTCTGCGGCTCGATCATGCCAGGCCTCGAAGATAGATGCGTTTGACGTCGAGCGCGCGTCCGGTCGGGACGTCTACCGTCGCGACCGCCGCGCAAAATTGACGTGTACCCGTTTTCTGGACGGCGAAGCGCTCGGATACCGCGCTCGTGAACCGTTCCAAGACCGGACCGCTCTCCATCCCGATGATCCCGTCGGACGGACCCGTCATCCCGACGTCGGTCAGGTAGGCCGTGCCGCCGGCGAGGATCTGCTCGTCGGAGGTCTGGACGTGGGTGTGCGTCCCGTAGACGAAGGAGACCGTGCCGTCGAGAAAGCGCCCGAGGGCCATCTTCTCGGAGGTCGCCTCGGCGTGGACGTCGACGCAGATGATCGGGGTGACGGCGCGCAGCTCGTCGATCTCGGCGCGCGCAACCCGGAACGGGTCGTCGACCGGCGGCATGAAGACGCGCCCCATGACGTTGAGGACGCCGACCGTCACCCCGTCGACGGTGAACGTCCCCGCCCCCCGTCCGGGCGAGCCGGGCGGGTAGTTCGCGGGGCGCACGATCCGGTCGCTCTCCTCGAGCGCGGCGCGGAACTCGCGCTTGTCCCAGATGTGGTTCCCGGACGTGATGAAATCGACCCCGGCCGAGAACATCTCCTCGGCGGTCTGAACGGTCAGGCCGAATCCCGCCGCCGCGTTCTCGCCGTTGGCGATCACCGCGTCGACGTGGTGCTGCTCTCGCGCGAGGGCGAGATGTTTCTTGAGAACCTCGCGGCCGGGCGAACCGACGACGTCGCCGACGACGAGGATGGTGAGGGTGGACTGCGTTACGATCTGGCCCTGGCTTTCGCGCGTTTTCCGGTATGGACGAAGTAGACGAGGACGCGTTGCTCTTCGCGGAACCCGACCAGGCGTTGCCGCTGGGTCGGGTCGCGGAGGGCGTCGAGGGCGACCTCGACGAGCTCGTCGCGCGCCGCCGGATCGTCGTCGACGGGGACGCTGGCGGCCCCGTCGCGCACGAGCCGATCGCCGAACGCATCGACGAAGAGCGCGACCAGCAGCTCCAACTCTTCGCGCACGAAGGAGGCCGCATCCCGCGTGACGTGCACGAACGAGACGGCGGCGTCACGGTCGCAGCTGAGCGCGATGCGACCCGGCGTCTCCCCGCGCAGATCGAGGAACGCGCGCACGTGATCGGAGACTTGCTCGCCCAGAGCCCGAGCCGCCGCGCGATCGAGACGTGTGCGCACGGCGAACGAGAGCGTCAGCGTCGCGTCCGACGGATTCGAGCGCACACTGTGGATCTCCGGGAAGCGGACCAACAGCGCGACGACACGGTTGACCGTGTCGGCGGACTCGAAGGCGGGGGGGCGCGGGGTGTACATCGCTCTCTCTCGGGCGGGGCGGCGGCTGGGGGGTCGATGCTTCGGACCGGTCTTGGGGCGGGACCTGCGCGGGGAACCAGCGCTCGTCTGCGTTGCTGCCTACCCGCGACTAGTACCCGCGCCGGTACCCCCAAGGACGCCTTTCCCCGCCCCAGGGTGGCGCTCCACGCGCTCCCTACGGCTGCCGAATCAGGCTGCCTCCGTCTGCTCCGGAAGGACCGCGACGACCATCGTGCCGCCGCCGGGCGCCGCCCGCACCGCCAGCTCTTGCGAGAGCCGCCTCACGATCGCCAGGCCCCGTCCGGACTCCGCGAACGGATCGCGCCCTACCGGCGAGGGCAGCCGTCTCAACCCCGGCCCGTGATCGCGCACGACCAGAACCGGCCGGCCGCAGTGCAGCTCGAGCCGCACCTCGACCGCACCGCGCGCATGGCGCACGACGTTCGCCAACAGCTCGCCGTAGATCAGCTCCGCCGAGTCCGCATCGCAATGCGGGAGGGCGCGGATTCGCTCGCGGAACATCGGGCGCAGGCCCAGCACGCGCTCCGCTTCGCCTTCCGCTCGCCAGACGACCGCCCCCGAGACGTCCACGCGCGTCACCTCCCCGTCAAATCGTTCGTCCTCGCGCTCTGATCCGATCGTACCGACCAGTCGCGGAGACGATGCTCCCGAGGATTGGGGGTCTTAGCGCAGCGGTTCGAGACGGCCCGAGGCGAACGGGGGCTTGCCCGTCAGCACCGCGATGTGCTGCGGGGCACCATCGGGCGCGGGCGGGATCAGCGCGCGCAGACGAGCCTTGAGGCGCCCGAGAACGTCCTCCGGCGTCGCGCCCAGCTCGAGGGCCGCCGGGAAGGTGCAGATCGCGATCGCCGACCCTCGGCGCGCCGCGATGCGCACCGTCGCCACGAACGGCGCGCGCTCGTCGGGCTCACCGAGCACGAGCGGGTCGAGCGAGCGTAACGCACATCCACAGTAGCGGCGCTCGTCGACGGTCTCCGGGAAGGCACCCAAGAATGCGGCGCATCCGTGACGGTCGTGGAGATTCGCTCCGTGACCGCACGCGCACCGAATCGGATTCGGCCGCACCATCACTTCCCACGATACACGGGCGGGCGCGTTTTTGTCGGTACAGTCAGTATCTTAACCGATCGCCGACTCATCCCACGCGGAAGAGATTGCGTCGCAATCATACCGCGTGAGCCTCCGCTCGAGCGCATCGAGCGTCTGCGGAACGCCGAAGCGGTATCCCTGCCCTTCCTCACATCCCAACGACGCAACGAACGCCGCCTGCTCGTCGGTCTCGAGCCCCTCGGCCGTGACGTGCAGCCCGAGCGCTTTCGCGACGCCGACGATCGAACCGACGATCGCTTGATCGTAGGCGTCGCCGGCGACGTCGCGGATGAAGGCGCGATCGATCTTGAGCGCCGTGATCGGCAGACGTTTGAGGTAAGAGAGGGCGCTGTATCCCGTTCCGAAATCGTCGAGTGCGACGTGCAAGCCGAGCGCGCAGAGCCGCCGGAGCGTCGGCACGACGTGCTCTTCGAGCGCCACGTGCTCGGTGAGCTCGACCCCCAGCGCGCTCGCCGGGAGGCCGTGCGCGCCGAGCAGTCCCGCGACGGCGTCCGGCAGATCCGGTTCACGCAGATCGTGCGGCGAGAGGTTGATCGCGACGCGAAACTCCGGTACGAGGCGACGCAAGCGCGCTGCCGCCGCGACCGCTTCGCGCAGCACCCAGCGGTCGAGCGCGATGATCGCGCCGGTCTCCTCGGCGATCGGGATGAACGTCGCGGGGTGGATCGTGCCGCGCGTGCGGTGCTCCCAGCGCAGGAGCGCTTCGCACCCGACGATCCGCCGCGTGCGCAGGTCGACGACGGGTTGATAAAGGAGGCGCAACTCCTCGCGCGCGATCGCGCCCCGCAGCTCCGTCTCGAGCGTCAGCCGTTCCGCCGCCGCCAGCTCCATCGTCGCGTCGTAGATCGCCCAGCGGTTGCCGCCCCGGGTCTTGGCGCGCTGCATCGCCGCGTCGGCGTGTGCGACGAGCGCCTCGCCGTTTCGGCCGTGCTCGGGGAAGAGCGCCGCGCCGACGCTCGCGTTGACGTACAGCTCGCGTCCGCGCGCGGCGATCGGCGCGGCGAAGGCGCCGACGAGACGGCGCGCGATCAGTTCGGCCTCGACCGCGCCGGAAACGGACGTCAGCAAGACGATGAATTCGTCACCGCCCTGGCGCGCGAGCACGTCGCCCGGGCGCAACGCTTCCTGCAGCCGGGCGACCACCTCGACCAGGACGTCGTCGCCGATCCCGTGCCCGAGCGTCTCGTTGATCGTCTTGAACCGATCGAGGTCGACGAAGAGCAGCCCGCACGCCGTCCCGTCGCGCGAGGACTGTGCGAGGATATCGGTCAGCCGCTGCTCGAGCGAGAGCCGGTTCGGCAGCCCCGTCAGGCGGTCGCGGTAGGCGCTCTCGAAGAGCTGCTGCTCGGCGCGCTTGCGCTCGGTGATGTCGATCGACACGCCGACCGCGCCGATCACCGCGCCCTGCTCGTCGCGGAGCGGCTCGACCTGATGGTGCAGCCAGCGTTCACCGCGCGCATTCTCGGCCCGCAGCGGTGTGCCGCGGTAGACGTCCTCGAGGAGGTGCTCGGCGAGCAGCGCGCCGCACGAGGCGCCCAGGAGATCCTCGGCCCGCAGCTCCAGATCGCGAAGCACGCCGCCTGCGATCGTGGTGAAGCGCGCCGCGCGGTCCGTCGTCCAGAGCGCGGCGTCGACGTTCTCGGTGACGAGCCGCACGCGAAGCTCGCTCTCGCGCGAGCGCAGCTCCGCGCGTGTCCGCTCGGTCACGTCCCGCAGCGCGACGATCGTCTCGCGCCCGAGCGGCGTGATCCGCACCTCGATCCACGATTCGGGGTCGGCGACGGCGCGCGTCCGCTCGACGATCGAGCGCTCGCAGCGCGCGAGGATGATCTCCGGGACCAGGTCGGCGAGCAGCGCTCCCGCCAACGTCTCCAGCGGCCGGCCCACCAGGGCCGCGGCCGGCGCGTCGAGCATCCGCTCCGCCTGTGCGTTGCAGTGCGTCAGCCGCAGCCGCGCGTCGACGACGTAGACGCCGTCGCCGACGGCGTCGAGCACGTGCAGGGGGCGGCCTGCGACCCCCGCGCCCAGCGCGCGAACGCCGCGCGCGAAGACGTCGAGAAGGCGTACCATCCGTGGGGCCTCCTGAGCCGACGAGAACCGCCCGCGTCCCGACGCGACACCGCCGGGCGTATTCCGGTGCCGTCTCCCGATACTATCGGCGGAAGCGGAGCCGGATCACACCTCGTTCAGCCTGCCTGCCCGAGCAGCGTGAGCGTCCCCATCCAGATCCCCAGCCCCACGCAGACCACCGCGACGAGGATCGCGACGGCGTTGCCGAGCGGCGAGTTGACGCGGTCGCCCAAAATCTTCTTGTCGTTGGAGAGCACGAGCAGAAAGCCGAGCACGATCGGAAGCACGAAGGCGTTGAACGCTTCGACCCACACGGTGAGACGGATCAGCGGGAGATGCGGAACCAGCACGATCGCGGCGGCGACCACGATCATCGCCGCGTACATTCCGTAGAAGCTCTTCGCATCCAAGCAGTGCATGTTGAGCGAGCAGCGCCACGCGAACGCCTCGCCGAAGGCCCACGCCGTCGCGAGTGAGACGACGAGCGCACCGAGCAGCGCGGCGCCGAACAGCCCCGCACCGAACGCGACGCCGGCGAGCTTCGAGCCGGTCAGCGGGACGAGCGCGAGCGCCGCGTGCGCGGCGTCGGAGACGTTGACGTGCTTGACGTACAGCGTCGCCGCGCAGGTCACGACGATCGCGATCATGATGACTTGCGTGAGCACGGCGCCGAGCGCCGTGTCGATGCGCGCGTGCGCGAGATCGCGTTCGCGCAGTCCCTTGTCGACGGTCGCGGACTGCTGGTAGAAGATCATCCACGGCATGATGACCGCGCCGATGTTCCCGGCGACGAGCAGCAGATACTCGCGATCCCCGAGCGGCTGATTCCCGAGCAGCCCTTCGCGCACGAACGTTCCCGCGTCGGGATGCGCGGCGAACGCGGCCGGGATGAACAACAGCTCGAGCAGACACAGACCGAGCGCCATGAACTCGGCGCGCCGGTATTTTCCGCTCAGCGCGATCGCCAGCAGCACGGCGGCCGACGCGACGATCATCGGCGCAACGGGGACGCCGAAGACGAGCGCGGCGCCGGCGATCCCGATGAACTCGGTGATCAGCGCGGCCAGGTTCGTCAGGAGCATCGTCCCGAGCGAGACCCACGTCCACGCCAGGCCGTAGTTCTCGCGAATCAGCTGCGCGTGGCCCTTCCCGGTCACGGTGCCGAGCCGCACCGTCATCTCCTGGACGACGAAGAGCGGGACGATCAGCAGCAGCTGGAGCAGCACGAGCTTCATCCCGAACTGCGCGCCGGAGGTAGCGGCGGTCGTGACGCTCCCCGCCTCGGTGTCGGCGAAGGCGACGATCAGCCCCGGCCCGGCGACGGCGAGATACCGCCACAGGCCGCGTCGCGGTGCTGGGGTCGATTGCGCAGGAGCGTGAACGGCGGCCATGGGCCTCCCCGAAGGCATACTGTGAGGTATTCCTAACGATTGTGGTAGGAACGCCGAAGTTCCCTCCTCCGCCCCCGACCCGTTCTCCGGCTCGCCTCACACGGAACACGAGGCGAGACGGCGAAGGGGCTCTGCGTGTTGGTCCTCTCGGTGCTCGTGGCGGCCTTGGCCGCGACGCCCGTTCCCGTGCCAAAGCCGACGCCGACCAATCCGTTCACGCTGGACCCAATCGTGCGGACGCCTGCGCCGCTGCCCCTGATCGGGACGACGCGGTCGCGGCCGGTCTGCACCGCGATCCGGCAGGCGATCGCGCCCGCCGTGCAGGCCGCGCTGAAGAACGACCAGCTCTTCACGGTCTTCCGCGGCGGGGTCTACGATTACACGGTCAAGGAGACCGAGTCGACTCGCGACCTGCGTCTCATGCAGATGGATCACGGCGTCCAGGAGCTGGTCAAGAGCATCGACGCGCTCGAAAAAGCGGTCAAGTCGCCCGCGCTCGACATTCCGGCGACCGCCTCGCCCGAGGACGCGGCGACTCTGCGCAAGGCGCGGGCCTCGCTCGAGGGCGTCCTGCAGGCGCAGAAAACGCAGCTCGACGCGATGAGCGGCTTCGTCGAAACCGAGCAGATGACGCGGTTCGGGAAGCTGAGCGAGACGGAGCAGGCGATGGTGAACGCCACCAACCCGGACGTCGCCAACACCGGGCAGCAGCCGTTCACGCCCAGCGGCGGCGAGCAGACGCCCATGCCGACGACGGGCTTTCTGCGCGACTACAACACCGTCTTCAAGAAGAACCTCAACGAGGGGAGCATGAGCCTCACGACGGCCCGCCTGCTCGACCACGACCTGGGCGACATGCAGGCCTTCACCGCGCAGCGCGAGAGTATCGCGACGGCGGTCATCGTCCCCGCCGCGCGCGCCTGCAGCGCGCCCGCGAGCCCCGCCCCTTCACCCTCGCCGCTGCCGAGCAGCGAACCCGTCAGGCCCCAAGGCTGACGTTCCCCGCTTCCCGAAGATCGTGACCCCGATGGGGGTTCCGCGCAAGCCGGTCGAGCCGCCGTCGTCCGAGGCGACGGCTTTTCTCGAATCGGCGATGGAGCAGTATGGGAAGGCAACCTATAACTTCGCCTTCCGGCTGACCGGTAACGAAGCGGACGCGCGCGACCTGACCCAAGACGCCTTCATCCGGGTCTACCGGGCCTGGCGCTCGTTCCAGCCCGGGACCTCGTTCCTCTCGTGGATCTACCGAATCGTCACGAACCTGTATCGAGATGAACTTCGGAGGAGAAAAGGACGTTTCCAAGAGGAGATCCCCGAGGACAATGCGC
>Ga0310811_10008650_pt1 | contig 13098 bp, 7 predicted proteins | sample YCmetagenome_FD_207642 | JGI IMG/M metagenome (GOLD analysis project Ga0310811, IMG submission 207642) | Soil microbial communities from experimental microcosm in Duke University, North Carolina, United States - YC | ecosystem: Engineered > Artificial ecosystem > Soil microcosm > Unclassified ...
ATGAGATAAAAGCCCTTGGTGATGGGGATTCGTATATTATGCAAAAGAGTAAACGCAGTTACAGATTCTTCGTGGCTGCATTTAGTACACTTGCGGCTGTATGGTGTCCGGCCGCTAAATGAATGGTCATTGCCACATTTGTGACATTTGTATCCCTGTTTCCATTTCAGTTCAGCCAGTAATCGGTAGCAGCTATCTGCATCGGGATAAATTTTGCTAAATTCCTCGAAATCAACTTCTGTCGACATGATCCTATCACGGCTTACCTTTTCAACATCATGCTGGAGCACTTTATTGTCGATCTCAAGTAACTCGTTCATTCGCATGATCTCCTGGGCCTGTCGTTGCAAAATCTCATTAGCGTGGTTAAGATCTTCATTCTGCCGCTCAATGATCCGCGCTTTATCAATTACTTCGGCTGTCCTTTCCTGCACCTCTTTTTCCAGGCGAACATTGATTGATTCTTTTAGCTTTTCCTTCTCCCTCAATTGCCTGATCATCTCGCGCTGAGCATTTTCCTTCGATTTTTTTAAGACACGTACCTGGTCACTCAAAGCGAAAGCGAAAAATATCATCTCAAGTATAAAGCAGATACTCAGGCTGTAATAGCCGACTGTGCCTACATCAATCAGTCCGAATGCCGTAAGCAGCTTTATCATAAAGCCAACAAACAAGAAACTATAACCAAGCACAAAAAACCTGGCCGGCCTATACCCTCTTATGAAAACATATATACCGGTGAAAAACGCTATACAAAGCGGGATAATTTCGAGGATTTTATAGTTGAACCATTGTTTATCTATAAAAAAGCAAATAAAGAAAAAAATGATCCTGATGCCGATAACAGCCTGGATAAGCCTATGTAACCATGGTGCGTTGGTTTTTACAAATAGCAGCTTATCCGTAAACATTAACGCAAAAACGCTCACACAACAAAGCGCAAAACCATAGGCATACTGATTCCATATCGGTGAATTGGGCCAAAGGTATTCATAACCCACGCCATCGTTACATAGCTCATAAAAGGCTACGCTCAGGTTATAAAAGATATAATAGAGGTATTGCCGTTGCCTCACTGCAAGGAACATTAACAGGTTATAGAACGAGAAAACCAGTATCATGCCATAAAACACACCAAACAACAAGTATTCGTCGAGGGCATATTGAATAAACCAGCCTACCGAACGCAGCACAATAATAATATCCGCGGTTTGGTGCGATTTTATCCTGAAATAATAGGTTAGTTCCTTATCAGGGTAGATATCCAGGTTAAGCTCAAAATTTTTATGGTGATAAGTGCGGTCGCCAAATTTATGCAGCGCCCCAAAATGTTTGCTTTGATAAGTACCGTTTGCTGTCGGAACATAGGCCGTTACATCGTCTATTGTTTGGTCGAAAAACTCCAGTATCCATTTCTTTTGGGTTGAGGACGGGTGTTTTATCCTGATCCTGTACCAGTATACTGAACCGATATCATAATTCTGCGGAGTGCTTGACCAGCTGTCTTTGAATTGTGCAGAACCCGGTCCGGATGAAATCTGGTCAAATTGAAGTGCTCCTTTGGGATCCTCCAGGCATTGTATTTCGCCGTAAGTAAAAATATGCTGATCGGCCTGGTCATTCATTACCATTCCGATCTGGGCATGCGCTGTAGCTGCAAGCAATAAAAAAGCCACAAGGAAAGCCGCTTTGAACAGACTTCGACCAGTTTTGTTAATTTTCCAGATATAAAAAACAGACAACCTCTCCAAATCTATTCCCTCTTAGTTAATTTGACGAATGAACAAACAATAATAATTGATTTTCGTCGATCAAAGAGTAGATTTTCAGAAAAACAGTTGACAGGTCATCTTTCCGGTTTGACAAAATGAGATCATTGAATATCACTGTCCGCCATATTTGCCACGAAACCAACCAACAAATGCATCCGCGTCATGCGTGGTAGCAGAATTTTCGTTGCTGTTGCTGTCAGCGCTTGCGTGGCCATGAAGTTGATGGCCCTCACTTAAATATTGTGTTACATGCTGAACTGTTACATTGTTCTCCAGGCAAAAGTCAGATCTGTAAGATCGAATAGCATTAAATGCTCTTTGCGCTTTTGATTGCTGCTTTTCCTTTGAACCGGCTTTGGATTTTTTAGGCATTCCTGCACGCATTTTCCCATCTTTCTTCCCAAGTTGCACAACTGCATGTGCAGATTCCAGTTGCTTCATCTGAGTAATAGTATCGGGCCTTTTATCCTCAAGATAACGACCGGAGTGATCACCCATCTTATTTTGAACCGGATAGCTATTCTCGCTTCCGATACGGTCAGCATTTTTTTTATTTGAGTACATATCTTGCAAGTATTTTAAAATTCCTCATCGTAAACATCGCCGATGATCGCCTTCAACTCGTCATTGCCACCAACAGCATTTATCACCCTGCTCATTGCCGTAAGTACGTTTTTATCGGCATCAGATAAATTACTGAAAGTTGCTATATGCTGTAGCTGGGCAATAGTTCCCTGCCCTATACCCTCATACTCCATAAGCAGTTTTTTAAGAAGTTTTGCAGTATCAGGATTTCCAAACAAAAAGCCAATATGTTCAAAGGTTTCTTCATCAAAAGCTTGTTTTGTTTTTTTGCTCTTGGAAAGTTCTGGTGTGTAAAATGCTGCTTGCGAACCAACTGCTGCCCGCTGACCCTTGTCTGCTGCATTGGTCTCATCGGTTTTATGTTCCTGCTTATATTGTGACGTTATATTTGCAGCAATAGAATTGCCAAAAGTGTTAGAATGAGGGTCCCATATGTGTGCAGCACATACAAACCTGGAATTCACGACCCCCTTAGGCAGATCAACCGTACCCGGAGTGACATCTACAGTATATTTAACCCACTGTTTATCATCATTTACCCATCTTTTTACTTTGCTTTCAATTACCCTTTCGTGTTCTTTATTGGCGTTTCCCGTAATTGGAAATAAGTTTTCGGAATCACCCGGTCCGCCAAGGTTATCATTTAGTAAGTGTCCCCTGATATATTTATCCGGATTAGATAAACTAGGATCGGTAGGCAGCATATTCATCAATTTACTTTGCACACCCGACTTTGGCGGGCCGCCCTGCAAATGTTCCGGGCCAAGTGGGAATGCTTCCATTCCGACACCTACCTGGTCTCCTCCTAATGTAATTGTTTTCCAATCAACATTTGTCTCCTTACCATCAAGAGGTCCTCTTGACCATTTCATTCTTTGATAGGGCGAATTAGCTCCCGCACGCAAGCTGCCTGCATTTTTAAAACCTTCTGACGATGGTACAGACTGATTATTTTTTAATTGCATCGCTTTTGCGCCCATCATATCCGCTTCCTTTTCCAGCCCTATATTGTCATTGATATTTATTTTCTCTTTCATTTGAGCGGTGGGTTGTACCCTGCCCTCTTTTTGCTGTACCACATGCCACGCTTCGTGCGGCAAATGTTTTTCCTGGCCGGGAGCGACGTGAATGTTAGTACCCTGCGCATAAGCATGTGCATTAAGTTGTGCAGGCTTATCCGAGTTGTAATGCACCTTTACATCATCCATTGCATGCCCAGATAAATTCTCTATTCCTGACTTCAATTGATCAGGCAGACCTGTATTATTTTCTTTCTTTTGCACAGGAGTGCCATTGGCCATTGCTTCCATCTGTTTCTTTCGCGCTGTAGCGCCGGGGCGATTGTCCTGCAACTGAAGGGTGTTACTTGAATTCCCTGACCGTCCGGAAATACTATCAGCAACCGGTTTGATTATGTTTTCAGGTTTTTTATCGTTAAGATACATCTGGTTTTGTAAGGTGTTGATATGCGGTTAGTAAAAATGCTTATTTATCATCCAACCGGGCCTTTTTCCGGTCGGGTGGCAGGTCAATAACACGTTTATAGGGCCGTTTGAATCCCTTGGGCTTCTTTGGATTTTTTGCTTTTTTGGCCTTAACACCTGGTTTACCTAATTCAAAAGCCTGGCCGAAGTCCTTAGGCTTTGGAAGATTTGAATGAACTGTTACTTTTGGCTCTAAGTCTTTACCTCCTTTATGCCCTTTCTTCTTTATATCCCATTCTTGTATTGATGTTATAAATTCAGCGTGTGAGCTATTTATATTAGGGATTCCCTTAACCTCTACAGTATAAAAAATGGGTATTTTTGCCGCTCCCCAGACATAATCTTTTGAAAAATTTTCAACATGGGTTAAATGATCTTTATTAGCTGCCATCGTAATCGGGTAAAGATTTTTACCTTCTGAAACACCACCTAAATTGTCGTTTAGCAGATGTCCTTTTACTACCTCTCCCCCGGTTAGCTTATATTTTTTCCGGATAGCAGCCATCATGTCATCCTGAGAGGTATTGAGGTTAGCGCTTTCTCCCTGCAATTGATCGTTCGGGTCTAACCATGCCTCCATTTTTTTCCCCACTGTAACAGTTTCGCCATCAAAATTGTATGTCTGGGGTGTATTTTTTACATCAGATTTCAATTGAATAGGTAGCACTGTGCCATTAGTTTTAGAAATATCCTTTTTTTGAATAGTAAATCTTGGACGGTTATCCGTAAGAAATGGGCCTGTTGAAGCAATATTTTCTGCAACCAGGCTACCTGCGGCTGATTGAAAGGTACTTTTTTTTGCTTTATCAGAATAGCTATTCATTGGTTATTCACGATTTGCATCAGTTTACAATATTCAAAGTCTTATTCTCCTTTTTAAACTCTCTCCTCAAGCCTGTCAGCAATTCATCTTTGGTTACAATAGTATCACCTCTTTTTACTACAGACAAGGCGCAGAACCTCAAAACATTGATGATAGACCCTCCGGCCAGCTCGTATTCTTCAGCCAATTGATACAGATCGATATCGGGATGCAAAGTGCACGTTCCGGAGAAGGCATTTTTCCAGAGCTGATAACGTTCTTCGGGAGATGGCATCGGGAAATGAATAATGGATTGAAACCTGCGCGTAAAAGCATCATCCATATTGCCGCGGAGGTTTGATGACAGGATCACCACTCCCGGGAAGTCTTCTACCCGCTGCAACAGGTAAGCCGTTTGCTCATTGGCATACCTATCATTTGATGAATTGGTTGCCGTGCGTTTCCCGAATAAGGCATCAGCTTCATCAAAAAACAATATCCAGTTTTTATGCTGTGCGGTATCAAACAGCTTCGACAGGTTCTTTTCCGTTTCGCCGATATATTTTGACACGATCATGGATAGATCAACCCTGTAAACATCACGTGCCGACGTTTTTCCTAACAGAGATGCGGTAAGCGTCTTACCTGTTCCTGGTGGCCCATAAAAAAGAGATCTGTAGCCGGGCTTTATTTTTTTGTACAATCCCCATTCCTTCATCAGCATTTCGCCATGCTCCAGCCAGGTATTTATCTCGCCGACCTGCTCCATCACCATATCACTCAACACCACATCTTCCCATTCCATATTAGTACTTATCTTCTGCGCCGGGAAACTGGCACTGTTCTCAATCTCTGGATGAGTGCCGGTTATAAAGTAATGCACCCACCAATCATTTATGCTGAGGATGCCGTTTAGCCGGGGCAAATAAGGTTCGGCCTGTCCCAACTCAAGCACTTGCTCTCTTATCAAAATACTATCTCTTCCCAGCACCTCCAACGCCTGTCGTTTCAGTTCAGGTTCGGTGGCAGTTACCAGGAAGCAAAAGGTTTGTCCTGTTGGTAAAAACCCGCTATGGCCTTTATCTATCACGCCGCCGAACTCGGTAAAGCCGCGGTCATATATCTGGTTTTTTCCGAAAAAAATATCGAGTACTTCAGGTCTGATATGCGGAGCAAGAGCCAATGCCAGGGCCAGGCGGGCGTAAATATCCAATTCCCACTCCCTAACTTTGGCTGCATACCGACAATCTATTTCCGTCAAATCAGGTACTGGAATATCTCCCCAATAGTTTTCGTGCCCCTCCTGCAACAGGTAGCTTTTTATCACCTGGTCGATGACGCTTTGCAGCCAGTCCATTTCCTGCTGCAATACCTGTATATTGAGACTAGTTTCCATAATTCAGGAATAGTTTTTCTACATCGTCCAGGTTAGCATCGGCCCATCTGAAATAAAGCAATGCCGTATTAGGGTTAAGCTGATTGGCCTGTAGCATATCCAGTATACTGGCCTGGATATCCGGAGGTGCCTGAACCTCATTAACCGATCCGTGGTTAAAATCATACTTAAAAAACTCACTCGCCCATTCGTCCTGGTTCTCCCGTTGAGCAAGAAACTCACTGATAAAGACTTCCAGTTTCTCATCTTGTATAACCAGTTTTTTTGCCTTAAAAAAGCATGGTTTACGGCCGGACTCATGATGATAGAACTCGATATCTTTTGACTGTATTGTTTTTGACGAATGATGACCGAAAATTTCAGTCAGACCAAAGTTCTCGGCATCGGTAGCTATCTCAAGCTCGGCACTATCTGACCCGGCAACCACCAGTGTCCAGTCTGATGTGGTAGCAATTTCATTAACCACGTAAAGCTCACGAAACGAATAGCAGACCTGTGTCAGCCTGATGATCAGTGCCTGCTGTAATTCGTTCCAGTTCGTGATCTTTACCGATTCCGGATCATGCCCTTTAAAAAGGAAGCTTCCATAGCCCGAAAAAGCCAATATTTGCTTGCTGTACTCAAAATCCCCGCTGATAGGACCATGACCGCTTCCTCTCCCCGAATATGGTTTTGACACCCCGTCCCCGAAGCTCCAGAGTGATGCATTTAACTTACTCCCATATCCAAAGCGGCAGTCAGACTGATCTATCACGCCATTCCTGAAAATATTGCCAAGAACGACGATCTCACCATTCCTGACCTGGAAAAAATCGCCGGGATAAACATGCTGATTTAATGCCCTTGTTGGGATATAACCACCTGTTTTCAGGTAAAACTTTCGACAAAAATTCCTGAATACTTTTTCCATAAGTATAAAATTTAATCATCAGATACAGTAAACACCACCCTATTTGCTACTATGATGCAAGCGCTGCGGCATTTGCGGCGGCTAAACCGGATTGAAGCGATTTCAGTTTTATTTGAGCCTTGTTCAAATCAGATTTTGCATCGTTGAGCTGCTTGGTACTCATCGCCAAAGCTTTCTCCATTCGGTGGTAGTTTTCTTTGGCATTAGTATAGGCATCGTGCAGCAGGCCATCTAGCGAAGTCTCTTTTTTGCCGGTATGATTATCATCATCCGGTGCGCCGATAAGACACTCATACAGATCGTCTGATTGTGTATAAGCCAGTTCAATTGCTGCTTCCGACTCTGTATTGGAAGCTTGCGCGGCAAAAGTGGATTTAAGCGCGATAAGCGTTAAAGCGATAGCATTGTTGGCATCGCTGCCGGCGGTAGCCAATACACTTATCAGTTCGTCTGATATCAGCGGGTTAAGCGCTTTTTTGCGGGTAACAATGGCCGACAGTTTATTAAGCACATCAACTGAATAGATCAGTTTATCAATTACCATTTTGATATTCGTGCTGAGGTCTTTTGTTTTAGAATCCGCAACCACGATCTCGTTAAAAGCAATATTTGAATTATTTTTCAGGTCGATGGCATTTTGCAGCAGTTGATCCATCAGTATCTTATTGTTATAAGCCTGCGTACGGGTGTTCTCGGCCGTCGCCAAAAATCCCTGGAAATTGTTCACTTTATCTGTCAGCGAGGTTACAATCGACTGGAACTTGTTAACATCATACTGGGCATCAATTACCTGCAGGCTCAAGGCATCCAGTTCCGCTTTTTTGCTTTCTGTAATTCCGTACCGGCTTGTTATGGTGGCCGGGCGTACCTGGCGTAAAGCTTTATATTGTGTTTTCATAATGTTGCTTTTTTAGATTTGTTCGTGATAAATAAATGATTTCACATTATTGATATTAGACATGGCGCTGGTGTATTGAGCCATATTCTCTTCTTCTACAGTAGCCACGGCCAGCACAACCGGGATATAGTGGTTCCCGTCAACCAGCATATTACCGAAGTTATCGGTAACATCGGTGCCGATATAAGCAACATAGTGTTTTTCTGTAGCTTCAATTTCCAATGCCTTTTCTTTGCCTTTTTTATCCTTCGGTTCATAGGCTACAGCCGGAATATAATTCCCGGACGGAACCTGTTCCGCAAGGGCGCGATCGAAAAAGAAACCAGGACCCTGTTGTTTTTTGTCAGTGATATCTTTAATATCTTCTTCCTTTATTTTGATCAGGCTTTTTATTTCGTCACTGATCTTACTATGACTTGAAGCCAGCTTACCAGCTTCAGTATCGGGAGCTTGCTGCTGCTGTAACTGGATTTCGACAAGTTGCGCCTGCAGATCAGCTATTCGTGGATCATAGGTGTTTGCGATCTCTTCAAGCGTGTTTTCTTTTTTGATAAATGCATCAAGAGATGATTTCGTAAGCAACCCTTTTCCCAAATCGGCCTTGGGCAGAAAAATGCACCTGTAAGCTACATACTGCAGGTTCTCTTTCACACTAAATGTTATTTTATGTGTGTATTTACTTTGTTTATTTCCATCAGATGAAGACAGCTCGCTCATCCGGATAGAATCCTTCAATACTTTCTTTAGCTCCTTCTCAAAAGCCTGTTCGTGTTTTATTTCGTCTTTATCATCATTGCTTGATTTGTGCGACGTAACATGAATATCTGCCGATTTTACGCGCTCCAAATGAGTTGTCAGGCTAAAGGGTAGCGATGGCGCAGACAAGAAATCATCAAAATCATTGATCTTGCGTTTATAATCATCTTTATAAACTCCCATTACAAACACCACGTATTTTACCCCCTGTTTCATAGCATCGCCGTCTGAATCCTGCAATACCTGGGGGGCATAGATTTTCATGTAATTGATAGGTTTCTGAATTTTGGGATCCTGCAATACCTGGGAAGCCGGAGAAGGCGAATAATTGACCCTCACAAATTGCAGTTTATTATCGTCAAAATGCACGATATTTTCTGCTTCAGAGAGAGTAAACGTTAGTTTTTTACTTTCCTTTACAACGAGAATATTGTAGTACTGAACAGGATTCGAAGGCTTTTCACCGTCATTCGTAAACGGATTAACAATAGGATTAAACTTAACGACAAACGTTGTGGCAGCATCCGGATCTGATGCTGTGCCTGATGTTTTATCGGATTTGGTATCCACCTGCAAATCAAGGTTAAGCCCCTGATTGATCGATTTATAAGCAGACTTTGCGGCGTTATAATCGATATTGATTGCTTCGAGCTCGCCCTCTGCCAGTTTTTCATTGGTACTTGCTGTAGCCAGTACGGTGTTATCTGTTGCTACTACCTGCGATGATGTAGCATAATCGGCTGATGCAATATTTAACACATTATTCATCAATGCAATGGTGGTTTTGGTGTTGTCCAACACTGTTGATGATGACACCTCAGATGTGAGCATAGAAGCGTCCATGGCAACCTGAGATGTGTATTCAGCATCATAGGCTGTCTCATTAATTAACCGGTGTACTTCTTCGGTCAGCGTATAAATATCTGTATCAAAATCAGCAGCGTTAACAATGCTGAACACGCTGCCTACATCGCTGGCCAGGCGGGTGATAGCTGTTGCAGCAATTTGCACATTGGATGCGCATATTGCGGTATTAGATGCCGACTGGCTCAGGTATTGATTAGCCTGTGTTGCCGAGCTCAGCAGGTTATTGCCGATATTGGTATTTTTTACCGCTTCGTTGTTAACTGAAGTTTTGAAATTCAGGTTGTCTTTTGCAGTTACCAGGTTCTCATAGGCGGTAATGGTTGCTCCCTGGGCATAATACAGCGTGAATTTCGATGCGTTAAACTGCGCATTCAGATCTTTTTGATCCAGTTCCTGGCTTTGCAACGAAGCCAGCACTGTATTTTGCAGATTTTCATTGTATGTATTCATAATTGTCGTTTTTAGCTATTAATTTGATAAATTGAATTATTTCTATTCTCTCGTTATCACAACAACTAGCTGCTGTCTATTTTTTTATTTATCCCGTGTCTCATCGTTCAATGTTTTAGTAGGTCCAGTTAACATGTAATGGTTTATCCATCCATGGGTATTTAATGATCGAAAATGAAAAGGGAGACCGCTGTAGCAGTATATCATAAGCACGTTTTTCAACCGTGAGTTCCCATCTGTCTTCTTGTTCAGATAATAAGCCATCACGCACCAACCAATTCCCCCGGAAACCGTCAACCGAACTATCGCCTATAACCGGCCATTGACCGATCATTGCTTTTATCAATCCTTCTATTAAATCTTTATGCTCTTCTGTAACTATAATACCATCAGCTACCGGTTGCACTAATGCTAAACCACACAATATTTTATTCAGCGGCAGCAAATGTTCTTCGGTACGCGTCAAACCTGTTACAAAATATTGCAGATAATGCACAGCCCTCAACTGCGCTTCAGTGTCAATAAACCCCTGGTCGTTTGTTAGCCCCAGGCGGACAAAAAGCATAGCCAGGTAATTATTAATGAGTACAAGCCCTGCATTCCGGACGGGGATGGCTTCTTTGATAATCGTTGATTCTTCTCTGGATTGGGTCATTTGTTTAAGTTGTTTTAAGATTCTTGCTTTTTCGCTGTTAATATGTTTGCCATTTTCATTCTTTAACTGGTCAAATGAAACTTTCAGCGATGGAGACAGATACATCCTGGCGTTTTCAATTTCCTGTAACAATTGCCTGGCAGCAATTTTGTATCCGGACGATAGACTCCAGGTCAGTTCCTTCCAGACACGATCTGGCGAAATGATCTTCCAGTTACTCGTAGTCCATGTTTTTATTAATTTTTTGAAAAGCAGGTATCTCATTTCTTCCTGTGAAATGCCTTTGATCTGAATAGTATAAAATCCGGCAAAAAGCAACTCTATGTTTTTAAGCGCTAGTTGCTGAGACCTGTTCAGTCTTATTAATAAAGCGATGAGTTTTTGTATATCGATGATCTTACTAACCCAAACTAATTGTGCCTCTGGAATTATCTCATGCTTTAATATGATCAGCAAATGTTCGGGGTACTGAATAATAACTTCACTAAGTAGTTCCCCGGCTGTTTGCTTATGGTTCGTATTTTCAAACCAATCCGGTATTTGCTTTTTAAGAATGATATGACGGGTCAACTCATAAACTGTCTTCTTATCCTCTATCCTGTTTAATTGAGAAGATTCACCGGGAACTTCAGGCAACATCGTGAAAGCCTCCGCATAGGTGATGAAACCATCTCTCAGTTTGGGAGTGAGCTGGAGGTTCTTTTTTAAAATCTCTGAAATGATCTGTTTGGAGTCAGCATTTTTTTCCTGGGCTAAGTGATATAAAGAATCTTGCACCAGTTTTTTAAAATCCTCACCAGATAAATTACCACTTTGGATCAACTGCCAGAGCTGCTTCCAAAAGGCACGATGCAACTTGATGCTAATGGAATCAGGTGCAATAGAAGTCACCAGGTCATACAATGCCTTCAATGTCCTGACATCGTAATAAAGCTGACCTGAAGCATCATTGCCAATAAATAAACAGAATTGATCAAATGGCACAGACGCTTGAAGTTTATCTACCTGGCGCTCTGAAAATGGAATATTCTTTATGATTCTCCTTAACTCAGCAGCATTTATTTCTGCAGCTAACAGGAGTAATTCACGTATATCGAAATTCACGCCATTTCTGCTGATTGTGTTCAAATCAAAAACAAGGCATTCTTCGATGGTGGTGAAAAGCTCCGCGTGGGTTGTTTTTTTTGCCCCCAACCTGTAAACCCGACCCAGCCCTGAATGAGTTTGTTCATCCTGAATGCCGGATATTTTAGTAAGCGCTTCAGTGAGGTTTTTATCAAATTGAGCCAGTAATTCAACCTGGCGCTGATCCAGGATATAAGGCAACAGTCTTCTGAAACTATCACCAGTTAATACTTCATGTGATTTTTCCGGGTCGAGCAGTATATATTTTGAAATAAGACTTTTTATCCTGACAAACTCGTTTTGGTCGTTGGTTTTAAGACACATCTCTAATTGCTGCAATAGCGTTCTAAAGTGTGACCTAAAAAACTCCTGGCTGTTTTTGCTTAATTCGGAAGCAAAAACCTGGTTTAGTGTAGTATATAAGTCTAACGTTTGATGGTTTTTATTAAATGTGGATAGATCTGCTTCAACCAATCGTGCAATAACTTCAGCTTTATTCAGTTGCTTTTTTTTGCTGATCTTATCGATGATGCAGCTTAAAAACTCAACCATTGAAAAAGTAGAGTTTTTCTTTTCAATTAGGAAACTCAGACTTACGTGATATAAAAATTTGGAGTCTAAATCGATGCCCGCTTGCCTGCAAAGTTTTTCAAGTAAGTGGATATAATCTATTCCGGCAGCATCACTCTGTTTACTTACCGCTGCAAATACTGCTTCAAATGAGGAGTCATTTAATTGCTGAGTGATCCGCCATAATTTGTTTTCGTCATGGGCTGATGACAGAATCAGATCACGCAACTTTACCTGATCTTTCCTGAAAAGTCCTTTAATGGCATCATTAATTATTGTGATATCATTTGAATCAGGATCATTCAAATAGTTATTTAGCACATCTCCATATCTCATCTCTTCTTTCCGGTCAGACGATTGCGAGTTATCGGTACTATCTTCCCTCACTAACCCCTTTAATACTTTGATAATGCCCGACTTTATAGTCGTATGCTGTTCGACTTTGGTTATGGCATCCTGTATAATACTGATCAAGTCATCGTAACCAATGTTGTAATGGCCAGCTACCTGCGAAAGGTTACTTTTTATGAATGCGATCTGGTTAAATAGCGTCCCGCGTTCTGCCAGCAGGTAGTTGAATATCCCCAGCCAAATACTTTTCTTAAAGTCTGCCAACCCGCCACCTACAATATTTTCTTTGGTCTGAATCCTGGTCATCTCATCCGAAAAGCCGACCACCTGTTCATAATTTGCAGGTTCCAGGCCTTTTATTAGTTCGACGATATTGGGCTCATTCACCTGCCATGCCACTCTTTGCCTTACCTTTTCGCGGGTCGCACCTATATCCCGGAGCATGGTTATGATCTGAGGTTTATTTGTTTCGAGTTG
>Ga0310811_10008651_pt1 | contig 13097 bp, 10 predicted proteins | sample YCmetagenome_FD_207642 | JGI IMG/M metagenome (GOLD analysis project Ga0310811, IMG submission 207642) | Soil microbial communities from experimental microcosm in Duke University, North Carolina, United States - YC | ecosystem: Engineered > Artificial ecosystem > Soil microcosm > Unclassified ...
TACGACCGGAAATTCCAGGTGATGGTATATCCGAACCGGACGCATGCGATCCGCGAAGGTGAGGGAACGTCACTGCATTTATCTCATTTGTTCACAGACTATCTGCGGGAGCATTGTCCCGGAGGTGCCCGATAAATTTTGCCGATCTATGAACCGCCTATCCGCTTTGCTTGCCCTTGGCTGTAGTGTAGTTGTTGGCTGCGCTGATGCCCAGTCTTATGTTCCGGAGTATAAAGATAAGGTTGTGAAGGTGTCGCCTATAGTGCCCATCAGTGCTTATCCTTTTAGTATAAAAGAGGTGCGTTTGCTCGATGGTCCTTTTAAGGAGGCCATGGAGGCGGATGCGCGTTATCTGCTGGAGATAGAACCGGATCGATTGCTTTCCGATTTTCGGGTGCATTCAGGTCTTACCGCCAGGGGCGCGAAATATGGGGGCTGGGAATCCTCCGGTCTTGCCGGTCATTCGCTGGGGCATTATCTATCGGCCTGTTCGATGTTGTATGCGGCTACGGGGGATCAGCGTTACCTGGACAAGGTAAATTATATCGTGGCTGAGCTGGCGGCCTGCCAGGAAGCCCGTTCCCGGCTTGGTGCACCAGCGGGGATGGTAAGCATGGCGGGATATTTGGGAGCCATACCGGGGGAAGATAGTTTGTGGTCGCAGGTATCGGCGGGTGTTATCCGCTCGCATGGGTTTGATCTGAATGGAGCCTGGTCGCCCTGGTATACGGTGCATAAGGTGATGGCGGGGTTGCTGGATGCGTATCTGTATTGTGATAATTCTACTGCATTGAAGGTGGAGCGGGGGATGGCTGACTGGACGGGGACGATCGTGGATCATTTGAGTGATTCGACGGTGCAGAAGATGCTGGCCTGTGAATATGGGGGGATGAATGATGTGCTGACCAATACATATTCCATAACCGGGGAAAAGAAATACCTGGCTTTGTCTTATAAATTTCATGACAAACGGATACTCGACTCGCTGTCCCGTGGTCTGGATGATCTGGCGGGGAAACACTCCAATACACAGATCCCGAAGGTGATCGGTTGTGCGCGGCGGTATGAACTGACGAGCGATGACCGGGACCGGCAGATCGCGGAATCTTTTTGGAAGATCGTGGTTTCGGGGCATTCTTATGCAACGGGCGGGAACAGTGACTATGAATATCTGGGGCAGGCGGGGAAGCTCAATGACGAGCTGACGGAGAATACGACGGAGACCTGCAATACATATAACATGTTGAAGCTGACCAGGCATCTGTTTGCCTGGCATCCTTCGGCCGGGTTGATGGATTATTATGAGAAGGCGTTGTACAATCATATACTCGCATCGCAGAATCATGAGACAGGGATGATGTGTTATTTTGTTCCGTTGCGGATGGGTGGGAGGAAGGAGTATAGTGATAAGTTCAATACGTTTACCTGTTGTGTGGGATCGGGGATGGAGAATCATGTGAAGTATGGGGAGAGTATTTATTCGCGGGGAGCGGATGGGAGTCTTTATGTGAATTTGTTTATTCCTTCGCGGTTGACGTGGAAGGAGAAGGGGGTGGTGATCGAGCAGACGACTCAGCTTCCGGCGGATGATAAGGTTTTGTTTGTTATTGGGGGCAGCGGGAAGTTTGCGTTGCGGATCCGTCGTCCGCGTTGGGCGGGGGATGGGGCATCCGTTATGGTTAACGGGAAACCGGAGAAAATTGTGATGGGGGCCGATGGGTATATGGTGATAGAGCGCATGTGGAAGGATAAGGATAGGGTGGAACTGCGGTTACCGGAGAGCTTTTATACGGAGGCGATACCTGACAATGCTTCGCGTGTGGCGGTATTTTATGGGCCGGTGTTGCTGGCGGGGGAATTGGGTGTTACGGAGCCTGATCCGGTGAAGGGGATACCGGTGCTGGTGGCGGCGAGCGCTGATCCGAATCAGTGGGTGAAACGTTCAGGCAGCTATGGGTTGATCTTTGAGACTTCGGCGGTTGGGCAGCCGGGGGATGTGAAGCTGATCCCATTTAACAGGACTGGGAATGAATACTACAGTGTCTATTGGGATCTGTTTACGCCTGCAGGCTGGGCGGCGGAGCAGGTTCGGTATGCTGCGGAGCGTCGTAAAGAACAGGAACTGGAAGAACGGACCATCGACCGGCTTCGGCTGGGAGAGATGCAGCCTGAGCGGGATCATTCCTTTATGGGGGATAGTTTGCAATCGGGTGAGGCGCATGGGCGTAAATGGAGGGCGGCTGAGAATGGGGGTGGATTTTCGTTTGTGATGAAGGTGGATGGTGCTGCCGGGAATTCGCTGCTTTGTTCGTATTGGGGGGATGATCACCGGGGGAGGATCTTCGATATCCAGGTGGATGGGCAGACGATTGCCACGCAGAACCTGGGTTCTTTCAAGCAGAGCAAGTTTTATGAGGTGAGTTATGCCGTTCCACAGGAATTGGTGAAGGGCAAGCAATCGGTTACCGTGAAATTTGTCGCGCATGGACCGCACATGAGTGTCGGGCCGGTTTCGGGGACGATAAGGATGGTTAGGAGTTAGGTTGCGGCGATTTTGGGTCGGGGGCGACTTTGGGTCGGCGCGCCCCGGGATTGGAGCGCTGTGAGTTGGGGCGCTGTGAGCCGGTGAGCGGTGGATCATTCGGCCACGGCGACGTTGGCGAAGTAAGACTCTACATATTCGCTGGGTGATTTTCCGGTTACGCTTTTAAAGACGCGATTGAAATTTGTGATGCTGTTAAATCCGCAATTATATGCTACAGTAGCGATGCTATCGTAGTTGCCGTCTGTCAGTTTTTTGCAGGCTTCGTTGATACGTACCTCATTGAGGAAGGAGACGAAGGTGTGCAGGGTGTGTTTTTTGAAATAGCGGCAGAAGGCCTGCGGCGTCATATGCGCCTGTTTGGCTACATCTTCCAGCGTGATGGGTTTGTCATACTGCTGCATGATATAGTTGTAAATGGCCCCGATGCGGATGCCCTCGTGTTCGCTGTAGGCCGCCGGTTGTCCGCAGGAGGACAGGGGTTGAAGTTCCTGGAAGCTGCTGAGCTGTTTCAGCAGCTCGATGAAATGGATCAGCTGGTCAACGCCTGTGCTATTTTGGATCCGCAGCATTTTTGCCGAGATCTCGGTTGTGTATTGGGGTGGTACTTTAAATCCGGTTTGCTGGTTCTGGAGGAAGTTTTTTAAATTCTTGATCTCGGGTAGCTCGAAGAAGCCATCCAATTGTCCTTTGACGTTGAAAAAAATGTTCAGGGTCTGGACCTTTTTCCTGCTGGAGGGCGCGAAATAAGAAGGGTCGCTTTTAAAAACATGAGGCAGGTTTACACCCAGCCAGTAGATCTCTCCCGGGCGGAAGGCATACATGTTGTTTTCGGCGACCAGGGTTCCCTCTCCCTGCTGGATCCAGGTCAGCTGGATCTCCTGGTGGCGGTGCAGATGCGGATAAAAGTGAGGAAGTTCATCTTTTTGCACGATGACAGTCTTGTCGTGCGGCACCGGAATGGTGAATTGCAATACTTTCATCTCTGTGTAGTTTTGGTGTTAATGATGTACTAATATGACCTTAACGTGACCTTTATATGAATTTACTCAATTTACGGATATTATCACCGGATTATTAAAATCGGGTAAAAGGTGGTTAAAATATGGTTAGTCTGGTCTTATTCGGCCTCATTGTGACGGGTGGTAAGGAGGGTTGATGAGCGGAAGGGGTTGCGGCGAACCGGGGCGAGATTTGGAATAGAAGGGGCTTGAGCCGGGGGCGAGGTGGGGGTGGGAGAATGGGGTTGGAAACGAGGGCCGGGCGAGGTGGAAAACTGGGTTTGGGATGGGGGTAATAATGACTAAAAACAGGTTAAAATAAGTGTATATGGCCACGGTCCGGGGCGTTGCATTAGCGCTTATTTTTGCTTAATGAAGAAAAATGTTGTTGTAATTGGAGGTGGTATCATTGGGTTGAGCTCTGCTTACTATCTGCAAAAGGCCGGACATCAGGTTACCGTATTGGATAAGTCGGATTTTATGGATAATTGCTCTTATGGCAACTGTGGTTATGTCTGTCCAAGTCACTTTATTCCCCTGGCTACGCCGGGGATCGTGCGGCAGGGATTGAAATGGATGTTGAATTCGCAGAGTCCTTTTTATGTTCAGCCGCGGCTGAGCCGGTCGCTGATGGACTGGGGGGTGAAATTTATGAAGAGCGCAAACGCAGCGCATGTGGACCGGTCGGCTGTTCCTCTAAAAGATATTGCATTGTTGAGTCAATTTGAATATGAGAATGAGTGGCTAAAGCTGCCTGGTTTTGAATTTGCTTATCAGCATAAGGGATTATTAGAAATTTTTCAGACGGCTGCTGCGGCGGAGCATGCGCATCATACCGTGGAAAAGGCTCATGAGCTGGGGCTTGATGTGGAGATGCTGGATGCGGCTGCGCTGCAGGCCAAAGAACCGCATACGAAGGTGAATGGGCTCGGGGCTATTTTCTTCAAATGTGACGGGCATCTTTATCCGGACAAGCTGATGCGGGGGCTGATCTCGATGTTGAAGGCATCGGGTGTGCAGCTGCTGGCGCAGGAGGAAGTAAAGAAGATAGAGGCGAATGGGAGCGCTGTTACGCGGGTGATCACGGCTTCGAATGCTTTTACCGCCGACGAGGTTGTCATTGCTACGGGCTCCTGGAGCCGGGAGATGGCAGCCTTGCTGGATACGCGTCTGCCTTTGGTGGCAGGTCGTGGTTATTCGGTGACGCTTACCGATTCTCCCTATAAGCTGAACTATCCGGCTATATTGGTGGAGGGCCGGGCTGCTATAACGCCGATGGATGGGAATAAGATCCGTTTTGGCGGAACGATGGAAATTACGTCTACGGATACGCCGCCCCGGTATGCGCGGGTGCAGGGGATATTGAATGCGGTGAAGCGATTCTTTCCGGAATTCGATGTGCCGATGCCGCCTGTTGAAAAAATATGGTATGGTTACCGGCCTTGTTCGGCGGACGGGTTGCCTTATATCGGGAGGATAAAGAAGTATAAGAATGTGGTGATGGCGACGGGGCATTCTATGCTGGGGCTAAGTTTGGGGGCGGGGACGGGATTGCTGGTGAGCCAGTTGGTGGATGAGGTGAGGACGAGTATAGATCTGACGCCTTTCGGCGTCGAAAGATTTGACTAGGCGCCTCGCCGACGGCAAATCTCGTGGCCGAAGGCCCATCATTGGCCCTGATAGGTGCCAACGGCACCGGGAGAATTTAGTTTGAGAATAGCACATAAGAGAATATCTCCGATCACATAAACTTCTGAAATGAAGAAACTACTGCTTATGCAGGTGGGTGTGTTCTGCGCCTGCCTGAGCGCTCTTGCGCAACCTTATCAGACTATGAGCGCGCCCGGTGGGAGCGGAACTGCGGCGCCGGTGGCTGTTGCTGCGGTGATGGCGCCTGCGCCGTATCAGCCTTCTCGGTTGGAGGTTCTTGAACGATATAAGAAAGCAAAGATTTTGGACAGCCTGGCTACGCGTTCGATCTTTAAGACAACGGTGAAACCTCACTGGGCTGCGGACAATGGGAGTTTCTGGTACCGGAATTTTTTGAAGGATAGCGTAAAGGAATATATCTCTGTCGACCTGATACATGGCACGCGTAAGAAGCTGGATGCGGAACCTGCCGATACGGCTACGCGCTATACCGGGTTTGCGCGCTGGGGGGGCCGCCGGTGGGCGTCTTTTGCAACGGATTCTCTTTCTCCCGACAAACAATGGGTGGCTTTTATAAAGGACAATAATGTCTTTGTTCGTCCGGTTAACGGGACTGTAAGTGATGCTTTTGCTTTTACCAGTGATGGGACCGAGGGAAAACCTTATGGGCAGCTGGCCTGGTCGCCGGACAGTAAATATATCGTCGGTTATCATATCGATCCTGTCAGGGATTCGGCTGTTTACTATGTATTATCTTCTGTGAGCGGTACGACGCGGGGGCAGTTGAAAAAAAGGCCTTACAAGCAACCGGGAGACCCGTTCACTACCTATGAGATGTTCCTTTTCCGGCCTGCGGATAAGAAGACAACGAAGGTAAAAACGCCGGTGCTGGATTTCTTTGGCGCTCCTGAATTACACTGGAGGTCCAGGGACAACCGTTATTTTACCTTTGAAAGGGTCGAACGCGGGCACCAGCGTTTCCGGGTTATCGAGGTCGATGCGGTGACGGCTGAGACCCGAACTGTCATTGATGAAAAGACGAATACATTCATTTACGAATCGAGATTGTTCACCTACTATTTACCTGAGACGAATGAAATGCTGATGAGCTCCGAGAAGGATGGCTGGCAGCATCTTTATCTCATGGACCTGCTTACGGGCAACCAGAAGCTGGAAGTGACGAAGGGATCGTGGATCGTGCGCAATATCGACAGCATCGACGTCAAGAAAAGGGAGATATGGTTCTCGGCCAGCGGTATGAACCCGGATGAGGACCCCTACTATGTCCACTATTATCGTATAGGCTTCGACGGTAATCACCTTGTCCATCTTACGCCTGAGAAGGCCAATCATATCGTAACGTACTCCCCCGACAGGAAATATTATCTCGATGCATATTCGGAGATCAATGTGCCCACGGTTACGGAGCTGAAAAGAACTGCCGACGGGAAGAAGGTGCTTGAGGTAGAAAGGGCGGATGCCACTGCCTATTTGGCGGCCGGGTTCCGGTTCCCTGAACCTTTTCATGGAAAGGGGCGGGATGGTGTAACGGATATCTGGGGGATCATTGTCCGGCCGAATGACTTTGATCCAACCCGAAAGTACCCTGTCATCGAGAATATCTATGCCGGGCCGCAGGACGCCTTTGTGCCCAAGGATTTTACGGGTCGTTATGGCGAGATGCAGAGCATTGCGCAGATGGGTTTTATCGTAGTTCAGATCGATGGGATGGGAACTGCCAACCGGAGCAAGGCCTTTCATGACGTCTGCTGGCATAACCTGGCAGATGCCGGTTTCCCGGACCGGATCTTATGGATGAAGGCGATGGCGGCCCGGTATCCCTATGCGGATATCGAGCGGGTAGGGTTATATGGGACTTCGGCGGGAGGGCAGAACTCGCTGGGGGGATTATTGTTCCATCCGGAATTCTATAAGGTCGCTGTGAGCAGCTGTGGCTGTCATGACAACCGGATCGACAAGCAGTGGTGGAATGAGCAATGGATGGGGTATCCTGTGGGTAAACATTATGACGAGCAGTCGAATGTCACCAATGCCTGGAAGTTACAGGGCGATCTTTTGCTGATGGTTGGAGAGGCGGATAATAATGTGCCGCCCGAGTCGACTTACCGGGTGGCTGATGCGCTGATCAAAGCCGGGAAGACCTTTGAGTTTTTGCCGATACCGGGGTCGGATCATACGGATGGGGGACCTTATGGGCGGATCAAGAGAAGGGACTTTTTTGTGCGGCAGTTGCTGGGGATTGAGCCGCCGCATCGCAATGAGCATGAGCTGTAAGCTATGGGGGATGCGGGCGAGTGGGTAGTGTTGTGAGACAAGTGGTTAGTGGGGAGTGTTGTGAGATAAGTGATTAGTGGGGAGTGTTGCGGGGGAGTGGGTAGGGATGAGGGTGAGCGGGGCTGTGATCTGGCTTTGGTTAATATCTGCGCAGGATTGATTAAAAAGCAATATACGTTGTAGACCTCTAATAAATATATTTGAAAAAAGAAAACAAGATCTTATGGCTATTCTTTGGAAAGGGGTCTTCCCAGCTCTCACTACAAAATTTACTGCGAAGGACGAACTGGACCTTAAACTATTTGAGAAGAATCTGCAATTCCAGCTGGCTTCCGGTGTGGATGGTGTTATTCTTGGAGGAAGTCTTGGAGAGGCGAGTGTATTGACAGTGGAAGAAAAAGAAAAACTGGTAAAGTTTGCGGTGGAGTCGGTGGAAGGCAAAGTGCCTGTCATACTCAATATCGCGGAGGGGTCTACGCGTGAAGCGTTGCAACAGGCCGCTTATGCCAAAGCCTGGGGCGCGGAGGGGCTGATGATGCTTCCTCCGATGCGTTACAAGGCGGATGAGCGGGAGACGGTGACTTATTTTAAGACTGTTGCGGACTCTACGGACCTGCCTATCATGATCTATAACAACCCTTACGATTATAAGATCGAAGTGACACTGGATATGTTCGAGCAGCTGATAGAGTGCCCGAATATCCAGGCGGTGAAGGAATCGACGCGTGACGTCTCGAATGTGACCCGGATGTTCAACCGGTTTGGGACGAGGCTGAAGGTCCTTTGCGGGGTCGATACGCTGGCAATGGAAGAAATGCTGATGGGCGCCGACGGTTGGGTTGCGGGGCTGGTTTGTGCCTTCCCTGCGGAGACGGTGGCGATCTATCGTCTTGTAAAAGCCGGCCGGATCGAAGAGGCGCTGGCGATCTACCGCTGGTTCCTGCCAGTGCTGGAACTGGATATCCACAGCAAGCTTGTGCAGTATATCAAACTGGCCGAAGTACAGACGGGTATCGGCAGCGAATATGTCCGTGCTCCACGTCTTACGCTGGAAGGAAAGGAAAGAGAAAAAGTATTGAAGATCATTGGTGAGAGTGTTGCTACACGGCCAGCCCTGCCCGATTATCTTTCTATCAGGCTTGAGAAAACTTTTGCTTAATGGCGGAAGAAAAAACGGGCTTCAAACAATCGCTTGGTCTATTGGACGCCACGATGATCGTGGTGGGCTCCATGATCGGCTCAGGGATCTTTATTGTCAGTGCGGATATAACCCGTAGTGTCGGTTCGGCCGGATGGCTGATCCTTGTCTGGATCCTTACTGGCGTGCTCACGCTTACGGCGGCGCTGAGCTATGGAGAATTAAGCGGGATGTTCCCGAAGGCGGGAGGGCAGTATGTATATCTGAAAGAAGCGTTCAATCCGCTGACGGGGTTCCTGTACGGGTGGAGTTTCTTTGCGGTCATCCAGGCGGGTTCCATCGCAGCTGTTGGGGTAGCTTTCTCGAAGTTTGCGGCTTATATCTTTCCCGGGCTAAGTGAACATAATATTCTTTTTGATCTGGGTTTTTTGAAAATATCGGCGGCGCAGGTGACGTCCATCCTGTTGATCGTGGTGCTGACCTATATCAATACCATGGGGGTCAAGGAGGGGAAGCTGATCCAGACGGTCTTTACGCTGGCCAAGATAGTGGCGTTGGCCGGTCTTGTCATCTTTGGTTTTCTGCTTGCAGCGAAGAAAGGGATCTCTGCCGCCAATTGGAGCACTGGTTTTGCGCTGGGGAAACTGGAAGGCGGCGTGATAGTTCCTTACCTGGGATTTGCCGGGCTTGGCGCGATCGCGGGCAGCATGGTGGGCAGTCTTTTTAGCAGTGACTCCTGGAATAACGTGACGTTCATTGCGGGGGAGATCAAGCAGCCGCAACGGAATATAGGTCTCAGTCTGTTCCTGGGTACGCTGATCGTGACTGCTATCTATGTAGCGACCAACCTGATGTACATCAATGTATTGCCTCTCGATGCAATTGCCAATGCGGAGAATGACCGGGTCGGCGTGACGGCGTCGCTGCAGATCTTTGGGGCCAGCGGGACGACGGTGATGGCCATTTTATTGATGATCTCGACCTTTGGCTGTGACAACGGGCTAATTCTCTCGGGGGCCAGGGTTTATTATACGATGGCCAGGGATGGGGTATTCTTTAAGCAGGTGGGGGTGTTGAATAAGAATTCGGTACCGGCCCGGGCTTTGTGGATGCAATGTATCTGGGCGTCTGCCCTTTGTCTTAGCGGCAAATATGGGGAACTGCTTGACTATGTTATCTTTGTGGTGCTGATATTTTATATCCTGACGATCATTGGTATTTTCCGGCTGAGAAAGACAAGGCCGGAGGCTCCGCGTCCTTACAGGGCGTTCGGTTACCCTGTGCTGCCGGCACTATATATTTTGTTAGCCGGGGCAATCTGTATACTCTTATTCATTTATAAACCTAAATTTACCTGGCCGGGTCTTGGGATCGTGTTGCTGGGTATTCCGATCTATTATTATATAACGAAAAATAAAAGTCCTCATGTTGACTACACCGATTAAGCTGGCATCACTGCTGGTTTTGGTTAATGGATCCCTGCTATTCTTAGCGGGGATTTGTGCTTACGGTCAGCCTGCGCCAGGAGTGCAGGGGGCCGGGGGCCCGGCGCTGAGTAGAGCGCCTTCGGCGCAGCGGACCATTACCGTAGACTATTCGAAGCAGGGAAAGCCAATGTCGACGTTCTGGGCGCAATTTGGCTATGACGAGCCGAACTATACCTATATGAAAGATGGGCGTAAGCTTTTGTCCGAGCTGGCTGCATTGAGTCCTGTGCCGGTGTATGTGCGGTGTCACAATTTGCTGACGACCGGGGATGGGGAGGCTGCGTTGAAGTGGGGTTCCACCAATGCCTATACGGAGGATGCGGGTGGTAATCCTGTTTATGACTGGCGTATAACGGACAGCATCTTTGATAGTTATATCAGCCGGGGAATGAAGCCGCTGGCGGAAATCGGGTTTATGCCGGAGGCTTTGTCCGTTCATCCGGAGCCATACCGGCATCATTGGAGACCTGGGGTAAAGTATGATAGTATTTATACGGGATGGGCCTGGCCGCCGGTGGACTATAATAAATGGGGCAGGCTGGTCGAACAGTGGGTTCGGCATTGTGTGCAGAAATATGGAGAGAAGGAGGTGGGGACCTGGTTGTGGGAAGTGTGGAATGAGCCGAATATCTCTTATTGGAAGGGGACGAGGGAAGAGTATTTTAAACTATACGACTATGCGGCGGCAGCAGTGAAGAGGGCGTTGCCGGCGGCGCGTGTGGGTGGGCCTGCGACTACGGGGCCGGGCTGGGATAAGGCGGCGGACTGGCTCGAGACGTTCCTGGTGCATTGTGCGACGGGAGAGAATGCGGCTACCGGTGCGAAGGGTGTGCCGCTGGATTTTATCAGCTATCATGCAAAGGGGAGTCCGAAGTTTGTGGATGGGCATGTGAGGATGAACATGAATCCTCAATTGAAGGATGTGGTAAAGGGTTTTGCGATTGTGAAGGGATCGGCGTTCAGTCAGCTGCCTATCTATATTACAGAATGTGATCCTGAGGGGTGTGCTGCCTGCGGGATGGCTACGAATCCGGAGAATGCCTATAGAAATGGGACGATGTATTCGAGCTATACGGCCGCTTCGTTTGCGCGGATATTGGATTCGGCAGCGCGATATGGGGTTAACCTGGCGGGGGCAACGAGCTGGTCTTTTGAGTTTGAGGGGCAGAAGTGGTTTGATGGGTTCAGGGATCTGGCTACTAACGGGGTTGATAAACCGGTGTTGAACGTGTTCAGGATGTATGGGATGATGCGGGGGAACAGGGTGGATGTGGAGGTTGGGGCGCAGAGGGGGGGAAGTGTTGCTGGTGCGGTGGGAGGCGATGGGCGGGGTGCGGGTGGGATGAGAGGGGATGGGAGTGTTGCCGGTGAGGGGGATGTAGCGGCGAATGTGCTGGCGGCTGCAGATGGGCATACGATGACGGTCATGTTGTGGAATTATAGTGATGATGATCTGCCCGGAGAAGTGGTGAATCGGGTCTTACAGTTGAAGAATATACCGGCGAAGCGGGTGAACGTACAGCAGTTTGGCATCGATGAGGAGCATAGCAATGCGTATACGGTCTGGAAGAAGATGGGTTCGCCGCAGGATGTCAGCGCCGCTCAGTATACCGTTCTGGAGAAGGCTGGAGGGTTACAGCAGATCGGGAAAGATCTGGCTGCTGTGGTGGTTGATGGGGGGCTGTCTGTTCCGGTGAGATTGCCGGCTCATGCGGTGGTTCTGGTGCGTGTGGGCTGGTGAGATCTTTGTGCGGGAAGTGCCGGTTTTGTTGGTGCGGGCAGCACTGGTTTTGTTTGTGGGGGCAGCCCAGGTTTTGTTTGTGCAGGGCGCCCGGGTTTTGCCTCGTTCTTTTTGCGGTTCTTCTTTATGTTTTCGAAATTTTGATCTGCCCATTTGACCATCTCTTTTATCAGGGGCAGGAGGCTTTTACCCAGGGGGGTGAGCTGGTATTCTACGCGTGGAGGGATCTCCGGATAGATCGTTCTTGACACCAGGCCGTCGGCTTCGAGACTGCGCAGGGTTACGGTCAGCATTTTTTGTGAGATGTCACCGATGGCATGGCTGAGCTGATTGAAGCGTAAGATGTCTTTTTCACCGAGCAGAATAATGATAAGGGTCGACCATTTGTCGCCGATGCGGTCGAGGACATGGCGGACGGGACAGTTGATCGTGTCGATCGGAGGGGTAGTGGAGGATGTTGTGGGGCCGGTGGTGGTGATGGAGTCAGGGCGGGCTATTTTTTTCACGTTTTTTTTCATTGTATGTCGTTGAGTCCCAGTAATAGTTACTCCGGAGTTACTGTGTTCCGCGAGCGTGCCTTATTGGAGGTATGGCGGGTTTGCTGTTACCTTTGACTCTCTAAAAGTAACTAAATTACTAAAATTATGAAAATAGCATTGATCGGGGCCAGCGGTTTTGTTGGAAAGGCGCTTACGCGTGAATTATTGGATCGGCATCATGATGTGACGGCCATCGTCAGACATCCGGAGGTGATGGACTCCGAGGGGATAGCGGCCGCGACGGGTAAGGGTGCGGGGGCCGTGATTGGTAAGGGGATAGGGGCCGCGACGGGTAAGGGTGCGGGGGACGTGATGGATGAGGGCACAGGGGCGCCGGCGGGTGGCGGAGGCTCGCTTCATCCTGTCAAAGGGGATGTCTTTCAGCCGGATCAGATCGCGGCACTTGTCAAAGGGCATGATGTTGTTATCAGCGCGTATAATCCGGGCTGGACAAATCCTGCTATTTATGAGGAATTTATCAGAGGGTCGGAGGCTATACAAGGGGCGGTGAAGAAAGCGGGTGTGAAACGTTTTATCGTGATCGGCGGAGGCGGAAGCCTTTATGTCGCGCCTGGCGTGCAGCTGGTGGATACACCTCAGTTCCCTGCGGAATATAAGGCGGGTGCGCAGGGGGCAAGAGATTATCTGAATATACTTAAGAAAGAGGAGGACCTGGACTGGACCTTCTTCAGCCCGGCCATACT